>Ga0070766_10000377_pt1 | contig 19281 bp, 15 predicted proteins | sample HubBroMetageWFT6_FD_69782 | JGI IMG/M metagenome (GOLD analysis project Ga0070766, IMG submission 69782) | Warmed and freeze-thawed soil microbial communities from the Hubbard Brook experimental Forest, New Hampshire - Hubbard Brook CCASE Soil... | ecosystem: Environmental > Terrestrial > Soil...
CCGATCACCCAACCCACAGACTCGAGGGTGTTCAGAATCAAGCTGCGTTCTGACTCTCTTAATGTAGTCGCTCCACTTGGAGAGATGATGACACTCTGAGTCTCTGTCGCTGGCAAAGGATTGGGTAGCACGCCATCGTTCGACAGAATTACGGCTCGCTCGATCAGGTTTTGCAACTCGCGGACATTGCCCGGCCACTGATACGAGCTGAGCGCTAACATCGTGTCTTCAGGAATGTGCTCAATCTGTTTGCCCATCCGCCGGCAAAAGATCTCTACAAAGTGCGTTACCAGGGCCGGAATGTCTTCGCGGCGCCCGCGTAAAGCCGGCAGCAGGACCGGGAAAACATTCAGACGGTAGTAGAGGTCGCTGCGAAATTCACCCTTGCTCACCATGTCGGTCAGATCGCGGTGCGTCGCAGCTACCAGCCGAACGTCCACTTGTTGCGTCCGGGTGCCACCCAGGCGTTCGAATTCTTGTTCCTGCAGGACACGCAGCAGTTTGGGCTGCAGAGCCAGGGGAATGTCGCCTACCTCGTCCAGGAATAACGTGCCTTTGTCAGCCAACTCAAAACGGCCAACCTTTTGCGCTATCGCTCCGGTAAACGCGCCTCTCTCATGGCCAAACAGTTCACTTTCCAGCAGATCCATGGGAATGGCTGCGCAATTCAGTTTGATGAACGCGCGTCCACAGCGCGAGCTGATGTTGTGAATCGCGCGCGCTATCAGCTCTTTTCCGGTGCCGGTTTCTCCCTGGATCAATACGGTGGAGTCGGTTGATGCAACTCGTTCGACCTTCTCGAGCACGTATTCCAGGGCGGGACTATCTCCTATGAGCTGTTCGAATCTGCGCGGACCGGGGTCCCGGTTACTTGATCCGCTTCTGTCAAAAGCCTCCACGGAAACCTCCTGGTGCCGCGCGCCGTCTTGGGCTCAACTCTCCAGAGCTGCTCGGACACTCTCTAGTAGAGCTTCATCGTCAAAGGGTTTCGCCAGGAATTCCACAGCGCCCGCTCGCAGTGCCTGCATCCGCATCTGCGCGTCGCCATGTGCGGTGATGAAGATAGTAGGAATCCTGCAACGCTCGTCGTTCAGTTTGGCCTGCAATTCCAGACCGGACATTCCCGGCATACGTATGTCCGCGATCAGACATCCCGTCTGATGCTGTTGGCCGGAGTTTAGGAATTCTTCCGCCGAGGCAAATGCCTGAGCTGGCAAGCCAACGGCTTTCAGCAAGCCCTGCAATGCGCTTCGCATGGAATCATCGTCATCGACAATCGCAACCAATCTGGGTATTCCCTGGGTGGCCATAAACAGAAGGTAGCAGCGCCGCTAATCGGCCGCAATCATGCCTTAGTATGAGTTAGTTAATACCCCTGGCATTTAGCGGGGGAGAAATAACAAGGCCGTTGGCTATCGAAATCGCAGGCCCAAGCTATCGGTTAGGGGTTGGAAGCTCAAGCTTCGCCGCCATTCGCACTAATTCCGCTAACGATTCAGCCTGCATTTTTTGCATTACGTGGCCACGATGAATCTTCACGGTGATCTCGCTGTTCCCGAGCTCAAAGGCTATCTGCTTGTTAAGCATGCCCGAAACTACCAACTGCATGACCTCACGCTCCCGGGTGGTCAGTGAGTTGTAGCGCTTTCGCAACTCGCCGAGTTCACTTCGCTGTTGGCGATTCGTTCGGTCGCGGTCCAAGGCCTGGTGAATCGCATCCAGCAAGTCCTGGTCCCGGAAGGGCTTGGTGAGGAACTCGATCGCACCCGACTTCATGGCCCTCACAGTCATCGGAATATCACCATGACCGGTGATGAAAATGACAGGAATTGAGGTGCCTGCTTCGGCCAGCTCGCGCTGAAAGTCCAGGCCGCTGACGCCAGGAAGTCTCACGTCCAGGACGAGGCAACTTGGTCCGTCGGGATGCTTGCTGCCCAAGAACTCTTGCGCCGATGCGAAGGTCTCGGAACGCAAGCCCACTGACTTAAGCATGCCATGGATAGCGTCACGCACCGAGGCATCGTCATCGATGACGAACACGGTGGGGACATCCGTGATCGTCATTCCTGAGTCTCAGCTTTGGTGGGCAATGTGATGTAAAAACTCGCGCCACGCGGGGAGTTGTTTGCAGCCCACAAGCGGCCGCCATGCGATTCAACGATGGAGCGACTGATTCGAAGTCCCATGCCCGTGCCGTGAGGCTTCGTGGTAAAGAACGCATTGAAGAGCTGGTCGGCCTGCTGCGGGGGAAGCCCTACGCCCGTATCGCTGATCGAAATCATTAGTTGCTCGTTTTCAGCTCGCTCCGACCTGATGGTGATCTCGCGGGTCTCATCTATGTCCTTCGTCGCATCGATGCCGTTGAGGATAAGATTCATCACTACTTGCTGCAATTGGACGCGATCTCCTATGACCGAAGGAAGATCGGCGGCCAGTTCCGTGCGCACTGCTATAGAGTAGCGTTCCGTCTCGCTGCGCAGGAGGACGACCATTTCTCGAATGATTTCGTTTGCATCAACGGGTTCCCATTCCAGATTACCCTTCTTAAAGAGCAAGCGAATCCGGGTGATGATTTCCGCCGCACGCGTACCGTCTTTCACAACTCGCGTGGCAGCCGCACGCGCTTCTTCCAGGTCGGGTTGATCGCGCGTAAGCCAGCGCAAGCAGGTATTGGCGTCGGTGACGGCAGCGGCGATCGGTTGATTGACTTCGTGCGCCAGCGAGGCAGTCAGCTCTCCCATGGTGGTTACCCGGTTGACCCGCGCGAAATCCGCCTGCGCCTGTTCGGCCCGTTTGCTTGCGCTGATGTCCATCGAGATACCCACGAATTGCACCAAATCCCCGGATGCGTTAAAAACAGGGTGGCCGATGCTTCGGGCGTGCTTTACCGTGCCGTCCGGAAGAAGGATTCGGAATTCCATTTCGTAATCCGACTTCTCTTCTATTGCTCGGTCGATTGCTCTTTGCCACTTGGCTCGGTCCTCTGGGTGAACGCGCTGTAGGCGTTTTTCCCAGGCCGGCATGCCCTCTGCTGGATCGAAGCCATATATGCGATACCATTCGTCGGAGAGATGTAAGGCGTCTCCTCCCGCAACCTGCCAGACCCAGCTCCCGGCATGCGTCAGCCTCTGCGCTTCCGCTAGATAATTCTCGCTCCGCCGCAACGCTTCTTCGGCCAGCTTTTGCTCAGTGATATCCTGCACCGCTCCGACGAACTCGATGCTGCCGGATTCATCCCTGTGGGCATGGGCCATGACATGGACATGTTTGACAGAACCATCCGGGGTCACTAAACGATGTTCAAAGTCAAAATTCTTGCCATCCTGCAATGCGGTTTCTATAGTCTGTTTCACGAAGGCGGCGTCTTCTGGATGAACCCGTCGCAGAACACTTTCCGCGGTCGGATGCATAGTGCGGTCGTATTGGAAAATTCGAAAGGTTTCTTCTGACCACAGGATCTCACCCGTGGAAACCTTCCAGCCGAAGCTCCCCGTATTGCTTAGTCTCTGCGCCTCGGCCAAATATGCCTGGCTGCGCTGCAATTTCTCCTCGGCACGCTTACGCTCCTGGCTTTCTACCTGCAACGCTTCATTCGTTTTCTCGAGCTTTTGAACTGTTCCCTTCAAGTCGTCGCGCGCACGCCTTAGCGATTCTGTGGCACTCCTTTGCGCAGCGCTCACCATCGCCACAAACAGCGCTGACAGGACAAAAAGGACGGCGCGTGGTATCTCTTCGCGCCTTAGGCCGAACGAATGCCGCGGTTGCAAGAAGTAATAATTGAAAGCGAGAGTGGCGAGTACGGTTGAGAGCAATCCCGGCCCGAATCCGCCAAGCCATGCACTGACCATGATCGCGCACAGAAACAGTGACACTGGAGCAGTTTCCAGGTGGAGTGACGGCGAGCGTGACATGGCCAGTGCCGCGGCAACCAATAGAAAAGCAATCCCGTACCTCCAAATCAAGGGTGGCCTGCGCCAAAAAAGAGGATCGGAATCGGACATACTTCGCTCCAGCCTCAACGTGGCACCGCCCGGTGCGAGCAAAATCTTAACATCAGAGATTGTTCCTGCCGAAGTTGAACTCGTCCAGGGCGGTCAGAGCTCAGGGTTAGCGGCCAGAGTTTCGGGGAGTACTGGCAGTGCTGCCCTATTTCATAGCTGGACCCGAGGCTTTGTAGTTTAAAGCTGTGCGCTTTGCGCGCTGACGCACTCAGGCTTCACAAGGCGTCGTACTACAGTTATCAGCTTCTCGAGGGGCTGCCGGCTGCTCAGACAAGCATCCACGCATGACGGCAACCGGTCGATCTGACCATCGCTCAGCAGGACGATAGGAACATCTGGCCGAATCCGCCGGAGGCGTTGCGCCACGTTACAACTGGACTGTTCTCCCTCGTGGCTATAGAGGACGACGCCCGCAACAGGATGCAATATGAATAGCAGTGCGATCGCTTGCATTGTGCTTTTGGTGCTGACAACTTCATAGCCTGCAGCCTTAAGTGCGACCGATAGCGGATCGCTGCAAGTTGCCAGTTCGGATACGTAGAGAATTGTCTCGCGTGTCATTTTGTCTTCGCCTTCGTTATCGGTGAAGCACGCGGGCTTCCAAATGTGCTAACCGATGGAGCGGGGGCTAGCCGCCTTATAGGCTGTCTGTTTCATTCCGAGGTATCAAACGAGCGATATCGCCTGTGTGCGTTAGCTGACAGCTCTGTCAAAATCCCGACGAAGATAACCATCGCGCCACTTGCCTGGAGCGCCACAACTTCGTGAGGTGCGCCTCGTGTCAAAGATTCAAGCGCCGCTGTTCAGCCAAGGCCACATGCTGTCAAAAGTCGTCGACCAGTTGACAGTGCGATGCCGTTTCAACCATTGGAGAATGTTTCGACTGTCTTCGTAACTTAAGCATTGAGAGCGACATGTGAAACACAACCTCAAAACCTCAAAAATGGCGAGGCGATTGCAATCTATTCAGGTGATCGATCGCTAGTCCTGTATTGCAAGCGTTGAGCTCGTCTTCCAGGGCTGCGTGAACACAAAAACACTAAGGAGAAGCAAATGAAGTACAAAGCAATCGTCGCACTCATGCTGATGGCTCCGGTCGTCCTGTTGGCAGCCCCGAAGAACTCAGCAAACGTCACGTTTACGGAACCGGTCACCATTAACGGAGCTTCAGTTCCCCCAGGCGACTATCACGTTGTCTGGCAAGGGACGGGACCGACCGTGGAGGCCACCATCCTTCAGGGGAAGAAAGTATTCGCCAGCTCCCCGGCCACGCTGGTCAACGCCAAATCCGAATACGACGGCGCGGTTGAGACCAGCGACGGAACTGACAACTCGAAAGTCCTCGAGGCGATCGACTGGAGCAAGCAGTCATTACGCTTTGGTCAGGGAAATGCCAGTTCACCGAGCAGCACCTCAACAAGCGCAGCGAACTGAATTGACGGCGAAGGCGCGGGATAATTCCGCGCCTCTCCGCTTTACGAACCTCAACATTGGAGAGGTGGCAAGAATAGGGTGAAAGAGATTCCTATTCGAAGCAGCCAATCTCTTTGAACCACTCGCGAAACAGTGTCACAAATAAGTATCAGCTGCGACGTTTGTAGCGTGGCGAAACTGGAGGAATCAAAATGACTTTGCATAAGCGTTCGCTAGGCTTGAGTGGAGTCCCAATCACAGTGACCGGCTTTGGAGCATGGGCGCTCGGCGGTGGCGATTGGGCTTACAGTTGGGGTCCGCAAGACGATAACCAGTCCATTCTGACCATCCGACATGCCTTGGAGCAGGGAATCAACTGGATCGATACCGCCGCCGTGTACGGCTTGGGTCATTCCGAGGAAGTTGTCGGCCGCCTCCTGCGAGAGTTACCCTCATCCGAGCGGCCAATGGTCTTCACCAAGTGTGGCCTCGTCTGGGATGACAGCAATCGCAAGGCAGAGCCGCGACGAGTCCTCAAGCCCGAATTGATACGCAAGGAATGCGATGCGTCTCTGCGGCGGCTCGGCGTGGAACGCATCGATCTTTACCAGTTTCATTGGCCTGATGAAACCGGCACGCCCGTTGAGGATTCATGGGGAGAGATGGCGCGACTGATCAAGCAAGGCAAGATCCGCATGGCCGGAGTCTCCAATTTTGACGTTTCGCTCCTTGAAAAGTGCGAGGCAATCATGCATGTGGATTCCTTGCAACCACCCTTCTCGTTGATTCACCGGGATGCTGCTGCGCGCGAGATTCCATGGTGCGCAGGGCACGGCACAGGTGTGATCTGCTACAGCCCCATGCAATCGGGACTGCTGACCGATAGCTTCACTGCGGACAGGGTCGCGAACTTGGCCGAGGACGATTGGCGTCGCCGCTCCTCCGAGTTCCAGGAGCCAAACTTGAGTCGTAATCTGGCGTTGCGAGACTCCTTGCGCCCCATCGCAAAGCGCTACCAGACTACGGTCTCGGCGATTGCCGTGGCTTGGGTAAATGCGTGGCCCGGCGTCACGGCAGCCATCGTCGGTGCCCGGTCACCCCAGCAGGTGGATGGTTGGATTGCCGCCGCGAACCTCGAATTGACCTCTGCTGATCTGGAGGAGATTGCAAACGCTATTGAGCGCACAGGTGCCGGGACCGGCCCGACAATGCCGCCGCAATCGCACGTTCAACGCAAGTTCCCATTACGTGTTGCCTAGTTCGCGAACGCTGGTGCGCCCGACCTAGGTACTGGCGGGCTCATCAGCCGACTGAAGGTATGATTGCTTTTCCGTGGGTGTGGCAAGGAGGGTTGTCTGCACCTGCGAATGTCGCATTCGAATCCGGGTTCATCAAGGTGTGGTGAAGTGCTTAACCGGGCTCGTCACCCCGTCGCTCCTGCCATCAGCAGCCATCGAGTCCACCGTATAGTAGTACGTCGTCCCCGACGCAAGGCCATCCACACGCACCCGAAAAACTGTGTATGAATGGTTCTGGTTTAGCCGGATAGGGGACTTCGCTATCTGGCTAATCTCCTTGGGATTCGCACCGAAATGCACGACTCCGAAATGCTCGTCCGAACCCCCAGGGTTGCTGCTGGTCCACCTAATAATGGCCGAATTGTTGTTGGCCGATTCGAGCTCCGGCCCTTGCGTGATTCGGACGCGCGCAGCTTTCGGAGCGGGGGGAAGTACCTTAGGGCTGTAAGGACTTGTCTGAGCGGCCATTGAGTTTGAGAAGAGCAGGCCGCCGACCGCAACTATCCTCACCAGTTTCACATGGAGTCTATTCATGCGCCGACCTCAGAGAGAACTGCTTGATTCGTGTGCCCTCGAAAAAGCAATCAAGGCGCATGGGCTGTCCCATGCGCCTTTTCCGCATCCGCTGATTAGGGTTGTTTCATTGACGACTGCTGTTTCATTAACGCGCTGGGGGGGATTATCGTTGAATTACCCTGAGTTGATGCATTACCTCCGCTCATGCAAGCTCCAGTGTAGGTGTTAATGTCAGGGTAGGGTGTCGTGAAGCCATCGGTGAGGGTTTGCATGAACGCAACGATTTGATCCTCCTCTTGGCTCGTCAAGCCGAGATTACCCACTGTCATATCTTGATTCTGCGGGACCTCGGCCGCCGGCCAGCAGTCTACTTTTTCAGTGGTTCCTGTCGGGCACTCTCCAGAGGAAACATTCATTCTGTACACATCGCGCGTGTTGTAGAAGTGTACGAGTTGCTTCAGGCTCTTGATGTAGCCATTATGGAAGAACTCCTTCTGGAAGTAAGGGCCCGGGGCCTCGGTGGTCGGGCACTGTGGCGGCACCATAGCCACATCGCGCACCGTAGACGTCTGCATCTTGCCATCGGAAATTGCGGCGTATTGTCTCCAGCTCGCGTTCGGGCTCGCCGCGGTGGCGTACCCGCTTCTGAGGAACTCTCCTAATCCGTAATCCGTGTAGGCATAGCCTGCCGGATTGGGCGTAAATCCCAGGGCGTCGGGCGTGGTCTCATAGTAAATGGCATCCCGGGGATTCTTGGGTAGACCGAGATTAGCCGAACCGAAGCAAGTGAAAACAGGCGTTGTGTCCGCTGCGGTCCCGGTGTCTTCGGCGCCCGTATTGGTTGGTGAAGGAGCCGTTGACCTACCATCCAGGTGGCACGAGTTGCAATTCGCTTTGCCACGGAACAGGTCGTACCCAGCCTTTTCTTTCGCTGTCAGCGTATACTTGCCCGCCAGGAACGCGTCGAATTTCGAGGTGAAGGGGCTGACCGACTCGCTGTGCTCGTATGCGCTAAGAGACTCCCCCCAGTGATCATAGTCCGCATTTGAACGAGTGCGGTCAGACGGACTTAGCGCGACCTGCTGGGCGCTCCCGCCGGCATTAGGTATGGCGCATATCTGCGCAGTATTGGAAGGCCAGGTGATGTCGAAAGAGCCAGCGCCCCATACCTCTTCAAAGAGAGGTCTGTAGCTAGCCAGTGAAAGTTTGTACACGATGCAGGCGGTGTCAGAGTTGCCCATCTCCAACGGATCGACCGGAGGGAACTGCGCCTGCTCGGCGTCGGGACTCCTCAGCAAGTATCCGGTTGCGCGTGAATCCCAGAAATTTCCGCCAAAGAAAGCGCCCTGGGTTGCGTTGTACTGAAGCGGAGGGAAGTAGCTTGAGTACGTGTATCTCTGGGCTGTCCGCTTACCGGCTCTATAGTGGTACGATCCCGGATACGCGATCATCAGAAGATTCACCGACGGGATCGGTCCGCTAAAGCCGGCGTACGGCATGTGGCAAGACGCGCAGGCCGAATTTTCGTTGGGCGAGATATTTTTGTCGAAATTCATGAGCTTCCCGAGTATTTCTACTGAGGCAACTCCGGTGTCCTTAAGTATGGGCGGGTTACCTGTCAGAGTTGGTGGCGGTATGGCGTGCCACTGTGCAATGGCTTCACTTTCGATTCCGTTCACTTCGCGCAGGACCCTGGCTAGCTCTGAATTTATATCGCTCGGAAGGATCCCGGTGGGGTACGGGTTGTAGGTCGCGAGGGTTGGAGGCGCGGGCGCACTCTGGGCGGACACTTTTCGTTGTGACGGCGAAATACATAGCACCGCAGCACAAACGACAATGACCGTTATGACGGTCAACATTCGACGGTTCATAGATCCCTCCTTTAAGTCAGCTGTCGCTTACGTCAGCTGTCGCTCGGGTTGGAACGATGGGCGGCACACTCGACAACACAAAGCGAATTTAAATTCCAGTGCGCCACCCTATGGTCATCCTTGGCTACGGACGTATTGGTTTCACCATCCGAAGGGGATCCGTCCGATGCGGACGAAATTCTCATCGCGATCAAACAGGCCTAACGACACACGGCGTTGTCCGTCCTCGGTGGTTTGCTTCCTTCTCCTCGTTTTCGGCCTCTGACAAATAGAGGCCCCTTGGGGCTTTACTGGAAGAAATGGCGGACTGGACGAAGCGGCGGATTAGGAGAAGTGGTGGCCAAGTCGCGCGGCAACCAGCGACGTAGATTAGTCGCCTCAGGCCCGGCTTACACGCACCGGCCCAAAGATTGTTACTGGATATTGGCTCCGGAGTAAACGCTTGTCAACCGGTTTGTGTTAGCAGATGTTGCTATTTGTTAGCGGATGCTGCTACGCCGCTCGTTGTCGTTGCCCCCTCCGGTAGTTACTGGGTGACACCCCGAAGTGAGTCTTAAATGCACGCATGAAGCTAGAAGTGTGATGATAGCCCGCCTTGCCTGCGATCGCCTTAATTGGTATGCCGGTCGATATCAGCATCATAGCCGCTGCTTGTAGGCGGCAGTCCAGACGGTAACTCTTCACATTGATGCCGATTTCATCTTTGAACAGATGAATCAGCCTCGAGACACTGACCTGGCAACTAAGTGCAAGTTCTGGGAGTGTGCGGGATGGATCTTCCGTCAGAGCCTGAACCACTCTTTGAATTCGAAGATCCTTTTGACGAGACCCCGTAACCATACTCTGAGCCTCACTGGCTCGTTGGCTCAATCGGATCATGTCTAAACACATCCTGCCTCAACCGTAAGCGATCATGTTGCGTGTTGCCTGGTTCGCGAACGGTGAGTCCGATCAGAGGTACAACTGGCACCTTCTGTTGTAGAACTGTTCGGACTCATCAGCCTTCAGCGGTAAGCGACTGGCACGTCAAGCCGGCTATCAGTCGCCGGTACTGGTTTCCCGGATTCCGATGTCAACACTCGCTTGCCGTAGACTCCCCAGAACGCATACAAGTAATGCCTGCCGTTTTGGACTCGGAATATGAGTTTGGCCTGGTCTGGTTTCACGAGGCTGGCGTCGAGCGGGATCATGGGCGCCTCTTGGACACTTTCGCCATTCTTGCTGCGGAACATCACCATACTCGACGCAACCACATGTTCAATCTCATAATCGCCTGCAGGCAGAGAGTTGTCTCCAATCCAAAACTGAAATGGAATTGTTGCCTGCGCAATCTTTGGCTGCTGTCCTGTGACGCTCGTTCCAGGAAGCAACAGGGCAGAGCACAACATCACTAGCGCAATCCACTTTCGCATCTGCGTCTTCATATTGCTTGATCCTCCTTCTATCGAATCTACGAAGCACCCTGCCCTGCGGATCACCTCGTGATCGGGACTGAATGAACAGTAGCGAGACCCGCGAGTTCTTCCATTCGCCGCAGGACGGCCGAGAAGTCCTCTTCATCGCTGTGTGCCAGCTCATCTGCATTGATGCGAAACGCCGCCTCTGTCACAGGCATCAAGATATGCTCTTGTGCCGCCGCATCCAGAATCAACTGAAAGTCCTTGTTCATCAGGCGCAGTGGAAACTGTGGACTGTAATCGTTCGTCGCTACCCTTGCCAGCTTTCCCACATGAGCCGGAGCGATGACGGCTGTCTTTGCCAGGACTTCCAACAAACGCTCGCGATCGAGACCAGCTTTCTCCCCCAGCACAACAGCCTCAGCAATGGCCTGCATGCCCACACCCAGCAGCGTGTTGACGACCAACTTCATAACAGTTCCAGACCCGGGACCGCCCAGAAGATGAAATTGTTTTGCGACCGCCTGAAATATTGGCTTGGCGGCGCGGAAGAGTTCCCGGTTGCCGCCTACCAGTAGCGTCAAAGTCCCTTCCTCGGCGGCAGGAGTGCTGCCGGAAATAGCAACGTCCATGACTTCGATGCCACCTCTGGACCCGAGCCTGTGCAATTCGCGTGAGGTTTCTGGAGAGATCGTGCTCATTTCGAGCACGACAGTTCCTGGCCGCGCTCCGGCAAACACTCCCTCAGGCCCCGTATAAACGCTTTGCACTACTTCATCGTTGGTCAAGCAGGAGAGAAGCACATCGGCAGTTTGCGCTAATTCAAGAATGTTCTTCGCAACGACGCCGCCTTGTGCAGCCATTGCTTGCGCCTTAGTGACATCGCGGTCATAGACGTCGAGTCGATATCCGTGATCGAGCAGCCGTTTCGCGATCCGGCTTCCCATGTTGCCCAGACCAATGAATCCAAGTTTTACCTGGTCTGCTGTAAGACGTTTCATAGCGTTTCCTTTCTCCCCGAAAGGAGGGAGCTTGCGCCGCTGTTTCTGATGGAAGTGACGTCCAAAGGGTTGCAAGAAGTCAACAGCCGCGGCTAGACCGACGAAACCACATTCTGCCCTCGCGATAATCCGTAGCAAGTCCAGTTCCAATTGCAAAAGCGACCGCGGCGGGGCTAAACGAATGCGCCGCCAGCAGTCTTCCCGCCTACGAGGAAATCGGAAACGGCATAGTTGAATCGTGAACGTGTCGAAATGCGGACGCTGCGTCCACAAGAGGTCCTATTTTCACGAGACGTTCCTGACTTCCCGGTTGATTTATGTCTATGAAAAGGCGTGGCTAAGACACCCGACAACTGATTGGAAATCGACATGCATATTGCGGTAGGGACCGAGAAGCGGGCCAATGCACGCGATTTTGTGGCCCTGCTCGGAGATGCTGGCAGCCTCGGACGCTCTCGCCCCGGCCCTAAACAAAATTTCCGACGGCGAACTGACAACCAACCGCATCTGACAAAACGGGAAAAAGTTCTATGTGGATCGTTCGACTTGCGTTACGCCGGCCCTACACGTTTGTTGTGGTGTCCATACTCATCGTGATCATGGGTGGGCTCGCGATTGTTCGCACCCCAACGGACATTTTCCCGAATATCAACATTCCAGTCGTCAGCATTATTTGGAACTTTAACGGTCTCGTCCCTGAGGACATGAGCGACCGCATCGTTAGTGTTACGGAGCGAGCGCTTACTACCACTGTCGATAACATCGAGCACGTCGAATCGCAGTCTCTTTATGGAATCGCGGTCGTTAAAGTGTTCTTGCAACCGACGGCAAATATTGAGCGCGGGATTGCACAGATTACGGCGGTCTCCCAGACTCAGCTCAGGCAGTTGCCCACGGGAACGACGCCGCCGCTCATCCTTGCCTATAGCGCATCGAGTGTGCCCATACTCCAGTTGGCCCTCTCGGGGCAAAATCTGTCGGAGCAAGAGCTCAACGACTATGGGCTGAATTTCATTCGAACGCAGCTCATCACGGTGCCTGGCGCTTCGGTCCCCTACCCTTATGGGGGCAAACAACGCCAGGTACAGGTGGATCTCAATACGACAGCGCTGCAGTCGAAAGGCCTGTCTGCACTGGATGTAGTCAATGCGATCAGCCTACAGAATTTAATCCTGCCCACGGGAACGGCCAAGATCGGCCCCAAAGAATACGATGTTTCGATTCCCAACGCAGCACCGCAGACGATTGCGGACTTGAATCGGATCCCAATCAAGACGATCGGCGGCACAACGATCTACATCCGAGACGTCGCCTGGGTACGCGATGGCTTTCCTCCGCAAACCAATATCGTGCGCGTCAACGGGCAGCGCTCAGTATTGCTTACGATTCAAAAGGCGGGGGATGCATCAACGCTGAACGTCATCGCGGGGATCAAATCGCTTCTTCCGCAGATCAAGACGACCGTCCCCCCCCAGTTACAGATCAGCCCTCTTGCCGACCAGTCGATTTTCGTCCGTGGGGCGATCAGCGGAGTAGTCCGGGAAACCTTGATCGCTGCGTGCCTGACCGCTTTCATGATTCTCACTTTTCTCGGCAGTTGGCGAAGCACTCTTATCATCGCGACCTCAATACCGCTGGCGATTCTGACCTCGATTATTCTCTTCAGCGCGCTCGGCGAAACCATCAACATCATGACGCTGGGTGGTCTGGCGCTCGCCGTTGGAATCCTCGTGGATGACGCCACCGTGGAGGTCGAGAACATAAACCGCAATCGGGAAGCCGAACCAGACAAGGACATGGACGAAGTCGTCCTGGACAGTGCGGCACAGATCGCCACGCCCGCTTTCGTGTCCACGTTGTCGATCTGCATTGTGTTTGCTCCGATGTTCCTATTGACTGGCGTCGCGCGATATCTCTTCGTCCCCCTCGCTGAAGCGGTAGTGTTCGCCATGCTCGCATCGTACTTCCTCTCGCGAACAATCGTCCCGACGATGGCCAAGTATCTTCTGCGAAACGATCCAATACGGCAAGGAGGGACCGGCGCCGAAAGCCGTAACCCTCTGGTCAGGTTGCAGAAGCGCTTTGAGGAATCGTTCGAGAACTTTCGTCACAGATATCGCAGGGTCCTGGAAACCTGTCTCCACCACAGGTGGGTTTTCCTCAGTGCGTTCTTCGCAGCCTCCCTTGGCTCTCTGGCAATTCTCATCCCTTGGCTGGGCCGGGACTTTTTCCCCAGCGTAGACAGCGGCACTTTCAAACTTCATCTGCGTGCCCCCACCGGAATGCGCATTGAAGAAACCGCCAACCTATGTGATCTGGTGGAGCAGTCCATCCGACGGCAAATTCCGCCAGACGAAGTCCAAAGCATCATTGACAACATCGGCTTGCCATACAGCGGCATCAATCTCTCTTACAGCAATTCGGCCCCGATTGGCACATCGGACGCTGACATTCTTGTCACCCTGTCCGCCAATCACCACCCCACCGACAACTACATTCACCAGTTTCGGCAGACACTGCCCAAGCAGTTTCCCGGAGCGACGTTTTATTTTCTACCCGCTGACATGGTCGCTCAGATTTTGAATTTTGGACTGCCGGCGCCCATCGACGTTCAGATCGTGGGAAACGACCTTGAAGCCAACCGCCGCTATGCGGATGCGCTGCTGGCGAAACTGAAATATGTTGCGGGGACCGCTGATCTGAGGATTCAGCAACCCTTCGATCAGCCCTATCTTCGTCTCAGAGTCGAACGCACGAAGGCCGAACAACTGGGTTTCAGCGCCCACGACATTGCGCAAAATCTGTTGGTATCGCTGAGCGGTAGCTTTCAAACCTCGCCCACCTTCTGGGTCGATCCAAAAACCCGCGTCAGCTACCAAATTGCGACCCAGACACCGCAATACCGCGCAGACACGTTACAAGATCTGGAGAACATCCCCGTCACAGGCACAGATCCAAACGCCCCTCCATCGCTCATGGCCAGTTTGGTAGCGACGCAACGAGGCACGGGCATGGGAGTAGTTTCCCATTACAACGTAGCGCCGGTGATTGACATCTTTGGCGAGGTCGCCGGACGTGACCTGGGTGCAGTGTCCACCGACATCAACAAGATGATTGGTGCCACAAGCCAGCAACTACCGCGCGGTTCTCACGTCGTTGTTCGTGGACAGGTTCAAACCATGCGATCTTCCTACATTGGTCTTCTAAGCGGACTGGCGTTCTCGATCGTCCTCGTGTACCTGCTGATCGTGGTCAATTTTCAGTCCTGGCTGGATCCCTTCATCATGATTTCGGCGCTCCCTGCAGCCCTTGCCGGGATTGCCTGGTTCTTGTTCATAACCCACACGACTCTCAGCGTACCCGCGCTTATGGGAGCCATCATGTGCATGGGAGTCGCGACCGCAAACAGCATCTTGGTGGTGAGCTTTGCTACGGAAAAAATGATGGAAGGAAACGATTCGGTCAGTGCCGCATTAGAAGCGGGCTTCACACGTTTTCGCCCGGTGCTGATGACTGCCCTCGCCATGATCATCGGCATGATTCCGATGGCCCTCGGATTAGGGGACGGCGGTGAACAGAATGCTCCCCTGGGCCGGGCCGTGATAGGTGGACTTATTTTCGCGACGGTTTCCACGCTGCTTTTCGTCCCGGCATTTTTTAGTGTTCTGCAGGGTTCACGCCCGCAGTCGGCACAAACGGGAGACAAACTCTAAGCCATGGCATTGGAGTTACTATGCTGCCTCAAACTGAAGATAAAAGATCGACCGAAGGGCAAACACCCACGGATGTAACAGTGGGGAAGCGCTCGCGCAAACCATGGCTTGTCCTGGCGATTGCGTTAGTCGTGGTGGCCGCTGTCTTGTTCTGGGGAATCTGGTCACGGGTCAGGGCTGCCAGAACTGTGCGTGCGGAGACAGCGCAAGCAGCCATAACCTCCGTTTCGGTCATATCGCCAAAACAAAGCGCTCCCGCGCAGGAGATTATCCTTCCCGGAAACGTGCAGCCGTTCAGCTCGTCACCGATCTATGCGCGCACCAACGGGTATCTGAGGAAGTGGTACGTCGACATTGGAGCGCGCGTTAAGCAGGGAGAACTGCTCGCTGTGATCGATGCTCCCGAAGTCGACCAGCAGGTGGCGCAGTCGATCAGCAATCTCAACACCGCAAAGGCGAACCTCGCGCTAGCGGAGATCACCAAGAACCGCTACCAGGGGTTACTCAAGAGCAAAGCTGTTTCCCAGCAAGATGTCGACAACGCCGTGGGTACCTACAACGCCAATCTGTCGATCGTTGAAGCCGATCAGGCCAACGTCAAGCAGCTTCAGGCGCTACAGTCTTTTGAAAAGATCTACGCTCCATTCGATGGCGTTGTGACTGCCCGTAACACGGATATCGGCGACCTCGTCAATTCCGGGAGCGCCGGCGGGGTCAAAACCGATCTCTTCCACATGGCCCAACCCGGAACCTTGCGGGTTTACGTAAATGTCCCAGAGGAATACTCGCAAGGGATCAAAGACGGCATGACAGCCGATATCACTCTCGCCGAGTTCCCAGGCCGCAAATTTCCGGGAAAGCTCGTACGCACTGCCGACGCCATCAATATGACAACCCGCACGTTGCTGATCGAGATAGATGTGGAGAATCCCACGGGAACGCTGCTCACAGGATCTTATGCAGAGGTTCACTTGGCGGTCCCGACCCAGGGATCCGTCTTTGTGATTCCAGTCAATACTCTGTTGTTCCGCACGGAGGGCTTGCGTGTCGGCGTTGTTAAAGATGGCAAGGTCGTGCTCACTACCGTGACTCCTGGGCACGATTTTGGCAACACAATAGAGATCGTCGCCGGCCTCAAGGCAGACGACCAGCTCATCGTCAACCCGCCGGACTCCATTGTTTCCGGGCAGGAGGTCCAAATCGTTCAGGCAACCTTGCCGGGGGATTCCAAGTGAGGAGGCCTCGAGAAATGAGTGTGGGAATGAACACCCGAAATCCACTCTGGTTGCAAGCCTTGCTCGCAGTCGCGGTTCTCCAGTTCGCTGGATGTACGGTTGGACCTAAGTACCACCGTCCCGTAGTAGAAACCCCCCCTGCCTATAAAGAAATGGGAAACTGGAAAACTGCCCAACCCAGCGACGAAAAGCTGGGGGACAAGTGGTGGGAAGTTTTTCAGGACTCTCGACTTAATGATCTCGAGGAGCAGATCGCGGTCTCCAATCAAAACATCAAGGCCGCTTTTGCGCAGTATCAGCAGGCGCGGGCCGTGCTGCGATACTACAGGGCGGATTATTACCCTACCGTCGTTGCCGCTCCCTCGGCTGGCCGGACGAGATACTCAAATAATCGCCCACCTCACAACTCGAGCTTTAGCGGCGTCACTTTTAACGATTTTGTCTTGCCGTTTGAGCTGAGCTACGAAGCAGATATCTGGGGACGCGTCCGTCGGACAGTTGAGTCTTATCGCGCCCAAGCCCAAGTCAGCGCCGCCGATCTCGCGGCCGTCAATCTCAGTATGCATGCCAACCTGGCCTTTGATTACTTCGCGGCCCGTAGCTTGGATGCAGAAGAGAAGCTTCTGCAAGATACCGTTGTCCAATACGAAAATGCTCTTAAGTTGAATCAGGACCGCTATGACGGAGGACTGGCCTCCGATGTCGAGGTTGAACAAGCGAGAACCCAATTGGAGACAACCCGCGCTCAAGCTATTGATGTCGGCGTGGCGCGAGCAGAGTTTGAGCACGCGGTTGCCGTGTTGGTGGGCAAGCCTCCTGCTGAATTTACGCTTCCTCCGCTGCCGCTGACCGCCCCTCCACCTTCGATTCCCGCCGGTCTGCCTTCTGAATTGCTGGAGAGGCGTCCCGACATCGCCGCCGGCGAGCGCGCTATGGCCTCCGCGAATGCTCAGATCGGGGTTGCCAAGGCAGCCTATTATCCCCTCGTGAATCTGACAGGGTCGGGAGGATTCGAAAGCGGCAGCATTACCACACTACTGCAAGGCCCCAGTGGATTTTGGGCGGTGGGAGCATCGGCATTGGTGACTGTATTTGACGTCGGTCGCCGCCGCGCCGTGACCGACGAAGCTATACAAGGTTACGACTACGCCGTTACGTCTTATCGTCAGACCGTCCTTGCAGGTTTTCAGCAGGTGGAAGATAACCTCGCAGCCTTGCGGATCTTGGAGCAAGAGGCAACCGTACAGAATGTCGCGGTGCAAGCCTCGCAAAGCTCGCTTGAGCTTTCGAACATTCGCTACCGGGGCGGAGTAACCAGCTATCTCGAGGTGACCACAGCACAAACTGCCGCACTTGCGGATGAAGTGACTGCCGTAAATCTCTTGGGACGGCGCATGGCAAACACCGTGCTCCTGATTCAGGCCTTGGGCGGCGGATGGGATAGTTCCAAGTTGCCCCAAAGGCCGGAGTGCTGCGGTAAATTGGCGAGCAATGAGAGTCCTCACTGAGCAGGTGGCTAAGGAGGTCGCAAGGCGATGGGCAATCGAACGACCAAGTTATTGCTGACCTGGCTCCTGATCAGTGCCGTTGTGCTGCTTTCGGCTAGGAGTGCGAATCTTCAAGCTAGTGCTGATCAGGCCTCCGCTTCAACGTCGCAGGACCTCGCGGGACAGATGCCCGCGGGGTTTGATCAGGACGTCGCCAGAGTTGTTGCCGAGCTGGATCAAATCGAGGCCGACACACTGCGGCTGGCAGACAAAACCACTCTCGATCGTCAAGGACAGATCCACACCTTGGGGAAGCTGATGCTCTTCGATAAGCATCTGTCCGTCAATCAGAACGAGGCCTGCAGTTTCTGCCACACGCCGGAGACGGGATTCACTGGCCCCATCCAATCTCTGAATCTCAGCACGGTGTCGTATCCGGGGTCGCTGAGAACGCGATTCAGCCAGCGGAAGCCGCAGAGTTACATGTACGCGACGTTCGCGCCAGTGCTCCATTACAACGCTCTGCAAGGCGACTTCGTGGGAGGAAATTTCTGGGACATGCGTGCCAGCGGATACCGCCTGCAAAGTCCGAGCGCCGAACAAGCCCAGGGACCGCCGACCAACCCTGTGGAAATGGGCCTGCCTGACTCGGCATGTCTCGCTTACCGGCTTTCGAAGGCTTCCTACCGGAAGCTATTCGAGACGGTCTGGGGACCCGACTCATTTGCGATTCACTGGCCTCCAGACGCCGAGAAGGTTTGTGCCACTCCAGGTCCTCCACCAACTGACGATCCCTACCCGGTCCATCTCAGCGCGGCAGACCGCCAGCGCGTCAACAATGTCTATGACGGCTTCGGCCTGGCTGTTGCCGCCTACGAAGCTTCTCCGGAGGTCAGTCCGTTCACTTCGAAATATGACTATGTGCAGGCGGGAAAGGAACAGTTCAGCGCGGAGGAAGCGCGGGGGTATGCGCTTTTCCGCGGTAAAGCAAGATGTAACGAGTGTCACCGCGATGGTGGCCCCGGCGAAGAGCCGCTGTTCACGGACTTCACCGCCAGCAATCTCGGCGTTCCTAGGAATCCAGGACTGCAGTATTACCACGAAGCTACGCCCGACAAACGCGGCTACCGTGCGAACCCCGTGGGCCCAGCCTTTGTAGACACCGGCGTCGGATCGTTTCTACGCACCCTGCAGAGCGATAGCGGCCAATTGAATCCAGATTCAAACTGGATTGAGCTCGCTCCGAAATTCGACGCCAAGTTTCAGGTGCCCACATTGCGCAACGTCGACATGCGTCCGACACCCGAGTTTGTGAAAGCCTACATGCACAACGGCTACTTCAAGAGCCT
>Ga0070766_10000379_pt1 | contig 19259 bp, 16 predicted proteins | sample HubBroMetageWFT6_FD_69782 | JGI IMG/M metagenome (GOLD analysis project Ga0070766, IMG submission 69782) | Warmed and freeze-thawed soil microbial communities from the Hubbard Brook experimental Forest, New Hampshire - Hubbard Brook CCASE Soil... | ecosystem: Environmental > Terrestrial > Soil...
TCCTCTACCCCACGTAGTGGGGCTTTCATGAGATCAACAGCTATACCATCTCTGACACCAGCGGTGACGGCGGCTGCCCGACTGACCACCCTTGGTTTCATTTCGCAAGGCTAAAATCAACGTTGCCTGTGCCGGCGACATCCACAGACTTAGTCTGCTGTTTCATTCCTTCGTGCCACGCTACCACGTTGTACTTGCCATCCGGTATATTGCTGATCTTGAAGTCTCCTCCGCCGTCGGTCTCGACGAAGTATGGAGTTGGACTGACGATGAGATATCCTGACATCTCGGGGTGGACGTTGCAAAGTAGCGAGATCGCCCCAGCCTGTTCAAACTGGAACGAACGCTTCTCGCCTTTCGGCCACGTCCCGAGATTGTGCCCAAGCTTCTTATTGCCATTGATCGATGGCCAGAACAGATTGTGCTGCACCGAATCGCTGTTCTGAAAATCAACCGTCGCGCCAATCGGTATCACCAGCACGTGGGGCTGAAACATCAATCCCTTTTGGTCGATCTGGAAATGTTGTGACGGCGGCGGAAACGTCTTGCCTGGAATGGCATCGACGTAGATCACCGACGTGCCAGACACCCCCGACACTTTGCCTTGAATTTCCCCGGCAATCGCCGTTTCCACAACCGTCGTAACGAGAAGAAACGTGCACAGAAGTTTGGATATCATCAATTTCCTTTCGTGCACCCAGAAGGTACATTAGCTAGTAAACGAACTCGAGTCCCAACACCAGAGTGTTGGTATGGAATGAATTCACCGCCATCGGCAATCCCGTGATCGGATTCATGGCAAACTCCACCGATTGCGATGGCCTGAACTGATACTCGGCAGTCGCCTTGATGTTGGCGTGAATCAGGAACTGCACCGCAGGTGTAATTCGATTGCGGGTCACGCTGGCCGCTCCATTGAAGGGCGATCCGGTGAATCCGCCGGGGACCAGGGCGTTGTGGTAGTCCGAGTTGGAGTTGACCCCGTCGTAGCGGATCATCACGTACATCCACGGATATGCCAGCCATTCAGCGTCGACGAAGCCTCCGCTGAAGGTAGCCGGCGAGCCATGAACAAAACCCACAGGTGTCGCCGATCCGCTCAGTGGTAATGGAACCAGGGCCCCGGTCGCATCCACGGGCAGCAGGTTGTAGTCATGGCCGTACATGTACAGCGCATTGAATTGCAGACAGCAGCGATAGTTGAAAGTGAAATTGCCGCCTACCCGGTAGAACGGCTCGCGAGCTGTGAGTGTCGCCGAAGTCCCGTCTAGTAGAGCGCCTGTCAGGCGCTGCACCGAACGTCCATAAAGCCAGTACGTGCCTACGTTCAGGTAAGTGTGATCGCGTGGACCGCTTGGCCCAGCCGCCTGGATGGAGTTGCGGCTCTCCTTGTCTTTCTCCAGGTTGAAGCGGTAGTTGAAGGAGGTGTAGATGTCCTTGAAGTTGGCGTCCGAAGCAATTCCTACGCCGCCCTGGTTGGAGCCCGTCGCAGTTGGTACGTAGGCGTTGGTGTTGCCTTGGGCATACCCGGGCGTGGTGGTCTGGTCGATGAAAGCGATGGAATAGTTGTAGCCGCCAGTGTGCAAACCACCGCTGAACTCAATGCCTTTCCCCGAACCGGCGAAGGCGAACGCATTGTTCACAAACTGCTGGTTGAATGCCGGATTGACGACGCCGATGTTAGCCTGCGAGTAAATGTCATACGGGCTGATCCAGATGGACTTCGCCTGGGTGAATGGTATTTCCAACTCAACCTGGCCGACACGCACGTTCAGCACGTGAGGAGGCAACTTGGGTATCAGCCGGCCAAGATTCACGAACTTGAGGTAGGCCTCGCCTAATCCGCCGTTGGCGTTCGCGCCGCTCACGCTGATGTCGTCATCGACCCAGAACGCGATGTCGCTCCCAAAGTTACCGGCGGTGAAGATGCTGAAGAAACCGGTTTCAAAGTCTGTCGCCGGTATATAAGGCCCGATGTTTCCCGGTATGTTGAGATTGTTCCGGCTGCCGCTGGTGTACTGGAAATATTGGTTGTAGCGCAGTCCAATCGGCGGGATGCCTGGGATTGTGCCCGGCCAGATTGCCTTCGGCCACAGCTCCGCGTTCGCCGGAGCTCCCAGCATCACCGGGGGGATCTTCAGCATCGACTCATCGTCTTTGGGGAACTTGAAGCCGGCATCCTTGAAGGCTTTCCCGAAGTCGTTCAGCTTGGGAAAGTCGATGTGACATGTACTGCAACTGGTGCCGTACTGTCTGGCAAACGCGGGAATCGCCAAACTCTGCTTGGCCGATCCGATCATGAGCAAGATCATTAGTGCTGACCACCAAATGGAATGAACCATGCCGAACCGGCCTCGTGACATCTCAACGTCCTCCGTCATTTCTCAAGTAGACCGTTTCATCAATATCTCTTCATGGCTTCGAATAGCGGCACCCCGCTCCTGGCGCCAGCTACATAGCGTGACTCGGCCGGATCGCGCTTTGCCAACGGCAACCGCTTCTCACCGATACCCCTTGTGGCTACAGCTGCGCGACCATCGCCCGCCGCCGTGTATGCGCCCGACTCGCTCTCGTTAGTTTGGAAGGCCTTGGCCGCCATCGGCAGGCACCTCATCACGACGGCCGCCAGAACTAGAAACAGAACAGTCGGGAAGAACGCGAACCGAACCAAAGAAACCGGTTGAACATCGCCTCCGCTTGCCGCAGCGGGTGAGTATGGATGGTTATCGGGCTGAAACCCGCCCGTCGACGCCAAACCAACGGATGCTGTGGACGCAGTCACAATCGCCGGTGCCTGCGGCTGGTGGAACGTGAGGTAGAGATACACGTCAGCCGCCTCGTCCTCGCTCAAGTAGCCGAACACCGGCATTCTGCCCCGGTATGACAAGGGCGGCTCACCCATAAGTACAGGCGCTCCCTGGGTAATTTTGCGCACGAACTCAGGCAACTTTTTGCGCGCAGTCAAAGTGCTTAATGGAGGTATGGTGCCCTCCAATAGTTGCTCCGGGCTGGGGTTCGGCCCGGTGGCATCGTGACAAATGTGACAGGTTGACTTAGCTATGTGCTCGCCCACACGAACGCGGGACTCTATCACCGTTACTTGCTCCCGCTCTGCTCCCGGTAATCCCGCAAGCTGTTTCAAGTAAGCCATGAGCACGCGAATCTCTGGCTCGCTGAGGTGGGGAAATGGTGGCATGCTTTCGCCGCCCTGGTGAAGCCGCAGTAGCAGGGCTGTCCTGGATTGCCGTGCCATCTCCTCCGCGTTTGTAGGGCTAACGTCCATGCCAACTTTCTTCATTCGCTCCATGACGAGCGCAACCGAAGTCGCTCGCACCGGATAGATGATGGAGTTGATTTCGGGAGGAGCACCGAGACCAGAGGCGCCATGGCATCCCTGGCAATTCAGGCGGTACACATCGGCGCCATGGAGAGTTACTGTCTGGGGAGCCAGAACCGGCGACAGTTCGGACTTCCTGTCAGGTATTTCGCCGGGGGACATGTCCGGCGACGGCCCTAGCCGACCCGTTTTTCCCATGTTCGTATCGTTGAAGCTTCTGCCGAGATGATTCAGCCAGCTTGCCCCTTCGACGTCAGTCACTGCAAGGTCTTGTGCAGACAGACAGCATCCCGCCAGGAACACCCCCGCCAACAGAAAGCGTAGAAGTTTGTGCATCGCTGTCCTCCTCAAACTCGGCCGTGACCGGTACGAAACGGGCGATCGACATCTGTCGTGAGGGTAGTGTGCGAGAGAGCGAGGGTTGTCAAGGTCGTGTCAGGAAGGTGTGAAATCTTCGACACACCGCTTCATCTCCCATCAAGTGCACGCGGTGGAAGAGCCCGAGTCCAAGCCAGTGTCCGCACTTCTGAGATCAATCTGTAGTCTCAATCCAAGAAATTCGACGTGCAGGCTTAATCAAAGCTGCCCTGGTACTCTTCCACTTACATTGCTCTCGATTTTAGTGCGCGTGAAATCGAATTAACGACAACCCTCATCTGCCTATGTGGTATGGGAGATACCTCTGCCTATGTGGTATGGGAGATACCTCTGAATGTCTGATCATTCAGCGGTAAGTCATCTGTGGCCACCTAAGGGCTGTTCAAAGCTTGTCGTGTAACGGGCGTCTCGCGGACATCAGGCATCTACATCAGGCGAGACATGCGTTGACACGCGCGATGTCGAGGATTACCTAAAGAGTCTCAGAATAGCGCGCTCGCACGCGCGGGATGGGCCCGCTCTGTCGCGGCGTCCGGACCCTACCTGGCACTATTCTCGCGCGCCGGAATGTCGCGTGAAGCGGTCGACATTGCGGTCGCAAAACTCGATATCCACGAGTTGCCCTCTGCTCGGGGTTGCACGTACATTCTCCCGGAACAGGATTTTGCACTCGGCCTTCGCGTCGGCCAACAATTTTCCGGCGGCGAAATGACACTGGCTCGCAAATTAGGCGTCACTGACAGCGAAGTCACAAAACTATGTTCGGCGGTCCTCGGTTCTCTTCGAAAAGGTCCACTGTCGCCTGACGAAATCCGCGATTCCACAGGTTCCGCTTCGTGGAGCCTCGGCCCCGAGGGCGCGAAAAAGGGCCTGACCACGACCCTGCCTCTGGCGCTCGGCAGTCTGCAGGCATCCGGACAGATTCGGCGCATTCCGATCAACGGTCGGCTCGATCAACAACGTTATCGCTATGCGCTCTGGAAGCCCAGCCCGATGGAGAAATTTCGACTCTCGGTCGCGGAATCCTACACGGAACTTGCTCGCCGTTACTTTCGCTGGATCGGACCGGCAACGTTGACCGAATTCCAATGGTTCAGTGGATTGGGCGTGAAGGCCGCCAAAGCAGCCGTCGAACCGCTCGGCCTCGTCCCGGTCGAGCCTGCAAGCGACCGTCTCATGTTCCCTGAGGACCGCGAGCTGTTCGGGAAATTCAAGACTCCCAATGCTCATGCCTATTCCTTGGTCAGTTGCGTGGATTCGATGTTCCTTTTACGGCGGAGTCTCTCATGTTTGCTCACGGTCGAAGCGAGCAAACAGAAAGTCCACGCGGACGTGGGACCATGCGAGTTGGGCAGCCTCTCCGACCTCTCCAGCAATGCCATCCTGGACCGAGGTTCAATCGTCGGGCTCTGGGAATACGACTCGGAAAGCAGTTCCATCGCATGGGTTTCCTTCGGCAAGGCCGACACTCCAATGCGCCAATGTGTGTCGCGAACGGAAGCCTACATTCGCGACCAACTCGGCGATGCCCGCTCCTTCAGCCTGGATAGTCCGAAGAGCAGAGCGCCAAGGATCAAGGCGCTTCGTGATCAGCAGACGAAGCGGAAGTGAGCAAGGCGCGCTTTGCATGTCTCAATTGCAAAAGATAACTCTGCTTGAGAGAAATCATGATATCGTGCCGGAAGCAGAAAAGCTCCATGCAGTTTTGGGGCTAACCAAGAAATGCAAGGAGAACGCATGCCTACCGGAGTCGGAGAACAAGCAGGAAACCCGTTCGCTAAAAAGGCCAAGCAGGGCGCTGGGGAGCAGGCGGCCAAGCCAAAAGCCAAAAAGAAGGCCGCTAAGAAGAAAAAGGGGTAGTCGGCGATCGGTCTGCCGCGAGCCACGCCCTTCGTTCCAGCTTATGGCCGAAGCTCACACCTCGCAGAAGAACCTAGCCACTTCCCCGGCAAAAACTGCCGTCTCATCCCAAGGCGACGGGCAACCGCCGCCTTGCTGTTTTCCGCGAACCTGAAAGTGATCCGCCTCACAGAGCCTCCATCGAGTTTTCGGTACACTACTGTCCTATGCTCAACGAAAAACAGTTTCGGGACCGCGCCGCGCGAGAGCTCCGTGAGATCGGCAAGCAGGTACTGAGCCTCGCCACCGACCGCGATCTCTACCTGAAGCTGGAGGCGGAGGTCATCCAGCGCAACTCCAGCATGTCCGCGGGCGGCAATCCGTACCTCTCGATGTGGCGTGGCGCCTATACCGATGCCACGGCGATGCGTCTGCGTCGGTTGTTTGCACCCGAGGCCAACCTGTCTTTGCGGCGCTTGGTGACCCAGGTTTCCGACTACCCGGAGATGTTGCACGACAAGCTGACTGCAAAGGAACTATCCAACGACCTCGCCGACCTCGACCGTATGAGTTCCTACCTCAAGGAACATGTGGATCCGCACTTCACCGACCATGAGCGGACTCCGGCGGCGCTGGCGACGACAAACCGCCAGTTAGACCGGGCCCTCGATCTGCTCATTGATTGCACGAAACGCTACTACTGGATCGTCGCGGACTCCTACATCGACATCGACGTCAACTACAGTGAAGACCCGCTTAACGTATTTCGTTCCCCGTGGCTGGAAGAAAAGTCATAGGCCCGTTGCTCTGAGCACGCCTGTCACCAGCCCCGCCAATCTTACCTTCCCTACCAAACCCGGCAAACCTTGTCGCTAGGTTTGATCATCGGCGCGCCCGCTTTGCATCCGAAGGCAGTTCCGAACTCAGGCATATTTACCACGACACCATTGATCCGGTATTTCCCTGGCGAATGTGGATCGGTCACAGCGTTGACCCGCTGGTTTTCGGGCCGCTGATTTTCGCACGGCCATTGCGCGAATCCCACAAAGAACCGTTGATCGGGAGTGAGCCCGTCCTGGCTGCTTAACGCGGAACCCTTCGTGGCATTTTGCCAGGCCACATAAGCCAAAATCGTCCCCCCGAGGTCGGCAACGTCTTCGCCTTCCGTCAGCTTGGAATTGATCTTGATATCGTCAACAACAACGTAAGTTCCGTACTGATCGACCACGCAATTCGCCTGCTTCACAAACTGATCGGCATCCTGCTTGGTCCACCAGTCTTTCAGGTTGCCCTTGGCATCGAATTGCCGGCCTTCATCGTCGAACGCATGCGTCAACTCATGTCCGATGGTCGATCCGGTATTGCCATAGTTCGGCGCGGCGTCCATTTTGGCGTCATACAACGGTGGCTGAAGAACGCCCGCGGGAAAGTTGATGTCATTCATTTGCGGGTTGTAGTACGCGTTCACCGTGGGCGGAGTCATGTCCCACTCCGTGCGGTCTACCGGTTGTCCGATCTTGTCGATCTGACGCTTAGTTTCGAACTCGGTGGCCCGGATATCGTTCCCGTAGAAGTCGGTCGGGGTGATCGTAACCGAGCTGTAATCGCGCCACTTGTCGGGATAGCCAACCTTATTACTAACGGCTTTCAGCTTCACGATTGCCTGCTGTTTAGTGGTCGGACTCATCCATTCCAATTGCTGAATGCGCACGGCCATCGCGTCCTCAATCTGTCTGGTCATCTCCACGGTTGAGGCCTTCAGCTCCGGCCCAAACGTCTTGCGCACATAAACCTGCCCCAGCGCTTCTCCCAGGTCGCCATCCGTGTACTGCACGCACCGCTTCCACCGCGGCTGCAGCTCGGTTGCGCCTCGCAAATACTTGCGGTAAAACTCGAAGTTCGCATTAACGAATGCGGAGGAAAGAAACGGAGCGCGCGAATGTGCAACATGCCACCGGATGTAAGTCTGCCAATCCTCGATCGAAGCCGACTTAACCTGAGAGTCTACGTCATGGAAGAAATCCGGCCATGAAACGTTCAGAATCTCGAACTTGGGCGTACTTGAAGCTCTGAAAAAGGCTGTCCAATCAAAGTCAGGAGCCACCTTGTAAAGATCGGGGACGGTCATCTTGTGCTTCTGTTTGTACGGATCGCGGCGCTCGACCCGAGTAAGAGAAGCCTTGGCCAAGCTGGTTTCCATCCGCATTACGGTCGCTGCATTGCTGCCGGCCACTTCCGGAGAATCGCCCAGCAACTCGAACATTTTCTGCACGTGTTGCAGGTACCGCTCGCGGGTCTCCTTCGACTTCGCATCGTCCTTAAGGTAGTAGTCGCGATCGGGCAGGCCCAAGCCCCCTTGCGCGAGGTCGACAATCATGTGGTCGGAGTCATCCGGGTCCTGCGTCGGACCAAAATTGAAGAGTACGGATACTCCCTGCATCTGCAGCTTGGCAATTAGCGCAGCCAGTTGCTTCCGGTCTTTCAGGCCTTGAATGGAGGACAGATCGGGCTGCATGGGCTTGGCTCCGAACTGCTCGACCAGCGTCTCGTTCATGCACGATGCGTAGAAGTCGCCAATCTTCTGGGTGACCGGATCGCGGTCCTTGGCGGCGGATGCCTGCTCCAGAAGTCCCTTCAGGTACTGCAAATTGTCCTGATACAGCTTGCCGTACACACTCCACGAAGTCTGGTCCGGAGGGATCGGGTTCTTCTTCTGCCAGCCACCACAGGAATATCTATAGAAATCCACACAGGGATCGACCGAACGGTCCATGGCTGCGACATCGAGGCTGGGTGTGTAGGGCAACTCCGGCTCGGCTTGAGTTGCGGCGGCAGCAGTTTTGGCGGCGGGACGCATTGCCGCAGGCGACGATTGGGCGCAGCATACGGCTGTCAAAAGGGCAAGAATAACCAGGGCTTTAAGCAGCGACAATGACATCCTCCAGGCGAACCGATGAGCATAACAAAGACTGCGGCTTCCAGCACCCGCTCTGGGACGGGCGCTGCCCCTTGGAGTGATAGTCGGCAGCAACCATTAAGATTTGTTTCTGTCTGTGTGTCGTTGATGGCAAACCGGTTACCCCGAATGGGCTGCCGAAACACGGGGAGCCAGTTCGGGTTTACAGTAGCGGCAGTCACGATTGGCCGCGTGCTGCTTAGTATTGGCGGTTTGGTTTTGGAAGGTTCGAACAGGAGCATGGCAATGAAATCACAGCGGCGAATTGGATGGGTTCTCGCAGCGCTGATGTTGGTGGCGCTAGGAACGGCGAATCTGCTCGCGCAAGATGGGGAGAATGCCGGCATTCCGACCAGCGTCAGCTATCCCCCGAGCAATCCGGATCCCCAAGCCAGTCCCGGGACTCCGAGCAATGACCCGCCGGCCCGCGTAGCGCGCATCCAATACCTCTCCGGTCAAGTCTCAATGCAGCCCGGGGGAGTCAACGATTGGGTGGCAGCCAGCCTGAACCGCCCGCTGACCAGCTCCGATCGCGTCTGGACGGACAAGGACTCTCGTGCCGAACTGAATGTCGGCGGCGGATACTTTCGCATGAATTCCGAGAGCAGCCTGACCCTTGCCAATGTGGGTGACAACACCATTCAGGCCGAACTCGATCAGGGTGTTCTCGAACTCACCGTGCGGCATCTTGAGCCGGGGGAGATTTACGAGATCGACACTCCCAACGTGGCGTTTACCGTCATGAAGTCGGGTGTGTACCGCTTCGATGTAAACCCCAACGATGACCAGACTTGGGTGACGGTCCGTAAAGGATACGGTGAGGCGACCGGACGTGGCAACGCGGTGAAAGTCAGCGATGGATCGCAGGTCCGCTTCACCGGCCAGAACTCGCTGCAACATCAGGCCTATGCAGCGCCTGCTCCCGACGGCTTCGATGACTGGGCCAAGATCCGCGATAAACGCCTCGACGACTCCCAATCCGCCCGCTATGTTGCCCCTGGGGTCATCGGGTATGAAGATCTCGATGGCTACGGAACTTGGCAAACCGTGCCGACATACGGAGCCATATGGGTACCCTCTGGCGTGCCAGTCGGATGGGCCCCCTATCGCTACGGCCACTGGGTGTGGGTCGCGCCATGGGGATGGACCTGGGTCGACAACGCTCCGTGGGGCTTTGCTCCATTTCACTATGGCCGCTGGGTTTCCTACGGTGGCTACTGGGGTTGGGCTCCGGGTCCGGTTATCGGCGTTGGTTGGCGTCCGTACTACGCTCCTGCCCTGGTAGGCTGGGTCGGTGGTGCAGGATGGGGCTTTGGCGTTTCCTTTGGCTTCGGTTTTGGAGCAGGCTGTGGGTGGTTCCCCCTCGGTTGGGGTGAGCCGTTCTATCCCTGGTACCACGGCTACCGTGGTGGATACGTCAGCCAGAACTACATTCGCAATGTAAACGTCACGAATACGCACATCACGAACATTACGAACGTAACCAACAACTATTACAACAACTCGATTAACAACACGCACTATGTGAATCGCAACGTCGCCGGAGCGGTAACGGCAGCTCCGAATTCGGCCTTGGCCTCAGGCCAGAACATTGCGAAGGTCGGAACCGTTGTCCCTAAGTCCGAATTGGGTAAGGGACAGGTACTGCGCAACGTCGACGTTTCGCCAACGAAGCAAGCTGTCTTGGGAGGCCAGGCTACTCGCACCACTGGCGTGCCACCTAGCGCGGCGTTTAACAGACCAGTCGTCACGCGAGCCACACCTCCCGCGCGGCAGGCGAGTGCGGTAAGTGAGGCGCATAACGTCCCCGCAGCGCCTGCAACATTGGGCGTACATAATCCCAGCACTGCGTCCGCCGCGGCAGGTACCCATAACGTACCGCGTCCACCGGAGCGTACAGCCTCGGTGAACCCGCCAGCGAATCCTGCGCATACGGCTCAGCCTGCCTCGCAGCATCCTGTACCCAAACCTTCCTATGCCGGAGGGACCGCATCTAGTTCGTCAACCACGGCTAGCCACCCTGCTTCCGCCAACAACACTGTGCATGTGGCAACCGCGCCCCACGAAGCAGCGCCAGTGCAGCACGCGCCCGCGCCTGCTCCGCACAACCAACAACAGCCGAGTAAACAGAACGGCGACAAACAGAACGAAGCCAAGCCACATGAGGCGGCGAAGAATCCAGGAATGGCGTCCGCGCAAGTACCGCAGCCCCCGTCCGGATACTCGTACCACGCGGCCCCCGCGTATAGCGCATCGCCGTATTCCGGTCGAAGCGCCTCCAGCACTGGAAGCTCTGCAAGCTACTCCGGCAGCGCTTCGCCCTACGCCTCAAGCCGCGGGTCCTATTCCGCCCCCGCCGCGACTTACCGTTCCGCGGCACCGCACGGTAGTGTCCCCTACGGTGCTCGCGCAACGAGTCAGCCGACGCCTCATTACTCGGCCCCCTCTGCTCCGCATTATTCCGGTGGCAGCGCACCGGGCGGTGGAGGACACTACTCTGGCGGTGGAGGTGGCGGCGGATCGCATGCATCCGGCGGTCACAGCGGAGGCCACGGCCGCTAACCGTTTGCCTGTAATCGAATGCCAAAACGGGTGGCTCAGGCCGCCCGTTTTCTTTGGTTGAATGTTTGAAGCTCTCTCCTCACGTCATACCCGAGCGGTGGCTCTCGATCCCGCCAACACATAGCCGCCCAGCAGCTTATAATCGAACTGTGAGCAGCTCCCGAGTCAAACAGGTCGCGACCGCCAACTTCCCTACCCGATGGGGAAATTTCCGGATCTATGGCTTCGAAGGTTATTTCCAGGACCCACAGGAAGGCGTCGCTGCCGAAGAAGTTGGCCAACTTGCTCGCGAAGGGAAAGTCGAACGCCGCAGGGAAGAGGCTGTTGCTCTCGTCATGGGGGACATCCACTCCGCGCCTCCGCTGGTTCGCATCCACTCGCAGTGCCTGACGGGCGACGTATTCGGTTCCATGCGCTGCGATTGCCGCCAGCAGCTTGAACTTTCGCTCTCGCTGATCGCCGAGGCTGGCGCCGGCGTGTTGATCTACGAGCAGCAGGAAGGCCGCGGAATCGGCCTGATGGCAAAGCTCCGGGCCTACGAGCTACAGGACGGTGGCTTGGACACCATTGAAGCGAACGAGGAACTCGGCTACGACGCCGATTACCGGCAGTACACGTTGCCCGCTGAGATGCTCAAGACGCTGGGAGTTACTTCGGCGCGGTTGATCTCCAACAACCCCGACAAGGTCGCTGCACTGGAGAACGCGGGAATCACGGTCGTGGAGCGCGTTCCGGCCGACGTTGAACCCTACGAACATGCGGAAAAATATCTGCAAACCAAAAAAGACCGCATGGGCCACCTGTTCACCAGCCTGTAGTTACATCAGGCTTTCCCATAGCGTATCCCTCTCCTCTGTACGGTAAGTTCCCTCTCAATCCCTGACTTGTCTTTCACTGGCAGGAATTTTATCGCCGCGCGGGCGAGGCTGACGTACGCCTCTCGCGCCTGCGGAGTTGCTTGCAGCGCTGTCAAATGGCTGCGAACGGTGGCCACATCCCCGCGCACCAGTGGTCCACTGAAAGCCGCCGCCGCTCCGTGCTCCAGATAATTGTTGAGCGTCTGCCGCAGCAGCGGACCCGCCATAGTTCTGATATCCGACCTCTTGATGCCTGCCGCCTTACCCACTTGTTCCAGCGAAGCCATGAGCGCGATCACCATCGGTGAGGCGAAAGTACCGAAAGCGTGGTAAAGAACCTTGTCCTGCTTTTTGATTGCGACCGCCGATCCCCCAAGATCGCCGATCACTCTCTTTGCCAAGCGAACTGCTTCTCCGTCACCCTCAACCCCGAAGGGCACGCCCGCTAGTCGTGGCATCGACCTTCCGACAAAAGTCATGACGGGATGCACAGACGCAACCTTTGCACCTTTCGTCCGCAGTTGAGATAGTACGTCGCTCGTTAGCGCTCCACTGGAATGAAAAACAATTCGCCCGCGCCACGACTGGGCCGCCACCAATTTCTCCGTAACCGCGGCGATCTCGTCATCCGGAACCGTGATCCACACTAATCCCGTATCGAGTGTCTTCTCTCCGAGCGCCACAACTTCAGCGTTCAGCCGCCGAGCCAGTTTCGTCACGTCCCTCGAAACCCTCTTCCGGGAGCGCGTGACAAGGAACTCAGGTCGATATCCAGACCGCGCGAGGTTGACCGCCAGCGCAGAGCCCAATCTGCCGGGCCCCACTATGCTGACAGTGACGCGTTTCGAGGTGGCTTTTCGCATCGCCGTCAGCATAGCAAACCATCCGGTTCCTTCCGGCCAGCCGTATGCCCTGCTTTATAGTGAAGGACATGCCTGCCAGAAAAAATACTGCTCGGAAGCCCCTAGAATCGAAGTCAACCGCTCCCCTCCCGCTGAAGGTCTTGTCCTCCAAGATTGTCTTTAAAGGACGTGTCTTCGACGTGACGCGCGACCGCGTACGAGAACCGAATGGCGTCACAGCCATCCGCGAAGTCATACGTCATTCCGGATCGGTGGTGGTACTCGCTGTGGACGATTCTTCACCAGAACCGCGTGTGCTTCTGGAACGCCAATATCGCTACGCCGCGCAGACGTACATGCTTGAGCTGCCCGCCGGTCGAATCGATCCCGGCGAGGCTCCCTTGACCGCTGGAAAGCGCGAGTTATGGGAAGAAACCGGCTATAGCGCTCGCCTGTGGAAAAAGGTCCTGTTCTTTTATCCCAGCCCAGGCTTCCTCGAAGAAACTATGACCGTATTTCTGGCTCGCACACTCAAGCCCGGCAAAGCCCACCCCGAAGACGACGAGCGCATCGAACATGAACTAATTCCACTCTCGAAAGTTGTAAATCTCATCATGTCTGGCAGAATTCGCGACGGGAAAACCATCGCAGGTGTTCTCTGGTACAAGCAGCAATTGGCGCGCAACGGCACATGACCCGTGCTGAAACACCCATTGCAAATTGCAACGATTCAACGATGTTTGCCGTTAATTCTGCATTAACAGCGTCGCAACTCAAAGATCACCAGCACCTTCACCACCCCGTCTGTATACTCTGTTGACAACACCACGAACTTACTACACAATCTTGGCTAGACGGTTCAACAGGCGTGACTCCGATCCGCCAGCGCCCATCTGGGAATCTGATTTCTACGGGAGTCTGGCCCGTTAGCTTCGACCTGCTTGACCCGATTCTCGAACGGTGTCTGCCCGTGAGGATGCGGACCGCCCGTTGCCCGGAGGAACAGAAAGTGAAATTGAAAGGAACCGTAAAGTGGTTCAATAACGCTAAGGGCTTTGGTTTTATCGGGCGTGACGATGGTCCCGATGTGTTCGTTCACTACAGCGCTCTGAATGCTGAGGGTTACAAGAGCCTTCAGGAAGGGGATGTAGTCGAATTCGAGATTGTCGACGGTCAGAAAGGGCCGCAAGCTGCCAACGTGGTGAAAGTGCAGTAGCTCCAGATAATATTCGCCTGAGAATCCCAGCCTTTCCGCTGGGATTTTTTGCGCTGCCATCGCAATGCCAACTCTGCAGAATGGAGGCACGCGCTACTCGCCGACGATTGCACGTTACAATTCCCTCGGATACTGCTCGTGGACAACAAGACCATCGCAAACGTCTTATACGAAACCGCCGACCTGATGGAAATCAACGGCGATGACTCTTTCCGCATTCGCTCATACCGGAACGCCGCGGAAGCTTTAGAGGGGCTTCCGCAACAGGTGTCCGCCTTCGCCGACGATCCGAAGAAGTTGCTGGAGATTCCTGGTATCGGCAAGAGCATGGCCGCTAACATCCAGCAGCTGACGCAGACCGGAAAGCTATCTCTGCATCAGGAACTGCTGCAGAAGTATCGGCCTTCGATGTTGGAACTGCTGAAGATCCAGGGCCTCGGACCGAAGACCATTGGGCTGATCTGGAGCGCTTTTCAAGTAAGCGACTTGGCCGGCGTCGAACAGCTTGCAAAAGAAACCAAGTTACAAACTCTGCCCCGCATGAGCGCAAAGACCGAGCAGAAGATTCTCAAAGCGATCGAAGATTATCGCCGCATTGCCGGCCGTTTCTTGATTGACGAAGCCGACCGCACTGCCGAGAAACTTGCCGCTCACCTCAAAAGCATCAAGGGGATTGATGCAATCACTCCCGCCGGTTCCCTGCGCCGGGGCCGAGAGACCGTGGGCGACCTCGATGTCCTGGTCACCGGTCCCTGCTGCATCGACGAGAAGCAACGTGCAGCCCTAATCGAGCAAATTGTTTTGTTCCCCGGAATCGATCAGGTCCTGGCCAAAGGCGACAACAAGGTCAGCTTCAAACTGCGCAATGGCTTGCAGGTCGACGTCCGCACCCTTGCTCCGGATTCCTATGGCGCGGGCCTGCAGTATTTCACGGGATCAAAAAGTCACGGTGTGGCCCTGCGACAGCGCGCCTTGAAGATGGGCTTCACCTTGAACGAGTATGGCCTGAACCGCTTGGATAACAACGAGTGGGTTGCGGGTAAAACCGAGCAAGAGCTTTACAACTCACTGAAGCTCGATTGGATTCCTCCCGAGCTGCGCGAAAATCTAGGCGAAATCGAGGCGGCGGAAAAGCACGAGCTTCCCAACCTGATCACGCTGGGAGACATCCGTGGTGAAGTGCACATGCACACCGTCGAAACTGACGGGAAAAACACGATCGAGGAGATGGCCGAGGCCGCCAAGCAACGTGGCTACCAATACATCGCCATCACCGACCATTCCAAGAACCTGGCGATGGCTAACGGCCTCGACGACAAACGCGCGCTGAAGCATATCGCCCGCATCAATGCCGCAAACGATCAGATCGACGGCATCACAATCATGTCTGGCATCGAAGTCGACATTCTGAGCGACGGAGCCCTCGACCTCTCCGACTCAGTGCTGGAGCAGATGGATGTCGTGGTTGCCAGCGTCCACTCCGCCTTCAACCAGGAGCGTGCGCAAATGACGGATCGCTTGCTCCGAGCCCTCAACAACAAGAATGTCGCAATCCTTGGGCATCCCACGGGCCGGCTGCAGTTGCGCCGCGAAGCCTACCAGTTCGATTTTGATGCGGTGCTGAAAACCGCCGCCGACAACCAGGTCGCCATGGAGCTGAACGCCTATCCTGATCGTTTGGACCTGAACGATGTTCACCTGCGCATGGCTCGCGATCGCGGCGTCAAAATCGTAATCAATACCGACGCACACCACACCTCGCACTTTGAGAAGATCAAGTATGGAATTCTGCAGGCGCGTCGCGCATGGCTCACGGCGAAAGATGTTCTTAACACGCTTCCCGATAAAGAATTTCGTAGCGCGATCAAACATTACTGGCCAACAATCTAAGTGAATCCCTCGCCCACCGAGCGTAAGCTAGACTTGGCGCTCTTTCCGGGAGGTGCCCATGGCAGACACTAACTTTCCCAAACCAGGATCCGGGTTCGACGCGGGCCACGTCCCAATTACCGAAGAATTCGACAGCGCCAGACGCACTCTCCCTCCGGTTGCTCCGCTGGCAGTGGCACTGCTTGTAGTCGTGGTGTTCATCGTCGGAGTCGCCTACATCTTTCGCTCCAAACCGGTCGCCCAAGGCCAAGTCGACCAGGCCTTCGCCATGCAGCAACAAGAGAACTCGTATTCCATGGTCCTTATGCAGGTGACCCTGCGCAACATTGGCGACAAGACGCTCTACATCAAAGAAATCAAGGGCGACATTACCACCGATCAGGGCGAACTCCCCGCGGATGATGCGGCGTCCGCGGTGGATTATGCGCGCTATTTACAGGCGTTCCCTGACTTGCAGCCCTACGCGACGGAACCCTTGAAGGTTGAGACCAAAATCGCGCCAGGAGGCGAGGCCAAGGGCAGTGTGATGGTCGCCTTCCCCATTACGAAAGATCAGTTCTATGCCCGCAAAGACCTGAACGTCACCATCTACCCTTACGATCAGAAGCCTATCGTGCTCCACGAAACAGGCAAGGCGCCTGCGAAGTAGTCAAAAAGGAACGAAGCCAGAGGCATTCTCTGGCTTCGTCGTTTCTACGTCACTTCGGAAGTCACTACGACGGAGTCACCGGCTTGGGCGCGTTCTTCGGAGTGCTCAAGTACCCAGTGATGCTGTTCTTGTCCGCGGTGAATACCACAACCTCGTACAGCAGGTGATCACGCCCAGTGTAGAACTGCAGCGGTTCTCCGACCGTGCGGTCCTTCTTCTCGATCGTCTTGTCGTCTGCGATCACGTTGAGCGTGAACCGGCTCTTCTTGGCGTCCACCTTTTTCAACTCGAAGCTGACGGTCGAAATGGGGGTCTTGGCTCCCTTACGCAGCGTGAAGTCAAAATAGTTGCGATCGCCCTTGTGTTTCAGCACATCCAGTTCCGCTGACGTATGTGCAATCAATCCACTCTGGACTCCCAGATCGCCGATGGTGTGCTCCAGCTTCTGGTTAGTTGCCTGCAAGTCTGTCTGTGTTTTGGCAATGTCGCTCTTGGCGGCCCCGACTTCCGTCTTCACTCCGGTGACTTCCCCGCTGACGGTGGCAATCTGCTGACCCTGCTGGGTCTGCGCCGCTGAGAGTTTGGCCTCTCCAGCCTTCTGCGCTCGTTCCAACTCAGCCGCTCGACGCGCAATTTCCGCCTTCGTCAGGCCGACCTCGGAGGTCAAGGCTTCTTTGAACTCAGACTTCGTGCTGTGCAGCCTCGCGGACAACTCAGTCTGCGCCGACTCCAGCGCCTGCTGCTTCTGGTCAACCTGATCCAGTCGGCCCTTGAGCGTGTACATGAAGTACAGCGAAGCGAGCACGTATACCAGTGCCACGCCAAGCAGCACATATTTCAATATCGAGCCGTGATCTGCGCCTCCGCTATGGGAGGGTTCCACGGGGTTGCTCACGTCTTCTTCGTACATCTATGTTCCTTTCGTCCTGAACCTGAAATCTGGGAGATTTAGCGTCTTGAAATGAACCTTCCGAATGATCGTGGTGAGCGGCGTTTGAAGCAGCGATCCTCTTACTATTTAGTTACTATGACTGCACAGCAAAGCCGCGACGACCGGCTAGTCATACTCTGATCGATCTTTCTTCCATTATAGACGTTTAAAACCCAAAATCAGGCCCCAAGTTGCTCTAGCCTCGCAGGCCGAGCCGCAATAGCCTCTCCCCGCTGCTCTACAATCGCTGAGTGAAAACTTGGGACGCGATCATTGTAGGCGGAGGTGTTATCGGCCTGTCTTTGGCGTGGAAACTAAAGGCCCATCGCCTCAACGTCTTAGTTGTTGAGAAGCAGGAACCAGCCCGCGAAGCCACCTACGCCGCCGGAGGCATGATCGCTAGTTGTGACCCCAACATTCCACTCTGTCTCCGCCCGCTGGTTGATGCCAGCGCCCAGATGTATCCAACCTTCGTACACGAACTGCAAGACGAAGCGGCCGAGTCGGTCGATCTGCGCAATACAGGAACAATCGCCTACCTCGGAAGCGATGACACTGCCGACCTCACGGGATCGCGTCGATTGACCGAGACAGAACTCCGTCACCTTGAGCCGTTGCTAAAGCTGTGGGAGACCGCATGGTTGCTACCCGAGCGTAGCGTCGATCCGCGCGCCCTGGGTCAGGCTCTAATCAAGGCGGCCAAGCATCGCGGTGTGGACTTCGTCACGGGATCGCCCGTCCTCGAGGTGCTTGCCACGGACGGGCGCGCTAGTGGCGTCAAAACCGCTCACTCCAATTATTCGGCGGGCATCGTTGTTAATTGTTCCGGAGCCTGGGCTGCTCACATTCCACCCGTGCCGATTCCCACGCGCCCCGTTAAAGGGCAAATGGTTTGTCTCGTTCCGCAGGCCGGAATCCCGCACGACGAACCTCTGATTCAACACGTCGTGCGCACTCCCGAGGTTTATATCATTCCGCGCTCCGATGGTCGCATTTTGTTGGGAGCTACCGTGGAGGAAGCCGGATTCGACAAGCGCGTTGATCCGGACACAATTCAGCGATTGCGCCAGGCAGGAGTCGATACGCTCCCGGAGCTGGCCAATATGCGGATTCACGGCGCGTGGGCCGGATTGCGCCCGGGCACTCCCGACGATCTCCCGATTCTGGGTGAGACGACGTTGCCCGGCTATTTCGCCGCCACCGGTCACTATCGAGACGGGATCATGCTGGCGCCGATCACCGCGCAGGTAATGGTGTCCCTGATCACAAGGTCCGAATTAGCTTTTGATCTGCAGCCGTTTTCGCCTCTACGGTTCGGGTGAGAACGATGGTTCCCGGGCGCCGCGTTCTCCAGACCGGCTGGCTTTGCCTGAGTGGAAAATTTCCCTCTTAGGCCCATCTGGAGGCTATTCCAGCACTTCTGGATCGAGAGCGATTCCCTTCTCGCCTGCCGCCTTGCGCTCCCAATATTTCCTGACCCACGCCTCCCAACTCTTACCCGCTGCGGTATCGCGTCCAGTGAATGCCAGGGCGGCAATCTTCGAGTAGGGTACGGAAATCTTCGCCAGAGAATTCTGCGGAATCAGGCGCACCACGGAGTTCGCAAGCGTCGGTCCCTTGCGGCGATCAAAGATGTAGCCTTCGACGAGCGTTCCATCCTTAAGCGTGATGGTTACATCTCCGCGGTAGTCAAACGCCTCTTCAAGCGCATTGCGCACGTCGTCCTCAGTCGCAAGTTCGGGAACCCAGCCTTCGATCTTGCGGTGCTCGATACCCTCGACAACTTCCAGTTCGTCAGCTGT
>Ga0070766_10000380_pt1 | contig 19253 bp, 16 predicted proteins | sample HubBroMetageWFT6_FD_69782 | JGI IMG/M metagenome (GOLD analysis project Ga0070766, IMG submission 69782) | Warmed and freeze-thawed soil microbial communities from the Hubbard Brook experimental Forest, New Hampshire - Hubbard Brook CCASE Soil... | ecosystem: Environmental > Terrestrial > Soil...
TGGGCAACGCGGCGACGTTCTATTCCGTCTGTGTTGAGGTAGAACTTTTTCGGGCGTGACTCTCGGAGAGAATTTCGTCTCTGCCTTGGACGGTTCTCAATCTCTACCGTATAATTACCGTTTTCCTAACTCTAGTTTTTCGAGGTAGTTGCAATTCATTGCCATCATCAGGTAATCCCTGCCCGGACGCTTAAGCCCGGCCAGGACGCGGGTTCGCGGACAGAGTCGAAGTGCTCTCCATCTTCTTCCTCCCAAAGAGTTTTCGGGCCGAGCTCTGTCTGGAATTTCCTGCTGATTTTGTCGACCCTTTTGCTGCTGACGTGCACCGTGTTCGGCCAGTCGGATCTGATTGTTGGCATCGTGGTTCACGGCAACCGGCGCATTCCGGCGGATACGGTCAAGGCGCGCATCTTCAGCAAGGTGGGCGACGTTTATGATCAGGCCGCCATCGAGCGCGACTTCAACGCGCTGTGGAATACGGGTTACTTCGAGGACATACGCTTTGAGCGCGAGCAGAGCGACAAGGGTTGGATTCTGCATATTTATCTCAAAGAGCGGCCGACGATTCGCGAGATCAATTACACGGGGCTGAATGCGGTTTCGACGAGCGATGTGCTTGACCGGTTCAAGGAGCGGAAGGTTGGGCTTTCGGTGGAGAGTCAGTACGATCCGACGAAGATCAAGAAGGCCGAAGTTGTGTTGAAGGAGTTGCTCTCCGAACACGGGCATCAGTTTGCAACGATTCGCAGTGAAATTCGGCCGATTCCGCCGGCGGCCGTGGCGGTGACCTTCGTGATTAAGGAAGGGCCGAAGGTGAAGGTGGGACGCATTATCTTTCGGGGCAACCGGCACATCAACGACCGCACGCTGCGGGCGGCGATGAAGAACTTGCGGCCGATTGGCATTCCGCATTCCATCTTTCTTGAAAACCTGTTTGCCAAGACTTACGACGCGACCAAGCTCGAGGAAGATACGGAGCGAGTGCGCGCGGAGTACCAGAACCGCGGCTACTTCAAGGTGTTGGTCGAGGATCCAAAGGCCGAGATTCATGACACGGGGCACCCGGGATTTCATATTCCGTGGATTCAAGGCGGAGTGGGCAAAGCCGTCGACATCACCATGCCGATTGAGGAAGGCGATCGCTATCGCCTGGGCAGCATCACATTCAAGAACAACAAAGCGATTCGCAATACCATCGCGTTGCGCGGACTTTTCCCGATGAAGGACGGCGACATTTTCAGCCGCGAGAAAGTTGCCAAGGGGCTGGAGAATTTGCGTAAGGCTTACGGCGAGGCCGGGTACATCAACTTTACTTCGGTGCCGGACACGAAGTTCGATGACACGAAAAAAATTGTGAATCTGGAAATCGACGTGGACGAGGGCAAACAGTTCTACGTTCGACGCATCGAGTTCCAGGGTAATACGACGACGCGCGACAAGGTTATACGCCGCGAGATTGCGCTCGAAGAAGGGCAGATCTACAACTCGCATTATTGGGAGCTCAGCTTGATGCGCCTGAACCAGCTGGGTTATTTCGATCAGCTGAAGCCGGACGACCCGAATACGACCGAACGCCACCTCGACGAAAAGAATGGCACGGTCGATCTCACGCTGAAGGTCCATGAAAAGGGAAAGAACAGCATCGGGCTGCAGGGCGGCGTGAGCGGGCTGGCCGGCGCTTTCGTGGGCCTGAATTACAGCACCAACAATTTTCTGGGATTGGGCGAGACGCTCTCGGTGCAGGCGAGTCTCGGCAGCCGGCAGCGCGACCTGGTATTCGGATTCACAGAGCCTTACATGTTTGACCGGCCGATCCAGGCGGGCTTCAACGTCTACACGCGGAAGACCAACTATGATCAGGCGCGGCAATATGCGATTCTGACGGGACAGAATCCGAATCTGCCTTCGGCGTATCTGCAGAACCTGCAAAATTATTCGCAGTCGAGCATGGGGGCCACCGGGAGCATCAGTTATCCACTGCGCGGGAAACGGTCTTTCAAGCGGCTGGGCATCAGCTATTCGTTTGACCGGTCTTCGTTGATTGCGGTGAGCAGCGCCTCGAAGCTGTTGTTCGAGAATCTGAACTTCCGCGGCATCAGCGGGCCCAATGCTTTGAGCGGCATCATCACGAGCAAGGTCACGCCAAGTTTAACGATGAATACGCTCGATTCGAACTACGCACCGCATCATGGCAAGAGTCTATTTATTGGCGGCGAGTTTGCCGGTCTCGGCGGCACGGTGCATACCATCCGGCCGATTATTCAGTACAAGCAGTTTTTCCCGATGCAGAAGCGCCGCAATGCGCTTGGCTATAATGTGCAGGCATCGTTTATTTCGGGATATGACGGGGTAGTTGCGCCTCCGTTTGAGCGAGCCTATCTTGGCGGTGAAAATGATTTGCGCGGATTTGATATACGCACGGTTTCGCCGATCGCCTATCTGCCGAGCGTGCAGAACGTCGCGCTGAAGAATCCGGATGGAAGCTATGTTCCGGCTAACCCGCGCTTCCCCGTGCAGACGAATTCGTCGGGGGCATGCGTCAGCAATTGCTGGAATATTCCGATTCCGTATCAGCAACTGGTAACGCCAGGCGGAGATTTCAGCATTCACGGCAACCTCGAATACCGCATTACGATTGCCGGCCCGGTGGCGATTGCGCCATTTGTCGACCTCGGGACCGATCCGATTCTGCGTACGTCGCAGTTGCAGATCAATCCGGTGCAGTATCAAAGCCTGGTCAGCACGCTCTTTGGCTGCCCGCAGTTGAGCACCGCATACAGCTGCCAGGGCGGGCAGACGATCACCAATATCCCGCCTGATCTAAGGCCGGTGCCGGGCACGAATTGGGTTCCGCGCATGTCGACGGGGCTTGAGTTGCAGACGATGCTTCCGGTGGTGAATGCGCCCTTCCGCATTTATTACGCTTACAACGCGCTGCGTCTCGATGGCAGCGCCTACCCGCCAATCCAGATCACGCCCAGCATGTTTCCGTTTGGGGTAAATCCGGGCGCCGCGACCTACACCTATAACAACACACGATCGACACTGGCCGCGCCGTTCCGGCTGCTCGAGCCGAGGAAGACTTTCCGGTTTACGGTGGCGACGACGTTCTAGGGGCAGCGGTTAGCAATTCGCGGTTACTTAGCAAACCCTGAAAGCTTTGCCCTCCAGGCTCCGCAGCCACTCGCCCGTTTTGGCTACATGCTAAGTTGCTAAGTGCTGATTTTGCTGAAGGCTTACTCGATTTGCACCAAGCCGGCTGCGGCTGGTGCCGCGGGGTGCTGCGGGGATCGCCATGCGTCGAGGACCGAGACCTGGTGGACGCAGGATACGGTGCAATGGGGAGCGCAGGACTTTTCGGTTTGGAACTCGCGGCGTATGTCGGAGAGCGTGTATTTCTCGAGCGGAATGCCGGGATAGCCGCGCTGTTGCGAACAATAGTGTACGAGGCCATCCTCGCAAATATAGAGGTAGCGCGCGCCGGCGCGGCAGCGCCACTGATTGGGGCGGCCGAGAGCGATGTTGTCCTGAAACGCATTGACGCGCGTGAAGCTGCGCTTTTCGAGATTCTTCATCTCGTGATAGACGCTGCGCTCTTCGTCGTTTAAGGGCTGGACCTGACCCGAGCCGTCGTGAATGATTCCGATGGTCGAGCTGAATCCGAGTTCGAGAGCGCGCTTGCCGATGGCGAGGGCATCCTGCGGATTGCTGACGCCGCTGCCGACTACGGAATTGATATTCACGTGAAATTCGGCGTGCTCGGCTAGCAACTCCAATTTGCGGTCGAGAACTTTCAGGCTTTTCTTCGAAACCTCGTCGGGAGTTACGTTATCGATCGAAATCTGGAGCCACTCGAGGCCCGATTGATTCAGGCGCTTGATGCGGTCGGCGACCAACAGGTAGCCGTTGGTGATGAGGCCGGAGACGATGCGGCGCCTCCGCATGTGGTGAATGATGTCATCCAATTGAGGATGGAGCAGCGGTTCTCCGCCGCTGATGGTGATGACCGACGTGCCCAGATCGCCGAGGAGATCGACGCGGCGCAACATCTGGTCGGTGGGCACGGGCTTCGAGAAATCGTCGAACTCGTTGCAGTAGGTGCAGGCGAGATTGCAGCGGCGGATAGGGATGAGATGCGCGAGCAGAGGATGGTCGGTCGACACGATGGCCTTGAGGATTTGCCACAGGCCGTGCACGTTCCGCTCCGCCGCCTTGAATTTGCGGCGCCATGCGAGGGATCTGGTTGTCGTTGTGGTTGTCAAAGTCGAGGCGATCAATAGACCTGTTTCTATTTGACCACAGCGCCGTGGCAAGTGGCCAATTTGGCGCAGCATTTGGTGGGAAAGCGGGGTCGAATGGTCGATTCGGTCCAGCCGAGCCTGGTTCCCGCTGTCCCTTGCCGGGTGCAACAGATTGCAATCGCAGCCGGCACGACGCGCGAGTTCGCGGGCGCCCGAGGGAGCGATTGCTTGGACTTGCGCGAAATTCACAGCCGTTTGGAGTGGCCCTCGATTTGCTTCCGATTGGCTATAATGTCTATTTTTATGATCGACATTTAGAATTTTCTCGTTGCCCTTGGAGCCATTCTTGGCCAATCCCCAGATCGATGTGCTGATTGTCGGCGGCGGATTCAGCGGCACCATGCTCGCAGTACAACTCTTGCGGCGGGGCACGTCTTTGTCCATTGCCGTGATGGATCGAGGCGGGCTCCCCGGGCGGGGGCTTGCCTTCAGCTCACCGCATCGATTTCATCTGCTCAATGTGCCGGCGGGGCAAATGGGTGCTTTTCCCGGCGATCCAGAAGATTTCCTGCGGTGGGCGCGAACCAATTATGACGCGTCGATCAAGCCGCGCAGTTTCCTGCCACGGGCGGTCTACGGACAGTATCTCGGCAGCGTGCTCGATCGCACTCTCGCCGAAAAAGGGCGCGACCGCTTTCAGTGGATTCAGGATGAAGCGCTGTCGATGCAGCGCCGCAAAACTAAAATGGCCTTGCAGCGCAAAGACCTGGGGGCTCCGGAGTTGCTGGCTCGCGCAGTGGTTCTGGCGACGGGGAATTTTCCGCCGGGCGCTCCGAGGATTCCGGGGCTGGTGGCGAGTAATTCGCTGGCAGGCGGTCTTGGGAGCTCGCAGTATGTGCAATTCGCGTGGTCAGCGCATGCGCTGGAGAATTTGCCGCGCGACGGAAGCGTTCTGTTGCTCGGCTCCGGCCTGACCAGCATCGACATGATTATGGCGCTGAAGTCGAAAGCTTTTCGCGGGATCATTCACGTGCTTTCGCGGGAAGGGCTCATCCCGAGCCGTCATCAACCGCTTCAACCCTGGCCGGCGTTTTGGACCAAAGATTCTCCGCGGACGGTTCGGGGCTTGCTGCGCCTGATTCGAGAACAGGTCGATGTTGCCGCGGAACAGGGTGTCGACTGGCGGAGTGTCGTCGACAGCTTGCGCGGGGTCACGCCCGAAATCTGGCAGTCGCTGCCGATCGGCGAGCAGAGACGATTTCTGCGCCATGCCCGATCCTATTGGGACGTCCACCGCCATCGCCTGGCACCCGAAATCGCCGACATTTTCTCGGACATGGAGGCAGAGGGACAGATCCGATTTCACACGGGGCGGATCACGAGCTATGCCGAGGATGGCAATCTGGCGGAGATTCTCTATCAGGAACGTGGCGGCAACACGGTTAAGCGCCTGCACGCCCATCGCGTCATCAACTGTACCGGCTCCGAAACCGACTGCCGGCGCATTGACGACTCGCTCATCACCAGCCTTTTCGCGCAGGGACTCGCTCGTCCTCACCCTCTGTTTCTAGGCCTCGACGTCGATGGGCACGGGGCGCTGATCGACTACCAGGGAAAGGCGTCTCGCTCGCTCTTCACGATTGGACCGACCAGAAAAGGACAACTCTGGGAGACGACGGCAGTTCCTGAAATTCGGCAGCAGGCGGAGCGACTCGCCGCGCACTTGGCGACGGCGCTCCATGCGGGCTCGGATGAGGGCGAATTGCTCGAGCCCGCGGTGTAGGAATTTATCAAAAGTCTCCCTCAACCTTTTCGTGTCCCGCGGCGGCCAGCGCCTTGACTGCCTGCTTCAGGTCGTTCTGTTTGATCAGTACGTAATCGGTAGCAAATGTTGAAATCGCGAAGATCGGAATCTGCGCTTCCGCCAGGGGATGCAGAAACGATGCGAGCACGCCGGTCATGGAGAACGGGAATGGGCCTTCGAGCTTGAGCGCGATCCATCCGCGCTCGACGCGGGAGGCGTCCGGAGATTGATCGTCGGCGCGGAATAGTTCCACGCAGGCTTCTTCCGAGCAGACGATGGAAAGTTCGTCGCGGGTGCGGGTTGCCGAGAAGAACTCGGCTTTCGAGGCCCAGGTGGAAATGTCGGTGTCAGGGGCAAGCCGGCACACGACGAGCGGCGTTCGGATGACGCGATATTGCAAACGGTGCGGCAATTCACAAAAAGGGTACTACATCGAGGGGAGCGCTGTTTTGGGGTGGGGAGTGAGTGGCGGGAGCGGGCGAGGACGCCGGCAGCCACTTGGATCATGATGGCGTGCGATACTGAAATTTATGGCGCTGCCTGATTTCACTCCGCGTGTGGCGAATGATCCGAAGGCGGTGGTGATTCATTTGACCACGGGGGCGGGGCTGGATATTGCATGGAAGGATGGGCACCGGTCGGTGTATACATTTCGGTTCTTGCGGGATGCTTGTCCCTGCGCGCTGTGCGAGGACGAGCGGGCGAAGGCGGGACGCAAGGCGGGCGAGGCAGCGAAGCTCGCTCCGGGAGCGCTGCCGATGTTCAAGCCAGCGGTGCGGGCGTTATCGGCGGAGGCGGTAGGCAAATATGCGCTGCGGTTTGCCTGGAACGATAATCACGATCTGGGAATTTATTCGTGGTTTTATCTGCGGGAAGTTTGCCCATGCGCGGAGTGCGCGGCGACACGGTGATCCGCTGGCGTGACTTTCTCTCGGCGGCGGCAAAAAGCGGGTGCTCGGCTGCGCTCAGCATGACACTTTACGACTAAGTCGAGCGGACGGTGGCGGTGTCGAAGAGGTTCAGGAATTCTATTTTCTTTTCTGGAGGGAGGAAGGAAGCTTCGAAGGAGTTGCGGGCTAGTTCGCGGAGGTGCTCGTCGGTGAAGGCGAAGGTTTGCTGCACCAGCGCGTATTCGTCGACTAGCGACGCGTGAAACATGGCGGGGTCGTCGCTGTTTAGGGTGAGCATCAGTCCTTGATCGAAGTAGCGGCGGACGGGATGTTGCGCTAGGTCGGGGCAGACGCCGGTGCGGAGATTGCTCGTCAGGCAAATTTCTATGGGGATCTGGCGCTCGGATAATTCTTCGATTAATTCGGGATCTTGGGCGGCGGTCAGGCCGTGGCCGATGCGCTCGGCTTTGAGGTTGAGCGCTCCCCAGATGGAGTCGGGGCCGGCGCTTTCTCCGGCGTGGGCGGTCAGATGGAGGCCGTGCTCGGCGGCGCGCGCGTAGACGGCGGCGAACCACTCGGGTGGGCCGGCACGCTCATCGCCTCCGATGCCGAAGGCGATTACGTTGCGGTCATGGAACTGGATGGCTAGGTCGAGGACGGGCTGGGCTTTTTCGGCTCCGAATTGGCGGATGGCGTCGAAGATCCAGAGGAGCGAGATGCCGAAGTCTTTTTCGCCGCGCTGGCGGCCGCGTTCGAGGCCTTCGAAGATGGCGGGGAAATCCTGCTTGCGCCACAGGCAGACGCCGACCGAGACGATGACCTCGGCGTGGAGGATGTTCTGCGCTTTGAGGCGCTCCATTAGGCGGTGGGTGATCAGTTCGTAGTCTGCGGGAGTGCGGAGGTGTCCGGTGACGTCTTTGAAAGCAGAGAGAAATCCGGCGAAATCTTTGTAGTTGTAGAGTTCGGCGACTTCGGTGGGCGTTGCGCCGGGCAGGTTGTGGCGCTGGCGGAGTTCGAGCAGCGTGGATGGTTCGATGGAGCCTTCCAGGTGGAGGTGGAGTTCGGCCTTCGGGAGGGTGCGGAGGAAGGTGGAGGGTGCCGAGGGCATGGAGTGATTTTAAAGCAATCGGGGAATCAGGGGATCGGGTCATCTGGCGATCTGAGGTCAACCGCTTGGTTCACGGCTAGTTCGTTCTGCGAATTGAGTTGTCTCTAAGCCGGGACGCCTATTGCGAAGGAGGAGAGAGTGACGGTGATGGAAGGAACGCAAGGTCCCTCCACTCCGCTTGGCTTCGCCTGCGCTCCGGTCGCGGTGACACGGTTCGCGCGGAACGATCAGGCGATGTTTTTGAACTCGCTGTGGTGGCGGCTGTAGAAGATGTAGATCAGCAGGCCCAATGCTAGCCAGATCACGAAACGGAGCCAGGTTATTAGGGTTAGGCCCAGCATTAGGCCGCCGCATAACACCACCGAGATCAGCGGGAACCAAGGCACGAAGGGGACGCGGAAGGCGCGCTTGCGATCGGGTTGATTGCGGCGCAGGAGAATCACTCCCAGGGAGACCAGAACGAAGGCGAAGAGCGTGCCTATGTTGGCTAGGTCGGCGGCGTCTCCGATATCGACCAGGCCGGCGGGAATGCCTACGGCGAAGCAGGCGATCCAAGTCGACCAGTACGGCGTTTTGTATTTTGGATGGACGGCAGAGAATAATTTTGGCAAGAGGCCATCGCGCGACATGGCGTACCAGATGCGGGCTTGGCCGTATTGAAAGACGAGCAGCGACGAGATCATGCCGGTGAGCGCGCCGATTACGATCACCGAGCGGAAGAAGGGATGCACGCCCAGATATTTCATGGCGTAGGCGACGGGGGCGTCTGCGGCTTCTCCGGAGACGAAGGTGGTGTACTTCATCATGCCTAGGAGGACTAGGGCGACTCCGACGTAGAGCAAGGTGCAGACAATCAGCGACATGATGATCCCGAAGGGCAAATCTTTTTGCGGGTTGCGCGATTCTTCGGCGGCGGTAGAGACGGAATCGAAGCCGATGTAGGTAAAGAAGACGATGGCGCCTCCGGTGACGATGCCGGCGAAGCCGGATGGGGCAAACGGCGTCCAGTTGGCGGGCTTCACGAGCATTCCGCCGACTACCAGGAAGGTTAGGATGGCGCCGATTTTGACGGCGACCATGATGTTGTTGGTCTCCGCGGATTCTTTGACGCCGCGGACCAGCAAGAGGGTGAGAACAAATACGATGAAGAAGCCGGGGAGATTGAAGTAGGCGCCCGTCCATTGTCCTGAGGCCCAGACGGGGCTTGCCCACTTATCGGGCAAGTTGATGCCGAAGGCGGCGAATTGCGCTTTTGTGTATCCGGCGAAGCCGACGGCTACGGCTACGTTGCTGACTACGTATTCGAGGATGAGGTCCCAGCCGATGATCCAGGCGAAGATTTCGCCCAGCGTCGCGTAAGAGTAGGTGTAGGCGCTGCCGGCGATCGGAATCATCGAGGCGAGTTCGGCGTAGCACAGGCCGGCGAAACTGCACGCGACGGCGACGAGAAAAAATGAAATGGCAATCGATGGCCCGGCGGGCGGCCGGCCGTGCATGAGGGCTCCGGCGGTGCTGCCGGTGCGGAGGAAGTTCACGATCAGGTCGAGAGCTTGCGCGTGAAGGATGGAGGGCGCTTGGAAATATTCTCCGGCGGCGGCGGTGCCGGTGAGGACGAAAATTCCGGAGCCGATGATGGCGCCGATGCCGAGAGCGGTAAGCGACCATGGGCCTAGCGTTTTGCTGAGGCGGTGCTCGGGGTTTTCCGACTCCGAGATCAGCTTGTCGATCGACTTGCAACAGAAGGCTTGGTTGTTGGAGGTGCGAATGACTTCGGCGGCGGGCTTGGCGGGGGGCTCGGTGGTCGGGGGTGACAAGGGTTCGCTCTCTCCTCCGAGAGTTAGTCGGGCATGGGCTTGCCGCCCATGCCCGGAGTTCGTCGGATCGGACTTCGGATCAGACTAGCGTTTTGCCTGGCCGCGTGCCAGCTTTTTCACCTTGCGTTTTTTCGATCCGCGGGCGTAGTCGCGGGGCTTCTTCGGCTTTTCCGCTTTCGTCTTTTTGCGGGAGGCTCGCTTGCTTTTCTTGCGCTCTTCTTTGGTTAGTTTCGTTGTGTCTGCCATCAGTGCGTCATTGCTCCTTGTGAATTATGCGCCGAGTATAAAGGTCATGGTGCGTGACCGGCCGTGGAGATGGTCAGCTCAGTTTGAAAGTCCGTAGACCTTATACAAGAAGTATCCAACAAAACCAAGGCCGCCGAGACCATCCATTGCGGCCAACCACCCAAACTGCGGCGGCTCTTTGGCGCGGTAGACCACGCGACCAAAGCGTGCCCACGCTTCTCCAGGGCACGTCCCAACCACAGCGAGGAAAATGAGAAGACCCCAAATCCCAACCAACCATACGGCGGCCTTAGGTTCGATTCAGGCATGAATAATCCACCAGTTCCTCCCTGCCCTTCGCTCCCTGTCGGCCGACGACGGCTCACACCCGAACACCGCCTCCACACGGTGCGCAATGACGGCGGCAACTCACAATAAAAATAGCGAGATGCAAGAGGCCAAACGTCCCTATGCCTTCTCTAGCTGGGCGTAGCGCTCGACCAGCTTTTTCAAACCGAAGCGAGGAAATTGTACCGTAATCTTGGCGTCTTCCCCATCTCCTTCGCGCTGGTAGACGGTTCCTTCGCCGTATTTCGGGTGCTTTACCTTTTGGCCGGGGCGGAATCCGCGCTTGCCGGTGGGCTCGTCGGGGAGCATTTTTGGGACTTTGAATTTCTTGCCGCGAGAGGCGAAGAATTCCGCGATGTTGTCGATGGAGTTGTATTGGCGCAGCGGCGTCTGCGTCTTCGGCTTCACTCGCGCGGGATTCCAGGCGGCGCTCTGGTCTTCGTCTTCGTAGGAATAATGAGTTGTGTCGGCCGCTGCCGGGCTCCGCCCCGCGGGACCTGGGAGGGCACTCGTCCCCACGTGAGTTTGGCGTTCGTGAGTTGCTCCGGCGTGAGCCGACCTTCTCCGCGAGCCTCCCAGTTCTTCTACGAGTTGCGACGGGACTTCTTCGAGGAATCTTGAGGGGACGCTGCCCTCGGGCAAGTCGGTGCCGTAGCGGCGGCGATAGACGGCGCGCGACAAAATCAGCGTATCCATGGCGCGGGTCATGCCTACGTAGCAGAGGCGGCGCTCTTCTTCGATGGCGTCGGGCTCGAGCATGGTGCGGGAGTGGGGAAAAAGGCCTTCTTCCATTCCCGCCAGGACGACCAGAGGAAACTCAAGGCCCTTGGCGGCGTGCAGCGTCATTAGCGTGATCTGGGCGTGCTCGTCGTATTGATCGGCGTCGCTGACCAGAGCGGCGTGGTCGAGAAACTGGTCTAGAGTTTCGCCGCGATCGCCGGAGTCCATGGCGGCGTTGACCAGCTCGCGGAGGTTTTCGATGCGGGAGAACGCTTCGGGAGTGTCCTCATCTTCGAGTTGCTTGATGTAGCCGGTGCGGTCGATCAGGAATTTTAGAAGTTCGGCGGTGTTGGCGGCGGCTCCGGGGGCGCGGAAACCTTCGACGGCGGTTGCGGCATCGGATTCTAGCGGGGTGTCGCTGAGGGCATTTTGATCTTCTTCGTATTCGTCGCGGTATTCGTTACTTGCGGGGGTATCGTTGCTGGTCGAGGGCGTATCTTCGCCGGCTCCGAAATCGAAGCTGAAGTTGGTGGGGTCGAAGTCGGTTGCGTTATCTTCGGAGGATTCTTGCTTTGGAGCGGGCGAGGACGCCCGCTCGACAGCCGGCGGGAGGTCGGCGCTGCTTTGGATGCTTTGTGCCAGTTGGTTTACGTAGGTGCCGGCTAGCATCGCTTGGGCATCTTCGATCAGATCGCGGAAATTTCTTAGGGCGGCTAGGGCTCTTGCGGGTAACAGCTCGCGAGTGATGGCTTCGCGTAATGCTCCCCAGAGTGACAGGCCGGTTTCGAGCGCTAGTTGCTCAATCGTTTCGATGGTCGTTTTGCCGATGCCGCGGGCGGGAGTGTTGATGACGCGCAGGAGCGAAACGGAATCGTCGGGGTTGAGGACGACTTTCAAATACGAGATCAGGTCTTTGATTTCGGCGCGCTCGTAGAACGAGAATCCGCCGACGACGTGGTATTTCAACTGGTAGCGGCGCATGGCTTCTTCGAATAGTCGCGATTGCGAGTTGGTGCGGTAGAGGACAGCGGCGCGGGCGGTGTCTCCGTTTTCGGCGGCCTGGCGGACGTAGCGGTTGATGGTGTCGGCGGCGAAGAGGGCTTCGTTTTCTCCGTCGGGAGCTTCGTAGTAGCCGAGTTTGGCTCCCCCCTGGCGGGAGGTCCAGAGATTCTTGCCTTTGCGGCGGACGTTGTTGGCGACGACGGCGGAGGCGGCGCCCAGAATGTTTTGCGTGGAGCGATAGTTTTCTTCGAGGCGCACGATTTTTGCTTCGGGGAAGTCGTGCTCGAACTCGAGGATGTTGCGAATGTCGGCTCCGCGCCAGGAGTAGATCGATTGGTCTTCATCGCCGACGGCGCAGACGTTGTGCGCGCTGCCGGCGAGCAGGCGCATCAGTTCGTATTGCGGGCGGTTCGTATCCTGATATTCATCGATGAGGATGTATTGGAAGCGGCGATTGTAGTAGTCGCGCACGGCGCCGACGGATTTGAGCAGGCGCATGGCTTCTAGCAGGAGATCGTCGAAGTCCATGGCGTTGGCCTTGAGGAGTTCTTTGCGGTAGTCCTCGAAAATGTGGGCGATTTTCTCGGTCTTTGGATCGGCGGACTGCAGATAGATTTCCTGGGGATCGAGCATGTGATTTTTGGCCCAGGAAATTCGGGAGAGGGCGGTGCGGGGGGTGAGTTGTTTGTCGTCGAGGCCGAGGCGACGCATGATGCCCTTGACCACCTGTTGCTGGTCGCTCTCGTCGTAGATGACGAAATTTTTCGTTAGGCCGAGCGGCGGCTGGCCGGGGACAGTCGAAGGGATGCGCAGGGCTTCGATGTCGCGGCGCAATACGCGCACGCAGAAAGAGTGGAAGGTGGAGATTACGGGCTTGGCGACGGTGAGCCCGCCGACTAGTTTTTCTACGCGCTCGGCCATTTCGGCGGCGGCCTTGTTGGTGAAGGTCATGGCGAGGATGGATTCGGGCATGACCCCGATTTTTTCGATGAGGTAGGCGATGCGGTAGGTGATGACGCGGGTCTTGCCGCTGCCGGCCCCGGCGAGGATGAGGACGGGGCCTTCGGTGGTTTCGACGGCTTCGCGTTGTTGCGGGTTGAGTTGATCGAGGAACGACAAAGGGGAATGGCTCCGGGTGCGCTAGGGGGATTTTACAGGATGGGGCGGAGGGCTTTTGCGGGCGATCCCTGCGCCGAATCCTGAGTGGACGAATCCCACCCGCGCGGCGCCGTTGACGAAACCATGAAGCACAGGAGTCACAGAGGTGCGCGAAGGAAATACCTACATCAGCAAAATTCGCGTACTGGAGCGCTGTTATAATAAAAAATTGCTCTCATGAAGAAGAATGCTCTCGTAGTTCCGGCCACGAAGGACGACGGCCATGCTCCTGCGCCTCACCGGATTCGATCTACTACCGTGCTTTGCGTGCGGCGGGATAACTCAGTGGTTATGGCGGGGGATGGGCAGGTTACGCTCGGCGAATCGGTCATTAAGCATGGGGCTAAGAAGATTCGGCGGCTTTATCAGGACAAGATTCTGGCGGGATTTGCCGGATCTACGGCGGACGCGTTTACTTTGTTCAGCCGGTTCGAGGCTAAGTTGGAGCAGTATCACGGCAACATTGGGCGGTCGGCGGTTGAGCTGGCCAAGGACTGGCGGACGGACAAGTATTTGCGGCATCTTGAGGCTTTGCTGCTGGTTTCGGACAAGGAAGCTACTTTCTTGTTGAGCGGGCAGGGAGATGTGATCGAGCCGGATACGGGGATTGCGGCGATTGGGTCGGGCGGTCCGTTTGCGCAGGCGGCGGCGCAGGCTCTGGCGGATCATACGCAGCTTTCGTCGCGACAGATCGCGGAAGAAGCGATGAAGATTGCCAGCCGGATGTGCATCTATACAAATGAGAGGATTACGATTGAGGAGTTGTAGCAGGAGGTCGATGGTCGTAGGTCGCTAGTTGTTCGCAGGTTGCGAATGATAGCGGCACTTCCTAACGACCGGCGACTAACGACCGACGACGCATTTATGGCTATTTACTTACCTGGAACCGCTGAGGAAGAGCAGGTCACGCTGGATGAGCTGACGCCGCGCGAGATTGTCACGGAGCTTGACAAGTATGTTGTCGGGCAGAAGGACGCTAAGCGCGCGGTGGCGATCGCTTTGCGGAATCGCATGCGGCGGCAGAAGCTTACTCCGGAGATGGCGGAAGAAGTGATTCCGAAAAATATCATCATGATTGGGCCGACGGGCGTGGGCAAGACGGAGATTGCGCGGCGGCTGGCCAAGCTGGCGAATTCGCCGTTTCTCAAAGTCGAGGCTTCGAAGTTTACCGAAGTCGGCTACGTGGGGCGCGATGTGGAGTCGATGATTCGCGACCTGGTTGAGATTGCGATTGAGATGGTGCGGGAAGAAAAGCTCGAAGACGTTGCGGATAAAGCGGAATTGAATGCGGAGGAGCGGCTGCTGGATATTTTGTTGCCGCCGATTTCACCGCGGCCGTCGGATTCGGGTTCGTCTGGATCGTCGTCCGGGGGCGTGGTGATTGACGCCAGCACGAGCTTGACGGATTCGTCGAGTCGCACGCGGGAAAAACTGCGGCAGCAGTTGCGCGAAGGGAAGCTCGACGACCGCACGGTGGAGATTGAAACGCGGGAACGGAATTTTCCGTCGTTTGAAATTATTTCGAACCAGGGTGTGGAGGAGATGGACGTCAACATCAAGGACATGTTGCCGAACATCTTCGGGCAGCGGACGAAGAAGCGGAAGATGAAGGTCAATGAGGCCTTCGAGTATCTGATCCAGGAAGAAGAGCAGCGGCTGATCGACATGGAGCAGGTGACGCGGGTTGCGATTGATCGCGTGGAAAATTCCGGGATTATTTTTCTCGATGAGATCGACAAGATCGCGGGGCGCGAAAGCGGGCATGGGCCGGACGTTTCGCGCGAGGGCGTGCAGCGCGACATTCTGCCGATTGTGGAAGGGACGACGGTAAATACGCGCTACGGCATGGTGCGCACGGACCACATTCTGTTTGTGGCGGCGGGAGCGTTTCACGTTTCTAAGCCGAGCGATCTGATTCCTGAATTGCAGGGGAGATTTCCGATTCGCGTCGAATTGCAGTCCCTGACCATGGCGGATTTTGTGCGGATTTTGACCGAGCCTAAGTCGTCGCTGACGCGGCAGTATATTGCGCTGCTGGAGACTGAGGGAGTGAAGCTGGAGTTCACTCCGGACGCGCTGGAGGAAGTGGCGCGCTTTGCGTTTCGCGTGAATGAAGGCACGGAGAATATCGGCGCGCGGCGTCTGCACACGATCATGGAGCGTGTGTTGGATGAGATCAGTTTTGAGGCTCCGGAGAAAAAGGGGCAGACGTTTGCGGTGGATTCGGCTTACGTGCAGAAGATGCTGAGCGAAATTGTTAAGGACCAGGATTTGTCGCGATACATCCTGTAGAAGAGCTTCACCACAGGGGTCAGGGAGATCCACAGGGGGATCGGGCAACGCGCTTTGTTTTGTCCGCTTCGTTCGAAGGACTGGCTGCCCTCCTGGCCTCTGATACTGTTTTCTTTTCCGTCTTTTCCGAATGAGAGCACATCTTGGAAAGTTCTTCGCGTTCGCGGCGCTCTGCGTGCTGCTCGCGAGTTGCGCACAGACTGGGCCGCCGCTGCCGCCGTCTCTCGAACTTCCGAAGCCGCCTGCGGATCTGCGGGCCACCCGCAAGGGCGATCGCGTTACGCTGAACTGGAGCGAGCCTACGCTCACCACCGATCGGCAGAGCGTTCGCTATATTGGCCCGACGCTGGTCTGCCGCAGCGTTGAGAACGAGATCACGCACTGTGGAAATCCGGCGGCGCTGTTGCCCGCGCCGCCCGCGGGGCCGCGCAAAGTGAGTTCCCCGCACCACAAAGACCGGAAGGCCGCTTCCGATAAGCCGACGCCGGAAACCGATACGGACACGGTGCCTGCAAGTATGCTGCGACTGGACGCGGCGGCGGAGTTGACTTATGCGGTTGAGGTGCTGAACCGCAATGCGCGGGGCGCTGGACTGTCGAATCGCGTGCATGTTCCGGCGGTCGTGACTTTGGCTGCGCCTGGCGATCTTTCGGCTTCGCTTAATGGGGACGGAGTGGAGCTTACTTGGACGTGCGCTCTCGAGGTGCAGAAAGCTTTCAACGACTTGAGCGGCAGATCGCCGGGTTTCGAGGTTCGCTATCGCATTTATCGCCGTGAGGAGAGCACGGGCAAAGATGCGATTGCGGGCGAAGTTTCGTTCGAGCCGGGCGGTGTGCATTTCATGGATTCCAGTTTTGAATGGGAAAAGACTTATCTCTATCGCGTCACGACCGTGACGACGATCAAGCGGGCGGATAGCGAGGTGCAGGTTGAGGGAGATGACAGTGCACCCGTGCGAGTGGTTGCGCACGATGTATTTCCTCCGTCGGTGCCGACGGGGTTGCAGGCGGCTTACTCGGGTGAGGGGCAGAAACCGTTTATCGACCTGATATGGGCTCCGGTGACGAATGCCGATCTCGCCGGGTACAACGTTTATCGATTGGAAGCGGGGGCCGAGACGGCTAGCGGCGGCGCGGGCGAAAAGATGGTTAAGGTGAATTCGGAGTTGGTGAAATCGCCGGCGTATCGCGACAGCGCGGTGGAATCGGGCAAGACGTATACGTATTCCGTGTCGGCGGTTGATGTGCGGGGCAATGAGAGTCGGCGCTCGGAGGAGACCAGCGAGGCGGTGCCGTAATTGGCCGCCACTTGCTCGCGGCGGGAGCTTTACCACGGGGGGGGACAGGGGAACACCGGGGGCAAGCTTTCGGCTAACCCACCAAGTCAGATTTTTCGCTGACTTGTGCGTTTATTTGTCTTTATTCTGTTTTAATAAGCTTCCATGAAATATTGCCGATTTGCGCTCAATGGGTCTGCCCACTACGGGTTGGTTGAAACCGTCGCGGGCAGCGGGGAAGAAGAGATTACTCGCCTCCTGCTCCAGCCGCCGCAGGACAGTGGCGGAGATGTGGAGGGATTGCCTAGCCGGCGGATGGAACGTATTCCGTTGGCGCAGGCGAATCTGCTGCCGCCGGTGCGGCCTTCGAAGATTGTTTGCGTGGGGCGCAATTACAAGGAGCATGCGGCCGAGCTGGGCAACGAGGTTCCGACGGAGCCGCTGCTGTTTTTTAAGCCGCCTTCCTCTTTGCTGGCGACGGGCGGGACGATTCTTAGGCCGGCGATTTCTGAGCGCACGGATTACGAGGGCGAGTTGGGAGTAGTGATTGGGCGCCGCTGCCACGGGCTCGGCGAAAACGAAGACGTGCGCCCGTATATTTTGGGCTATACGTGCGTGAATGATTTCACGGCGCGGGATCTGCAGAAAAAAGACAGTCAGTGGGTGCGGGGGAAGGGCTTCGATACTTTTTGTCCGGTGGGGCCGCTGGTCTCGGACGAGGTAAATCCGTGGAAAGGCGTGCAAGTCGAAACCCGCGTGAATGGCGAGGTGCGGCAGTCGGGTAATACGCGCGATTTTATTTTTTCGCTCGGCACGCTCATCCGATACATTTCGCAGATCATGACGCTCGAGCCGGGGGACCTGATTGCTACCGGAACGCCGGAAGGGGTGGGGCCGGTGGTTGCAGGCGATGTGATTGAGGTTGCGATTGAGGGGATTGGGAAATTGAGCAATCCGGTGGCGTAGCCGGCGAAGCGCCCGGATTATCGCTTATCGCTTCCCGTCCGCGGCCCGCTTCAGGGTTTGCTCGATTAATTCTGCCGCACGTTGAAGCGTGCCGAGATCTTGCTGGGTCGACCCGCTGAGAATTTCTGCTAATTTTTGTACTCTCCGTGTTCTTGCCTGCTGGAGCAGGCGTTCCCCTTGGGCAGTTGCGGTCACGCGAATTCGCCTCCGATCGGTGGCGTCGGTCTCAATTTTGGCGAGGCCGGAGCGCTGCAAGCCGGCGACGATGCGGCTCATGGTGGGAGCTTTGACCTGCTCGGCGGCGGCCAATTGGCCCAACGCCATGGGGCCTCCGAAGACGAGGAGGGAAAGCGCGGAGAGGCGGGCCGGGCCGACTCCGGCGAGAACGTCCTGCTTGCGGGCGTGGCGAAGAAGATGGATGGCGGCGGAGTGCAGGCGGTCGGCTACTTCGAAACGGGAGGGCGGCTTCGCCGGCCGGGGATCATGACGCGGCATACCTGACTAGCTTAGCATCGGGATGCTTAGCAGTGCTAACAATTATCTTGACAGCGGGGAAAGGGACTCTATAATTAGTTAGCAGTGCTAACTAATGGAGAACTGTATGGATGATTTCCAACATTGTTTTGAGCTCTTGCAAGCCGGCGATGCGGACGGCTTGCGGCGGATTCTGGAAAAAGACACTGGCGCCTGCCAGGCGCGCGATGCGACGGGGGTGAGCCTGCTGATGCAGTGCCTCTATCGCGGGCAGCGCGATTTGGTGGAATTGATTGCGGGGAAGAAGAAACTCGATATTTTCGAGGCGGCGGGGCTAGGGCGGACTGATCGGCTCAAGACTTGTATCGATGATTTGCCAAGCACCGGCGGTTCGATCGACGCGGCTTCGAAGGATGGTTTTACGGCGCTGCATTTTGCCTGTTTCTTCGGCCAGGCCGACGCGGTGCGGATGCTGCTCGAACATGGGGCAGGGGTGGATGTGGTAGCGGCGAATCCGACTCGGGTTATGGCGCTGCATTCGGCCGCTTCGGCTCGCAACCTGGAGGCGGCGGGGTTGCTCCTCGAAAGGGGAGCGCCGGTGAACGCTCGCCAGCAGGGAGGGTGGGTTCCGATTCACGCGGCGGCGCAGAATGGGGATCGGGCGATGGTGGAATTGCTGCTTCGGCACGGGGCCGATCGGGCGCTGGCGAATGATGCGGGGAAGACGGCGGCCGAGGTCGCTAAAGAAAAGGGGCATGCGGAGATGGCTGGCTTGCTCGAAAAGCGGACGTAGCGGCGTCGGCCCTCGGCTGTAGCCGCATTCTTGGCGATCGGGTTACCGCAGTGCGGAAGCGCTGCGCACCAAAAAAACCGGGAGTTAGGTTCACCCTTCGGTAGCTCAGCCGATATCGTCCGCGATCGGCGAGCGCAAGGTC
>Ga0070766_10000384_pt1 | contig 19191 bp, 9 predicted proteins | sample HubBroMetageWFT6_FD_69782 | JGI IMG/M metagenome (GOLD analysis project Ga0070766, IMG submission 69782) | Warmed and freeze-thawed soil microbial communities from the Hubbard Brook experimental Forest, New Hampshire - Hubbard Brook CCASE Soil... | ecosystem: Environmental > Terrestrial > Soil >...
CTACAACGGTACTTCCACGGAGAATCCAGCCAATCCAACCCTCACGGGCTATGCCATTGCGGATTTTCTCGCTAATCAAATGAACAGCGCATATATTGCGAACGCTCCGAACGTCAACGATGCGCAGTGGTACGACTCCGTCTATGCGCAGGACGACTGGAAAATCAGGAAAAACCTGACCCTGAACCTGGGTTTGCGTTACGACCACTACCAGCCATATAAAGAGACCGGCGGATTACAGGCGAACTTCATCGCTGCCCCATCCTCTCTTGGCTTCGGTACTGGCTCTGCCGTGTACCAGCTTCCCACCAAGGCGAAGAACGTTGACCTCGGCGCGCTGTTCCTGAACACGCTGGCAAAGGACAACGTCACGGTGCAGTACATAGGCAATGATCGTCTGGCGACTTCGCAGAAGACGAACTTTGCTCCGCGTATCGGATTTGCTTATCAGGCGAAACCGAACACGGTTTTGCGCGGCGGCTTCGGCATTTTCTATGGTGGCCTGCAGAGCCAGGGAAACACGAACCTTGGGGCCAACTTCCCCTTCTCAAATTCCGCCAGCATTCCCGCTCTAAATTGCCTCCCTGGGAACTGCCCGTCGCTGGCCAGTCAAGGCATATCGCTTGAAACTGGTTTGGTGTCGCAGACAGGTGGCGGACTGCAGAACTTCGTCAACCACCCCGGCTTCCATGCGATCGATCCGGAGATCAAAACACCTTACACCATGAACTACAGCCTCGGCGTGCAGCAGTCCCTGTCGCCCAACCTGGTGGCAACGGTCAGCTATGTGGGGAACTTCTCGCGCCACCTGTCGCTGTATTACGACCCGAATACAACGCGTGGGTTGTTTAATCCAAATTTCAGCACGCAGCCATTTCAGCCCTTTCCCGATCTTGGAGGTGCGGGCACGATCCATTTCGGCGGCGTAAGCACCTACAACTCGCTGCAGGCCAAATTGGAAAAGCGCTTCTCGCATGGGTTGAGTTTTCTGGCGACCTATACCTGGGCGCATGCACTGGACGATACCAGCGATGCGGGTGGTCTCTCGACCGGAGTCGGAGACAGAAATATAATTCTGCTCCCGTTTATTACAGAGTTCACGAACTCGCCATACGACGTTCGAAACCGGTTCACTCTGAACGGTAACTATGAGCTGCCTTTCGGCAGGGGCAGGACATTTGCCAATCAATCACCCAAGTGGGTTAACGAGATGGTAGGCGGCTGGTCGACAAGCTTGACCTTCGCTGCACAGACAGGCACGCCGTTCACCGTTAGTCCGAGCAACAGTGGTCCATCCGGCGGCAGCGCTCGAGCGATTCAGGTGTCCGATCCGTTTTCGCCGGGCGGTGGGGCTGGTTGCCCCACAAAAGTGCGGACCAAGGATCACTGGTACAACCCGTGTGCATTCACGAACCCCTTGTCGGGTAATTTGATTGCACCTCCAGGGGTGACGCCAGGCGCCACTGATCCGACGACCGGGCAGCCCAACCAGTATCGGTTCGCTTCTCCGGTTGTCGACAGGGCCACAGTGCTCGCGCTGCTCGGTGGACGGTCAAATATGATCTACGGACCGGGATACTATAGCGTGAACATGTCGCTGTTCAAGAACTTCCCAATATGGCGTGAACAGTATCTGCAGTTTCGCGCAGATGCATTCAACGTTCTCAACCATCCAACTCTGGGCAATCCGTCAAACACCAACACGAGCCCCGGAGCAGGAAATATCACCGGGCCGAAGTTCTTCCAGAACAACACGCCGGATGCCAGATTCTTCCAGCTCTCACTGAAGTACGCCTTCTGACGTATCTTCATCCCGCAGGGCAGGCTGGGCTGTTTCGGTCCATCCTGCCTTTTTTTTCGCGACGGGAGTACCCGAGTCCGTTAATTAACACTACTGGGTGGGAGCAACGGGAGCCCATTTTGCTGAGATGGAGGAGAGGGGGGTGACGAATACCGGGGCTATTATAGCGACCAGCGACGATGAGATCGAGAAAATGGCCCCCGTCCCTTCGGGTTGCGGCGAAAATCCGCTCAGGCGGCGTTGTCGTCCTCTTAATTTGGAACCACCGAACCGTTCCGGTCCGTCTTGCCTGACAGGATTTTCGCTCGCAACGCTCTCCACCCCGGTAGGGTTGGACAGGCGCTATGAAAACTGAGCTATGGCTGCTTCCGCGCAAGCGCAGTCCTGATCGTCGCGGCAGCCTGATCGCCTTGCAGCGCAGAGCCGCTGGCATTGAAGTGCACCGGGTCTTCATGCAGGTCCTGGTGCGACAGCATCAGCGCGTGCTGGTCATCGATCGGAATGCCCGCTGCCTGTGCCAGCGGAGTAGCAATAGCATTGCGCGCGTCCACGCGCTGGTTGTTTGCGCCTCCAGTGGCGTCTTGCCGGACCGGTGTGGTGGTTGCCCATATCAGGGCCCCGTTACTGCCGGCCAGTTTTCTGACAGCGTGCAGAAATGCCGGAAATGCGGTTTTGTATTGTTCTTCGCTATAGGCCCAGCCGTGCATGCCGTTGTTGAAATGCACAACGCTGAAGCGGACACCTTCCATCGCTGAAAATTCTGCAATCTGCCGTAACAGCCGGGGATCGCCAACCGACGTGGAAGATGCCATCAGGTAAAGGTTCGCGACGCCGGCGAGGTCCTTCGTCACCTTAGGGAAATAGGCCCTGCTGATCGAATCGCCGAGCACAAGGACATTCGGGAGCTTCGGGTCTGGATGCGGAGGCCGGACTTCCCATGTCCACTCGATTTCCTCGGGAATGGAAACAGCTTTTTGCGCAGCGAGAGATGCAGGCGCCTGCGAAAGCAGGACAGCCGCGAGGGCGGTTGTAACCGGACGCAGACGATTCGGGTGAGATGCCATCAACTTTTCCATAGTAGTAAATGTCCGTTGGACTTAAGGTTGCCCTGGCGCAGCAGCGGTGAGCTCGAGCGTAAATGCCGCTGCTTGAAAGTCGCCGAGCAATTCTACGTCGACTCCATGTTCCATCCAGTAGGCTCCGCTGGCTTCCGAGGGCGCATCTGCTGCGAGCTTGCCATCCATAGCAGAGATCCGGTATGCGGCGTTTGCATTCAAGCCGCGCAGGTAGAGCCGAGGGAACGGATAAAGTTCGCTGCTCGAGTGAAGGAAAGCGAACACGACTGCCTGATGCCCATTGCGCGAGACCGATTCAGTGACAGACTGTTCGCTGTCATGCTCGGGCGTGATAAGGCGATAGAGTGAGCCACGCTGGATTGTCTCGCGGATAGTCTTGTACTGTGCGACCATCCGTTTCGCAGCGGCAAAGTCTTCGGGAGCCCACTTGTTCAGATTGGCGCCGACGCCAAGCGAGCCCTGCATCGATGAGAGGAAGCGGTATTCCAGAGTGAGCGCGCGCTGGTTCAGCCCAGTTGGCGAATCCGTGACCCAGGCCATCATCACTCCGGGCGTATAGGCATAGGTGAAGCCGTTCTGGATCAGCAGGCGATCGAAGGCGTCTGTATTGTCCGAAGGCCAGACCTCATCGGTCAGGTGCATCACCCCCAGATCGACACGGCTGCCGCCGCCGGAGCAGCTTTCAATCTCAACTTTGGGATGCTTCTCACGCAGTTCGGCGAGGATGCCATAAAAGTTACGGATAAAGTCCACGTAGACTTTCTTCTCAGCTTCCGGCGCGACAGCGGGCCAGCCCGGCTCTGACCAGTTGCGGTTGTAGTCCCACTTGAGAAAAGCAATGTCGTTCCCATGGAGCAGCTTATCGAGCACGTTGAAGATATATTCGCGCACATCGGGGCGCGCAAGGTTGAGCACAAGCTGATTGCGTCCTTCGGTGCGCGGACGTCCTGGGAAATTCAGCACCCAATCAGGATGTTTGCGGTAGAGGTCGCTATCAGGGTTGACCATTTCCGGCTCGACCCACAATCCGAAATCCATTCCGAGCAAGTGTACTTTGTCGATCAGCGGCTTCAATCCATGCGGAAACTTTTGCGGGTTGACATACCAGTCGCCGAGCCCGGCACGGTCGTCCTTGCGCTGGCCGAACCAGCCATCGTCCATGACGAACCGTTCTACGCCGAAGCTGGCCGCCTTTTCAGCGAGCGCCATCTGTCCGGCCTCGTCAACATTAAATTCGGTGGCTTCCCACGAGTTGTAAAGCACAGGGCGCAACGCCGGATGTGGCGCATGCGGCAGCAGAGAATCGACTTCAAAACGATGCAACAGGCGCGATGCGCCTCCGATGCCGTCGCTTGAGTAGCCGCCGTAAAAGTAAGGAGTCTGAAAGCGCTCGCCCTTTGGGAGGCGATAACCAAAGTCGAAGCTGTTCGGTCCTCCGCTGACGCGCACCTGCTGCTGTACCCCCTGCTCGACGGTGATCTGCCATGAGCCGCTCCACCCAAGCGCGCCGAACCAAACGCTGCCATGTTCCGCATCGCCGTTACTGATGCGGTCAATGGCGAACCACGGGTTATTCTGTGAACCCGTGGTGCCACGGCGGCTTTCGAGCACGGTCTTGCCAGGATGCACAGGCTGCTCCTGCACATTCCATTCGCCCGCCCATCGGCCTGTGAGGTAGCGCAAACGATAATTGGTCCCGCGCGGCAGATTCCATGTTGCCGCCGAGACTTGCTCGATGGTGAGCGGACCATCTGTTCGGTTCTCGATCTCCGCCGAGCGGCGCAGGATGCCTGTCCCTCCATCCGCTTTGTATTCGAGCGTCACATAGACATCGAGGGAGATGTCCTTCATCGTGATGTTGAGTTGATCGCTGTCAATCTTGTGCGACACGTACTTCAGGACCAGATCGCGATTGCCGTCGGGAAACGTGATCTTGAGATCAGGCTCGACATACAGGCCGCCGCCCCACCCCACAAACTCCTGCGGCGTAGTATTCACCGGCGGATCGAACGACGCGGAGGCAGGCATGGACTCGGCCGCGGCAAAGTGATCGCTTTCAGGAAGATGCCTGCCCCAGTACAGCGTTTGCACTTGCTGATTCTCGTTGACTCCAAGTACGTACGTCGTGTCCGCTGCATCAATGCGAAAGACTCGCGTGCTCTCATCAAATCGAATCAGGGCAGAAGCATTTTGCGCCTGAAGGTTCTGGACCACAAAGCCCAGAAACAGGAAAACAATCGTACGGAAGATCGTGGCAGATGTCCTGAAAGCGTGAGTGTAGTTTTCGCGCGCCGGATGCGTCAGGAATCGAATTGCGGGCTCTCTGTGATTCATCCATTCTCTCGATGTTGCGTGTCTTGTTCAAAGTTTGCCGGACGCAGGTGTACAACATCCGCAGGATGTAGATTGACGGTAAGGCTCCTATTGCCGTAACGGACCGGAATTCTGCCGCCATGCTTGCTTCGAATCACCGCGTGGAGCAGCGCTCCTTTGCGCCAAACAATGTCGACCTGAAAACCACCGCGCGCGCACAGCCCTTTGATTGCGCCGTCCCGCCAGGCCGCGGGAAGAGCAGGCAGCAGCTGGATTTCTCCACCTTGTGATTGCAGCAGCATCTCCGCAACCCCAGCCGTGCCGGCGGTGTTGCCGTCGATGGCAAAGATGTTCTGCTCCGCTCCGGCAACCCCTCCGCTGGAAAAGGTAAACAGGTTGTCATCCGTCGCCTTGGCCATCAGGCTCACCAGATATTTGTAAGCCGCATCGCCGTTGAGCAGGCGGGCATAGTAAACGACAAGATTAGCGCGGCCCCACTCGCTTTGCTCCCAGTTGGGCGTATTCATGCGCCGCTCGATCGTTACCTCGGCAGCGCGTGCCAGGGCTGGTGTTGTACGTGGCGAGATCTGGTTTTCCGGATACAAAGCAACCAGGTGCGCCGTGTGCCGGTGATTTGGGTCAGCATCCTCCAAGTCTTCCAGCCATTCCTGCAGTTGTCCGTGGCGGCCTATCTGGAACGGAGGCAGCTTGGCCCGCGCGTCTTCAAGTTTTTTTCGAAGCTCGTCGTCTGTCGCCAGAACCTTTGCAGCCTCGATACACATGCTGTAAAGCGCATACACAAAGACGCGGTCACACGTATTGCCCATGGATTCGGCGCAATGTCGGCCATCGGGTGTGAGATACCAGTTTTCCGGTGAGTCGGATGGGCCCGTGACCAGCCATCCATGCTTTGGTTCGGGAACCATATAGGCGAGGAAGAACTCCGCTGCCTCGCGCAGCACCGGATACGCGCGCGTGCGAAGAAACTCCGCATCCGCGTTGAAAACGTAATGGTCCCACATCTGCAGAACAATCCAGATGCCTCCCGTCACATACAACCCCCAGCCGAGACCCCAGCCTGGAGCCGTATAGCCCCAAGCATTCGTCACGGTATGGCACACCCATCCCGGCGCGCCATACATCTCTTTCGCCGTTTTGCGGCCCGATATACGCAGCCCGTCAATCAGTCCAAACAAAGGCCCCTGGCATTCACCGAGATTGCAGACCTCCGCAGTCCAGTAATTCTGCTGCGTGTTGATGTCGAGATGAAAGTCATCTGTCCAGCCCATGCTGCTCGCCAGGCCGTCATTCCAGATACCCTGCAAGGCCAGCGGCAGAGCCGAGTCCGCGCGCGAACCGGCGATGGTGAGATAGCGTCCAAATTGAAAGAAGAGCCCTATCAGTTCCGGATCGTTCGCGCCGGTCTCAACTGCCTTCCGCCGTAGATCCGTGGGCTGCGCTCTGGAAGCCGCATTGCTCTGGCCTAAGTCGAGTGACATGCGCCGGTATAATGTCTGATGGTCGGTAACGTGCGCCGCGCGCAGTTGCGCGTAGTTTTTGCTAGATGCCTGTGCCAAAGCGCGCTTGCACGCCTCTTCAGGATTGCCATTACGAAAGCTCGTCCCAATCGCAATCAATAACGTGACAGCATCGGCGTTTTTCACCTGTAATCCCGGAGCAGAGGCAGAGACGCTTCCGCCGTCTGAAATCACCTTTACATGAATCTCGAGCGCCACACCCTCCCGCCCATTGCTGTGCATCTGTTCATAGGCATGGCCGCGCAGAACAAGTGTGTCCTGCCCTTGATTCGCGATCTCCGCCCGAATCGTCTCCGCTCCGAAGCTGGCACGGAAGCTGATCTGCCTGGGCTTACTGCTGGTAAGGCGCACGGCAATGACACCGTCCGCATGCGAGGCAATCACTTCCCGCGAAAATCGTATAGAGCTGCGGCGAAAGTGTACGCTGGCAACAGCTTCATCCAGGTTCAGCGACCGGCGATAGTGCGTGGGTGCTTCTGCATCATCGAAACCGAGATGCAGTTCGGGGAGCGGCAGGTTAGTGCCGAAGGAGGTGCCGCGTCCGAGCAGATATTTCCTGCACAACTCGCCGGCTTCGACATATTTCCCGGAAAAAAGCAGTTGCCGAATCTCGGCGAGGTGTTCCCGTGCGCCCGGGTTCAGATCATTCGTACCGGGAGCGCCGGACCATGCAGTAGATTCGGAGAGGGCAATGCGCTCTTTGCCTATTCCGCCGAAGACCATGGCGCCAAGCCGGCCGTTGCCCACCGGGAGCGCCTCAAGCCAGCGTTCTGCAGGTCGCCTGTACCACAATTCATGGTGCGAATTGTCAGCTCTGGGCAACAGCGCCATGGCCTTGTACGGCAATGCTGCCAGAGCAAGCCCGCCCTGTAGGAGCTTACGCCTGGTGGTTCGCATTCCTGTTTTCCTTGCTTCGAGACTCATCTTTTACTCGCACATCTGAAAACATTGACCCTGAAGCGATATATCAGTACGCTCGGGAACAAATCACATTCTCGAATCATGGTCACCTCAGGAAAACTCGCCGGAATCAAAGACATTGCACAAGCATTAAAAGTTTCTATCGGAACGGTCGACCGTGCACTGCACGGTCGACCGGGTGTGAGCCTAAAAACCAAGGCGCGTGTGCTGAAGATGGCTGAGCAAATGGGCTACAGCCCCAACCTCGCGGCGCAAGCCCTCAAGCTGAACCGGCACCTTTCGATTGCTGCGATACTTCCGAAACATATTTCGCATTTTTTTGATCCGCTGCGGGCAGGCATTCGCGCGGCAGCCGCCGCGACCGTGGGCATGAACATCAGGCTGGAGTTTCACGAATATCCCCGGCTCGGTGTGGGAGATATCGAAGCCTTCGAGGTAGCTTCGCGGCGTCACTATGACGGTATCATTTTTCTCCCTGGCAACACTCGCCGCTTCGATCCGCTCATTCGCAGGCTTTCTCGTGCGGGCACAGCCATGATGTGCGTAGGCAGCGACGCGCCGAATAGCGAGCGCATCGGCTCGGTTGCAGCACATGCCGCAATCAGCGGTGCGATGGTGGCGGAACTGCTCTCCTATAAGCTCAACCGCAAAGCATTGGTTGCGACCTTTACCGGCGACCTTACAACCCTCGATCACGCCGAAAAATTGCGCGGCTTTGCGGCAACGCTTGCCGTTCAGGCCCCGCATCTGACACTCTTGCCGGCCCTTGAAGGCCATGAGAGCCCCAAAGAGGCCTACCGGCAGGCGCTGGCGCTGATGGGGAGCAAGCCGCATCCGGAAGGCCTCTATCTCAGCACAGCGAACAGCACGCCCGTCCTCAAGGCGCTGGAAGAACTGGATCTCCTCGGCGAGGTGCAGGTTGTCACTACCGATCTCTTTCAGGAGATCGTGCCGCTCATTGAAACCGGCAAAGTGCTGGCTACGATCTACCAGCGCCCCTTCACGCAGGGTAAGCTTGCCTTCGAGAGCCTGCTCAAGTGTCTGCTGGAGGGCGGCAAGCCGCAGCCAATTGTCCGTCTCGCTCCTCATGTTATTTTTCGCAGCAATCTCTCTCTGTTTTCGAATCAGATTGCCAACAGCGATGAAGAACTGGAAACGGAGTTGCAGCAGATATAAGCTGGCGCTCATGCGAAGGGTTATTCCTTTCCGGGAATGAAGCGGATGGCGCAGCCGCCGCCCGGAGCGAGGTGCAGCGTCAGCGTTTCTCCGCTGCGCACAGATTGCTTACGAATTGCGACATGCTCCGGTTCGGTAGCGGCATCGGGGGCGTCTTCGTATATTTCAGCCGTATATGCACTTGAGCCGAGGAAACTCAGTGGCACTTCGAGCGTGCGCGGCGTCCAGTTCGTCATGCTGCCCAGATACCATTCGTTTCCGTGTTTACGCGTAATGGTCGCAAACTCGCCCGGTCTGCCGCTAAGCACGAGGGTCGCGTCCCACGAAACCGGCACATCCTTGATGAACTGAAAGGCAAGCTGGCCGGCATACGTCTGCGGGCTGTCAGATACCATTTGAAACGGCGTCTGGTAGATCACATATAAGGCAAGTTGCTGTGCGCGCGTACCCATCACCATCGGGTTGATATCGCGAGCTACGAAGCCATCTTCGGTAGCGTTCCGGAAGCCCCCAGGAGTGTAGTCCATAGGACCGGCAATCAGGCGCGTAAAAGAAAAGACCGAGCGGTCCACGGGGCTGTCACGACGCCCGACTTTGTTGTTCTCCATGCCCAGCACGCCCTCGTAGCTCAGCACGTTCGGATAAGTCCGCTCGATTCCCCATGGAGTATGGGTGCCGTGGAAATCAACCATCAGATGATGCGCGGCGGCCTCGCGCGCAACTTCGTAGTAAAACTGAATGCCCTGCTGATCGTCGCGATTGACAAAGTCAATTTTGACTCCGGCCACACCCCACTTTTCATACAGAGGAAAAGCTTCTTTCATCTGCTGCATGACAGATTCGGAATAGAGCCATATCCATACTTTTACCTTCTTGGTCGCGGCATATCGCACGAGCTCCGGCACATCGACCTTGCCGTTGAGCTTCAGAATGTCGCGCCCGGCGGACCAGCCGGCATCGAGCATCATGTAGGGAAAGCCGGATTCTGCAGCAAAATCCACGTAGTACTTCATGTTCTCCGTTGTGTATCCGGTCTTGCCATCCCTGCCCACATCTCCGACCCACCAGTTCCACGAAGCCTTTCCGGGATGAATCCAGCTGGTATCTGTAAGACGGTTTGCAGGGTTCAAGTCGTATGTCAGGGTCGACTCAACCAGCCGCCCCGGATCGTCAGCCACCATCAGTACGCGCCAGGCAGAGTGATGCGGCAAGGTTGATTCCACGGCCATGTCCGGGTGGTCAAAACGAGGAGAGAGCCTGGAAACAAACCAATGACCGGCCCAGTTGCCCGAGGGATTGGTCACGTACATCGCGCTGTTGTCTTCGAGATCAGCTTCCATCAATGCCAGCCACGCCGCGCCGGGCTCGTGCATCAACAGAGGCAGGCCAATGAGAAAGTGGCTGGAAACGCCGCCCTGGTTGCTGAGGGCCGAAGTAGGCAATTGCACATACTCGCTCTCGTAGCTGCTGCGATAGTTCGGCAGCGCCAGCGCCCAGTTCGTGGCGTCCGTGCTCAGACGAAACTCCGTGTCTTCTTGACGCAGATGCAGGTCCTTGAGCGAGTCCTGCGCGGGCAGCAGATAGCGAAAAGCGATCCCGTCGTTGTAAGCGCGAGCTTCCACCGTCATGCTGCGATGCTGCGCGCTGCCTTCCTGAACATGCACGGTCACGCTGTTGTAGGCATCGTGCACCTTGCTGACCTTGGCGTTGCTTAAGGTATAGTCGTCGACGCCCTGAGCGGCATCATGGTTCACGATGTGGACGTTGTTTCCGAGCGGGGTCTGGTCATCCAGCTCCAGCGCAAGGCCGGAGTCGTCAAGGATCGGTTTGCCGCGAAAGCTAAGAGAATAGATGAGCTTGCCGTCTTCGCTGCTGGCATCCTTTGCGGGCTGAACCCCGAAATGCATCACCAACTGCTGATTTGGCGAAGTGAGCAGCAGCGGTGCTGTCTGGGCGAGCGCATAGCTTCCTGTTATGAAAACAACCGTGCCGGCGAAAAAAGAGAGATAGTGCTTCCGCAACGCAATGTACCTCAAAGCATCTTCGAAAAAAGCTTTCGGTCGGGCGGGAGATGGGTTGATGTGATGATGTGATGACGCTCAGATCAGATCACTGTGTACGTTAACGGAATCAAGCTATTCTTCCGTAATAGGTCTTGTCAAGAGGCAGAGCATCAGATGCGCGGTCCCCCTGACGCGGCGACAACGGCTTCGATCTCTTCCAGCGTTTTTCCTTTGGTTTCTGGAACAAAACGGGCCACCAGCAGACATCCCGCGAAACAAATTGCGCTATATGTAAAGAAGATTCCGGATGTACCAAGCGCGGCATTCATCGCAGGGAAGGTATAGGTCAGCAGAAAGGATGCGGTCCAGAGCGAACTCACAGCTGCGGACACGCCATGCGAACGAACCCGGTTGGGAAATATTTCTGCGATCAGGACCCAAGTGACCGGCGCCAGGGTAAGCGCATAGCAGGCAATCGCGCCGAGCGTGAGCGTCAGGACAGCGGCTGGAGGCCATGCCGAACGATAGGCAAGAGCACATGCCAGGTGAAAAACGCCGATTCCTATGCAGCCGAACAGCATCATCCAGCGTCTGCCCAAACGATCTACCAACAGCATGGACAGCACCGTAAACACGAGGTTGATCGCTCCCGTGATCACAATATTCAGGAATATATCGTTGGTTCCATAGCCCGCGCTCCGGTAGATCTCCGCGGCGTAGTTGAAGAGTATGTTGATGCCGGTCCACTGCTGTAACACTGCAAGCGCCATGCCCACAAGAACGATACGGCGAATGCCAGGGCGCAGAAGATCCTTCCATGAAGTTTGCTGTCGAGTCTCCGCCAGCAGCGAATCCTCGATCCCTTTCATCTCGCCGGCCGCATAACTCGGACCACCGACACGCGTGAGTACCGCTCGAGCGTCATCGCTGCGGTTATGCGTGAGCAGCCAGCGCGGGCTTTCCGGGAGAAACAGCGACGAAACGGTAAAGACCGCGGAAGGAATGGCCACGGCGCTGAACATCCATCGCCAGCTGTATTGGACGTTCCAGGAGTGAAATAGAGCGTCGGAGTCAAGACTTGCAATTACGGGTTGAGCGATGCGCCAGTTGACAATCTGTGCCAGAAGAATGCCGACAACAATTGCAAACTGGTTCAGGCTTACGAGACGCCCGCGAACCGATGCAGGGCTGATTTCCGCAATGTAAAGCGGAGACACGTTGGAACTGAGTCCAATGGCGGTGCCGCCCACGATGCGCCACACGATGAAGCTCGTAAATGTGTGCGCCCATCCAGTAAGCACGGAAGAGACTGCAAACAAAATGGCTGCGACGAGAAGAATTCTGCGGCGCCCGTAGCGGTCGGCAAAGTATCCAGCAGCGAGCGAGCCAACAAAACAGCCAACCAGAGCACAGCTATTCGCCCAACCGACTAAACCGGGGGAAGAGAGATGAAAATAAATCTCATAAAACTGTCGCGCGCCGCCAATAACAACCCAGTCGTAGCCAAACAGGAGGCCGCCGAGCGCGGCAACGATTGCGATACCCCATACATAAACTGTTCGCTCAACCGGGACCGATGATTTCGCTGGTGTGCCGGAGACTGCTGGCCCCTGCATCGTTCTTACCCTTCGAGCTCTCGTAACAGGTCGATGGCGCCAGTGTGGCTACGGTCAAGCCCCTGGACCTCATGCAGCAAGTCGAGCGCCTTTTGCTGCTCGCCAAACCCAAGCCAGGCCTGCGAGCGCAGAAAGCGCGCCGTAATTGACTGACGTGCCCGAAGATCTTCTTCGAAAAGCAGCATCGCCGGCAATGAGGTCGCAAAATAATCGATCTTCGGCGTCTGCTGTTCGAGAGCCAGCGAATAATCGTAAATTGTTCGGAAGATGTCCAGTGCCTCCTGTTCGCGGCTGAGGCGGCGAAGCGCCATGGCGCTCCAGTATGTCATATCCGAGACAGACTGCACCTGCATCTGCTGGAAATCGCCCTGGCCTCGCGCAGCATGCTCCCAGTGCTGGCGCGCTCTTTGCTGCTCGCCATTTTCCGCGTAAGCGACGCCCAGCCAGTAGTCAACCATGCTCAGGTTCATCAGCAGATGTTTAGCCTCGTTCAGGCTGCGCGGAGGGTTCCAAGCATCCCAAAAAAATCCAAGAGCTTTTGGGTTGTTTCTGGCATCGAGAGCGCGTTGACCGAGCAAAAGATTCGCGCGCACATACTGTGACAGAACCAGCCCTTCACCACCCTCCCATGGCTGAAAACGTCGTGAACGCAGAATTTCCAATGCGCGTTCAGGTTGTCCTCGGTTGTTGTACAACGTGGCCAGCTGCAGGGAAAGATCATCGCGCTTCTCCACAAGCGTCGCATTCGATTCAAGCGTTGCAAGGCGTTGATCGGGCGATCTTCCCACACGCTTCAACAACTGGTCCTGTTCATAAAGTATGCGCGCGTCTCGAGGAGCCAGCGCGCGCGCTTGTGCGAACGCATGGACAGAGCGGGCAGGATCATGCAGCACATTGAAATAAGCGAAGCCGAGATTCCGCCAGCTGGTAGGAAATTCCGGGTCGAGTTCCGCAGCCCGCTCCCATTGAGCGATCGCATCGTTGTAGCGTTTGCGATCGTAGAGAAGATTACCCAAGTAATACGGCGCGCGCGCATCTTGCGGATTCTCGCGGATGGCCTCTTCCAACAACCGCATTTCTTCCAGGCGGCTGGGACAAACATAATCGGAATCTGCCGCTGCAGCTTGACGATAGGCAGTTTTGCTTTCCTCTGGTCGTCCCAGCAGCCCCAATAGGTGCGCTTGCACATACAACAGCATGGCAGCCGTACCATCTTTCGCTGTCGACAATGCGGCAGAGACGATCTGCAACGCTTCATCGAAAAGCCCGGCCCGCATCAAATCAAACGCCAGATCGAGTCGCTTCTGTCCATCGATAGGGAGCTTCCCGCCGGAGAGATACATGCTGAAGATATCAAGCGGATCAAGCGCGCGTATCCCTTTGAGTACTGCGTGAGCCTCCTCGCTGCGTCCGAGCTTTTGCAGCACAATTGCCTTCAAGTTATGAGCATTCAGATTATCGGCATCCGCGCGAAGCGAGCGCTCAATGTGATCGAAAGCAGTGGTCCAGTCGCAGCGAGTGCAATCGATTTCCGCCAGCCTGAGATATGCGGGCCCTCGCCACGCCGCATTCCAGGTGGATTTGTAAAATGCCGCGTACGCTTCTTCCAGTCGCTGACGATAGGCAAGGGTCTGTCCCAGGTTGTAATGCGGTTCGCCGTCGTATGGATTCGGATTGCGTTCAGTGAGCCGTGCAATGGCAGTGCGAAGGTGTTGCTCGGCATCAGAGAACTCCCCTCGCCGCATGTGCCACCGCCCCAGCGCATGGTTGGCGCGGCTGTCGCCCGCGTCTCTACCGATCGCTTCGCGCCAGTAGGGCTCCGGATTACGGGTTGGGTGACGGTACTGTTCCAGATGCAGCCCGATGAGGAAAAGCTCATCGCTGGTCTTCACATCAGCCGGCGACGGAGGTTCGGTCGCAACCGTCGGGGCCTCAGCTGGCACGATCTCGTCGGGAACATACCGCAGCAGAACAGTTCCTGCCTGTTCCAGCGTAATTTCCATCGAACCGGATGCATTCGTAGAAATTGCATGATGCAGCGGGACGTCTGGTATCAAATCACCTTGCCAGACGCTGCATTCTTTTCTGTCAATGTGGACGCGTACGGTGCTCTGCCGTCGCGCGGACGTTACCTGCAAGTGCACCAGCAGACCATTATCGCTTCGCTCCACACGAACCGCTGCGTCCAGGTTGGCATGATCGGGCGCGCCAATTTCGCGTATGGGGTACCAAAACTGGCTAAAGGTTTTTGTTTCGCCGGGCACGAGAAATGAAAAGTCGGGCTGATTGTCCGTATAGACGCCGGCCATCAACTCCACATACGGGCCATCTGCATCGGTAAGGCTGCGGTCCCACGCATAGCCAAAATCATGATTGCCCCATGTCCACTGCTTCTTGCCGGGCGCAATGTGGTGATTGGCGACATGCACCGTGCCGGCCTCGCGCTTGTGGTCATAGCCACCAAAGAAATCGCCGCGCGATCGCGCAATCATATAGCTAGTAGGCACGGGAATATTCGCGTACCAGCTCAAATCGTTCGCCGGGTACGAACCGTCTGGAACAAAGCAGTCCGGCTTTTCATTCTCCGGTACGCCGTCGATTGCGCGTTCGCCATAATCAACCCCGTAGTACTTGCCCTTGCTGAGCGGAAATTCCGTAATCGCACGCTTTGCGTGATCGGCGACAAAACGCACGTCTCGTGGAAAGAAGGATTGATATTTCTCGTGAACGCGCGTAGCCACGTTGGCCCACCATAGAAAGGTCTGCGTATCGGTGGTCCGGTTATAGAGGCGCACCCGCAATTCCAAATATGCAGCGCGCGGTCGAAGTCGCAGGCCGTGCATCCCCTTCATGCGTGCCATGGGATCGTGATCGCTCGACCACACTGTAACCGACCCATCCGGCTCCCGCTCGATCGCAACATCAACAGGCATGAAGGTTGCAGGGCGATGATGCTGGGGCCAGTTGAACTCCACTCCTCCTGAAATCCATGGCCCTGCGAGGCCCACCAGCGCAGGCTTGATCACGTTCTGACGGTAGAAGAAGTCGTAGTCGTTCAGCTTGTCGAGTCCGACATGAATGCGTCCGCCGATTTCTGGCAGCACCATGATGCGCAGGAACTCATTCTCAAGATGGACAGCCTTCCATTCACGATCCTGCGGGTCGGTATCAATGCGGTCAATCACCGGCAGAGGATATATCCGGCCGCTACTGCCCTGATAAACACGCTTTTCCAAAAACAAGGGGTTGCGATCCGGTGCTGCAGGCATGTAACTGCGCATCAAGACAGGTTCTTCCCATGCCTTGACCGCACCAGTTTCGGATGCCGGCGCCTGCGGTAGCTGCAATTTCGCTGGCGTCCTATCGAGAGGTGCGCATTCTTCGAATTTAGTCTGATCGCGCGGCATCATCATCCCGTGTCTCTGGGCAACAAAAGCCAGCTCGAATATTGAGTCCCTCAGAAATGAGGGCATCCCAAAAAAGATCGTGTACGTTACCGTAAAGTACGGTAAGATCTCATCGCTACCTTTGTCAAGAGCCAACCAGACAACGTCACGAGTGCGGTTATGTTCCAAGCGGAATCGTGAGGATGAAATGGAAAACGTCCGCTTCTATCGAGCACAAATTGCAGCCCGGCTTGCGATTCTGCCATGTGATGGATGCCCAATCCCGGAATTTAGGAAGAGGTAGGTTGAAAGGTCGAAGAGCATTTCAAGAGGGCAGATTAGTAAGTGATGATGACGCTGGCCTTTTTTGTCTGGTCGGCGAGGGCCTGGAAAAGCAGCTCCTTTCCGGCATCGGCCAAGGGACCGAGTCCATTTCTTCCAGCGATACCTGGCAGACGCAAAAGCGCTTTTCTAATTCGGTATGTTTAATCCAGAATTTAATCGTTTACGTTTCCGCTGATCAGGTTCGTAACCTGCAACGATGGACTTAAACTACACGGAGGCATTTCCATGAAAATCCCCCTTTGCGGCTCCGATATTCAGGGGACTCGCAAGTTCTCCCTCCCCATTCTTCTTGCTGGCAGCTTGTTCGCTTCATCTTTGACCTTGCAGGCGCAGGTCAACGACATAGGCGAAAAACCTTATCTCGGTTGGAGCACCTTCAGCGAGCAGACCATCAATAGTAATTTCCTTACTCAAGCCAACATTCAGGCGCAGTCCGATGCTCTCGCAGCCTCCGGCCTGCAGAAGCACGGCTTCCAGTACATCAATATCGACTCCGGCTGGATGTCGACCTTTGATGCGAATGGCCGTCCTATCCCGGCAGCACCAACGTTTCCTGACGTTAAGGCGCTCGTCGACCACATCCATGCCAATGGCCAGAAGGTCGGAATTTATTGGATTCCGGGGATCGAGCAACCGGCGGTCGACGGCAATTACCCGATTCTCGGCACCTCTTACACCACGCAGCAAATCGTAGCGATACCGCTTGCCCAAGGCAACGCATTTGCGGGACCGCTGCCCAATCCCTTTCACGACAAGATCGACTTCACCAAGCCGGGCGCACAGGAGTACATCAATTCCGTTGTCGCACTGTTCGCCTCGTGGGGCATCGATTTCATCAAGCTCGATGGTGTTACGCCAGGGTCTTATAGCGACAACACTTCGATTGACAACCGGCCCGATGTCGCCGCATGGTCGAAAGCGATTGCTTTGAGCGGACGGCCTATCTGGCTTACTGTCTCCTGGGCTATCGATTCGGACTATCTTTCCACGTGGCAGCAGTACTCTAACGCCCGCCGCATCGAGGACGATATTGAGTGCGAAGGTCGCTGCGCCACACTTACTAACTGGAACCGCATTTATCAACGCTTCCGCGACTTACCAGCGTGGCAGGATGCCACCAGCGCGTCGCTGGGATGGAACGATCTGGACTCGCTGGATATTGGCGATGGCCCGCTCGACGGCCTGACCAATGATGAAAAGCGAACCGCGCTCTCTCTCTGGGCCATGGCCAATGCTCCGATGTATCTGGGCGGAGACCTTACCAAACTCGACAGCTTCGCCAAGGAACTTCTCAGCAATGATGAGGTTGTCGCCATCAATCAGTCAGGCCATCCGGCCAAGCAGGTTCTTGGAGGCAACCAGCCGGTCTGGGTTTTAAGTCTCGGGAACAACACCTACTACATAGCAATCTTCAACCTTGACGACGTTTCCACGATTATTCATGTTCCCTGGAACTTGGCCGGTGTCAATGGAGCGCTTTCGGTCCGCGATCTCTGGAACCATGTCAATCAGGAACCATCTTTCGGAACCTATTCCACCATTCTTAAAGGCCACAGTGTGCGACTTCTCAAGATTGTTGGTTTGGGACACGCAGCACCCATGCCATCAACCAGCTATGAAGCCGAAGCGGCTACACTCGCAGGCTCGGCGAGTGTGAGCGACTGCGCTCCGTGCTCGGGCGGAGCTAAGGTTGGCAACCTGGGGCTGGGTTTGGGAAACACCGTTACTTTCAACAACGTTTACGTTAACCGCCCTGGTGTCTACTACATGCAGGTCGATTCCATGACACAGGGCCTGCGCTCGTATCTCTACACCGTCAATGGAGGCGACTACCACACGCTTAACTCGGGCGGAGGCAGCTTCATTCTTCCAGCCAGCACGATTGTTCCTGTTCGTCTTGAGAAGGGCAATAACTCCATCCAATTCGGTAATCCGGTCAGCTATCCACCAGACCTTGACCGAATCGTCATCCGTGGAGACGGAAACGGCTTTGACCCCATTCCTGTCTCGTACGAGGCGGAAGTGGCCACTCTCAGCGGCTCTGTCTCTGGTGGTTTCAGCAATTACTCTTCTGGGCTTGCGAAAGCCGGCAACATCGGAGGAGCAGGAAACGCCGTCACGTTCTCGAATGTCAAGGTTCCGTCCGATGGAATTTACCAGCTCCAAGTCGACGCCGCCACCAGTGGCCCCCGTTCCTTCTTCCTCACAATTAACGACGGAACACCGCAGGAACTGGATCTGAACGGCAGCACCTTCGACGAGCCCTCCGACAACCTCTATAATGTTCATCTCCATGCAGGAACGAACACCTTAAGCTTCGACAACCCCACGAACTTTGCACCGGATCTCGACCGCATCGTCATTGCTCCCACAATCGCGGACGATCTGTTCAAAAACTTCCAGCCATAACTCTGGAAATAACGAAAACGAAGCGCCGAAGGTCCTTTCTTGGTAGAAAGGACCTTCTGCGAGGACTACGAGGACTAGATTCAATTCAACTTTAGATGAAAACAAGCCAATCTGTAGCTTTCTTCCGCGGCAGCTTTTCCGTTGGTCTGGCTGGGGTCATCCTTCTCGCGGCTATGACCGCCTTCGGGCAAGCCCACGCCGATCCGCGGCTGATTCTTGCGAGCGGCGACAAGGGGGCTATCAACTCGCACACGACGCGAAAGGACTTAGTCCGCGTGTACGGTGCGGCAAATGTTGTGGATCAGGATGTGGACATCGGGGAGGGAGAAATGCAATCCGGAACGTTCTTGTTTCCGAAAGATCCACAACGTCAAATCGAAATTTTGTGGAAAGACCCGGACAACAAAACCGCACCTGAATCTGCGCAAGTTTGGGGGAAGAAGAGCCTCTGGCATGGCGTACATGGCATCACGCTAGGAACTTCAGTCAGCGAACTCGAGCGCCTAAACGGCCGGCCCTTCCGCTTTGCGTTAACAAATGACGGGACGGACATGGCCGAAGAAAGCATCTCGTGGCAGGGAGGCCGGCTGGAGAAGGAGTTTCAAGG
>Ga0070766_10000385_pt1 | contig 19189 bp, 6 predicted proteins | sample HubBroMetageWFT6_FD_69782 | JGI IMG/M metagenome (GOLD analysis project Ga0070766, IMG submission 69782) | Warmed and freeze-thawed soil microbial communities from the Hubbard Brook experimental Forest, New Hampshire - Hubbard Brook CCASE Soil... | ecosystem: Environmental > Terrestrial > Soil >...
CGCCGTGGGAAAACGACTCGGGCGCGCCTCCCGAGGTTACCTGGGGCCAATCACCGGCGGGCTCGGCGTTCGCCGCCCTGCTCGGCCTGACCGGTACCGGATTGCTCGGAGAGTACGCGGTAGCGGCCACCGACCCGGTCTGGCGAGAGCTGCGCGGTCCGCTGAGCGCATTCGGTCCGGAAAGGAACGAGCAGAACAGCCCGGTCCCCACGGTGATACCGTCGCTCGGTCTGACCCTCACGCCACAGCAGCTGCGGCTGGCCGGGATACGCAACGGCTTCGCGCAGCGGGATACGGACGGGGAGCCCCTGGGCGGCGCAGAGCCCTTCACCGTGCGCTGGACCGGTGTGCTTCTGGTGGAACGACGCGGTGACTACCGGTTCCTGGCCGGCGCTCCGGCGGACGGCGAGCCGGACTTCCGCGCCGCCGAGCCCAACCGCTGGCGGGTCACGCTGGCGCGTGGGCAGCGGACGTGGGTGGCACTCAGTCACGGCCACCCGGACGACGCGCCATCGGCCAGGAGCGCTCTCCTGCGACTACGGCGGGGGGCCTACCAGATCTGTGCGGAGTTCACTCAGCGCGAGCCGGTCTTCGCCCGTCCCGAGGATGTCTGCCCGGCGCTTACCGGCTTCGAGGTCGCCTACACCGGCCCGGATACCGATGGTCAGGTCCTGGCCATTCCCGTGCACAAGCTGTTCCGGCCGTTCACCGGCACCACCCTGGCCGCCGGCATTCCCGTGGCCAGCGCGGACGGCAAGGGCACCGGCCTGAGCGCCGCCGCCGGGCAGTTCCTGGCCGGCCAGTACGTGCCCGATCTGCGCGACATCCGCCGGACTTACCAGCGCGCCTTCAAAGGCCTGCTGCTCGCCGAGCGGTTCCGACTGTCGGCACGCCAGGTCGCCGGCTACCGGAACTCGGAGCTGGGCTACCTGCTCGACAATCCTGGCCAGTTCGCAGGCACGTCGTTCTACCGCACCGGGCCGGATTCGTTCGGAACACATCAAGCCTGGCTCGATCTGAATCTGCTGGCCGTGGGCGATGCCTACCCGCCGCCGCTGGCACCGCCCGGGGATCTCACCGATCAGCGGGGCTACCCCACCCCGCAGCGGCAGGCCGCCATGTTCGACTGCTGGGAGCGGATCTTCGACTACAGCTGGCTCCGGCAGCAGGCCGACCGGGCGCGGGAACGGCCCGCATGGCTGCTGTTCGACGAGGCTGCGCAGCAACAGCCGGACAGTCCAGCCGAGCTACTGCGGCACCTGGATGTCGACCTGGTCTATGCGCCCCTCGTGCTGACGTATTTCGACGTGCCCGAGTACGCGCTGAGTGCGCTCGACCTTGCCGACGAGCGCTGGGCCGTGCGGATCGGGCACGCCGCCGCCTGGCTGCGCCGGATGCAGGAGTTCTGCGCGCCGCTCGAGATCGGCAGCGCCCGGCCTGACCTATGGGCCAGCGACGATCCAGGCGCGGTCGGCGCCTCCGGTGGTGTGTCCGGTAACGCCAATCTCACCGAACTTGTCCAGGCAGGCTGCCTCGAGGAGCGCGAACCGCGCCGTTTCGCGGTCATCAGGGAGCTCAACGACGGGCTCCGGGACCGCGCACGCACCGCGCTGACTGCCTACCTGTGCGGCCTGAGCCGCGTGCCTTTGCCCTGGGCTCCAGGCCAGTACGCGACCCGGCCAGGAGACCTGTCCGACCTCCTGCTCCAGGACGTGGAGACGACGCCGTGCACCCGGATGAGCAGGATCGAGGACGCCGTCCGCGCGGTGCAGGCATTCGTCCAGCGGGCCAGGCTCGGGCTCGAGCCGACGCTGACCGTGACCCCTGCCTTCGCCCGGCTGTGGGACAAGCGGTTCGCGTCGCTGCGGACCTGGCAGTCGTGCCGCCGTCGCGAGATCTACCTGGAGAACTGGATCGAGTGGGATGACCTGCGCGTGGCGCGAAGGGTGGAGGCGTTCCGCTTCCTGGAGGATGAGCTGCGGCGCTCCACCCTGACCGTGCCCGTGCCCGGCGGCGGCTCCTGGTGGCCCAGCTGGCAGCCGCCCGCGCACCCGTCGCTGGAACTCCTGCAAGACCGGGAGCCTGCCACCCTTGTGCAGCTGCCTGCGGCTGCCTCGGCGGAGGGACTCGGCCTGCTTGGCGCCCAGTGGCGCTCGGCCAGCCCGGCCTGGCTCGCGCCTTTAGTCAATTCGGTTCAGGCGGGCGGTGCTGCCGGCGGAGCCGGCGCGACGGGGGGTGCTCCGGCCCGTGGCCGTCGGCGCAAGCAGCAAGCCCAGGCGTCGCCTCCGACAGATCCCGGCGGCGGGGCGGGTACGACGGGCACGCCGCTGCCCCTCTGGCTGCGCTCGGCGATCGGGCTTGGCCCGCAGTTCGTGCGCGTAGCGGCGGCAGGGCTGCCGCCCGCCTGCGCGCACCTGCGGCCGTATGACGGGGATGCCGGAGAATGCTGTGCCGAGTGCGGCCGCCACGTTGCGCCGGTCGCCGACGAGTACTACTTCTGGCTGGCGGGGTCGCAGTATTTCGAGGGCAAAGACGCCCCGCAGGACGCTGGCGCGACGGCGTCGGGTGCGGACTTGCCCGCCAGCGCGAGTTCTGGCTGGGAGGATCCGAATCAGCTTCCCGGCATGCTGGTGTGGAACGCGGAGCCGATGGTGCACCTGTACTGGAGCCGGCTGCGGCAGGGTGAGTTCTCGCCACCACGCCGCTCCTCGGAGGGCCTGCCGATCTCCGGGCCGCCACCCGCCGGAACGCCACAGCTTTCGCTGGCAGGCCGGCTCAACGACTCGCTTCGCTTTACCGTCATCAACGGCTTGGGGCGGACCGGATATACCGATATGGCCGATCCGCCGGGATTCCGCTACGACCTGGCCGATGATGCTGCTGTGCCGCTGCCGCTTGTGAGCACGTCGCCGGCGCCATCAACAGCCGCCAATTACGGCCTGCAGGCCTATCCGTACTTCGCCTATGTGAGCCCTGGGGCGCCGGTCGAGCCCATCCAGCTCGCCGCCGTCGCCCGGGCAGTCGCAGGCGTCCTGCGGACCCACTGCCAGTTCGAGCCGGCGCTTAAGTGGTACGAGCTCACCTGCTCGCCGCTGAGCAGTGACAACACCTGGGCCGAGGGCTGCCCCGCTGCTCCCGTGCCGCCTGCGACCGCGCGCCAGCGCGCCGTCCTGCTGGAGTACCTGGAAACGCTGCTCCAGTGGAGCGATGCGGCCCGATGCCGAGAATCGGCTGAGGCGGCTCAGCGGTCGCTGGTTACGGTCGAGACCCTCGCTCGCGTGCTGGGCGCCCAGCCGGTCACCGTGCTCGCGCGCGACGGCGCCGCCCCGATGACTGTGGCCGCCTTCGAGCCGAGCCCGGCTCCGCTGAACCCGCGGCTGATGTCGCTGTATGAGCGGTGCGCCGACCGGCTCACGACCATCAGGGACTGCCTCGATGGCTACCGGCTGCCGCTAGGCGGGTCGCGGGGCGACCACTCCTTCTGGGGGGACTCGCCGCTGCGGGACGGCTGGCGGGAGGCCTCGGGTCCCTGCGACGGCGACCCGTGCCAGGGCGAGATCTGCCAGCCGGACGAGGATCTGTGCTGCTGCGGCCCCTATCGCTTCACCTTCTGGGTGCGGCACGCCCTGGAGCTTGCCGGTGAGTGGCGGAATCTCGAAGCTGCGCTGCTGACTGCCTATGAGAAGGGTGAGGCCGAAGTGCTGGCCGCCCTGCACGCGACCCACGAGCGTCAGCTCGCCGAGCTGATCCTCGCCGCCCGCCAGTACGCCTGGCGCGAGGCGGACTGGCAATGGCAGGCGCTCGGCATGACCGAGCAGGGCGCGCAGGCCAGGCTGAGTTACTACACCGGGCTGCTGGCGGCCGGCCTGAACTCAGGCGAGACCGGGTACGAGGCGCTGACCGAGGTGTCAGTCGCCTCCAGGACGGCGGCGACCATCACGGAAGCGATCGGGCAGGCCATGGTTCCTGTCCCCGACATCGCGGTCGGCGTGGCGGGCATGGGCCCGTATCTCGCCAATCAGCTGCCGATCGGCAACAAGATGGCCAACAACTTCGCCACCGCCGCCAGGATCATGAGCACGCTCGGCGATATCGCGGGCACCAACGCCGGGCTGAGCCTGACCCAGGCGGGCTGGAACCGGCGGGCCGCTGAGTGGCAGCTGCTGGAGGTCCAGACCATCACCATCGAGATCGATCAGATCCAGCGGCAGATACTTGCCGCGGACCGGCATCGGGCGGCTGCGCTGCGCGAGCTCAACAACCATCAGCAGCAGATCGAGCATGCGATCGAAGTACAGGACTTCGTGCGGGACAAGTTCACCAGCAGCGATCTCTACCTCTACTACGTGCGGGAAACGGCCGCGCTGCACAAGCAGATGCTGGACCTGACGCGGCATGCCGCCGGGCGCGCGCAGCGCTCCTACAACCGGGAGCGAGGGCACACCACGCGCCGGTTCCTGCCCGACCCCGGCTCGGACAACTTGCGAGAGGGCCTGATGGCCGCCGAGCGCATGCAGGTGGCACTGCATCAGATGGAGACGTCCTATTACGACCTCAACTGCCGCGAATACGAGCTGACCAAGCATGTGTCGCTGCGTACGGACCTGCCGATGGCGTTCCTGCAGCTGCGATATCAGGGCCGGGCAGAGTTTGAGATCCCGGAGTGGATGTTCGACCTCGACTACCCCGGCCACTTCATGCGCCGGATCAAGAACGTCACGCTGACGATTCCGTGCGTCGTCGGTCCGTACACCGGGGTGCACTGCAGGCTGACGCTGCTGAGCAGCCAGACCCGCATCCATCCGTGGCTGGCTGGTCCGGTGGCGCGATGCTGTGAGGAGAGTCGCGAGGCTGCTAGCGGCGGCTGCGCGTGCGGGGACAGCCGGGCGGCGTGCACGCAGTGCGGCTGTGACCAGGCGACTCCCCTGGGCGGGTACCTGCCGGTACCGGACGACCCCCGTTTCGTGCGCGAGTACGGAGCCACGGATGCCATCGCCACCTCAACTGGCCAGAACGACAGCGGCATGTTCGAGCTGAGCTTCCGTGACGAGCGCTACCTGCCGTTCGAGTTCGCCGGCGCCACCGCCCGGTGGCGGGTGGACCTGCCGTGGGAGCACAACTTCTTCCCGCGCAAGACCTTCACCGACTGCGTTCTCCATATCAACTACACCTCGCGTCAGGGCCCTGAGCGGCTCCGTTGCGCGGCCAGTGAGGAGGCACAGCGGCACCTGCCTGGAGCCGGGGTTCGCCTGTTCGACGTCCGCCACGATCTGCCGGACGGGTGGTCCAGGCTCACCCATCGGGCACCGGACTCCCGGTGCGGATGGCTGCCTATCCGGCTCGGGCGCGAGCATTTCCCTTACCTGCCCTGCAGCCGCGCCATCCAGGTCGTGAGCATGGAGATCTTCCTGGAAGTCGACGACCCAGACTGCCATGGCAGCCGTGTGGTGCGCTTCGTCAGCCGACACGAGCGCGAGCACCGCGACGGCGAGGAGTGCCGCTGCGAGGGGATCGCGGTTGAGTGCGTGGCGGCGCAGGACTGCCCGACGGTCTATCACGGCGTGCTTGCGGCCGAATTCCCGGTTCTGGACCGTGATCAGCCGCGTGATCTGGGGGACATGCAGTTCGCTGGCCTGGACCGCGAGATCGCCAGCCTCCATATCGCCTGCCGGTACCGCGTGGTGCGCTGACGCGGCCGCAGGATCGGGACCGCGGGCAAGGTATCTGACCGGCTCCGGCCTGCTCCGGATGGACAGAGAGCAAGGGCACGGAGGTGGCCATGACCGCACTCCTGTACGGCAACCTCAGCGTTGAGATCGTCCCCAGTCTCGGGGTACGCATCGAGCGGGCAACGCTGCGGCAGCCGGCCGCAGACATGTCCCGGTGCGCGCGCCCGGAGATGCCGGCAAGGCCGCAGATCCTGGGCCGCGAGCAGCAGCTGACTGATGCTCTGCGGGCCATTCGGGAGGGGCTCCCCGTCGGGTTCCATGCGGCGTGCGGCTACGGCAAGACCACCCTGCTGCACGACATCGTCGCCGTCGCCGCCGGCGAGCTCCCAGCGAAAACCTGCCTCTACCTGCGTGCGGATCGCGACCGGGTCGAGGATCTCCGGCAAAGTCTCGTTGACCGGCTGTACCGATCAGACCGGCCGGTCAAGCTGACTCCCGGCCAGTGCGATCAGGTCCTCGGCCAGGTCAGCGCTGTCATTGCCGTCGACGACCTGGCGGCCGGTCCCGGCCAGGTCGCCGATCTGCTCGACGTACTGTCGGGCTGCAGCGTCGTGATCGGCTCGCCCCGGCCGGTCCTGGGCCGGCGCGGAACTTCGCAGGACCTGCCCGGACTGCCTGATGACAGCGCACTCCGCCTGCTGGCCGAAGCCATCGGACGACCGCTCACCGCGGAGGAGCTTCCAGCCGCCAGGCGCCTGGTCGCCGCGACGGACGGCCAGCCGCTGCATCTGCGGCAGGCGGGCGCGCTGGTGCGCGCCGGATCGCACTCTGTTGCCTCTCTCGCCCGGCAGGCGGCGCAAGACCCTGATGTTCTTGACTCCCTCAGCGTCAGCGCACTGGCCGCGCGCGAGCGGCGCGCCCTCGCTATCCTGGCCCTCGCCGCCGGAGCGCTGCTCGCGCCGGGCCTCATCGACGCCATCGGGCAGGTCGCCAGCCTGGCCGACTGCCTTGACTCGCTGCACCGTTCCGGCCTGGCCGAGCAGCGCGACGACCGATTCGGGCTGCCGGTCTGCAAGGCCGCCAGCTACCGGCAGATGCTGCTCGACGATCTCCAGCTCGGAGCCGCAGCCCGCGGCCTGAGCACGTGGCTGACGACCAGGAACCCGACCGCGGCTGAGTCTCAGTCAGCGGCGGACGCCGTCCTTGCGATCGTGGAATTCGCCGCCGAACGCGCCGACTGGGCCGCCGTCGGCCAGCTTGCGCGCGCCGTCGAGCCGGTCCTGTTCATCGCGGGGCGGTGGGAAGCCTGGCACGAGACTCTTGGCCGCGGCCTGGATGCGGCCAAGGCGGCGGCGGATCAGGCGGCCGAGGCGTTCTTCTGCCATCAGCTCGGCAGCCTGGCGTTCTGCCAGGACAGGCTCGAGGATGCGGTCCGGCTGCTGCGCCTCGCGCTGGCGATCAGGGAGGAGATCGGCGACCGCGACGGCGCCGACCTAACCCGCCATAACCTCCGGCTCCTCGATCCGGAACGGCCGTCGCCGGACCGCGCGCGGCCGGACGAGCCCCGAGCTTCACGGCGACGGCGATCGCCCCGCGTGGTGGTCGGTCTCCTCAGCATGCTGGGCGCGCTGGCTCTGGTCGCGGGCGGGGTGGGGGTCGCGAGCGTCCTTGGGGCGGGCGGTCATGGCCAGCACGGCCCGCCGTCGCAGGGCACGTCCTCGGGCGGCGGTATCAGCCAGAGTTCGGGGACCGGCGGTGCCAGCCAGAGCTCAGGCACGAGCCAGAGTTCCGGGACGAGCCAGAGTTCCGGGACGAGCCAGAGTTCCGGGACGAGCCAGAGTTCCGGGACCAGTACACCTGCCCTGGTGACCGTGCCGAATGTCATCGGTCAGACGCAGAGCGAGGCAACCAGCTCCCTGACCGGCCAGGGGCTGGCGGTGACAACCGTTACTACCAGTGACTGCCCGCCTAAGGACGACGGCGACGTGGTGAGCGAGAATCCGGTCCCCGGCTCCTCGGTCCCGGCGGGCTCCACCATCGTCATCAGCCCGTGCGATTCGGCGAGTTCGATGATCGACGTGCTGGACGTGGTCGGCCAGACGCAAAGCCAGGCGACGAGCACCTTGCAGGGGCAGGGGCTCGTCGTGACCACCACCAGCGTCAGCGAGTGCGGCGCGAGCGACGACGGCAACGTGGTGAGCCAGAACCCGCCGGCCGGCACGGCGGTGGAGACCGGGGCGAGCGAAGTCATCGGCATCTGTATCGGGACCGGGTAGGCGAATATTCTGGATCTGGGGCTCGGAAGGGACATGCATGCGTGACGACCCGTCGGTAATTGCCCTGGTCACCCGGGTGGCCGAAGGCGACCAGGCCGCATGGAACGAGATCGTCGAACGGTACGCACCGCTGGTGTGGTCGATCTGCCTTCGGTACCAGCTGAGTCGCCCCGATATCGACGACGTCGGGCAGACGGTGTGGTTACTGCTGGTCGAGCATGTCGGCGGTCTGCGTGATCCAGGGGCCCTGCCCGGCTGGCTGGCGACAACCACCAGGAATGAGTGCTTCCGCGTGCTGCGGGCGCGTCGCCGACATGACCCAGGGGGTTTGCCAACGGGGGAGTTCATGCCGCCGGATCCGTCCGCCCCGATGATTGAGGATGACCTCATCGAAGCGGAACGCAACGCCGCGCTCCGGGCGGCCTTCGCGGAGCTTCCGGCTGGCTGCCACGCGCTGTTGTCGATGCTGATGAGTGATCCACCGCCCGGCTACGCTGAGGTCAGCGCCGCGCTGGGCATTCCCGTGGGCAGCATCGGTCCCACGCGCGCCCGCTGCCTGAACCGGCTGCGCCGCTCGCCGCACTTGGCCGCGGTCCTCGGCGACGAGTCCGGCAGGGTCAAAGTCAGGGAATCCGGAAGGTGAATATGACTGCTGCCTGGGACAACGAGGAACTCGTCGTGGCACTGCGGCAGGCTGTCCTGGCCCGGCTGGCGGTCCCTGACGAGTTCGTGCAAGCCGGCAAGGACGCCTTCGCCTGGCACAACATTGATGCGGAGCTTGCCCAGCTGACCTATGACTCCACCCGTGAGCTGGATCAGGCACTGAGTTTGCGGGCAGAGACGGCGTCCATCCGCGCACTGACCTTCACTTCAGCGCATCTGACCATCGAGCTTGAGGTTACGCAGGACGCGCTGGTCGGCCAGGTCGTCCCGGCTCAGGCGGCAACGATCATCGTGCAGTCTCAGCCCGGCTCGGAGGCCCCTGTATCCGCGGATGAGATCGGCTGCTTCTCGATTCAGCCGATACCGTCCGGCCCCTTCCGGCTGCAGTGCCGCACCGCTACCGGCCTCGAGGTGCTGACCGGCTGGACGACTCTGTGACCGGGCGCGAAGTCCGGGCCGTCCGGTCAGCCGGCGCCGAATGCGAGCAGTGACAGCGCCGCTGCCTGGCTGACCGGATCGGCCGCGGTCTCACGCCGGACGTTGCCCAGAGCCTCGGCGAGGCTGTGACCGGCGCGCAGGCACTGGTGCAGGCTGATCATCAGCGGGACTACGGCGTGGTCATTGAGCGGGAGAACGCTCGCGATTATGCCGCTCGTGCCGAGCGGCAGCAGGCTGCTCACCAGGCCGAGAAGCTCGTCGGCACCGACGGGTGCGAGCACGCCGGAGTCACAGCTCGAAAGGACTAGCCGGTACGGCGCACGGCGCAACTGCTCGAAGTCATAGACGGTGAGCGGGCCGTCGTGCATGCGCAGTGAGGAGAAGAGCGGACTGTCGGTGCGGAAGCTTCCGTGCGCCGCGACGTGGGCGAGCCAGGCCCCGTCGAGCGCCGACAGCACCCGGCCGGCCGTGGCGGTCACACCGGACAGGACGGTTACATCGTCGTAGAGCGCCGCCAGCGGAGGCACCTCGGCGCCATCGGTCACCAGGCCCGGCCCTCGCGCCAGGACGACCCGTCGCCTCGCGGGAGGCCTAGCAGCGTGCCCCCGCATCCAGGCACTCGCTGACGGGGCGACGCTGAAATTGCTGCCGGTGAGCACTGGCAGCACCGCCCACGGGATCGCGTGCAGCTTGCCCGGCGGTACGACGACCACGGGGTTGTCGCCCAGCACCGCGGCGGCCGGGCCGAAGATGACATCCTGCAGCTTCGGCCCGGCCGACTTCAGGATCGCGGCGGCACTATCGAGATCGTCGTCGGTCCTGCCTCTCGCCATCCGGCGGAGCGCAAAGCGGGCGAAGTCGGCCGCGCGGATGGCGTCACGGGTAGGTCCGGCTGTGAACTGCCGCACTCGTCCCGCGGCACAGACCAGCACGTGCAGGGTGCCGTCGACGTCGACGATCTCGATCAGCTGGGCCCGGCCGAGCTCCGCCAGCACCGCCTGGACGGCGAGGCGGGCGCTGTCGCCGGCGGGTGCGCCCTTCGCCCGCAGCGAGCTTGCCCGGACCGTCCGCTCGAGCCGGAGCTGCTCGCGTTCCAGGGCCGCGCTCGGGTCGCCACGCCGTCGCGCCTCCTCCAGCCGGCGCATTATCTGGCGCAGCGCCGCCAGGCTGGCATCGAATTCGGCTCCCGCCGGCGGCCGCGCCGCCGGGACTGCGAGGGCGGTCGACCGCCAGCGTTCACTCCAGGCCAGCACGAGCCGGGGCCGGCGCTGGCGGGCGGCGTAACGCTGCGCGAGCATGGCCAGCTCGGCGCCCTGAGCAGTGGCCCGCGCTCGAAGCTCAGATGCACCGAGAGTCCAGCGGTGCTCATCGAGGACCTCCAGCCCGCGACGGCAAGCGATCAGCATTCGCCGCGGATCGCCCGCGGCCTCCGCTCGCAGCGCCTCGCTGAGCCAGCCACTGACGCGGGCCATGGCCAGGCCGCGTCGCCGGCCGAGGGCCGCCGCAGTGAGATGGCGAATGGCGACGTCGCGGTGCCCTAGGTCCAGTGCCACCCGCCCGGCGAGGAGGCGCGCCTGAGTTGCCTGACCCGAGCCCAGTTCTTGCAGCCGGTCGGCGGCGCGGTTCGCGGCCCGGAGCTGCTGGCCCGAGACGACCCCGGCCGCGTAGTGCGCCTCGATGAGTACAAGCCTCGTCTGAGCCTGCCACCAGGCACTGCGCTGCGACCGGAACAGCCGGTAGGCAGCCTGGGCCCGGTCAGCGGCTAGCTGCGGGCGATCAGCGGCCAGCGCGCAGCTGGCTGCGGTCAGCAGCAACTCCGCCTTGATGGTCGACCGGCCACCAGCCTGCTCGATATCTCGCACCGCGGCGTCGGCCTCGGCCAGCGCATCGCTGGTCAGCCCGGCCGCCAAGAGTACGTAGCAGCGGTCCCGGCTGAGTGATGGCGTCGGCAGGTTCAGCGCCCGGTAGCGGGAGCCGGCTTCGTCCAGGAGCGACAGAGCAGCGGGCAGGTCACCGCCCTGGAACGCGGCCCAGGCGCGATTGAGCACCATGCGAGCCGATTCAAGCTCCTGATTGGTCTGCGCGTACAGCCGGCCCGCGGCGGCAAAGTCCGCGCGGGCGCGGCCAGCAGACCCGACGTCCAGATAGGCGAGCCCGCGGGCGGTAAGCGCCCGCGCCGTCCAGAGCTCATCACCGGCCGGCTGCAGGACGCTGACCGCGCGGCGAAAGTCTTCGATGGCCGCCGGGTACCGGCCGAGGAACCACAACACGACGCCCCGCCGGTGCAGTACGCGCCCGAGCAGCACCCCGCCGGATAGCCGGATGGCAGTGTCAAATGCGGCAAGTCCGTCCTTCGTCCGGCCCGCGTGGACGAGCGCCGTCCCCAGCGATGCCAGCACGTCGGCTTCGCGCTCCGGCGAGCGGGCAAGCCGGGCCAGCCGAAGCGCGCGGCGCAGTTCACGGACGCCTGCATGGACGTCGCCGTTATCGCGCAAGACAATGCCGGCGGCCTGATGGGCGATCGAAGCCTCGAACGGGCCAGGCCTGGCTGCTAAGAGTCCGCGCGCCGCGACGAGGGCGTCGTGCGGACGCGACACGGCAAGCTGCAGCAGGTCGTCCGCGCCTTCGCCCACGCGGCAAGAGTAGATACTCCGCATCTTCGCGGTCTAATCGATATGCTCCAAAAACGCATTCTGATCGCCCCGCAGGCCGTCGCTCCTTATTTATCCGTACTAAGGCCGTATAGTGGGCTATCGCACGTTCTTCGGTAAATCAGCCGCCGCGAGGTATCACGGCGTCAGGCTCCCACTCCGCACAGCAGCAGCCGCAGTGCGTCCTGCCCGCGGTGGGATTAACGCTCGCCGGCAACGGGCCGGGCTACCGGCAAATCTATGTCGATCAGTTCGGAGGGCCAGCATGACCAATCCTGAGTGGCGACTAGGGCTGAAGCCCGAGATTGCCGATGAGATCGAGTTGATAATTTCCGCCTTTCGGGATGCTCCGGAGAACCCAAAGGAGATCAGCGTCGTCCCGACAGAGGGCGGCGGCGTCCACTACATGTACGCCGAGGGCGAGATCCTTGTCACTGACGAGCACCTCGGGCGCGTGCTGGAGATCCTCGGGTACAAGAACGAGCATGATCTGAAGCGCGACGAGCCCGGCCGGATCAGGCGGGTGATCGCGGGGGTGGTGCTGCTCGTTCTCGGCGAGCCGCACCCGTCGGTGGTCGATGCGCTCAACCTGATTGACCAGGACCTGGGCCGCGGCATCGCGACGCCGAATCAGGTTCTGACCGTCGCGGGGGGTGAGCCGACGTCCTGCCCGGCCACCGAACCCGAGGAGGTGTATGTCGACATTGAGCCCTATCCCTCGGTGTGCCGGCACAATGGCGGCGGCGGGGTGCTGGTCTACATGGCCGATACCGGGCTCCAGCGGGATACCGCGGCGACCCATCCATGGCTGGCCGGAGTCACGGTGGGCAACGAGCAGGAGGATTACGACGTCTATCAGCCGCCGTTGCCCGGCGCGGTCAACCCGCCGCTGATCCCGCCCTACACCGGTCACGGCACGTTCGTCGCTGGCGTGCTCCGCTGCATGGCGCCGGCCGCCGAGATCATCGTGACCAGCGCCTTCGCGATCGCGGGGAGCGAACTCGAATCGGACCTGGTACCCAGACTCGAAGCGGCCCTCGGTCTCGGCGCGGACATCTTCCACCTGACCATTTCCTGCATGTCCCGGCATGATCTTCCGCTGATCGCATTCCGCGAGTGGCTCAGGCGGCTGCACGAGTACGGGGGAGCCGTATGCGTGGTCGCGGCTGGTAACAGCGGTGTGCGCAGGCCTAGCTGGCCGGCTGCGTTTGCCGAGGTGATATCGGTCGGCGCGCTCGGCGGCGACTGGCGCGGCCGGGCCTCCTTCAGTAACTTCGGCCCGTGGGTCGACGTCTACGCACCCGGCCGTGATCTCGTCAATGCCTACACCACCGGCACCTACGAATGCCACGTCGCTCCGTATGCGGGAGACCCCCGGCATTTCTACGGCATGGCCAAGTGGAGCGGCACCTCGTTCTCGACGCCGATCGTTTCCGGGCTCATCGCCGCGCGGATGTCAGACACGGGCGAGAATGCCCGGCAGGCGGCGGCCGCCGTGCTGGCTGAGGCGCAAGCGCGTGCGATCCCCGGCGTAGGCCCAGTGCTGCTCCCTTGCTGCCACGAGAGTCGCGCACCTCGCCCGCCGGATGAGTGCGGCTGCCGAACCTGCCGGCATCGGCCTGGCGCGTGCTGAGCCCGCCAAAGAAAATGAAGCATGGACTCTGAAGCCCGGTACCGGCCCTCGGACCTGCTGCGCTTCGTTGACCTCGGTGGCGGCGCGCTCGTACCGGGCTCGTCCGCCGTGGTCTACGTCGCGAACACCCTCGACGGTGAGACAGCGAGCAAGGACACCGCCCTGTGGGTGTCGGACGGCGCCAAGCATCGCCGTCTCGCCCCGGCGAACGCCGCCCAGTCTGGGCCGGCGGTGTCTCCCGACGGGACGCTGGTGGCGTTCCTGCAGGTGCAGAGCGATACCGACGGCAACGACGCCACCCAGCTCTGTGTCTGCCCGCTGGCGGGCGGCGAGACGACGGTGCTGACCTCGTTCGCCCGCGGGACCGGGCCGGCCGGCCCGTCCTGGTCGCCGGACGGCCAGCACCTGGCGGTGGACGCCTCCGACGCGCCCCGGCGCGACCCCGAGCTGGCCTACCGTGTCACCCGGCCGATCTGGCGCATGGACGGCATGGGACTGGTCGAGGACCGGCTGACGGATATCTTCGTCGTCCCGGCGACTGGCGGCCAGCCGCATCGGCTCACCTCCGCGGGCGGCGTCATCTCGTTCCTCGACTGGTCCCCGGACGGAACCGCCATCCTCTTCGGGATCTTCGGCGCGCCCGGCTCGACGACCTACGAGATCAAGATCGTCGCGTACCCGGACGGGAGCATCACCGAGGTGACGAGCGCGCGCTACCTCGCGTACACGGCCGTCGCCGCCTGGCTGCCCGACGGGCGGGTGGCCTACAACTCGCCCTGGCAGATCAACCGGCGGATCGACCTCATGGTGTTCGACCCGTCGACCGGCAGCCTCGATAGCCGCGCGCCGGACACCGACGGGCAGATGTTCGGGCTCGTGCAGGCCGGATTCGACTCGCGCGTGATCGGCCCGCGGATCCTGGTCGATCCCGGCGGCGAGTGGGCCTACGTGTACATCCAGAAGGGGGGCAGCATGCTGACCACCCGGATCGCCCTCAGCGGGGAGATCCGGATCGAGACACTTACCGAGCCGTCGTATTCGGCCGTCCCGATCGACCTGGACGGCACCCGCCTGCTGGCCGTGCGCACGGCGCACACCGAGCCAGCGAACCTTGTGGTGATCGACACCAGGACGGGGGCGGCCGAGGCGGTCACCGAGCTCAATGCCGGGTGGCTCACGGACATGCCGTTTGACGTCCACCACCTCGCCTATCCGACGGCCGACGGCGAGACCGAGATCGAGGGCTGGTACCTGGCGCCTCGGCAGTCGGCGGCGCCGTACCCCACGGTCCTGCACATCCACGGCGGCCCGTTCGCCGCGCACGGCGAGATCTTCAATCTCGACAACCTGCTCCTGACCGCTGCCGGGTACGGAGTGCTGTCGGTGAACTTCCGGGGCGGCTCCGGCTACGGCGACGCCCACGCCGCGATGCTCATCGGCGACTGGGGCCGCTACGACCTGGCCGACCTCCTGCAGGGAGTGGAGGTGGCTGTCGAGGGAGGGCTCGCCGACGGTGACCGGGTCGCCTCCTTCGGGCTGTCCGGCGGCGGCTATCTCACGGCCTGGCTCCTCACCCACAGCGACCGCTTCCGCGCGGGCGTGGCCGAGTGCCTCGTCTCCGATTGGGTGGGCATGCTCGGCTCTGACATCCCGCACGTGATCGCGACGTGGATGGACAGCCAGCCGGGCGGGGGCGAGTCCGCCATGGCTCCCTACATCCGGATGGCGCCCTCGTCGTATGCGGCGCAGTGCTCGGCGCCGCTGCTGGTCCTGGAGCACGAGGCCGACCTGCGCTGCCCGGTCTCCCAGGGCGACATCCTCTACAACGAGCTGAAGCTGGCCGGCAAGCAGGCGGAGATGCTGCGGCTGCCTGGCGTTCCGCACTCACCGTTCACTGCCGGCCTCCGGCTGCGGGTCGAACGGGCCGAGGCGCTGCTCGAGTGGATGGACCGCTACCTCAGGCACCCGATGCTGAGTTTGTAGAGTTCATACAAAGGGCGGCTCTTTAATCCGTTCTGCCCCGCCTTGGTCAGCCCGCTCGGGACCGAGCAGGATTAACGCGGGTGAAGTCATCGCTCGGCCTGCGGAATCGGCCTAGCGTGCCGGATTAGCAGGGAGGCTCAGCCGGTGTTCAGTCGCATCGCCATCGTCAATCGCGGTGAGGCCGCGATGCGGCTGATCCATGCGGTCAGGGACCTGTGCGCGGAGACGGGCGCACGGATCGAGACGGTCGCCCTATACACCGACACCGACGCGGCCGCCATGTTCGTCCGGGAGGCCGACCTGGCCTACCCGCTCGGCCCGGCCTCGGCCCGCCCCTACCTCGACCTGGCCGTGCTGGAGCGGGCCCTCATCGAGACCGGGTCCGACGCTGCCTGGGTTGGCTGGGGCTTCGTCGCTGAGGACCCGGCGTTCGCCGAGCTCTGCGTGAAGATCGGCGTCACGTTCATCGGGCCGGACGCCGAGGCGATGCGCAGGCTGGGTGACAAGATCGGGGCCAAGCTGCTCGCCGAGGAGGTCGGCGTCCCCGTCGCGCCGTGGAGCGGCGGCGAGGTCGCCAGCCTCGACGACGCGCTGGCCGCGGCCGAGCGCATCGGCTACCCGCTGATGCTCAAGGCCGCAGCGGGCGGTGGCGGGCGGGGCATCCGCCTCGTCACCTCGGCCGACGACCTCGCTGGCTCGTTCGAGCGCACCAGCCAGGAGGCTCTGCGCGCGTTTGGCAGCGGCACCCTGTTCCTGGAGCAGCTCGTTACTGGTGCCCGGCACGTCGAGGTCCAGCTGATCGCCGACGGCCAGGGCACGGCCTGGGCGCTCGGGGTTCGTGACTGCTCGGTCCAGCGGCGCCATCAGAAGATCATCGAGGAATCCGCCTCGCCGGTCCTGGCCCCAGAGCAGGCCGCGCAGCTGATGGCCTCGGCCGAGCGGCTGGCGCTGGCCGTCGGCTACCGGGGCGCGGCGACCGTCGAGTTCCTCTACCGGCCGGCGGACAAGCGGCTGGCGTTCCTCGAAGTCAATACCCGGCTCCAGGTTGAGCATCCGGTGACCGAGCTGACCACCGGCGCGGACCTGGTCAGGCTGCAGCTGCAGGTGGCGGACGGCGGGAAGCTCGACGGTCCCCGGCCGACCGAGGCCGGGCACGCAATCGAGGCGCGGCTGAACGCCGAGGACCCTGAACGCGACTTCGCGCCGGCTCCGGGCCGCATTGCCCGGCTGGTGCTGCCCGCCGGTCCCGGCATCCGCGTCGACACCGGAGTCGGCGAGGGCGACCTGATCCCGGCAGACTTCGACTCGATGATCGCCAAGGTCATCGCCTACGGCCGCGACCGCTCCGAGGCCCTGGGCCGCCTGCGCCGGGCCCTGGCCGAGACCACGGTGGTCATCGAGGGCGGCGCCGCCAACAAGAGCTTCGTGCTTGACCTGCTCGGCGAGCCCGAGGTGATCGCGGGCACCGCGGATACCGGCTGGATCGACCGCGTCCGGGAAGAGGGCCGCTTTGGCGCTCACCGGCACTCGGCTGTCGCCCTGGCTGCCGCCGCCATTGAGGCCTATCAGGACGAGGAGGAGGTCAGCACGCAGCGGCTGCTGGCCACCGCGCATGGTGGTCGGCCCCAGGCGCAGCACGATCCCGGCCGGCCGCTCGACCTGAAACTCCGCGGCGTCGCCTACCGCGTGCGCGTCGCCCGACTTGGCCCGCGGCGATTCCGGGTCGGGATCTCGGCCGGCGATGCCGTGCACCGGGCCGACGTCGAGCTCGAGCGGTTTGACGCCTACAGCGGCCGGATCGTCGTCAACGGCAGGCGGTTCCGGCTGATCACGGCTACGCACGGGCCAATCCACCTGGTTGAGGTCGACGGCGTCGCGCACCGGGTCAGCCTGGATGAGGGCGGGGTAGTACGCTCGCCGGCGCCTGCCCTGGTGGTCGCCACGCCGCTGGCCGCCGGCGATGAAGTCGAGGCGAACGCGCCCGTCCTCGTGCTGGAGAGCATGAAGATGGAGACGGTGCTGCGGGCGCCGTTCCGCGCGCGGGTCAGGGAATGCCTGGTCTCGGTCGGCAGCCAGGTTGACGCCGGGGCGCCTCTCCTGCGCCTGGAGCCGGTGGTGGCCGAGGACGCCGGCCAGGATTCTCCGGCCGGCGGGCAGACGGCCGAGATCGACCTGGCGGCGGCGCCGGCTGACCCTCCCGCGACGGAACGGGCTCGGCTCTGCCTGGAGGACCTGCGCGGACTTCTGCTCGGCTTCGACGGCGACGCCGCGGACCGCGATGTGCTGCTGGCAGGCTGGCGGGCCGCACGGGCGGAGCTCGGCGGCCAGCCGCTACCGGGCGAGCCGGAGCTGCTCACGGTTTTCTCCGACCTGTCGGAACTCAGCCGCAACCAGCCGGGGAACGACCTGGAGGCAGAGCCCGGCGAGCTGGTGCACAGCCCGCGCGAGTACTTCCACAGCTACCTTCAGAGCCTCGACGTCGAGCGAGCCGGCGTGACCGAAGGCTTCGAGGCGAGGCTCAAGCGGGTACTCGGCCATTACGGCGTTGCCGGCCTCGACCGAACGCCCGAGCTCGAGACCGCGGTATTCCGGATCTTCCTGGCTCAGCAGCGGATGACAAGCAGCGCCCGCATTGTCGCTGAGCTGCTGCGCGAGTGGCTGACAAGCCCGCCGCCCGCCGAGCCGCTGCGCGAGCGGGCAGGCCTGACGCTTGAGCATGTCATCGAGGCCACGCAGGTGCGATTCCCCGCCGTGTCCGATCTGGCCCGCGGGGTGGTCTTCCGATGGTTTGCCCAGCCGCTGCTGCGCCGCAACCGGGCCGAGGTGTACGCGGCAGTACGCAAGGACCTGCGCTACCTGGACCGTAACCCGGACGCGCCCGACCGCGCCGTGCGGATCCAGGCGATGGTGTCAACGTCGGAGCCGCTGGTGCGGCTGATCGGCCAGCGGATCGGCCGCGACGTCGATCACGCGCCGCTGCTCGAAGTGCTGACCCGCCGCTACTACGGCAACCGCAGGCTCACCGATGTCATCGCGCACGATGTCGCCGGGTGCCGTTTCGTCACCGCCGGCTCCGCGGGCGCCAGCGGCGTGACCCTGATCGCCGCCGCCGCCACCGATGCCGCCGGGCTGCCGGAAGCCGTCGCCGCGCTCGCGGAGCTGGCCCGGCGGGCGCCTGAGGGCGGCCTGGTCGCCGACCTGTACGTCACCTGGCCGGGCCAGGCGGATGCCGACCCGCTGGCCAGGCGAATCGGGGAGCTGCTCGCGGCACCTGGGCTGTCCGCGGCAGTCGGGCAGATCAACCGGGTCACGGTCACGATCGCCGACACGGGCGGCACGGCCATGCAGCACCACTTCACGTTCCGCCCGGACGGCGCCGGCCTCGCCGAGGACCGGCTGATCCGTGGCCTTCACCCGCAGGTGGCCGAGCGGCTGCAGCTGGACCGGCTGCGCGAGTTCGACCTGACGAGGCTCCCGTCCGCGGACGAGGAGATCTACTTGTTCAAGGCCGTGGCGCGGACGAACCAGGCCGACGAGCGTCTGATCGCAATGGGCCAGATCCGTGACCTGACGCCGCTGCGCGAGGCCGACGGCAGGCTGGTGGCGCTGCCCGAGCTTGAGAATGTCCTGGCCGGCTGCCTCGACGCGATTCGCATCGCGCAGGCACAACGGCCGCAGCACCGGCGCTTCGCGGGCAACCGGGTGATGATGTACGTCTGGCCCGCGAGCGAGTTCAGCGTCGAGGAACTGGCGCCCCTCGCGCACCGCATCCGGCCGACCGTGTCGGGCTCGGGGATCGAGGAAGTCCAGTTCGTGGCGCGGCTCCGCGGCGCGGACGGAGAGTCGGCCGAGATGGCCGTGATTGTCAGCGACGAC
>Ga0070766_10000388_pt1 | contig 19118 bp, 17 predicted proteins | sample HubBroMetageWFT6_FD_69782 | JGI IMG/M metagenome (GOLD analysis project Ga0070766, IMG submission 69782) | Warmed and freeze-thawed soil microbial communities from the Hubbard Brook experimental Forest, New Hampshire - Hubbard Brook CCASE Soil... | ecosystem: Environmental > Terrestrial > Soil...
CGGCCTCGATGCCGTACTTGAAGGGATTGACGCCCAGCTTGGCCTGCTGCTCCTGACCGACACCGTAGGCCTGGCGCAGATAGCTTCCGGTGGCGGAATTCGCTTTCTTGTCCGTACCAATCAAATAGAGCCACATCTCAAAATTGGCGAACTCGTCGGTGGGCGAAAGAGCCGGGCTGGTGTCGGTTTGCCCCTTGGCCTGAATGATTTCGGCCAGCGGTTCGTTGGCCATACGGCGCTCCGCATAATCGCGAGTAATCGGCTTGCCCGACATGTCCCTGGTGCTGAACATAAGGCCGTTACTGGCGTTGCCGTTGTGAGGAACGGCGATCACGTCCAGCCCCAATTTGCGCTGTGCTTCGAGGTAGCGCCAAAGGTCTTCGGGATCGAGCGAGTCGAATGCCGTGTAGGGCATGGCCGGGCCTTTGTCGGCGAAGATCACGCAGCGATGCAGATTCTGGAACTGAGGCGCCGAGGTCCACTCGAATCCCACGAACGTCGTGAACTTGCCTGGCTTGTAGTACTGGTCAGAGATGGCCGCGTATTTCTCCCACGACGAGCGCAGCAGTTTTGGATCGTTGAACTCGGGCAGCGGTTTGTTGACGACCGTGGAACCGATAAGCTTGCGAAACGCGGTGGCCGATACCGCGGGATCCGTGCTGGTCATCATGGCGTACCACGGGGATTTCGCGAATGGACCGTTTGGGTCAGTCGTGTCGCGAACCACACCCAGGTACTCGGCATGGTCCGTGACCGCGAGAAAATCCAGCGGGGCGTTACGCTTTTGCGGTTTCCCCATATATTCCACGGTCTCGCCCATCGCGTACTTGTAGGAGTCCTCGGGCGTGGTGCGCGTTCCAAACGCAAAGGCGTCCATGGAATAGCCGGTGTGCAGATGGAGGTCGCCGAAGTAGGCGTTCTTCAGCGGGTTGCGAGGCGGCCGGGACGCAGCAGCTGGCTGCGCAGCATCTTTCCCTTGTTCTTGAGCAGCGGTGGGTGCTTCCTTCTTTGAGCAACCTGCAAAAGCAATGATCAGGACTGCTGAAGCCAGCAGACACGAGGCTTTCCTACTCAACATAATGCCGATCCCCTTCCAGACGCGCGAACGATTTTCCCCACGTTGCGGATCCGGGGGGACGCATCCACTTCACTTGGGCTGTTGCGATGGCAAAAGTATACATCCTCAACTATGACCCGAATCAGGGGAGCACCTGTTAGCTCTTGGGCCGGTTGTGTGGCGCGGAATCGTTCTGCAAGCGAGCGAAGTAAGTCTCGTCGTCGCTGGAGTGCAGGTCCACCCATTGCTCGTCCGTCATTCCGCTACGCCACTGTAGAAATGGAACCGCACTTGGTCCCACTGGGTGGCGCAGTTGCCACGTGCCACTCTCCGCGATTTCCAAGATTTTTTGTGCGACCACCGAGGGTGAGGTCGGATCTTGCAGCGCATTGGTGAACACGGTAGCCATCCGCGCACGTTGTACATACAGCGAACCGTTCGCTGGGCCGGCAATCCGCTGGGCCATGGCGGTATCGATGATGCCCGGCTCAACGATGGCAACGCGAACGTTAAACGTTTTCATCTCGCTGGCTAGTGCTTCACTGAGTGCTTCCAGCGCCCACTTGGACGCGGTGTAAGGCGCCAATGGCGGACTGGCAACGCGGCCGGCCACGGAAGTTATGTTGATGATGCATCCGCTCCGGCGTTGCCGCATACTGGACACCAGCGCCTGAATGCAACGCAATGCGCCGAAATAATTGGTCTCCATGACCGCCCTGAATTCGGCCAGCGGAAGCTCTTCCACACTGCCCGCCCGCTCGATTCCGGCATTATTGACCAGCACATCAATCGGACCGTCTTTGAGGACGGCTGCGATACTGTCGCTCACGGATTGGTCGGAGTCCACGTCCATCGCCGAGATGGTAATCGGCAATTCCTCTCGCGCCACGGCTTCCGCGAGTTCTGGAGCCTGTGACGGGTTGCGCATCGTGGCATAGACCTTGTGGCCTGCGCGGCCGAAAGCGAGGGCCGACTCGAATCCGATTCCTTTGCTCGTTCCAGTAATGAGTACCGATGCCATCCTGCGTCTCCTTAAACCACTGGCCCGCCACACCGCCTTGCGGACGCTTGCATAACACTATGCCAGTCGGGAAAGTGTTCTAGTTGCGGGCGATCTTCTTTACTTTCGGACCATCCTTCGGGAGTGCGTCCAGCAACTCGCGCACCGTCTTCTTCAGCAACGGGACCTTTACGTCCGGCGCGATCTCGGCCAAGGGCTCCAGCACAAACCTTCGCTCGGCCATCGCGGGATGGGGGACCGTCAACGTTGGTGTGTTGATGTGGGCAGCGCCGAACAGCAGGATGTCGATGTCGATAAGGCGCGGTCCCTTGGGCTGAATGCGCTGCCGTCCCATTGAGCGCTCGATGGCGAGGATGCCGGCCAGAAACTCGCGTGGGATGAGCTCCGTTCGCACAGCTACGGCGCAGTTCAGGAACCAGGGCTGGTCGGTGAACTCGACCGGTTCCGTCTCGTAGAGCGACGAAATTTCCTGCACGTAGCCCAAGTCGAGGAGGTGGCCCGTTGCGGTCCGGAGATTTACCTGCCGGTCACCGACATTGGAACCGAGCGAGAGATACGCGATCTTCTTCACGCTGGTATGGTAGCGCGCTGTGGGGAAACGGGGTGTTCTACTCGACTATAACACCCAAAATGCTGTTTCACGGTTGTTTAGAATCAGTAGGTTGGGAGGGTAATAACATATTTGAAACACCAGCCTTCGGTGTGTCAACCGCCTTAAATTTCATAAGTGAATGAAAAGATGCCTTATACTGCGCGCCAGACATGGCACAGTCAGAGCACGGTTACGGCCAGTATGATGTGGGTGCGCACGCGGGGCATGACGGATGCGCGGTAAGCGACTATTGCGCTTATTCTCATTTTTCTGCGATGTTAGATCGCTCGCAGGAAGACTGGTGGATTGCCGTGATCGATCTTCAACCGGACGACTTCGAGGTCTACTTTGACGATAGCGGAACGGATGATGATTCGCCGGTGGCGGTCGCGGCTTGCTATATCGCTTCTAAGAAGCAATGGGACGAATTTACCCGAAGCTGGAGGGAGGTCGCACAGCAAGACGGCTTTGGGTACTTTCACATGACCGACTTCATGTTGAACCCTGTATCGGTAGACTGGGACAGAGTTAAACCTAGAAGTCCGCTGCTGTGGTATCGAGACTGGGACAGTGATACGCGCCGAAGGGTTTATACGCATCTCGCGGGGATTATTTGTGCTCGCACTCGACACGCCTTCGGCGTGACAATCAGCAAGCAAGACTACGATGAACTTATTCCCCATGAGATGCGCAGACATATGGGAACTGACCACTATGCCTGGGCAATCAAGATTCTTATCGGTTCGATTGGTATTTGGCGCAAGAAATGGGGCGGCAAGCGTCCCATGCAATACGTATTCAGTAATGTTCCGAAAGGCAAGGGAACGAAGCGGGACATCTTGGGTATTCTAGAATCTGCTCGCCTTGATGACCCCGACTCGGAGGAAAAATATGGCATCGTGCAGGATGGGTTTGGATTTCAGGACATGAAGGCATTTCCCCCGCTACAGGCTGCCGATATTTTGGCGTGGAACCTGTTAGATCACTACAACAACGTCGTGGTTCCCGATAAGGATGATCTCCTTTACACGTCGCGCTGGTTCCGTCCCTTGCGTCTTGATAGGCCAAACAGCTTGGGGTTCATAACCAGAGAGCAAATGGAAGAGTTCTCGGGGAGAGTAGAGCATTATAAGGCCACAACTGGGCATTACCCTAGCAGACAGGTTGAAAGGCTTCTCCGAAAAGAAGGAAGGCTGACGACCAAGAGAACAAAGTAAAAGCCCCGATGCCAGTCGGGGCCTGCTGCCATGTTCCCACGTAAATCATGCCACAGGAGTGTGCCGAGTGCAAACGCCACAGGTCAGTTCACGTCCTTCTTGGGAGGAAATGCTTTTAGAAATTCTTGAAGCGCCTGTTGAAGATCAGACTCTTCTCGAATGCGAGCGCGTAATGGAGCAAATTGTTCGTGAACGATTCCCCCAATTCGCGGATCAAGCTTTGCCTGAGCAATCAACTCTTCGATCTGCGCCTGGGGTGGCAGCCGACTCCGCAGAGTCTTAAAGATGGCCTTCAATGCCTTGTTTTCAATCTGTAAAGCCTCAATCGCATCAATTATGCGAAGCGCAAAGTCTTTGTCCATTTCGATCCTCTTCACCGGAGTATCATTATGCCCATGAAGCCCGCACCTAAAACGCCGGAGTGGGATCGATTCACGAACGCTGTGCGTCAGATTGTATCCGTGCCCAAGTCAGCAGTTGTCGAGATGCAGGAGAGCGCAAAAGAACAGCGGAAGGCTAAACGCGCTTCCGCTTCTTTGGCCCGCGCTTCCCGCGCCAAGGAACGCTAGAACGGCGTTTCTCCCACCTTGCCGGTCAACTCGGCATAGGTCAGGCGCTTGCCCGCGATCTGCGATAGCGCCAGCATGAAGCGGTCTCGGTCGCTGATCTTCCCCTCTTTCTTCCCGCCACGATTGTTGAAGCGGAACGCTTGCTCATCGATGTAGCGATCAAGGTGGAACGGCTCGACTGCCACATAGGTTCCGGCGAGAGTCCGCTTGAGCAGAGACCAGAAATTTTCGATTCCGTTGGTGTGCACCTGCCCGCGCACGTATTCCTCTGCGTGATTCACAACCTCGTGAATGTAGCGGTAATTGAGTCTGTCGTATCCACTGTAGCTGTCGGAATAGACCGCGCTTCCGTACTTCACGTTCTTGAGCACTTCGGTTTGCAAGGTGTGACGCTCGACATTCGGAACCACCTTCGCACGCACTTGGCGCGAGTCCCGATCCAGAAGGCCCATGACGATGGTCTTGCCCTTGGTGCCACTCCCCCCGCCTTTTTGATTGAATCGCAGCTTGCGATCCTTGTGCATGTTCTTGGTCTTGCCGCCGACAAAAGTCTCGTCAACCTCGACTCCGCTCCCGCCGTTGTTGTCGCCGAGTTTGTCCCAAGAGTTGTTCTTCAGTGCCAGCCGGATGCGTCCCAGCATGAACCAAGCCGACTTCTGAGTGACCTTCAAGTCGCGGGCGATTTCATAACTCGACACGCCGTTCTTGCAGTTCACAACAAGCCACACAGCAGAAAGCCACTTGTCGAGCGGGATAGGCGAGTCCTCGAACACGGTGCCCAGCTTCACGGAGAACTGCCGTCCGCAATCCTTACGCTTCCAGATGCGGCGAGTCTTGATGTAGGAGTGTTTCTTGCTCTCACAGGCGGGGCAGGCAACCCCATCCGGCCAGCGTTGCGCGGCTAGAAACTCGACACAAACATCAGGATTTGAGAAGTACCGGATGACTTCTTGCAGGTTGTCGGGGCAGTCGTTGCGTTCCATGTAAACGACTGTATCTCAAGTTATCAGGTGTGTCAAGTATGTTTATGCCGTTGGGAGGAGATTGTTCGCAAAAGGTTGATTTAATAGATAGTTATACGTATCCATCAGTGCGCGTGGGACTTAGCGGGCACCTTTCCGGCACTTGTGTCCCGAAATGGAAATTGTCAAAGAGCGGTTGTATGCGCGCGCTGGGCGCCGCATGGGCAGGGACACGAGTGCCTTAGCCCACTCGACAGTTGTAAAGGGCGAGGGGAGGGGAGCGCCAGAAAAATCGTCGGGCGAAGGAAACTAAAGTAACCCGGGGTGGGTAAAGTCGGGAAAGCAGATCCCTCGGAGGCGAAAAGCCGCCTCGGAATGACAAGAGAGATTATCGGCCCGGCTGAAGCCGCGCCCCTTCAAACCCCTTCGAAAGCGGATTAGTCGGCGATGGCGAGGTGTTCGGCGGGCCAGTGGGCGGTGGCGGCTTCGTTGAGCGTGATCTCTTCCCAGTAGGTTTGGTCGCGGAGAATGCGGGAGACGATTGCGGTGTGCATGGCGTGTCCGGCGCGGTCGGCTTTGACGTAGCCAAGGATGCGTTTTCCGAACAGGGCCAGGTCGCCGATCAGGTCGAGTACCTTGTGCCGTACGAACTCGTCGGGATAGCGCAGGGGTGGATTCACTACCCGGTCGGCTGTCAACACGATGCAATTGTCGCGGGTGGCGCCGCGAATCAGTCCCATGTTCAGCATAGCGCGCTGCTGATCGAGGAAGCCGAAGGTGCGGGCGGAGGCGATCTGTTCCACGTAGCTGCCGTTCGACAGCTCCACTTCAAAGCGCTCACTGCCGATCAGCGGATGGGGGAAATTGATAGCGTAGCTGACGGAATAACGGTCGGCCGGATATACCCCAATGGACTTCTCACCTTCGCGCATCTCGTAGGGACGGAGAATCTTAAGATAAGTGCGCTTGCGCCGCTGCCGCCGCAGACCCGCATCGGTAATCATCTCCACGTAGGGAAGCGCGCTGCCATCGAGGATGGGCAGCTCCAGGTTGTCGAGCTCAACGATGGCGTTGTCGACGCCCATGCCGATGAAAGCTGAGAGGAGGTGCTCAGTCGTAGATATGAGCACGCCCTTCTTCATTAGGCTTGTGGCGTAGCTGACTTTCGCGACGTTCTTGCTGATGGCTTCAACGTCGAACCCCTCGAGGTCGACGCGCCGAAACACAATTCCCGATCGTGGGGGAGCGGGTAAGATTCGCAGATGCACGGGCGCTCCGCTGTGGAGGCCGACGCCGCTGCATTCGACGGGTGTCCGAATTGTGCGCTCAAAGATCAATGGGGAAATGTAAGGGTAGCGCTGTCAGTAGATTACAAGCACGCTCCATCGCCCGAGTGTGGTATTTTTGCAACAGCAAGTGGCTAAGTGGGCACTCACATGCCCGGCGACGGGTAGGCGAGAAACGTGTAAATTACAGATAAATATAGCGTTACAGGAGTTCTCGGTCCGCTGAGTAAGGCCTGACAGCGCTGCTGAACTGGCTGCGGAAACAGTGATAAGGCAGATTCCCTGCGGACAAAGCCCGCAGGAATGACAAAAGCTCGAAGAGAAAGGGTTGGCGTGGGGCAGGAAATGCAGGTCCCTCGGCTCGGTCGCTACGCTCCCTGCGCTCGGGACGAGAACCATAGAATGAATTTATGTGGCGCAGCTAAAAGCTGCACCCTTTCAAACGCCATCTGGCGCATCTGGTCCTCGCTGGCGCTACACGCTAGGGCTTGGGTTCGCCCGGCTTAGGCTGGTTGTAGGTGATGCCTTTGGTCTGAAACAGCGACGGATCGATGCCGGTGTTGTAAGTCACATTGTTGACGAAGCGCTGGCCGCTCATCTCGCCGTTTAGCATGCGCACCGTGCTGTAGGGAGTGTTGATCCCCTGGACCATGCGGAAGTTGCCGAAGACTTCCGACTCCTCATCGAATTGGCGGTCGTTCGGATCGCGCCAGCTATACGTGTTCTTCAATGGCAGGTGGCTGCGGGGATCGATGGCAATCGTCACACTGTCGTTCGACGCGGTCATGATGGTGACCTTGTCGGCGAGCGTCTGTTCGACAATGGCGGTGCCTTCGTACAGGATCATCGAGCCGGGCGCTGCGAGCCAGTTGCGGATTACCCACTCGAGAGAGTGGTCGCGGCGGCGCAGGTACTCGTCAACCAGCTTGGGGTCCTGGGTTGCCGTTCCCTTGTAGGTGATCTCATAACCTTTATCGCCGATGTAGAGCTCGACCACATCACGCTGCTTGGTGAGTTCCATGCGGTCTTTGTCGGGCCACTCCCAGAATCGCCAGAACACGATGCCCAGACCGCTGGGACGCCCATGGTAGAAGGCATAGCCGCGGCCTTCGACCTTCATGTCCCGCAATGTCAGATAGGCGTCGCCGCCCAGAGCGCGGATCATGTCGTCGAGAATTTGTTTCGCCTTCTGCACGCCAGGGTCTTTCGCGGCGGTGGCGGCGAATTGTGCAGTGGGCCAAGCGGCCGGAGTTACGGAAGGCGGAGCGGGCGGCGGAGCTTGTGCTGCCACACGCAACGCGATCATCAGGGTCAGCGTAAAGATCGAAGTAATCCGCATGGATGGAAGTGATTGTAACCCGTTCTAGAGCGACGACCCGCCTTCGAAAATCTTCTCAATCTGGTAGGGCGAGACGCGATAGAGCCCGTAGCTGATGCCGATCTCGGAATACTGCCGGAAGAGCAAGTCGCCGCGTCCGTTGGCGTCGGCGTCCACTGCGTCGATCAGTTCCATTCGGGGGAAAGCGTCGAGGCGGGTGCTGTCGGTGACGGAGGCAAAGATCTTTTGCGCCTGGTCATTGATGTCCACACGGGCGACGAGGGCGACGAAATAAGTGAAGCCGGTGTCACGCTGCCCCTTCGCGGCGGCGACGGGAAGCTTCCCGGTCAGCACCACCGTGGGCGAGTTGCTGAATTCCAGGTCGAACGCGCGTACTTCGTAGTCGATGATGGTGGCGGTCTTGGGTATCGGCGGGCCATTGTGTTTGGCGGCGAAAGCACGGATCTCGACCATCGCCATCTTGCGCATCTGGTCCTCCTGTATCTGGCGTTCGCCGGAGGTCAGCGAATAGAGCAGCGACCGCGTTTCGTAGTGGCCGGCGTCGGAGATGGCAGGATAGGCGCGAGATGCTTTGGCCGTGGCCGAGGGCGCGCCTCCTGATTTCGTGGAAGCAGAGTCGGTGTCGGCTACTGGCACTGGCTTCGTCGTCTTGGTGTGACTTAGCGTCGGGCGATTGGGATCGTTGTCGTTCGACGCTGCGGCGCCTTGCGTAACTGTTGTTGAGCCGCTTCCAGTGTTGCCGTTATCCGGCTGGGACGTCGCCGGGGTGGGCCGCTTGAGGGTTGGGCGATCGGAATCGCTATTACTCGCCGTAGTTTGCGTCTTGGTGCTGGAAGTGGAGCTGCTGGCAGGCGGGTCGTCCGGCATACCCAGGGTTGGCTTCGAACTGGGATCGGGCGGAGGTTTCTTCATCACCGGCCGATCGGAGTCGGTGTTGCTTGCAGGCGGCGCCTGGCTGCTGTCCGGCTGGCTGGAGGAACCGGGCGCACGCTTCAGCACGGGGCGTCCGTCGTCAGCATCGCCGGTCAGGACGACTTTGCTGGGGTTCTGGGCCTTAAGTGTGGCATCCTTGGAGGCCTTTTTTGCCACCTCGGCGTCCATTGCAAGCTGCGGCTGCCAAGTACCGTAGGCTGTCCAGTTGCCGTTTTCTTGCTTGGGCTCGGTGATGGTGAATATTCCGGTCGGTTCTCCAAGGCTCTGCGCTTCGTAAACGGTTTCGGGCTCGAGCGCCATGGGAGCAGGGTTGGCGCCATACTGGCTGGCATCGTAATAGCGGCCCTCGATCCAGAGAGCGATGGGCACAAGGCGCATGGCTCCGTTGGGAAGGAATTCGACGACGGCAATAGCGCGCGGGCCGCGTTTGGCCTTCTTGGTGGTCGTGGTTGTGGGGGGTGTTGCCGGGTCGGTCTGGCGATTGCGCGTACGCTGCTGCGCGGCTGCAAATGTGGCGAACAGGAAAACCGCAAACAACGTGGCAATGGCCTGGCGCGAGAATTTCCTGTATAGATAATGCGTGATGACTAGCAAAGACAAAGCTCCCGAATTTATCCTGCCTGACGAAAACGGAAACCCCGTTTCGCTACAACAGTTCCGGGGGAAGACCGTAGTGCTGTTCTTCTATCCCAAAGCCGGCACGCCTGGTTGAACCGTTGAGGCGCGCGAGTTCCGCGACGCATACACGAAACTGCTGAAGGCTGGGCTGATGGTGCTGGGCATTTCGCCTGACACTCCCAAGGCCCAATTGAAGTTTAAAGAAAAAGAGAACTTGCCGTACACCCTGCTGGCCGACGACAAGAAAGAAGTCGCCAAAAAGTATGACGTGCTCAAGGAAAAGAACATGTACGGCAAGAAGGTCATGGGGATCGTGCGCAGTACGTTCCTGATTGGGCCCGACGGCAAGCTGGTGCATGTTTTCTCGCCGGTGCAGCCGGAGGGGCACGCGGAAGAGGTGCTGGAATATGTGAAGGCAGCCAGGGCTTAGGCGACGGATTGAAAGCCTGATCCCAATTCTGCTGATGTCAAGGCTCGGGAATTTCGAGCTGTCTGCAGATCACGCGGACCGTGCCCGTCTTGATTTCCCGGTGACGGGGAACGCTGGCGACCTTGTGATTTTTGGGGTTGAGCCAGATAGTATGAGAGCCACCTTCGCGGTACAGCAAGCATCCCTGAGTCTTCAGGTAGCGCTCAAGATCGGTCAGCTTCACGCTTCAGCAAGCTCGATGGCCTCGAGGAGCGCTCCCGGCGCAAGGTTCTCCTCGGCCAGATGACGTTGGACGTCCAGCACCAGCTTTAGTGCGTCCAGGAGATTCGCCTTTGCTTCTTCCAGGGTCTCGCCTTGGGAGATCGCCGCGGGAACCTCTTCGACGAAGCAGGTGTATCCACCTTCTCCAGCGGGTTCGAAAACTGCTGTAAGTTTCACGTGTACAGGTTATCAAGAGCACCTGACATTGTCATCACGGAAGCCCGCGCGAAGAGTGGCAGCGCGCTTTCTACAGCTTCTGCACGCGTTGCACGTCGCGGACGCCGGGGATTTTGCGTACGCCGCTGATAATGCGTTCGAGGTGCTTGAGGTCGGCGATGTCGATGACGATGTCAACCGTGGCATGAGTTTCGGCGGTCTTGGCTTCGATGTTGCGGATGTTCGTGTTGGCGTCGCTGATGACGGCGGTGATCTGTTTCAGCATGCCGGGGCGGTTGTCGCACAGAACGACCAGCTTCACTGGGAAGCCGGTCTCCCATACTTTGGCGGTTCCCACGCTGCCGTCCTTGCCCCACTCTACGGCAATGCGGCGCTCCGGCTCGTACATGAGGTTCTCGACGTTAGTGCAGGACTTGGAGTGCACCGCGACGCCCTTGCCGCGGGTGACGTAGCCAATAATTTCTTCGCCGCGAATGGGGTTGCAACATCGTGCCCGATACACTAGCAGGTCGTCGTGGCCGCGGACCTTGATGGCCGACGTGTCTCCCCCGAAGACGCGCCGCACTACGCTGGTGAAGGCGCCGGGCTGCTGCTCTTCGCCCGGTGATTCCTCAGTGGGCGTGGCGTTGGCGGCACTCTCGGGCACGGCGCGCGCGAGAATCGAGCGGGCTGAGAACTTGCCATAGCCGATGCCGGCAAGCAGATCATCGGGACGTCCGAGGCCGTTCTCGCTGGCGACGCGCGTCAACTCGGCTTCGCTGATGTCTTTGAGCGATATGCGATATTTGCGGGCTTCCTTCTCGATCAGCTTGCGGCCGATTTCGATGGCGCGCTCGCGCTGATGAATGTTCAGCCAGTGCTTGATCTTCTGGCGCGCGCGTGGGGACTTCACAAACACCAGCCAGTCGCGGCTGGGATGCTGCCCGGGCTGGGTGAGGATCTCGACGATGTCACCCGAGCGCAGCTTGTATTTCAGTTGGACGATGCGCCCGTTCACCTTGGCGCCGACGCAGGTGTTGCCGACCTCGGAGTGAATGTTGTAAGCAAAGTCGACGGGTGTCGCCTCACGGGGCAGGATGACGATTTTGCCTTTTGGGGTGAAGGTGTAAACCTCTTCGGGGTAGAGATCGATTTTGAGGGTAGAGAGGAATTCGTTAGGGTCGGGGACTTCGCGTTGCCATTCGACCACCTGTCGCAGCCAGGCCAGACGTTTCTCGTCGCGCGCCGCGATCGGTCCATCCTTGTACTTCCAATGCGCCGCGATGCCTTCTTCCGCCATCTTGTGCATTTCTTCGGTGCGGATCTGCACTTCGAAGGCGTGCCCGTTCTCCGCAATCACCGTAGTGTGCAGCGATTGATAGAGGTTGGGACGCGGCATGGCGATCATGTCTTTGATGCGGCCGGGAACGGGACGCCATTGGTTGTGAATGAGGCCCAGCACGGCGTAGCAGTCGTTTACTGATTGGGTGACGATGCGAAGCGCCATCATGTCGTAGATCTGCTCGACGGAAATATGCTGGCGTTGCAGTTTTTGCCAGATACTGAAAATGCGCTTGATGCGCGCTTCGACCGTGGCCTGCAGGTTGTTATCGCGCAGCTTCTGTTCGATCACGCTCTGGATCTGTGCCAGAAAAGCTTCGCCTTCTTTGCGGCGTGATTCGATGGCGTCCTTGACCTGGTTATAGGCGATGGGATCGACGTACTGGAAGGCGAGGTCCTCGAGTTCTCCGCGAATCTTGCCCATGCCGAGACGGTGCGCGATGGGAGCGTAGATTTCCTGGGTTTCGCGGGCGATTTTTATCTGGCGCTCGGGCGCCAGATGCTGCAGCGTGCGCATGTTGTGCAGGCGGTCGGCCAGCTTGATCATCACCACGCGGATGTCGTCGACCATGGCGAGAACCATCTTGCGGACGCTCTCGGCCTGGGCTTCTTCGCGGGAGGCGAAATCGATTTTGCTGATCTTGGTGACGCCCTCAACGATGTGCGCCACTTGTTCTCCGAATTCCGTGCGAATGTCATCAACGGTGAGAGAAGTGTCTTCGATGGAGTCGTGCAACAGGCCGGCGGCAATGGCGGTGGTATCGAGTCGCATCTCGGCCAGTACGGTCGCCACTTCCAGAGGATGGATCAGGTAGGGCTCGCCGGAAGCGCGGGACTGGCCCTGGTGATGCTTCAGGGAGAAGTCGTAGGCCTTCTTGACCAGCGTAAGATCGTCGTTGGGACGGTAGCTGCGGATTTTACGCAGGAGATCGCGAAACTTGGTGACAGTAAGAACGTTGGTCGCGATGGTTTGGCGGAATGTCGCCATGACCGATTATACGGAAAATCCGAGCGACATTGGATCGAGGGTTTTCGGTTGTAACGGGATCGCGTCAGAGCGATTGAGAATATATGCGAATTCTGATCAGTGGAGCGTCAGGTTTGCTGGGTAGCGCGATCCGGCCAGCGCTGGCTGGTGTGGGACACAGCTCTTATCCGCTGGTGCGCCGTACTCCTGCCGGCGGCGAAGTGCAGTGGGATCCCATGCGGCCTCTCGATCCGCAAAGGCTTGAGGGGTTTGATGCCGTCATTCATCTTGCCGGCAAAGCCATCTCGGGACTCTGGTCGAAAAAGTTCAAGCGCGAGGTACGAGAGAGCCGTGTGCTAGGCACACAAACCTTATCGGCAGCGGCGGCGGAGTCGTTTCGCAGAACAGGCATGCCGAAGGCGTTTGTTGCCGCTTCGGCGACCGGGTACTACGGAACCCGCGGTGACGAGGAACTGACTGAGGACAGCCCGGCCGGCTCGGGCTTTCTGGCGGACGTGTGCCAGGAATGGGAGGCGGCAACGAGTCCGGCGGCAGATGCCGGGGTCCGCGTGGTGAACCTGCGCATCGGAGTGGTGCTGGCGAAACACGGTGGTGCGTTGCGGGCCATGCTTCCGGCATTTCGACCCGGGCTGGGAGGGCCGGTGGGCGACGGACGCCAGTACATGAGCTGGATCGCGATTGATGATGTTGTCGGCTGTTTCCTCTTTGCGCTTGCCAATGAAAAGCTGCGCGGGCCGGTGAATGCGGTCGCTCCGCAGCCGGTACGTAACCTCGAATTCGTTCAGGCCTTGGGAAAGGCGCTGCATAGGCCCGCATTCCTTCCCCTGCCGGCGTTTGTGGTGCGCACAGTGTTTGGCGAGATGGGAGAGGCGCTGCTGTTAAGTTCGGCGCGGGTGAAGCCCGCGAGATTAGAGGCGGCCGGATATGCCCTCCGCCATCCCGAACTGGACGAGGCGCTACGTTTCACGCTGAGCTAGAAATCCATTCCTTCCGCTTTCCCGTATCAGAGATAATGCCGTTCATGTAACTGCCGATCCCGTGCGCAGCTAGCCCATCGCGGGAGCGGCAGAGTTGAAGCAGAATTTTCTGGAGGCCGAGATGGCACAACATGACGTGTTCCTTACCGGCGCAACAGGGTTTCTGGGAAGCAGCCTGGCGGCGGAGTTGGTGCGCCGAGGTCACCGTGTGCGTGCGCTGGTGCGACCGGGGTCCGAGTCGCGCATTGTGCCGGGCTGTGAAATCGTGCACGGAGATGCGCTGCGGTCCGAAACGTATGCCGAAGACGTAGCTCCCGCGGATACATTCGTTCACCTGGTCGGAGTGGCGCATCCGAGTCCGAGCAAGGCGGAAGCGTTTCGCAAGATCGACCTGGTTTCGTGCCGGGAGGCGGTGAACGCCGCCAAACAAGCGGGGATCCGACACTTTGTCTATCTCAGCGTGGCCCGTCCTGCTCCCATGATGAAGGAGTACCAAGCGGTGCGCGCCGAGGGCGAACGCATGATCATTGAGTCGGGAGTCCCCGCCAGCTTTGTGCGGCCATGGTACGTGTTGGGACCGGGAAGAAGCTGGCCGGTAATCTTGAAGCCTTTCTATGCGCTGGCGCGTATGTTCCCTTCAACCCGCGAAGGCGCGAATCGATTAGATTTGGTCACGTTAGAACAAATGACGCAGACGGTCGCGTGGGCGGTCGAGAATCCAGCGCAGCGCGTGCAGGTTTTCGAACGGCCGCAGATCAAGCAAGGTGGTCGGGTCACGGCAAACCAGCGGACCATGGCGGCCCCGGTGGAACTATCGGATTAGGGCTTAGCTGACCGAATCTTAACGAAAGTATTCTCGGGCAGGGGTGACCCAAGAAATTCAACAACGCCGTTGCGTACCACGCCATTCACTTCCCGCGCCGGTGTTGCAGTCGCCCCCGCTGATGCAGATGCGACTGGAGCTGCGCGACTCGTACCACGATCCATCACCAGGTTGGCCAGGCGGTCCGCGTCGCGGTTCTTCTCCCGCAGGACGTGCCTGATCTCGAAGGCCTCCAAGTTATCGATCATCGTGGTTGCCCTATCGTGGAGTTCCTTGAGCGTAGGGTTCTTGACCTTGTACTCACCGATGATCTGCTTGACCATGAGCTCGGAGTCGCTGAACACCTTGAGCGCCTTGAAGCCGTGTTTCAATGCGTAGGTAAGTGCCGCGAGCAGTCCTGAGTACTCGGCATAGTTGTTGGTCTGCTTCCCTAGATACTCGCTGAGTTCGGCTACGGGTCGTCCCATTTCGTCTTCGACCATCACACCGTATCCGGCAGGGCCGGGGTTTCCGCGCGCTCCGCCATCGATGTGGGCAACCAGGTATCCAAACGGCGTGCTCATGTTGGCGCCACCAATGAATTCCTTACTGCGAAACTTCGATTTTTCGGGAAAGGGGCGGATTGGCATAGAAATATTTTATTCCAAGTCGAGACGGGAGAGGCTAGCGCCCGAGCTTAAGGCGCGCGGCTAAACGCTCCGGCAGTTGGGCTGAGAGGATGCGTTGCTGGGCTTGTTCGATGTCGTAAGGTATGCGGTAAAACGTAATGCTGGCGAGCGGTCCGCCATTGGATTCATATAGGGCGAAGGCCGAGCGCCAGTCGCTGTCGCGTGGCTGCCCGACCGAGCCGGGGTTGATGAGGTAGCGCTCGCCGGGAGTGAGCCATATCGTGGACGTCACTGGACCTTCCACGCTGTCGTAGATAGGCCGGAAGGGCCTAGACTCGCCACCCTCACCAACGAAGCCGCCCTGGATGTGGGTGTGGCCGAAGAAGATCAACGGCGCGTGCCCCGGCAATTCAAGATTGTCATCAGCCGCAGCCGTGTTGAGCAGGTACTCGTCTTCATCCAGCGGCGAGCCGTGCACGAACTCTATTCCGGAAAATTCGTTGCTGCGCAATGGACCTTGCGGCAGTTCGCGTAGCCACTCGAGGTGCTCGGGACGCAGGGTGGTACGTGTCCAATAGGCAGAGATCGCCGCTACCGGGTTGAACTCTTTGACGTCGGTCAGCCCGGCACACGCGCGGTCGTGATTGCCACGAACTACCGGCGCACCCATGGCGATCACGCGCTCGCACACTTCGTTCGGGCTGGCGTTGTAGCCGACTACGTCTCCCAGGTTCACGAGGCGATCGTAAGCCGGGGCGGCGGCCATGCAAGCTTCAAGGGCCTCAAGGTTGGCGTGGATATCGCTGATTAATAGAAGACGCATGCTTACCGAATTTCCGACGCCACTACCGGACATCGCGCAAAATGCCCGGGCGCAACTTCGACCAACGATGGTAACGCTTGCGAGCAAGATGGTAAACGCCATTCGCAACGCGGTTCAAATGTGCATCCGGGAGGGAGGTTGGTGATCGCAGGCACGGTGCCCTCAATGGTGCGCAACGGCTGGCTACGGTCGCTGCGGAGGGTTGGAACGGAAGCGAGCAGACCGCGTGTGTAGGGATGCGCCGGCTGACGGAAGACCTGTTCTGCAGTGCCGAGCTCAACCAGGCTGCCCGCGTACATGACGGCGATGCGATGCGACACCTGCGACACGACCGCGAGATCGTGCGAAACAAAAAGCATGGAGAGCGCGAACTTCTGCCGCAACTCGTTGAGGAGATCGAGCACTTGTGCCTGGATGGTCACATCGAGCGCAGTGGTCGGCTCATCCGCGATGAGCAATTCCGGGCGATTCACGATGGCCATCGCGATCATCACGCGCTGACGCTGGCCTCCCGAGAGCTGGTGAGGATAATCGCGCGCGCGGCGCTCGGGCTCGGGGATGGCGACGGTGCGCAGGGCCTCGACCGCATGCCGCCAAGCGTCACTTTTGGTTATGCGAGGCGGTTTGCCGTTGGTTTGCTGTTCGCGGGTTCGGTCGGCGGCCGCGGGATGCGCCAGCACTGCCTCGGCGACCTGGTCGCCGACGCGCATCACGGGATTGAGCGCTGTCATCGGCTCCTGAAAGATCATGCTGATGCCGGCTCCGCGAATGCCGCGCATCGCGGCTTCGGAGAGCGAAAGCAAGTCTTGGCCGCGAAACTCGATGCGGCCGCTAACGCGTGCCTGGGGAGGCAGCAGGCGCAAGATCGCCAGCGACGAAACCGACTTGCCTGACCCGGATTCTCCAACTAGCCCAAGGACTTCTCCCGGCGCGATGGTGAAGCTCACGTCGCGCACGGCATGAACGGTTCCCTGCGCAGTAGCGAAATCCACGGAGACATTCTCAACCTCGAGCAGGGCTGGCACGTCGCTATCGTAGCAGGCGAAACCGCAGTACAATCAGGCGACGCCACGCCCGCCGCGGAGGAAATTATGAGAAAGGCAATCGTTCCATGTCTTCTCCTCATCGCGTCTTGTTCGCTCGGCTTCGCCCAAGCCCAGATTGACGCTGCTAGCAAGCAAGACGTCGAAGACATGATGCAACTCACCGGAGCGCGCGACCGCATGCCGCTGATCTACTCCGCAATGGCAAGCCAGTTAGCCTCGGACTTCGCGGACCGTTACCGGCAGCAGCATCCCAACGCAAACCCGGCGGAGGTTCAAAAGGCGACCGCCGACGCGACCGAGCGGATTCAGGCGATGTTGAAAGCAATTCCCACCGACGAGTTGCTCGACGCCATGATCCCGGTTTATCAGAAGTACTTCACCCACTCCGACATCAAGGCCATCAATGAGTTCTACGAGTCGCCCACCGGACAAAAGATGCTGAAGAATATGAACTCCATGATGATGGAGGCGATGCAGGCGGCGCAGGGGGTCATGAAGAAGCGCATGCCTGAAATCCAGGCACAGATTGAAAAAGCCGCAGCCGACGAATCGCAGCCGACCTCCGCACAGCCCAAATAGCTTCTGATATGTCTGTCTCCACTTCAATTTCGCCAGTTTCCCGCGAAGGACGATCTCCGCTTTTGAGCGATACCGCCCTCCTCATTTACATCGCTCTCGCGACCGTCATCCTCCACCTGATCATCGGCAACCGTTATGGATTTCAACGTGACGAGCTGGCGACTCTCGAGGATGCGCGGCACCTGGCATGGGGCTATCCTGCATATCCGCCGGTAACGCCTTTTTTTGGACGCATTTCGCTTGAACTCTTCGGTACCTCGATCCGCGGCTTTCGGTTTTTTGCCGGGGTTGCGCAGGCAATCGCCGTGGTGCTCACGGGACTGATGGCGCGCGAAATGGGCGCACGCCGGGGCGCACAGCTCGTCGCTGCAATTGCAGCGGTGCCGTTCTGTCTCGGCGGTGGATACGAGATGCAGTACGTGGCGTTCGATTGTCTGGCCTGGGTTTCGACGGCATACTGCGTCGTCCGGTTGCTCGTCAGCGAAAATCCGCGCTGGTGGGTGGGCATCGGAGCCGGCATCGGATTCGGCATGCTGTGCAAGTACACGATGGGCTTCTTTGTCCTGGGCATCGTGGCGGGCGTGCTGCTGACCGACGCGCGACGCTACCTCAAAAGCAAGTGGCTTTGGATCGGAGTGGGGCTATCCATCCTGATCTGGCTGCCGAACGTGCTTTGGCAGGCACAACACAACTTTATTTCGCTCGATTTTCTCAGCCACATTCACGCCCGCGACATTCGGCAGGGCCGCACTACGTATTTCCTTCCTCAGCAGCTGGAACTGACGGGCCTTCGCTTTCCTCTGGCTGTGGCCGGTCTCTACTTCTGTTTTTCGCGTGACGGGAAACGGTTCCGAATGATCGGCTGGATGTTCGTCGCCACGCTTCTGCTGTTCACGGTCGCGAGAGGGCGCTGGTATTACATGGGGCCTGCCTATCCCATGTTGTATGCCGCCGGAGCGGTGTGGGGAGAGGGCTGGCTGGCTACCATGCAACCCCGCAGAGCTATGGCGGTTCGCTGGGCGGTGTGGGCGGCGCTGGTGTTCGAAGTCGTGTTCACCACCGTGTTCTGGTTGCCCCTGGCGCCACTGAACTCCCGCTGGTGGGCGATCACCAACGAAGTGCAGGGAGACTTCCGCGAACAACTCGGCTGGCGGGAGTTGGTTCAGGAAGTGGCCAGGATCCGCGATACGCTTACTCCGCAAGAGCGGGCGCACCTGGGCATCATCGGCACGAATTACGGAGAAGCTGGGGCGGTCAACCTCTATGGTCCCGAGTACGGATTGCCTCGCGCCATCAGCGGGGTCAATTCCTTCTGGTATCGCGGGTACGGTGATCCGCCGCCGCAGACGGTCATCATCCTCGGCCTCAGCCGCAAATACATGGACGAGAGCTTCGAGTCCTGCAGGCTCGCCGGGCATACTCCGAATCCTTACGGCGTGAAGAACGAGGAGACCGAAGATCACCCGGACATCTGGGTCTGCGGGCCTCCCAA
>Ga0070766_10000391_pt1 | contig 19108 bp, 13 predicted proteins | sample HubBroMetageWFT6_FD_69782 | JGI IMG/M metagenome (GOLD analysis project Ga0070766, IMG submission 69782) | Warmed and freeze-thawed soil microbial communities from the Hubbard Brook experimental Forest, New Hampshire - Hubbard Brook CCASE Soil... | ecosystem: Environmental > Terrestrial > Soil...
CAAGGAGATCGACATCAATCCGCTGCTGGCCTCCTCAGAGCGGCTGCTGGCGCTGGATGCGCGCGTGGTCGTTCACGGACCCGAGGTCACGGCTGACGAACTCCCCGAGCCTGCCATTCACCCGTATCCGGTCAAGCTGGTTTCGACGTGGAAGATGAAGGACGGAAACGAAGTGGTTATCCGGCCTATTCGTCCGGAGGACGAGCCGCTGATGATTCCCTTCCACGAGAAGCTGTCGGAGCGCAGCGTCTACCTGCGGTACTTCCAGCCGCTGAAGCTCACCCAGCGGACCGCGCATGAGCGCCTCACGCGCATCTGTTTCATCGACTACAACCGCGAGATGGCGCTGGTCGCTGAGCGCAAGAACGCGGCCGGCGAACCCGAGTTGCTGGCCATTGGACGACTGAGCAAGATCCACGGCCGCGACGAGGGCGAGTTGGCGGCGGTGGCCATCGACGCGGCGCAGCACAAAGGCCTGGGCACGGAACTCTACACCCGCCTGATCGGAGTAGCGCGCGAGGCCAAGCTCAAGAAGCTGATCTCGAACATGCTTCCTGAGAACCGCGAAATGCGTGCCCTGTGCGTCAAGCTGGGTTTCAAGATGCACTCCAGCCTCGAGGACAACATGATCCGCGCAGAACTGGATCTGTGAGTCCACCCGCCCAAGAACAGGGAAGGGCGCCGCGTATTGATATCGTGGCGTCTTTTTGCGTATTTCAGGCTGCCCATATTCGGACGGGGTTTCGCCGGTCGCAACATCGTGACGCTGGGAGCAGCCTAATGCTATGATGCGTGTGCCTGCGGAAGTCCAATCCTGCATAGCGTTTGTGGTACGAAATTCGCGGTGCCGAAGGGGCGATCGTTAGAACGTGCCGAGCGAAAAACAGGTCAAGTGGTCGCAACTGAGGGTTGGACTAACCGTCATCTTCGCCAGCGTCGCGCTGGCAATCCTGATTTTCCTCATGACCGGCACCACCGGCCTGTTCACCAAGAAAATCATCATCCGCGCATATGTTGATAATGCGGGCGGAGTGCGCGTGGGAGCGCCCGTCCGTCTGGAGGGCGTTGACATCGGCAACGTCACTCACATTCGCGTAGTGCATGACCCGCAGCGCAAACTCGCTCCCGTCGAAGTCACTATGAAGATCACCACCAAGTATGAAGACACCATGCGCTCCGATTGCCGCGCTTCTCTGAACACCGCGGGCGTGCTGGGCGAGGTCTTCGTCGATGTGGACTGCCGCGGGGCCAAAGGCGGTCCGCTGGTGAGCGGCGCGGAGCTGCCGACCGATGAGGTTGCGCAACTGCAGGACGTAGTGCGCGCCAGCCAGGGCACTCTGCAGAACGTCGATACGCTGGTGAAACGCCTGGACAATATTTTGACCTTCGTCCAGAGCGGCCAAGGCTCGATCGGCAAGATCATCTACGACCCGGCGCTGTTTAATCGCGCCAACGATGCTCTTGCCCAGATACAGAACATCGTGGCCCAGGCGAACTCCACGAACGGCAGTATCGGCAAGCTGCTCAACAGTGATGAGCTCTATAACAAGGCCAATCTGGCCGTTGACAACCTGAACAAGACCATCGACCAGATCAACAGCGGCAATGGCACAATCGGTAAGTTCATCAAAGACCCGGCGCTTTACGACAACGCCAACCAGACCATGGCGAAGGCTAATCAGCTGATTACCGACATCAACGCCGGCAAGGGTACTCTCGGCAAGTTGGCCAAAGACGAAGAGCTCGCCAAGAAGCTGGATACCACCGTCACTCGGCTCAATTCCATCCTCGACCGGATCGACAAAGGCGAAGGGACTGTCGGCAAGCTGATGGTGGACCCCTCGCTCTACAACAATGCCGACGCTACCCTGGCTTCGGCCCACGAGTTGATCGAAGCGATCAAGAAGGACCCCAAGACGTACCTGACCATTCACTTGAAGATCTTCTGATAAGTGTGCCACCACTTTAGTGACATATAAAAGAGCTGCGGGTAACCGTTACTACCATATAGCTGCAAGTTTTTGCATTCCAGCATGTTCGTGGGCAAGCCTTCAGAAAATCTAAGCTGCTGATTATACTAGGCTAACTCATGTCGCAGCACTACTTCCGACTGGCCTTATAACTGCAAGTCTTTATTAAACCTGCCGCCGGTAGTTGCGCCTGCAGGCAATCAAAGACGGCATTGGAGAACAAATGAAAAAGACGCTACTCGCTTTCGTCCTCACGGTTGGTCTGCTGTTACCAGCCGCGATGTTTGCTGATACCGCGGCGTGGGAATGGGCCACCACTGGTACCCAGTTCACCAACGGCAACTGGACCTTTGGACAGGTCTTCACCCCGACCACAAACATCACGGTCGATTTCCTGGGCTACTTTAACCCCTCTACTGGAATGCTCGACAGTCACCCCGTGAGCATTTGGAATGGCACGACCGGAGCGCTGGTCGCATCCTCGACCATCACCGCCGCTTCCGGTTTTACCAGCACCCACTTCCTCTTCAACATGATTTCGCCTGTGACCCTGAGCGCGGGCCAGATCTATGAGATCACTGGCGTCAGCGGAATCGACAACTACGCTTATGGTGACACCGGTTGGACCTTGTTTGCACCTGTAACTTACGCGGGATACAACTACTGCTTAGGTTGCGGAGACGTCTTCACCGGAACCGGCACAACCAATCTTGGCCTTGGCGATGCCTTCTGGGGACCAAACTTCGGTTGGACCGCGTCCACGACTCCTGAGCCGGGCAGCCTGATGCTGCTGAGCACGGGCGTTCTCGGACTCGCCGGTATGATCCGCCGCAAGCTGTCCTAAACTTCCACCACCAGGTAAGTCCACAGCCGGAGCTTCGCGCTTCGGCTTTTCATTGCGCGCCGGAGCGGCTTTGTCGCTTGCCACCGACAGGCTCCCCCACTGAAGTCGATGCTCACCTCCCACGAATTTCCCCGTCCAAGAAGTTTGTAGTAGTGTGTCTGGTTGGAGATTTGCCCTACTTCGCTCTCCATCCGGACGGATCCAGTCCTACCTTTCGTAAGGTCCTGCGCGAACCGTCGGGGTTGTCGCGGGACGACAAATCATGATGCGAGGCAATAGTGCCCATGCGTGTTCTTTCGGTTGTATTCCTTTTGTGCGCCGCAATTTTCTGTTCCGCCCAATCCACTCCCTCTGCTACCGGCGGTCCCAAACAAATCCCCAGCTTTGATGTGACAGCGATCGACAAGACAGTCGAGCCCTGCGTCGACTTCTACCAGTACGCCTGTGGCAACTGGATGAAGAACAATCCCATACCGCCCGACAAGTCGCGTTGGGGCCGATTCGACGAGCTGGCCGAGCAGAATCTGTACATCTTGCGCGACATTCTCAACCAGGCGCAGGCCCCCGGCCAGCACAGTGCAACCGAGACGAAGGTGGGCGACTTCTACGCATCCTGCATGGATGAGAGCACCATCGAGAAAAAGGGCACCGCTCCCCTCGTTCCTGAGCTGGCCCGCATCGACGGGATAAAGACCAAAGCAAACGTGATCCAGCAGGTCGCGTATATGCACCAGCGATTCCAGCCGGCGCTGTTTGCTTTCAATCAACAGCCTGACATGCATGACTCGAGCGTGAGCATCGCATACCTCGACCAGGGCGGAATCACCCTGCCCGACCGCGACTACTACATCAAAGACGATGCCAAGTCGGTCGAGACTCGCCAGAAGTATCTCGAACACGTGCAGAAGATGTTCGAGCTCGCTGGAGACCAGCCTGGCGTTGCCGCTGCCGAAGCCAAGACCGTTCTGGCGGTCGAGACCGGACTCGCCAAGGCCTCGATGGACCGTACCGCCCGCCGCGATCCCAAGACGCGCGACCACAAAATGACCGTCACGGAAATTGCGACCGCCGCTCCCAACTTCGACCTCACCGCCTACTTCGCCAGCAACGGCTCACCCAAATTCAGCACGCTCAACGTGGGCAACCCCGAGTTCTTCACGGAGGTGAACAGCCAGCTCGACGCCGTGTCGCTTGCCGACTGGAAGACCTACCTGCGCTGGAAGACCATCAACAGCCAGGCCCAGTTGCTGACCAACGCGTTTCTTCAGGAGGACTTCCTCTTCAACGGCAAGTACATGTCCGGCCAGCAGGAGATGGAACCGCGCTGGAAGCGTTGCGTGAAAGCGACAGACCAGGACCTGGGCATGGCCCTTGGCCAGCTCTATGTGGACAAGACCTTCGGTCCGGCGGGCAAGGAGCGCACGCTGAAGATGGTGAAGGCGATCGAGAGTGCGATGCAGCAGGACATCGGCCAGCTGACCTGGATGTCAGACACCACGAAGAAGCAGGCGTACACCAAGCTCAACACCATCGTGAATAACATCGGCTATCCCGACCAGTGGCGCGATTACAGCAGCGTGGTGATCAAGTCTGACGACTACGCCGGCAACACCGAGCGCGCAGGCGAATTCGAGGTCAAGCGCCAGTACGCCAAGATCGACAAGCCTACCGACCGCAAGGACTGGAGCATGACTCCGCCGACTGTCAACGCCTACTACCGACCGCCGATGAACGACATAAATTTTCCGGCCGGAATTCTGCAGCCGCCGTTCTACGGCAAGCTGATGGACGACGCGGTCAACTATGGTGGCATCGGTGTCGTTATCGGGCACGAGTTGACGCACGGCTTCGACGACCAGGGACGCAAGTACGACGCCCACGGCAATTTCGTTGACTGGTGGACGCCCGCCGACGGCAAGGAATTTGAAAAACGCGCCGGCTGCACCGCTGACGAGTATTCCAGTTTCGTCGCCGTGAAAGACGACAAAGGCGAAGTGAAATTGAACGGCAAGCTGACGCTGGGCGAGAACACTGCCGACAACGGCGGCCTGAAGCTCGCCTACATGGCGCTGACCCAGATCATCGGCAACACGCCGGTGAAGCCGATCGACGGCTACACGCCACAGCAGCGCTTCTTCCTGGCTTACGGACAAATCTGGTGCCAGAACGTGACCGACCAGGAGGCCCGCAAGCGCGCTCTCACCGATCCGCACTCGCCGGGACAATGGCGTGTGAACGGCGCAGTGCAGAACTCCGCGGCGTTCCAGCAGGCGTTTGCCTGTAAGGACGGCCAGCCCATGGTGAGCGCGAACGCTTGCCGCGTTTGGTGAGGCCGCACATTGCCGCGGACCAGAACATGCATTTGCGCAGCGAACCCGAGAACCGCGGGCGTCTGTTTCACGTATAGCAATCGAGAGTAATAAAAAATTCTGCTCTTATAATTTCAAGCGAGGGAACCATGAGACGTTTGATCCTGATGGCTGGCGTAGTCCTGCTGGCCGGAATTTCCGCCCTGGCGCAGACTACTCCGAAGCCGGCGGCCAGTGTTTCCAGCTTCGATCTCACCGCCATCGACAAGTCGGTCGAGCCCTGTAACGATTTCTACCACTACGCCTGCGGTACCTGGCTGAAGAACAATCCGATCCCCGCCGACCAGTCGACCTGGGGACGCTTCGACGAGCTGCATGAGCGCAACCAGACCATCCTGCGCACCATTCTCGAAAAGCAATCGGCAGACACTCCCGGCCGCAGCGCGATCGACCAGAAGATCGGCGATTACTACTATTCCTGCATGGACGAATCGGGCATCGAGGCCAAGGGCACAGCCCCAGTCAAGCCCGCGATCGACAGCATCGACACCATGACCGACAAAGCGCAGATTCCCGTCGTGCTGGGCAATTTGCACCACGGAGGCGTAAAAGCCTTCTTCGATTTCGGCGCTGAGCCCGACTTCAAGGACTCGAAGGTCGATATCGCCACTGCCGATCAGGGCGGACTCTCGCTGCCCGACAAAGACTATTACTTCAAGACCGACGCGAAGTCCGTCGAGCTGCGCGAAAAGCTCGAAAAGCACATAGCGAAGATGTTCGTACTTTATGGCGAGTCGCCAGACAAAGCCGTAGCCGACGCCAAGACCGTCATGAAAGTGGAGACGGACCTCGCCAAGGGCTCGCTCGATCGCACCGAGCAGCGCGATCCCGCCAAGGTCTACCACAAGATGACGGTGGCCGACCTCCAGAAAGACAGCGCCGCCTTCGTCTGGAACAAGTACTTCACGACCATCCAGTCACCGAACTTTGACAGCCTTAACGTAGCCGTGCCCGACTTCATGAAGTCGATGAACCAGATCATCGCCAATAACGATCTCGATTCCGTGAAGACCTACCTGCGCTGGCAAACGCTGCACGCCGCCGCACCAATGCTGCCTAAAGCCTACGTCGATGAGAATTTCGATTTCTATGGCAAGACGCTACGCGGAGCCAAGGAACTGCGTCCGCGCTGGAAGCGCTGCGTGCAGTACACCGACGGTGACCTCGGCGAAGCGCTTGGCCAGGCCTATGTGGCCGAAACCTTCCCGCCCGAGGCCAAAGCCCACACGCTGCAGATGGTCCACGAGCTCGAAGCCGCGCTCAAGACCGACATCGGCGAGTTGTCCTGGATGAGCCCTGACACCAAGAAGCAGGCGCTCGAGAAGCTGTCGCGCATCGACAACAAAATCGGCTATCCCAACAAGTGGCGCGATTACAGTTCGCTCAACATCGTCCGCGGCGATGCCATGGGCAATTCGATGCGCTCCAACCAGTTCGAGTTCAACCGCCAGCTCGCCAAGATCGGCAAGCCGGTTGACCGCAACGAGTGGGGCATGACTCCGCCGACGGTGAACGCCTACTACAATCCGCTGGAAAACAACATCAACTTTCCGGCTGGCATTCTGCAACCGCCGTTCTACGACTACAAGGCGGACGATGCCACCAACTTCGGCGGTATCGGCGTCGTAATCGGTCACGAACTCACCCACGGCTTCGACGACGAGGGCAGCCAATTCGATGCCGACGGCAATCTGCGCGACTGGTGGACCGCGTCCGACAAGGAACAGTTCAACAAGCTGGAAGACTGCTTCGTCAAAGAGTACGACGGCTTCGTGGTCGTTGACGACGTGCACATCAAGGGCGACCTGACGCTGGGCGAGAACACCGCCGACAATGGCGGATTGCGCATCTCCCACATGGCGTTGCTCGACGTGCTCGCGGCAACTCCGGAGAAGACCGTCGATGGTTTCACCCCGGACCAGCGCTTCTTCCTCGGCTACGCGCAGATCTGGTGCGAGAACATGACTTCGCAGGCCGAACGTTTGCAGGCCCTCTCGAACGAGCACTCTGACCCGATGTATCGGGTCAACGGAGTGGTGTCGAACTCCGCTGATTTCGCCAAAGCCTGGGGCTGCAAACCCAACGCACCGATGGTCCGCAACCCCGCCTGCCGCGTCTGGTAACGCGCAGGTAGGGTTCATGTCAGGGCGCGACTGCGGCGGCGGAAGGAGTCGCTTCCGCAGCTTCGCGGTTTTGAAGGGGCGCAGGTTTAGCTGCGCCATACAGGCCCTTTATTCTTGTCATCCCTCGCAGGCTTTAGCCTGCGGGGGATCTGCTTTTCTGACTAATTTCCAAACCCGCTACGACCAGCCGTTCGATCCAACTCTTCCGCGACGGGCATGAGCATGCATGCTCAACGCATCCCCGGTTGCCTTAATTCTCAGCCCAAGCTTCCTCCGTGTCCTCCGTGCCTCCGTGGTGGGTCTTGCCGTTGTCTCCGCACCAGCTTTGCAACTACTACGTCTCACTCTCCCCTGCGCACCCTGGGTTATAGTGAAACGTGGTATCGGTGAAATCTTCCCGCCTTCATTCTCTCCGGATTTTCGTTGCGTTCGCCGCACTCCTGCTGCTGGCGGCTGCGCCCGCCTGCAAGCGCTCAGTCATTACCAAGCATGAGTACATGTATGTATCGGCCGCGGAGACCAGCCTGCGCGATCGCGTCGCCACTCTCTACACCAAGGTTGGAACAGTTCACAACGGCGAACGGGTTGACGTACTCGAGCGCCAGCGACGCTTCGTGCGCGTGCGCACCGACGCCGGTATCGAAGGCTGGATCGAGCAGCGCAGCTTGGTATCGCAGGAAGTCTTCGACGGCTTCCAGAAGTTGCAGCAGGATGGCAAAGCCGTGAGCGTGCAGGCCCACGGAACCACGCGCACCGAACTCAACATGCATCTCACGCCAGCGCGCGATGGCGAACGTCTTTACCAGCTCAAGGACGCCGAGAAGGTCGAAGTCCTGAAGCGCGCTACCTCCGACAAGAACGCGCCCAAGCCCCCAGCGCCGCCGAAGCCTGGGACGCAGACTGCGAAAGGCCAGCCCACAAGCCCCGCGAACAACGACCAGAAGCAACCTTCGCCAGCGCCGCCGGTGTCAAACCAACCCGCTGCCTCTCAGCCAACTCCGACGCCGGGCGCGACTACCCCGGTGTCCGGTGCAAAAACGGTCGCAGGCGGTGCCACCGACAAAACGAAGGCGAAAGACACCGAGCCGCCCAAGCCCCTCATGGAAGACTGGTACCTCGTGCGCAACTCCGCCGGCCAGGTTGGATGGGTCTTGATGCGCATGATCGACCTCGACGTTCCGCTCGACATCGCGCAATACGCCGAAGGGCAGCGCATCATGGGCTATTTCGTTTTGAATACGGTGCCGGAAACCATCGATGGCCAGCAGAAAGAGGAGCCCCAATACCTCGTGCTGCTCAACGAGCCCAAAGACGGCCTCGCATGGGACTATAACCAGGTCCGCGTCTTCACCCGCAATCGCAACAAGCATCGTTATGAAACGGCTTATCGCGAGCGCAACATGGAAGGCTATTTCCCGGTAACGACCGGCCACGCTGTCTTCGATAAGGAAGGCGATCTGCCGACTTTTACGATTCGCAAAATGTACGACAACGGACAGATCGAGCAAGTCACCTACAAAATGAATGGCCCCATCGTGCGCCGTGTCCCGACGCCTGAAGAACTCGCGGCGCAGAAAGCCAAGCACGATTCCGCTGCAGCCGCCCATCAGCAGTCCGCCTCCAAGCCCGCCAGTAGCAAGCCACCCAAGTCTAAGAAGAAGACCAAGCACAAGCCGCACTGAGCCAGCGTGCTCGGTACCACGGAAATCACAAGCCACAAAAAACTCCGTGTCCTCCGTGCCTCCGTGGTGAATCCCCCGACGGATATGCCGTCAGTCCGTCATATTCCCATTTCGGAACGCTGCTGGTTACTTTAGTTTTCCCGCCCCACAAATTCCCGTGGCGTACAGTCACTTCTCGCTTTACAACTAAGTCTGTGGGCTAGGGGATTGGTATCTCTGGCCGTGCGCGCCCAGTGCGCGACACAAAGCGCTCTTTGAAAATTCCCAGAATGGGAACCAAAGGCCCAGCCAGCCGCGAAAATGCGCCGCTAAGTCCTACGCCGAGACTTGGATACGTATAAATACATATTGAATCAACGACATGCGAACATTTTCCGCCCAAGGATAAGAATATACTTGACAGAAGTCATTGATTCCATTACACTGTTTTATGTAAGAGGTAAGTCCAATGGAATCACCAAAGACACTCCAACAAGCCATTCAGGTATTTAGCGACTTCGATAACTGTCGCGAGTTCATGGCCTTTCTGCGCTGGCCGGACGGCGTTGTGCGCTGCCCACGCTGCGACTCCGACAAAGTAGCCTATCTGCCGAAGGCCCGCGTGTACTGGTGCAAGGGCGATCACAAGAAACAGAAGTTTTCGCTGAAGGTTGGCACCGTCCTAGAGGATTCTCCGATTCCGCTCGAGAAGTGGCTTCCTGCTGTCTGGATGATGGTCAGCGCCAAGAACGGAATCAGCAGCTACGAACTGCATCGCGCTTTGGGCATCACGCAAAAGTCGGCTTGGTTCATGTCGCATCGTATTCGCGCTGCCCTAAAGTCTGGCGGGTTTAACGTGCCTTATAAGCTGGGCGGTGACGGTGGCCCCGTGGAAGTTGACGAGACTTTCATCGGCGGGAAGGTCAAAAACATGCACCCAAGCCGTCGCGCTAGACTCAACTTCATCCGTGACTCGGTTGACCGGAAAGACCCGTACATGGGAAAGACGGTGGTCATGGGGATGCTGGATAGAGAACTCCGCCAGGTACGCGCTAAAGTCGTGCCCAACACCAAACGGGAGGCTCTGCAAGATCAGATTCTCAAGAACGTAATGCATGGCTCCAAGGTCTACACCGACGAGCACACGGGATACATGGGGCTCGAACACAAGTACGTGCATGACGTGGTGAACCACGTCGAACGGTACGTGAACGGGCAGGTCCACACTAACGGCATTGAGAACTTTTGGAGTTTGCTCAAGAGAACCTTGAAAGGAACCTACGTTGCCGTAGAGCCATTCCACCTTGACCGCTACGTGGACGAGCAGGTTTTCCGGTTCAACAATCGCGCTACGAAAGACAATCCGCTAAACGATTCAGACCGCTTCATTCTGGCGCTATCGCAGATCGTAGGCAAGCGGCTCACTTACAAAGAAGTGACCGGGAAGGAGGGGGAGGCGCGATTCTAACCCTTATCGCCGGAAGCGTGGCCGGAAGCCTTCGGCTTAGGTCCACGTTTCGGCTTCCCCGCGTTCGCCAGCTTTTCTTCCGCCAGGAGTCGATTCACTTCAGCCTTTGGCACACGCACAAGGACGCGCATCGCGTTCTCGAAATTCGTGTACTCGGCTGACGGTTTGGGGCTAGACTTCATGCGCTCATAGTACCTCAATCTCAAAGGAGTCAGCATGATTAACGAGAAGAATTTGCGCGAGGCTTTGACTTTCCTTGCGACCCAAGCCCTGACGCAGTACGAGACATGCTCACTGCTTTCCGAGCAGGTTCAGGCGCTTCAAGAGACAGTTCGCGGACTAGATCCAACGTTCGACGATGTTCTTGCGCAGAAACAACTTCACCGCACAAAGACATCCGCAAGCGCCGTAATTGTTCCCGCTGTAAAAGCTGAACTCTCCGAGATAATTCGGCAATTGAAAGCTGGCTTGGTTTGTTAGCTTGCATCGCACATGTCTCCTGTGGTATTGAGAATGTGCGCTGGTTCTCTAACTAGCGTCAGAGTTTATTTTTGATTCTTCGTTAGACCGATTCGCTCCCAGCTTGGCGGCTCTCAAGCGTTCCGGCCTTCCTAGCCCGAAGTGTATCACAACGGGCGGAAGGGCGGATAATGTGTCTCGAAGTGAGTAATGACAGCCTCGACCATTTGCACCATCTCGCCGAGCGTTTCAATCATCGGACGGCCCTGCAAGATTTCAGGTTCACCGAACGTTATGTCAGCGGTGACGCTCATCTGGCGATCCGCTTCATGATTCCCGGCGACCCATCCGATTACATCGCCCTTTTCAAGCGCAGTCGGGAAAGCCATGCTGATTTCTGTCGGTTCGCTTGTAAGGTTTATACCCCAACGGCCAACTCGCATAGCGACTGTGGGCACCAGCCTATGCTTGTCTACCCTGTCGAGCTCGTGGATAGCCCACAGAGTGTTATTCCCTCCAAGGTATGGATGTATCGAATCAATGATTTTCTTCGCCTCGTCGGGAATCCCTTTTGTCTTTCCGCCCGACTCGGCTTCGTATTCCTTCGCACTATTGGAAATTGGAAAATAAACACCCCCTCCCGGCTCCTTTTTCGAACTCCGAACCAGTTCACAGGCGAGGTAATCCAAAGCAGTTCTGAGATTGTGGGCGGCATCTCCCAAGATCAATCCCATAGATTCGGGAATCTCAGGCAATTCTTCGAGAACAAAAACGGTCTTACCTTCGGCAGGATCGAACTTGGGAACTCCGAGATAATCCTCAGTCCCGAGGAATTTAAGACGTTCGGTGTCCAAATCCGCGATGTGCTTTTTGGCCCGTTCAATCTTGAGCCGAGCGCCTTTTAGATTGAGCACGATACTCACTCCCGCATAATAGCAGCGGAGTGAATAAGCCCTGTCACGGCACCCTCACCTTAGCACATAACTTCAGTGAAGTATATTATTACCCGCCCAAGCCATTGATTCTAAACGATCGTGAAACAGCATTTTTAAGTGTTGTAGTCGACTATAACACCCGAAGGTCCGCACCTTTAGAGCCTGCCCTGAGCGAATCCGATCGTCACCTTACCGGCTGTAGAACTCCGCGATAGCCGCCACGACTCTCTGCTGCTCGTCATCGCGCAATTCGGGGAAGATAGGTACCGCCAAGGACTCCTTCGCGGCGGCTTCCGAAACCGGGAGGTCTCCGGGCTTGTAACCGAGGTAGGCAAAGCTCTGTTGCAGATGCAGCGGCACCGGGTAGTAAATCTCGGTGCCGATCCCGTGAGCGGTGAGGAAGGCGCGCAACTCATCCCGGCGAAAGGCGCGCACTACGTACTGGTGATAGATGTGGAAAGCCTCAGGCCGGGTCTGCAACAGGCCGACCGGAGCCTGGGCATCAACCGTCAGCGCGCCAGCCTTCACGAGTCCTGAATCGCGCAGGAGCGCGTCGTACCGGGCCGCAATTGCGCGGCGTCGCAGGTTCCAATCGTCGATGTGCTTCAGCTTGATGCGCAGCACCGCAGCCTGCAACGCGTCGAGGCGGCTGTTCCAGCCGATCTCCTCATGGTAGTAACGCTCGCGGCTGCCATGGTTCCGCAGCCGCCGAACGTGGTCCGCTACCTCTTCATCGCCGGTGGTAACGGCTCCGCCATCGCCGTAGGCGCTGAGGTTCTTCGTGGGATAGAAGCTGAACGCATTGACTAGGCCCAGCGAGCCGGCCTTCTTCCCGCGCCAGCTCGCCCCAAACGCCTGAGCCGCATCTTCGATGATCCAGACGCCGTGCTTCTGGGCGAGCGCAGCGAACGCATCCATGTCGGCACATTGTCCGTAAAGATGTACCGGCATGATGGCGCGAACCGGCTGCAAACCGGCGAGTAGCTTTTCGACCGCGGCAGGATCAAGGTTCAGGGTTGCAGGTTCGACATCGGCGAAAACCGGCTGCGCCCCACAGCGCGTGATCGAACTGGCGGAGGCAAAGAAGGTGAACGGTGGTGTGATGACATGATCGCCGGGCTGAACTCCCGCGGCCGCCAATGCCAGCCACAAGGCATCGGTACCGGAGGAGCAGCCCAAGCTGGCGCGCACGCCGAGGTAAGCGGCCGACTCGCGCTCGAACGCATAGAGTTCCGGCCCGCCGATGAAGTATTGCGTGGTCAGCACTCGTTCAACGGCCGCAGCGACGTCGTCCTTGATCGACTCGTACTGCCGCTTAAGGTCGAGCATGGGCACGGGCTCAGGCTTGGCGAACGAAACGGATGTAACCGGCGCGGATGAGGTGGAAGGCATGACGAAGCTTTAATTTTAGCAGTCGAGTTGGGACGCGTACTCCAACTGGGAAATCATTCGGTTCCGGCTAATTTCCAGGGACTCATTCGTCAAAACTTGGTGGGTGCGTTCGCTGGGGGTGACTAAGGTTGAACGCAACGATTACCGGCAGTAGGGCTGTTCACGGCAACTATGGAACTGCATCGCGTTTTGATTTACCGTGCAGAGCATGGAAATAGCCGCACACCGCGTCGACACTGAGAAGCACGTCAGCGGGATCCGTTGGGTGGTTGCAATTGCTCTCGCCGTTTCTGCTGCGGCCTCGTACAACTTCTACGTGGCCCAGGGGATTGTTGTTGGCGCCCTAATAGGACTGCCCGGACGCCAGGGAGATGTGTTGCTCGCTCAACATAATGCTCTGTACTGGCTTGCTGCGTTTGCCGTGCTCCAAGTGGGTCTTATTATCGCGATCTTCTCGATTCTCCAGTTCGGCGCGGATGCAACACCATTTGCCCGCTTTATCGGTCGAGGTACCGCTGCAGCCTTCTTATCTATTCCGGCAACGCTCATCGCTGGCTTGGTCATCTTCGCTGTATTGCAGCTACAATGCCAGTTCTGGCCGCACTTGCGATAGCTATCGTGAAATCGCCCTATCGGTCAGAAGGAAGGCGACTTCAGCTGGTCGCCTTACTGCAACCGCGCCTTGACGCTTATCGTGCCTCCGCCAGTGACCTCGACGGGTGTTCCGTTCTTCAGATACGGCTGCAGTACCGCGGGGCTGGCCCAGTCGAGGTCCCACGCGTCCTGCAAAGCGATCGCAGTGTAGAGCCCGGGAAGCACCTCGGGCAGATTGAACGTGCCATCACTGTCACTCTGGTCGCGGCGGAAGAGAGTCCAGTTGCTGTCGGGATTGCGGGGAACGAGCACCACCATCGCCCCCGCAAACGGCTTGTCGTCACGCAAGACGACCCCGGTGACTTTGGCCACAGCGTGGGTTGCGGTACATACCAACTGCACGCTGCCGCCACTGATTTCGATGGTCTGTCCAATGGTCTTCGCGCCTTTGGCAATCATGCTCTTGATCTGGTACCCAGGCGCGTTGGACAACACGACTTCATACTTCCCGGGACGAACTTCGTCGTCCTTGAAATCGAACAGTCCTTTGTCCGACACTTCAGCAGAAAAGTTCTCCCGCGAGGTTCGGTTAGTGAGAACGACATACATCTTCGAGACCGGCCGGGTTCCACCCTCCAACACAAGCGCCCCGCTCACCGATGCAAGCGCCGGGCTCTCGCTGGGGTCGAGCTCGACGGTGCCGGAGAGGTCGATCTCTTTGTACCAGCCGCTCCCGTTCCGCTTGCCACCGGACTCGGGCATCTCGATCACGTAGTGTCCCGGCGCAATTCCGGTGTACTCATACATCCCGGCGGTGTAGCCGAAGCCTTGGGCCGACATCACCGGAGAGAGGACCCCATCGAAGATGAGCTGCGAAACTCGGGGAAATCCGCGGGGTGCGCTGGGGTTCTTGCTGTCGCTGTCGCGGTTCTTGATGCGGAGATGCACTGCAGGCACTGCGCGCATCACGATGTCAGCAGTGGCACGCTCACCGGGGTGGAGCACCAGGGCGGTTGCACCCGCCGAGTCTTCGGCAGCCGGATAGAACGTCGTGGGATAAGCGACGTCGAGCTGCGCCCGTTCTTCGGCCACGCGGACGTTATCAGACTCCGTTTGGTTTTGTTGTTGGCTCGAATATTGCGCGTACCAAGGCCGCGCAGACACTGCGACGAAGTAGGTTCCAGCGGAAAGGTGTCCGAACTGATAGTGGCCGCGGTCGTCCGTGCTGGCATTGGAGATGAGCTGCGTGCGTTGTTGACCGGTATCGTTATTGCGCTGGAACAACTGCACGCTGGCGTTTCGCACCGCATCGCCATCATCGTCGGTGACCGTGCCTTCGATGCCCGCGTCCAGGATAAGCCGGAATACGAGGTTACCACCATCGAGATCGGGACCGACCGCGATGCCGCTGAAGAAGTTGCTGTGCTGGTTGAAGCCCTGCGCGCGATACCCGCGTGCGCTGGCTGTGAGCGAGTATTTCCCAGCGGGCAGTCCGGGAAATGCGAAGCGTCCGTCCGCACCCGTCTGCATGGTTTGCGTGTCGTGGCGGTTCTCAGTGGAGGTGATCGACGCTGCTACGCCAGACAAAGGCTGTCCGGTCGTCGAGTTCACGATGATCCCTGCGATGGGATAACCCGTCGGCGGTTTCACTGGAGCGGCAGTCTGCGCGACCAGCCCAATGGCCGAGAGCGCAATCGCAATGAACACAAGCCGGGCGATCAATTCGACGACTCCCCAGTGTGGACCAGCTCCAGCGTCACGGTGGCCCGTTGACCGGGCGCGAGTGTGACATGAGCTGCTTGCGAACTGTAGTTTTGCAGAACGTCAGGGTTGGAATACTCAATGTCCTCCACGTGATCGAAAGCCAGAACTGTGTAGTCCCCCGGCGCCAGCGAGCTGAGGGTGAACTCCCCGGGGCCGGAGTTCTTGCCTTGCGGTGGATAGTAATAACTGACCTGTGGTGCTGCCTTAGCGAGTCCGGCGGGAATAGCCACGATCGTTGCGGGCACGTCGGTGCCCGTGTGGGTTACGGTCCCGGTGAGCGTGGCCACGTCGTTACGAAGCGTCACCTGGATCGTCGAAGGCGGCGCGCCCGAGGTCAGCACCAGATCGTCGGTGAGCAGATTGGTCTGGCCGTATTCGGCGGATTGTATGTACCACGGTGGCTGCGGCATCAACTCCACCGTGTATCTGCCGGCTTCGATGTTGCGAAACACCAGGTTCTGCTGGCCCGGCGTGCCCTCGAAGCCGGCGTACGACTCGGAAGCGCCGGGCTGGCTGGCCATCAGGCGGGCCCCGAGTGGAGGCCCCTGCGTCAACGATCGAACGTCCTTGACTGTCCCCGGTCCGGCTTGCGCGACCGACTCCGTATGCACTGCGATGGGAATCGAAATCGCCGGGACTAGCGCCAAGTGGAGGTTGAATTGATCAGAGGCGAGGTTAACGCGAGCTTCGGCGCGCACTGGTTGGTTCGGGGCCGACTGCGAAAACGCCTTCAGCACGTAAGTCCCGGCTGGCACTCCGCGGAAGTCAAAGCGGCCATTGTCGGGGCTGAACTCATAGGACATTGGGACTTGGGTTCCCGATTGGTCGCACAATTGAAGACTGACTCCCTGATTGGGCACGTATCCGCTGATCGTCCCCGAGATCCTGTACACCGGCACTTCGTCCAGGGAGAAGTTCGCTTCCGCAGTCTGTCCGGCGCTCAACTCGATAGGGGATGCCGAGGCGATGTCAGGAACCCCGGGAAAGTACACGCCAGGATATCCGGTCTTCGATTCGGAAGGGACTTCGAACACGCTTTCCAGGAGGGGTGTGATCGGTCCGGCGGAGAGGAAGTAGGTTCCCGGCCGCAGATTGGCGAAGCGAAATCGGCCGTCTTCGCCAGTCGGGGTGTTTCCTATGGGTTCCCAATGCTTCCGGCCTTCGCGCACGTTGATGTGGGTCATCGTGACCGGTACGTGCTCGAGTGGCATGCCAGCCGTGGTTGTCACTTTGCCGGCAATCACGCCTTCCGGAGTGAGCTTGAGCACGACCGATTCTGACTTCGGCCCGACTTCCACCTGCCGAACCATGGGCGTTCGCAGTTCGTGCTCTCCGAAGTATCCCGGCTTCTGGGCGGACAGTGAGACCGGGCCGGCGGGTATGGCGTCGAACTGAAACCGGCCATCGCCATCACTGAAGGCCGTGCGTTGTTGCTGACCGTTGATTTGCACGAGGGCCTTGCGGATGGGCTCCCCAGTCAAGGCGTTGATTACTGTGCCCGCGACGGGGAATCGTTCGACGCGAGTTTGCGTGGGGGGTGCAGCAGACCCACCATAAACCTGGCTGTTGTCGGCCGTCTGCGCGTGGGCGGACAGCAGAAGCGCGCAAGAGCAGACTGTGACAAGAAGTACGCCGATTCGCCTACGAGACTTCCTGGGCTGCACCCGGTGCGAAGTACCCACTACACGCGAGAGATCTGGAAGCCTTGGAGTGACGGGGATGTGCATCGGCGGAATCCGAAGGCCGCTGCAACCGCTGCGGCCTTCCTACACTATAGACACCAACCGATGCGACGGAGTTGCTCTTCTCGCACAGTGTCGACAGCCCTGTCGGCCTGGAATCGGCGGTGAGCGTTTCCGGCTATTTTCCGGAGCGTTTGCTGGCCCGGGCGATAAAGACCTCCTGGGCGTTGAGTGCGCCCTTCTTGCCGGCGTTGGGGTCGCGCACATATTTGCCATCGGCGAGCATGTGGCGGGCTTTCGCCTGGTCTTTCTGGTAAGTGGCGAGGATATCGTCCTTGAGCACACGGATGAGGCCCTTGTCCTGCACGGGAAACAAAGTCTCGACACGGCGATTGAGGTTGCGAGGCATAAGGTCGGCGCTGCCCAAGTAGATTTCTTCGTCGCCGCCATTGAGGAAATAATAGATGCGGCTGTGCTCGAGGAAGCGCCCCACAATGCTAGTGACCTTAATGTTGTCGCTGACGCCTGGCACCCCGACGCGCAGGCAGCAGATGCCGCGCACCAGCAGATCCACTTTTACCCCGGCCTGCGATGCCTGGTACAGCAACTGGATCATCCTGCGGTCCACCAGAGAGTTCATCTTCAGGACCAGGTGTGCCGGGCGGCCCGCCTTCTGGTGATTAATTTCCCGTTGCAGTAGCCCTTCAAAGCGGTCACGGAGGGAGACGGGCGCTACCAGCAGCTTATGGTACGTCGATTTCGCGGAATAACCCGTAAGGAAGTTGAACAGGTCAGTGCAATCGGCACCCATGTCAGGATCACAGGTGAGCATGCCGACATCGGTGTAGAGCTGCGCGGTCACGCTGTTGTAGTTGCCAGTGGAGAGATGCGCGTAGCGGCGGATGACGTCGCCTTCCTTGCGCACGATAAGAGCTGCCTTGCAATGTACTTTCAGCCCCAGCAGCCCGTACACCACGTGGACGCCATATTCTTCCAGCTTGCGCGCCCAGCCGATATTGCTCTCCTCATCGAATCGCGCCTTCAGCTCCAACAGCACGGCGACCTGCGTGCCGTTTTCCGCGGCTTCCAGCAGTGCGTCGACGACTGGAGCATTTCGACCGACGCGGTAGAGAGTGATCTTGATGGCCAGCACGTTAGGATCGTTGGCGGCTTTTTGCAGGAGGCCCACGATGGGCTGGAACGAGTCGAAGGGCTGATGAAACAAAATATCGCCACGGCGGATGGTGGCAAAGATGTCTTCTTCGTCGTCCTTGAGCAGGGGCGCTGGCAATGCTGGCACAAATGGCGGGTATTTCAGGTCGGGGCGATCGATGCGGGCGAGGCCGCGGACCCGTACCAGAGAAAGCGGGCCTGTGATTTTGTAAATGTCGTCGCGGTCGAGTTCAAGGTTGGTGACCAGGATTTCGAGCACCGAAGCAGGCATGGCCTCGTTGATCTCCACCCGCACCACGTCGGCGAAGCGCCGCTGGAATACTCCTTCCTCGACCGACTCCATCAGGTCGCCGGCCTCCAGGTCCTGGATGTCGGAGTCGGCGTCGCGTGTGATGTGGAAGGGATGTGCCTCGACGATCTCCATGCCCGGGAAGAGCGCTCCGAGGTTGGCAGTCACCAGTTGTTCGATCCATACGAACACCTGTTCCTTCACCACTACTTTGGTGCGGCTCCTGGGTTTCGGAGCGATGGTGACCGGGACTAACTGCGGCAGGGTGTCAGGGATCTTGACGCGCGCAAAGTGCTCGACACCCTGGGCGTCGCGCAAGACCACCGCAAGGTTCAGACTCAGGTTCGAGATGTGCGGAAACGGCCGGCCAGGATCGAAGGCCAGC
>Ga0070766_10000392_pt1 | contig 19061 bp, 17 predicted proteins | sample HubBroMetageWFT6_FD_69782 | JGI IMG/M metagenome (GOLD analysis project Ga0070766, IMG submission 69782) | Warmed and freeze-thawed soil microbial communities from the Hubbard Brook experimental Forest, New Hampshire - Hubbard Brook CCASE Soil... | ecosystem: Environmental > Terrestrial > Soil...
TGGCGAGTCTAAGCTCGGAGAAAGGGCTGAAGCTGTTTGAGCTTGCTTCTGCAAGCGACGTAAAGGTACAAGCCGCGTTACTGGCGCAGCGTGATGCGCTCCGCGAGCACCCCGAACCAATTCTGCTACGACGGCGCGACAACTCTCTTGTGCAGGAACCAGCCGCGCCTGCGCCACACACTTCTCCCTCGCAGACGGATACTCCGCAACCGCAACAATGACTGTAGCGCCGCGACGAATTAGAGGTTGCGCTCCTGAAATCGCCCGATATCGGATTCCGGGTCGTAGGTGAAATAGCGGATAAGATTCTTAAAGTAGCGCAGGAGAGTATTCACGTTCGTGTAATACCAGCAGCAGTGAATCATCTGGGGCGAGAATCCGCAAATGAACCGGAAGTGGCCGAGCGTGGGCCCGGATCGACCGAGCATCGCGGCAGCCATGCGGTGATTGCCATCTAGAACAGTCAACGGGCTCCGGCTATCGATCCCAATCAGAATCACGGCCGGATTGATAAGGTTCTGTTCCACGGAGGAGCTCAAAAGCCGCAACTTAGCTAAGAAAGCATCTGGGGAGGGTTCTGCCAGCTTTGTCCGAATGCGCTCGATTACGTCTGTTAAGTAGAAGCTTCCGTTCGCAACCCGGCGCCATTGCGCCCTGGGAAAAAAGCGAACGCGATCAATATCTTCGATCCTCAACTCGACCTCGAACCATTTGGTGTCTGCTGGCAACTCCCGCCACATCGCACCTCGCCGGAGAAAGAGCAAAGCCTGCCGCAATGCGTTCTCTCTGGAGCTCTGTAGGTTCGGTTTCCGGACAAGTTGGTCGAATTGATCCCGGTATTCATCAAACTCCGGATGATGAAACTCACTCCGCAGAAACTCCGCCATAACCTCCTCCTCCGTCAGCATACGGATCTGCCGGAGGTTGCTATAGATGTCAAACGCCTTAGGAGTTAGCTGGCGCCTCAACAATGGAACGATCAGACCAATTAGCAAGATCAGCATCAGCACCAGTTGCACAAGGATCACCTGGCGCAGGCTTTGGTGAAGCATGTAAATGCCCAGAGCCAGCGCGCCGCTGAATGCCAGCTGAACCCAGCTGGTGTTCGCAATCTTGCGGGACATTTCATAAGTGATAATGACAGAACTCAGCGAATAGACTCCGGTGGTGATGGCGTACAGGATCAGCAAGGGCGCGAGCATGCCGTAACTGTTGACCTCGAACTGAGCACCGAAGAGTGTCTTCCACAAGAAACTGGGGATCAGCCATAGGCCGAAAATCAAAACCGCTAGAATGAGAAAGACCAGAAGCAAAGAAGTAAATAATACGGGTTGGCCCTCATGCTCGTCGTCATCCGCGCCCGCCGATACAGGAAACATGGTGTTTACCACAGACCAGGCGCACATATTGACTAGCCGCCCTACCAGCGCGATGGCAGCGTAAAATCCCGCTTCAGCTGGAGGAAAGAAATGCTTCACGAGAACGATATCGAAGTTATTAATGATCGTCTGGCCTGAAAAGAAGACGATTGCCTGTAACCCTTCTCGGAACGAAATGGCGATTTTGCGGAAGCTAAGAGAGGTTAAACCGGGGCTTGGGAGTGCAACAAAGTAACAGGCAATCACCGCCACGGCACTGGCCAGAACTGCTCCCTTCACGCCCATGCCAAGCTCGATCAACAAGAACGCACCGCCTAGCCGCACCAGTCCTTCCAGCATGAAATTGACGGCCAGGGGCCCAAAGGCGTGAATGCCCTGGATGTATCCTCGGCGCACGCCGAGCGGAACATAAAAGGCCGTACCCAGAGCTAGAAGCGAGATCAGGAGTGGATCGGGCAGATTTAGATAACGGGTTATGGGCCGTTCGAGCAAAAATAGCAACAAGCCAATCGCGATTCCTGCCATCCAGGAGCGCTGGTGCAAACTCGCGAAGACACTAGCCTGTCCCTCCGGCGAAGAGCTCCGTGCCACATACTTTGCACACACGACCTGAAACGACAGAGTAATGCCCGACATCAGCATCAGCAGCGTGTAGACCGCGGTAGCATGGGCGAATCCGGCGGGACCGAGGAGCCGGGCGGTAATCACGTTGTAAAGGAGGTTGGTTACGCCCACTAGTCCGGAACCGGCCAACAACGTGAGGCTGCCGCCGAGAAGTTGGTTCTTCAGCGTTTTGGTGCGCGACGATGCCCGCGTTGAAGTCTCATCAACGGATACGGCGCTTTCGTCGCTCTTTATGACTTCAGTCATTAATTTCGGCAGTCATGATTTCGGCAGCGGCCAGCTTACGCTGGCTAAAACAGAGTAAAGTGCACGACTGGAAATACATTTGTTCGCGTCGTTCCGGCGAAGTCGTAGAACGTCTGCTGCTGAACGCCCAGAGAAAATCGAAACGGGGATGCGAAGATTCCCCCCGTATCTTGCGGGGCTCCCCGAGCTGGACGCGTGTAAGAAAGCAGAACCTCACTCTGCGCATTGTCGTATTCGTGAAAGCCCTGTCCCCGCGATAGCAGGAAGGAACCTTGAACGTTCCACCTCGAACTCGCCCGCAGATCGAATCTGGCGCCCGGCAGCAAAGCCTGGGCAATGGCGTATTGCGTTTGCTGCACCCTCCACGATCGGAGGTCCTCGGCCAGTACCGCGGCAGTGAGCCGACTACCGAACTGATGCTGGAGCCCGATGTAGATTGAAGTATTGAAATACTCTTCGACGAAAGGACGAAACTGCAAGTCGCGGACCGCGTAGCCTGTGAGCAGAGAGGTGTGTCCCCAAGGATGCCCAACGTTGAATTCCAGGCTGGCGGAAACATCCCGCGAATTCAGATTTTGATCGATGAACGGTCCAGTCTCACGGATTGCGCTGCCGTTGATTGAAACCCAGTTGTAAAACGAACTCGTCGAAACATAGAGAAACTGCCGGAAAAGGTTCTGGCTCATGTAGACCGGGGAAATCGTATCGCGCCGGATCGTAAATTGCAGTCCACCGTTAAAGGCAATTGAGTTTGCCCCAAGATGAAGAATCGGCGTCATACCGCCGTTGATCAAAGTGTCATAAGTGTTGCGATCCTGAATCACGTTCACGCTGGGAAAAAGCAACCGCCCGGTCGTCAGGCTTTCGCCGACAAATCCGGAGATTGCTGGCAGATTGCCGACATGTAGCCGGTAGTGGGATTCTGCGAGGCTTTGGTAAGATCGCCGCGGCGGCGGCAGCAGTGACGGATCGGTGACGTGGAGGATCTCGGCATCCAGAGTGTACACATTGATATCTTCGAGCGCAGGAGTAAATAACGCTTCTGGAGAAAGGCTTACACTCTGGTTGAGCTGCCGGCCTTCTTCGGCCGCAAGTTCATCCTGTGCCGTCTGAGCTGTTTGTATGTTCTCCTGCCCGGCAACGCTACTGGCCTGAGCGAAGCTCGAAAGAGCATGTACGGTATCCTGCCGCTGGCGGTATACGTTGGCTTCCGCCATCATATAGTCGTAATCGTCGCTGAAGTCTTTTGCCGGGCCCAGGCTGGCTAGCGCGTCTTCTGCTTTGTGGTTTTCCCCCTCCGCCAGATAAGTATTGGCCAGTCCAACTTCAACTTCGAGAGGATTGGCACCCGCCAAACGCGCCTTGTCGAAATACGCTTCGGCAAGATCGAAGTCATGCATCGCCAGGAAAATGCTGGCTGCTCCGACGATGTCCTCCGGCGTAACCGGAGATTCATCCGCGCGTGCCTCGGCGAAACCCAGTGCGATCTGCCGGCGGGCGTCATCGAAATGCCCCTGTCGAACGAAGATCTCGGCGATAGCCAACCGCACCCCGATGCGGTCTCCGCCCGGGACATCGAGCGCGCGCGAAAAGCGCTGCATCGCTGCGTCCCTGTCTCCTAGAATCAAAAGCGCACTGCCGGTGGCCATCAAAGTGTCAACGGAATTGTTGCCGTATTGTTCCGCCAACTGGACGTCGCGCATGGTTTCTGTCCGGGCGCCTTCTTTTGCGTGTACCTGGGCTCTCAGGGCATAAACCGCAGGATCAGTCGGCGAGAGCTTTTGTGCCACTTCGATGGCGGCAAGTGATTGCTGGAATCGCCTTAGATGATAGAGCGTGTCAGCATATGCGAGCCGGATCGACAGATCGTTGGGGACCTCTTGCAGCGCGGCTCTATACTCGGGCTCGGCACGCGAGAAGTCCTGCTCTTGCCGGAAGGCCTCTGCTCTTGCCAAGCGCCACGCATGGGACGTCCCTAATAATTTCTGCACGTCGGCCAACTGTGTAAGGGCCGGCTTTGGGCGGTGCAACTGCAGGTCGGCGTAAGCTAAACCCAGATGCGCCTCGCCGTAGCTGGGCTGCAGCTGAACCGCAGTTTGAAAATCTTTGGCCGCTTTGCCGGGCTGGCGAAGATCATTGAACACGAATCCTCGATTTACATACCCAGTTGCCATTTCAGGATCACGCTCGAGGGCACGGGTGAAATCCTTGAGCGCCTCGCCGGTTTCTCCCTTATGCACGTGAATGTTGCCGGCAATCAAAGGAAGATCCTTATCGTTGGGAAACATCGGATCATATTTCTTCAGCAGCGCCGCCGCTTCTTCGTATCGCCCTAAGTAGAAGAGATCATAGGCGAGGTAAACTGCGCCCTCTCGATCATGGGGAAGCTTGTCGAGAACTGCGTAGCCGAGTTTTGCCGACTCAGCGTAGTCGCCTTTTAGTGTGAGGTACCGCTCGCGTTCGCGGCTTACTTGAGGCGCATCGTTCATCTTGCCTTTGGCACGATCCAGCCAGCGCTTGGCCAAATCAGTGTTGTGCGACTCGAGCGCGGCATTCGCCCCCCCTGCCACAATCAACGGATTGCTGGGCATTCTCTCGTAGGCTTTCTCGTAGTAAACCTGGGCCAGGCGGAGATCTCGCTCATCCGTGTACAGGTCGCCGAGCGCAAGATAGGGCGCATAATCCCCGGGGTGCGCGGTCGCCGCGCGTGTGAAGTAGGTCTCCGCGAGCTTGGCGTCTCCTTTGTCGCGGGCGAGATACCCAAGCGAGGACAGCGCGGTGCGATTGCGCGGGTCCGCCTCGATCACTTTCGAAAAGGTGGCTTCAGCTGCATCCTTTTGCTTCAGCTTCCATTGCAAACTACCGTAGTTCAAGAGCGAGTTAACGCTGGAAGGCGCAAGCATCAGCGCCTCCTGCAAATCCTTGTTGGCCGCGTCCAGATCGCCAGATCCCGCCTCAATCGCGGCGCGCAGCCTTAGCAACTCCGGCCGGGAGGATGCTGGGACCTCCGCCTGGCTGACTTCTGCCCCCGCCGTGTCGAGATGCTGCTTTGCTCCAACGTCGTCCCCTAAACGCTCGTCGAGCTCATATATATTGAGTTGCAACTCAATCGGGTAGAGCGGTCCTTCAGGAACATGTTGCGGAAGACTGGCGACAGCCAGGTTGTAGTCGTTTTTCGCATCTTCATCACGATCCTCCGCCTCGTCGATGGCACCGAGAATCGCGTGCAGCCGATAGTTATTGCCATCGATTCGCCGCGCATCTTCGATAAAGCTTCGGGCGGAATCTGTCTGACCAAGAGCGACCAGTGCCTGTGCAGCACTGAGATCGAGTCCGATATTGCCTTTCGCGGTCTTCGCCAGATGCGCGTACAGGTTCGCGGCTTCCTGCTGTTTACCGGCAAGTTGATAGGTATAGGCGAGCTCGGCTTGCGCATCGACGCTTTTTGACGGAATCGATTGGAGCGCCGAGATCGCCAAATCGTACTGGCCCTGATCGCGATATTGCTCTGCGACTGCACGCAAGACTTCGGGATCTTTCGGGGCGCGATTTTTTGCGAGATTAAGATAGCGGGTTGCCTCGTCGGGTTGACCGAGGCGCGTGTAAGCGTGGGCGATCAACAGATCCGTGTGCGGCGACGCTCGCACGGCATCAGCTCTCTTCAGGAATTCAAGAGAATGGGCGGGATCTGAGTTGAGCAGGAGTTCCCCAGCGAGTTGAAGACTGTTGCTGTCATTCGGATTGGCATCGACGACCTTACGAAGCATTTGTTCAGCTTCCGCGTCACGGCCCATCCGGGCGTAAGTTTGCGCGAGTCCAGCCATTCCTCGAACCGAGCCGGGTTGAATGTGAAGTCCGCGATTGTAAGCATCTACAGCAGCCTGGTAATGTTCATCCAGCCTTGCGCAATAACCGAGCAGGAACCATAGTTCAGCATCGCGGGGCGCGGACTTGGCGGCGCGCTCCGCAAACGAAACGGCAGCCGCGTAATCGTTTCTCTTAAGCGCATCCTCGGCCGCGTGAGCCTGGCGAGCAACATCGATACTCGATCCCCAGCCGAAGTCTGCTCCTGTTTGGTTGGGGCTGTCTTGATTTGAAGGCTCCGACGGATTGCCTGCCGCCCTACCGTCACTGGTTGGCGACGCGCCACTTTGACCATTGATTTCGTAGGTCTGCGCCAAGGCGCAGGGGATGAGAAGCGCCATGCAAAAGCTCGCGAGCGGAAATCGGCTTTTCACGAAGTCACCACGCTTAAGTACAAGTCTTGGGCATGCCTCCCGCAGCACAACCTTTTTGCGGTGCCATTCAGATGCCACTCCTCAAGGTAAGGCTGCTTTGGCGAGCGAAACGGGCAGTGCGGAAGCGCTAAAACCAAGTAAACCTTGCGCCGAATTTTCGAATCAAACTTCCCGCTACTGACACTTTGAGCGCATGGAGCGCAGATTGTGACTACCGTGCCAAGCTACTCTCGTCCCATCCCGCTTCTGGCAATCGTTTTGGTGGCGCTGGCAGTGCACGGGCCGCTCTTATTGATGCAGCTTCCCGCAGGGTCGTATGACGCGAACTTCCACATGTTCTTTGCCTCGCACTATGCCCAGCACTGGTTCAATCCCTGGAATGAGAAGTGGTTTGGAGGTTTTTCGCAGACCACCTATCCGCCGCTCACCCACCAGTGGATCGCCCTGCTATCGAACGTAGTCGGCTTGAAAATGGGTTACATGCTGGTGCAATTAATTGCTGCTCTGCTGCTGCCAGTCGGTGTGTTTCGTTTTGCCAGAATATGGGTAACGGATCGTGCCGCGAGCTACGCCGCTCTGGGCAGCATTTTCTTGGGAGCTCTTGCCTTCTTGATCTACCAGGCCGGTCAGCTCGCGACCGTCGCTTCCGCGGCCCTCTACTTGAACGCGCTCCCCTATTTCTACGAATGGATGACGGTGGCCACGGGCAAGTCACTCCTGAAAGGAGTCGCGATCAGTTTGGCCGCGGCGGCGGCCCACCACGTCACTCTGATTTTTGGCGTGGTGCTGTTTGCCGGCCCGGTCCTCTGGACGGCGTGTCTGGATGCTCACGATGAGCGGGTGCCGGGATCGCTGGGTGGGGTGCTGTCGCGGGCGGTCGTATTTGGAGTTGTGGTTGCCGTGGGAGTGGGCATCGTGCTGTTGCCGTATTGGCTGGCGATTATTCAACATCCGATTCACCAGATCCCGATCCCTCACGACAGTCGCGCCAATTTCTTGCTGAACTCCATCGCAGCCGTGAACTATTTCGTGATTCCGTATGGAGCTTTGATCCTGGCTCTGCCTTTCATCATGATTCGTGGGGCTTCGTCGCGACGCATGAGACCCCTGTTGCTCGGATTCTGGCTCACCCTGATTTTTGGACTTGGCGGCACGACACCTTTGCCGAGGTGGTTGCTTGGCCGTGCTTATGAGATTTTGACCTTCGAGCGATTCACATTCTGGGCGACGCTGATGGCGATGCCGTTCGTTGGCCTTCTGGCCATCGAACTTCTCGATCGCTTCGGGACAAAGGCAGCGGTTGGACTTTCGCTGGCAGCAGTGGGAACCATAGGCGCCTCGCTGTGGTGGCTTTCGGCCAATCCGTATCGCCCCACAGCATCGACGAATGTCGATCCCGTAGTTGCTTTTCTGAATCGGGATGGCCACGATGCCTATCGCTACGTTACCTTGGGCTTCGGCAGCGAGTTGAGCAAGGTGTCAACCTACACCGATGCCGGCAGCGTAGACGGAGACTATAACTCAGCCCGTCTCCTGCCCGAAATGACTCACTACGGATCGGCACAGCTGACCAATGCCAAGTTCTACGGTTCGGCCGGCATGGCATCTTTGCGAGCCATGCTTGAGCATGCTGATCGCTACGGATTGAAATTCATTTTCGTTCACGACCCGTATTACGAGCCGTTGCTGACCTTTGTCGGATGGCGAAAGATCGAAACCTTTGACAATGGCGAAATAAGCGCCTGGTCGAAGGACGACGTGCCTCCGGCTCACAGGATTGAGTCAGACACGATTCCTCCGGGATGGCAAGGATTGTTGTGGGGAACGTTGCCGATCGGAGCCAGTTTCCTGGCGATCTTTCTTGAGCTGTTTCTTCCCGCTGGCGGTCGTCGGGTGGCGGGAGTCGATATGCCGCTTCGGACTGAATATGCGGAACACCATTACGTTGCTTGAGGCGCCAGAATGAAATTTGCTCTGCCAATCGTTCTTGTTGCCATAACAGCCGGCCTGATGTTGGTCGGCGTGGTGGGGGCGGCACACGCTCGCGGAACTGTGGGGATTGCTGCAGGTTCCGCGATGTACGGTCTTACTCCGAAAGCGAGCGCTCCAGAACCGGCGCTAACCAATCTTTTGGTGGATATACAGCGGCGCGATTGGGACGCGGCATTCTCTTCTTTGTCAAAGACCGGCGGCGCCGACAAACAATCCTTTATCGAGGAGTGGACCGGATCGAATGGCAGTCTGCGTTCGTTCTCGAATCTCGAGAGTTTCGACTCCCGGCCATTGCACATCACAAACGACCAGGCCCAGATGCGCGTACACCTTCACTGGAGCACTCCCGTCGGCCCCATCGAAGATGTGCGGGACATTCATCTGGTAAGGGAAGGCGACATCTGGAAGGCAGTATGGCCCGCCATTGTGTTGGCAAAGGTGCCGGCGCAAGTGATTCCTGTTACCTATTTGCGTTGGGATCTGGTTAACGGAAGTGCCGGTAATGAGTGGGGGTCTAAGAATATCGATGCCCCGCACGTGCGAATCATTTCGATGAACGCCGAAGACTCATCCGAAGGCATTGCAGTCATGGGGGAAGTGGTAAACGAAGATACGATTCCAGCCTTTGTGAATGTGAACGGCACCCTTATTGATGGATCTGGAAATCCGATCGACGACGAGAGCAGCTTCGATAAAATAGCTCACATTCTTCTACCCAAGCAGGTGACGCCGTATCGCATCGACTTTCCTGGTTTCCGGTTAAAGAAAATAAAGGACGTCCGCATGGACGTGAAGGCGGCTTTGGTGCCAGCTTCCGCTGACCCCGTCATCGGTGTGATGAATCAAAAGGTCGAGACCGATGTTCAGGGGAAGAGCGTTCTGCACGGCGACCTGCTCAATGAAAGCGGGCGGACGGTAAACATTCCCCACGTTATCGCGAGCTTTTACGACAATAACGGCAAGGTCGTCTGGGTGGCAGACGGTTATGTGGACGGCGCTTTGCTGCCGCAATCGTCAGAACCGTTCGCTGTTGAAATCCCGCGATCTGTGGCGGCAGAAGTGCAAAACTTTCACGTGGTGGTCAACCAATATAGTCTGGGTGGGTTGTAGAATGCGTTTATTTCTGGCCTGTGCGGCAATTTGTTTGGCTCAAGTACATTTCGGTGAGGTGTCTTCAGCCCAGGATGTTGATATTCGCGTTCCCAGTGTGGTGGTTGCGGGTAATCAGGCGAACATCTCGACCGGGGGAAGCGGCAAGGCAACGTTTTATCTTGTGGGGCCGGGAGTCTCGCGCAAAAGCGATGTGAGCCTCGGCAAGGAAGTCTTCTTGAGCGCTCAAGACTTGAGCGTTGCAGGGCGCTATCTTGCGGTTCTATGCTCAAGCGCCTGCCGTTCAGCAGCCTTCTACGTGAGCTCCGCTCAGCCCCATACGCTGGCTTTTCTGGTGCACCCTTCGCGTGTTGCCGTGGCGCAAAACGATGCCGTCAGCGGCGTCGCGCTTCCGTTTGATCTCTTTGACAATCTGGTGCTGAGTCCGCTCGGGGTCAACCTTCAGCTGACTGGCGGCGGCAGGTTGTTGTTCTCCCAGGCGCTTCGCACGCGAGATGGAATCGCGTGGTTTCGCTCGTCATCCGGCAGGTCTGCGGGAGCGTTGCAGGTAACCGCCTCACTGGACAAGGTGTCGGCGCAGCGTGCCGTACAGGAAGTTGCTTCAGATCCCTGTAATCTGCGCATCAATGGGCAGAGAACACCAACGGGAGTTCTCGTTCAAACCGAACCGGTCCACGATTGCGCCGGGAATGCTGTTCCCGATGGCACTATCGTAACCTTCAGCGCTACCGACTCGAGCGGAAAGAGTACGGTGGATGCCCCAATCAAACACGGCATCGCGCGAGCCGAAATGGCCACATCCGGCGTGACCTTGATAACCGCGGCCTCAGGCGTCGTCATGGGCAACGAACTCCGCTTAGGATCGCAGTGATGAATCGGAAGAGCAAAATTGCAACCCGGGGTCTCCGCTCAGCGAACGCTGTCGCGATATTCGCGTTGTTATTCGGAGTTGTCATTCGTTCCTATGCCGTTGACTCCAACGTGAGTGTGGAGTTGGATTCCAAACAAGCAGGTCCGCGAACCGTCGAGAGACTGACAGAGGCCGGAATCATCCGCGATTATCGCTTCGCGTGGACGAGCATGTCCCGAGCGCTTGAATTCAATACGCTTGATCCTCTGGAAGGATGCTTCGCCGGACAGGCAAAGGACTGGCTTCGACACACCGTTGCCCAGCAGCGGATCTCCGGCTTGAGTCAACGATATATCGATCAGAATCATCGCCTGGAAGCGGTTTTCTATGCCCCGGAAGGCGATGTGATGGAATTACACGATACCACCGAGTATCAGCTTCAGATTACAGAGGGCGGAAGAGTCATTCATGATGAGCACGTCGTTATGCATTACATAGTGCTTATGACTCCAGGGGCCGATCGCTGGGTGATCCGGCAATTGCAGGCCGTGCCGCAGTTTTGATGAAAAGCAGCCAGAAAGGCCATCAGAAATGGAGCTGTCACTTGTCGAAAGCGCTTCTGACTTTTTCCATGGTTTGCTTCGTCATCGCGGGCGGGTGCAGCACTCCTGGCTACCATTCTGCTCTGCTGCGAAATGCGCAGGCTCCGGCGCTGTCGCCAAAACTTCTGGCTGTGTACATGCCATGGTTCGGTGACCACACGCACATGGATGTGGGCTATTCCAGCCAGGATCCGGCTGTTCTGCGCAAGCAAATTCAGCAAGCTAGTCGCATGGGGATTTCTGCCTTCGTGGTCGACTGGTATGGGGAGAGCAATCCTTATTCAGATCACAACTTCGCGCTTTTACAAGAAATTGCGGCAGAGACCCGTTTCAAGGTCGCACTGCTCTACAACGAGTCTGCTGATGAAGACTCGCAGGCCACGGATGCGGCCATCGCCGCCCTGAACAAAGCTTATGCAGCTTACTTTGGTCCCTCCGCAAAGTACCGCGATGCGTATCTTACCTATGAAGGCCGGCCCATGGTATTTGTCTTCCCCAAGAGTGGGCACGTCGACTGGAACCAGGTTCAGCAGCGGTGCAGCGACTGGGATGCGCCGCCTGTCCTCATCTACAAGGACCAACCGCCTGCCGAATTTGCCAGCGATTTTGCGGGATCATACGCCTGGGTGCAACCTGGACCCGCAGGGTGGGCGGCGGACGGCGGCAACTGGGGCGAGCAATATCTGGAGAGTTTCTACAAAACGATGAAAGACAAACATCCTGAGAAGATTGCAATCGGCGGGGTATGGCCCGGCTTCGACGATTCCGCTGCGAAATGGGGCCTCAACCGCCACATGCAAAGCCGCTGCGGAAAGACGTTTGATGAGACGTTGACCTTCTATCGCCGCTACTACGACAGCTCCGCTCCGCCTCCCTTTTTGTTGATCGAAACCTGGAACGATTACGAAGAAGGGACCGCCATCGAACGGCGGACCGCCGATTGCAACAGCGGGACCAATAACAGCTCACAAACGGAATCGCAGTGAAGCTGCCAGTATTGGATCCCGCCACAACCTCACGGCCATTTTTAACATCGAAGAAAAGCCGAAGATTGGTTTGTTAATTCGATAAGGACACGAGCAGCGTTCCATATGCATGGCACAACGAACTCTACGGGATGTCTCAATATCCTTTCGCAGCTAGTTCTCCCAGTCAACCGCAATAACGGCGACCATTTTGGTGGACGGGTTTCGCCAAATGCTGCCACTGATGCCGTTGGCCACGCTGTTGCCACTTATGGCCTCGAGAACTTTAAGGAGCTCTTTACTCTCGCGAGTTCTCATCACGTGATCATGCGCACATTTCCCGCGCTGCGCGGAATGTTGGTAGCCGCACAAAATGACAGCGCCGAGTACGTTGCCAACGCGATTGCGAAAGAACAGGCACGCATCGACCTGGCATTGTCTTTCCTTTCTCCTATCTGTCGGGCATTGGAGCAGGCTGGCGACGTCATCGTGATCAAGTCTTTGGATCACTGGCCAGACTTGGGCAGCGACCTTGATCTTTATACAAATGCGAAGAGTGACGATATTGTCGCCATCATGCGCGATCACTTCAAAGCGCAGCTAGCGGAGCGGAGTTGGGGCGACCGGTTAGCGAACAAGAGAAACTTCATCGTGCCTGGCCTGCCCGAGCTTGTGGAAGTACACGTCGGACGCCTGGGTCAGACCGGGGAGCAGGTCGCCGTCACGAATTCTCTGATTACGCGCGCCATGCAGGCGCAATTCGATTCCCATAAAGTCCGGGTCCCGGCTCCGGAAGACCGCTTGATCATCAGCACGCTGCAACGGATGTACCGGCACTTTTATCTCCGTCTCTGCGACATTGTAGATACCGCCCAGTTGTTGGAGTCGGGAGCTGTCGATTACGTGTATCTTCGCGACTTGGCTCGGGCGGCGGGTATTTGGGATGGGCTGGCCACTTATTTGGTGACCGTCTTGGGTTATGTAAGCTCCTACCGCGGGGAGGGTCTCCGGTTGCCCGACCTGGTAACCCGCGCGGCGCGATTTGGCAACGAGCGCGTCCACTTCCGGCGGCAGTTTCTACGAATTCCAATTTTCCCGCAAGCCGCGACTTTCTACGCGTCAGAGTGGAAAACGCTTCTGCTGAATGGCGAACTACAGAATACGCTGCGGCTCAGTCTGCTTCCGGGTTTGGCTGCGGCCGCGGCGCTGGAACTGAAGATTACGGGAAGCGACAAAGGCATCTGGTAATTCGAGCGATTATAGTTTCGACGCTCAGGACTTCACGGTATTGCGGGCATGCGGGCGGATTCTTATGCTGCAGAAACGCAAGTGAGAGAGGGCCGCTTGGTTAGAATTCTGGTGGTAGATGACAATCCGGCGGTCCGGCATTATCTTCGGGCTCTGCTCGAGCAGCAAAGCGCCTGGCAGGTCTGCGACGAGGCGAGAACAGGCGGAGAAGCATTACAAAGAGTGAAAAGAAATCCGCCGGACATGATCCTTCTGGACTTCCAGATGCCCGATCTGAACGGCCTCGACGTCGCCCGGCAAATCTCGAATCTCTTCCCTGATATTCCCATTCTGATGGTCACTATCCATCTATCCAAGCAACTGGCCGAGGAGGCTCGCCGGGCAGGGATCCGTGGCGCCTGCGCGAAGACAGACGTTGGCTCAATTGTGGAGGCCGTAGACGCCTTGTTGCATCACGGTACTTATTTCCCCGCGATGACAGCCGTGGAGAATTAGGGCGCCATTGGCCAATAATTTCGAATATACAGGATTTCCTGTATTCGAGCTGTGTTCCTACCATGCTAGCTTCGATGTGGTTTGAGACCTTGCCTTTCCGCCTGGTGCTCGCTGGACCCTTGCAGCAGAAATGGGGCAAAATGAAACTGAAGGGAGCCGGGGAGCGGCGGCGAGCGGTCGGTGCGAGGCTGCCGCGGTGAACTGGAAAACTATGGCCGTCCGCATCCTGCTGGTGGATGATCATCCAATCGTGAGGCAAGGGCTACGGACTTTGTTGGAAGGGCGGCCGGGGTGGGAAGTAGTGGGGGAGGCGTCGGACGGGCTTGAAGCTTTGGACAAAGTTGATAGCTTGCTGCCCGATGTTGTCGTACTCGACGTCACCATGCCTCGAATGAACGGTCTTGAAGCGTGCCGGTTGATCCAGGAGAAGCGGGGGGACTCCGGCCTTGAGGTTTTATTCGTTACGCAGCACGATTCTCCCCAGATGATGCGTGAGGCGCTGGACGCGGGCGCAAGAGGCTACGTAGTGAAGTCGAATGCGGCTCGCGATCTGTTGGAAGCCGTGGAAGCAGTAAGTCAGCATCGTTTATTTACGGCGCTGGCACGAGGTTCGCAGGCTTCGTGGTGAAAATGGGGCGTTACCAGGTTTACCTATCCTGAGGGAGTTGTAACTGGAGGATAAGATGAAACTACGTATCTTGTTGGCCGACGATCACGAAATTGTTCGTCGAGGACTATGTTCGCTTCTCCAGAAACACGACGGTTGGGAAGTATGCGGGGAGGCATCCGACGGCCGCGAAGCGCTTGAGATGGCCAAGCAACTCAAGCCCGACGTCGTGATCGTGGACATTGGGATGCCCTACCTCAACGGCCTGGATACGACACGTCAACTGCTGCAACACGACCCTCACTTCAAGGTCATTGTGCTGACGATCACAGATTCGGATCAGGTGATCCGTGAAGCGCTCGACGCCGGGGCTCGCGGGTTTGTCTTGAAGTCTGACGCCGCTCGCGATTTGGTGGCAGCAGTGGAGGCCTTGCAAAGCAGGCGAATGTTCTTCACGCCGCGGGTCAACGACCTGGTACTGGCGGGCTTTCTGGACAAAGGCCACGCCATATCGCGTAACGAACCTCCGAACTTGCCCACGCTCACCGTCCGGGAGCGGGAAGTTACTCAGCTCCTGGCTGAAGGAAAGAGTTCAAAGGAAGTGGCCACGCTCCTCAACCTGAGCACCAAGACGGTGGAAACGCATCGCAGCAACATCATGCGGAAACTCAGTCTCCACTCGATTCGCGACCTCGTAGTATATGCCATCAAGAACAACATTATTCAGATCCAGATGCCTCCGCAACTCCGTCCATCGCCGCCGGAGACTACCGTCGCCTAGCCGGCGTCATTCTTAGTGAGAGGATTCCGGCGAGTAGTAGCCGTTCCTAGTCCGAACTGTAAGAACCCCGTATCCCGGGGTCTTCGCTTGAACGCGAACGGATTGATATCCCGGTTTGAGGCTTTGGTTGCGTGGCCGATACGCGATCATATATTGGCTACGAATGTCGTGCGCGATGGTTCGCGTGATGTTATCCACCTGATCGAGTGTGGTGGGAAAGTAAGCTACGCCGCCCGTCGATTCAGCTAGCTCTCGCAAAGCCTCACGGCCTTGTTGCTGAAGCCCACTCCCCAACAGTCCAATCGCGTAGAGCGTGGGTCCGTTCGCCCGCTGCAATCGACGCGACGCCTCTTGCAGCGTTTCCCGGCTCATGTTGTCTTGCCCGTCTGTAATCACCAAGAGGACTTTCTTCTCGATGTGGGGATTGTTCCCAAGGTGAGCGGCTGAGGCGACGATTGCGTCGTATAAAGCGGTGCTTCCCTTCGCGGAAACCTGATGCAGCGCCGCTTGCAACAACTTCTCATCCGAGGTGAAATCCTGATCGAGGTAGTAGTTCTGGCTAAAATTAACCACGCACACTTCGTCTTGGGGATTGCTGGCGCGTATAAGGTTCAAGACCGCCTGGTTTACCTGTGTTCGTTTGTCGCGCATTGAACCCGAGTTGTCAATTGCCACCCCAAGCGCCACCGGCACGTCCTCTCTGCGAAAAGATGTGATGGTCTGAGGAACGCCATCTTCCAATACCGTGAATGCACTCTGGTCGAGTCCGCTCACCAGATGCCGCTGTTCGTCGAATACCGTGGCATGAAGCACTACCTCTTCTACCTGCTTCTTAAAGACAAACAAACCATTCTGCTCGCTGCTCGGCGCCTGGGCTTCGGGTTGCCCCGGGACGGGGGATTGCGACGTACTATTCGGATTGGGTTCTCCTTGTCGTTCCGCACTGTTGCCAGCAGGTTGCGCTGCATTGCTGTTTGGCGCGTTGGTTTGGGCCGACGCCGGAAGAATCAGCACCAATAGGAGCGTTGCGTTCAAGAAAGGGCAAGACCTCAATGGACCGCATAAATGCATAGAACTCCCTCCCTGCATTGGATGCCGTTCTGTCCGTATACGGAAGCTACGGCAAAAGTGTCGTCATTCTAAGGTGGAAACCCGATGCCTTTCGAAGACATCTGAATATGATCTAGATCAGGATGAATTTTCCGGAACGTGTGACTTAGGGAAAGAAGAGAAAATCTTACATTCGAATCGTTTTGCAGAAGGCTGTTAATTCGTTGGCAGTCAAAGAATTGCATACTTGGCCATCTCCGTGCTTATTGAATCGCGCCCGCGGATGGATCGAGTCCACCCTTGTCGATGTCGATTGGGCTCGTCCTTGCAACCGCGCGGCTGGTTGGCCTAACTCTTTTCAGAGTTCGCTTTGCGTCGGAGAGCATTCGCGGCGACTGTTGTAGTTCGTGCCGGGAGGTAAGTTTGAGCGCGCTTCGGATCCTTATTGCCGACGACCATGAGGTTGCGAGAAGAGGAATTCGGTCGCTGCTCGAAGGCCGCCCGGGATGGGAGGTCTGCGGCGAGGCAAAAGATGGCCGCGAAGCGGTCGAGTACGCTACTGCCTTGAACCCTGATGTTCTTCTGCTGGATATCGGAATGCCGAATTTGAACGGGCTCGATGCGGCGCGGCAGATCCTCGCAATCAGGCCTGAGTCAAGAATTCTGATACTGACCATTCACGATTCGGAACAGGTGGTGCGTGAGGTTCTGGCCGCTGGAGCTCGTGGCTTCTTGCTTAAGTCTGACGCAGGCCGCGACCTGATAGCCGCGGTAGAAGCTTTGCAGCACCGCAGAACATTTTTCACGCCGAAGGTGGCGCAGATGATGCTCGATGGCTATCTACGCCCGCACGACGAGAAAGACACGTCGAACCAAAGTGTGCTGACCCCTCGGGAGCGCGAAGTAATTCAACTGGTGGCTGAAGGAAAAACCACGAAAGAGATTGCCACGGCTCTCCACCTCAGTATCAAGACTGCAGAGACTCACCGGACCAACCTCATGCGTAAGCTCGACTTACATTCGGTTGCGGATCTCACCCTCTATGCCGTGCGAAATGGAATTGTGCAGATCTACTGAGAGATTTTGCCCACGCTACGGCGAATCCAAACTCGATTAGGGAGTCTACAGGATACCTGCCACCGTCGAGTCCCTATATGCTCCCGTTCAGCTTCAGACAGTTCGAAGACGAAGGAAAGGAGTGCCTATGCTCTGGACCATAGCCGTTCTGCTTTTGATTCTCTGGCTCTTGGGGATGGTGAGCTCGTACACGCTGGGCGGGTTCATTCACATTCTGCTCGTCCTGGCGATCGTTGCAGTTTTGATCCGCTTGATCCAAGGTCGAAGTCCGGTTCTCTGATGTAGCAGTCAAACACGATTTCAGAAGCACGATTTCAGGAGGATGACAAATGAACAAAGATCAGGTGCAAGGGAAAGTGAAAGACGTTGCTGGCCGCATCGAGCGCCAAGCGGGGGAGTGGACCGGGGACACTGAGAAGCAGGTCAACGGAGCGGTGAAACAAGCAGAAGGGAAGGTGCAGAACGCCTGGGGCAATGTTAAGGAAGCAGGCAAAAAGGAAGCGGAGAAACAAAAAGCCGAAAATGAAACAAAGAAGTCGATCGATGAACCCGTAGGAGAAGAGGAAGAAGACGTCCGTTCCCGCCGTAAAGTAAGCTAGCCAGCCGTACACCGAACGGGGGCGCTACAGTCAGCGCTCCCCGGTGAGTTTCCTATCTTGAAGATCTTACCTCTAGTCTCTTTTCATGCAACCTCTGCAAGACTCTTGCGAACCAATGAGCCGTTGAGCTCGTTAGTTACTTCTCGACCTTGGTCACACCTTCCAGAGTTGGGCGAGAGCGCGAGCCGCGTCCGACAGGGCGCGCTTTTTCAGCCCTTCGCACGACAGCTCTGAGAGCCTTCCTCGTTGCACAATTGGAGTACGGTAGCTCAGGCCTTTGTTAGCGCCAGGATCGGCCTTATGTATTTCGCAAACAGCTGTTTCAAACAAACGTCGCAAATCTTCTGCGGAAGCTGGATGCGGTGCATCAAGTTGTCGTATTGCGCTAATGTGTGCCATAGGACTGAGGGGCTCGACTTTCTGCACTCACTGTAAGATGACTATGCTTCACCCACAATACTGTGTAGCCCTCGTTTGCGGCCGATAGTTCCTCTATTGCGTTAGTGCCGCGAAATGTAGGCTTCAGCCCCTAACTTGCACGCACGCTACAAACGAACGAACGGGCTGCCCGCACTCAACTGCCGGCCGTCAAGGGGGAGGCAACAAAGGATTTCTTCGGGGCCGAGGCAATTATGCTGCGGCGCGGGAGCCGAGGCAATTCTGCAACGCGCGCAGGGAATACAACGCATCGTCCAGCGCCAGATCTTCTTCAATAGTGTCGGAGCCAGCGGAAAAGAGTTCACGGGTCCGGGCGACGATCGCGCTTTCTGCATCGGCTATTCGAGCGGGGATTCTCTCTCTGTCGGTCTCGAAGAGGGCGGCAATGTAGAGCTCTCGCCAGTGCGGGGTGGGTCCAGTGAGAGAGGGGCTTATCATTTCAGTGACCTTTTTGTTAATACAGACCTACGGCAATCGCCTTATCCAAATTGAAAAATTCTAGGCAAACCTCTCAGGAATCGCTATAGGGTGAATCCCGTATTCGAAGCAGCACGCACAGAACAATTCTGGGACAACATGGAAGGGCCATCTAAAGCCCTTCCATATTCCGGAGTCCTACGCGGCTTTCTTGGTCTTAGCGGTAGCGCGACCAGGTATTGCCTGTTTGCCCTTGTCGTTTTCGGCAGCCTTGGGATTAATGTCCCGCGAAAGCTCCGTTAGCTTCGCATCGGCTTTCTTTTCTTCCACCAGAGTCTGCTCC
>Ga0070766_10000393_pt1 | contig 19049 bp, 18 predicted proteins | sample HubBroMetageWFT6_FD_69782 | JGI IMG/M metagenome (GOLD analysis project Ga0070766, IMG submission 69782) | Warmed and freeze-thawed soil microbial communities from the Hubbard Brook experimental Forest, New Hampshire - Hubbard Brook CCASE Soil... | ecosystem: Environmental > Terrestrial > Soil...
CCTGCTTACTGCCATAAGGAAATTTTATTCGGTGAGAGGGGTGGAACCGTTAATTTTCAGCGTGGGTACGCTTCAATTAGTAACCTAACAAAAGTAGTACGCTCGAAGAGTGCGGCCAAACTATATCTTTTGGATGGCCCCGACGAATCGGTCGAGCGGAATCCGCTTACAAGAATTGTGGCGCATCGGTTTCTGCCGGACATACATTGACCGGTTGTAAACGCCCGCCTACAATGCGTGCAGGTGAGGGGGAGAGCTGCTAATGGATGGCTATAGGGATCGGTTGTCGCTCGTGATGCTGATGGTACTTGGGATCGCGCTTATCGCAGCGCCTGTGTTTTTGAACGCTAAGGTAGCCATCATGAATACTGGCGATTCCGCGGCGTTGGAACAACGGCATGCGGACGATCCGGTATTGGCCAAGGCGTACCGCTTCGAGCGCGGGGGCTGGATCTACGTTCATTTGGAAGGCGCGCCGCACGATCTGGGCTATCAGCACGGGTATCTTTTGGCGCCGGAGATTTCAGATGCGTTCGCGGCGGTGAGTTCGGAGATGACTTATACGTCGAAGCGCAACTGGGATTTCTTCCGGCGCGCTGCGCACACGATGATGTGGCCGAAGATTGATGTAGACTACCAGTCAGAGCTGGCGGGAATCGTCGATGGTTTGCGCGCGCGGGGATACACCAAACTGGATCAAGACGACATTGTGGCCATGAATGGATTTATGGAGTTGGCAGATTATTACGTGCCGTGGTTGGACAAGCAGACGGCCACCGCTGCGCCGACGTCAAAACCGGCGGAGGAACACTGCAGCGCGTTTGTGGCGACAGGAAGTTATACGAAAAACCACCAGATCGTGATGGCGCACAATAACTGGACGAGTTACAACTACGGCGCGCGCTGGAACATTATTTTCGACATCGTTCCGCAACGGGGCTACAGCATGTTGATGGACGGATTTCCAGGAGTGATAGCGAGCGACGACGATTTCGGGGTGAACTCAGACGGGTTGATGATCACCGAAACGACTATTACCGATTTCCATGGCTGGGACCCGAACGGAAAGCCGGAATTTGTACGAGCTCGGAAAGCCATGCAGTATGCAGGGTCGATCGACGAGTACGTGAAGATCATGCTGGATGGAAACAACGGCGGCTACGCGAATGATTGGTTGCTGGCGGACCGCAAGACGGGGGAGATTGCGCGTTTTGAGCTGGGGCTGTTGCACAACAGAGTGTGGCGGACGAAGGACGGCTATTACGTGGGATCAAATTTTGCAAGCGATCCGGCGGTGCTGAAGGACGAAACAACATTTGATCCGAACAACATGGCGGCTTCGGCAAATGCGCGGCACGCTCGTTGGGATGAATTGATGGCGGCGAATCAGGGGAAAATCGACACCACGCTGGCGGAGGCGTTCCTAGCGGACCACTACGATACTTACACGAAGAAGACAGGGCCCAACCGGCGCACGCTTTGCGGGCACGGAGACATGGCGACGGAAGGAGACCCAATGTTCGCGAAGGAGCCTTACAATCCGGCGGGCTCAGTGGAAGGAAAAGTGATCGATACGAATATGGCGGAATCGATGACTTTCGTGGCGCATACCGGGCATCCCTGCGGAACAAGTTTTAAAGCGCGGGAATTTTTGCAGGCCCATCCGGAATATAACTGGCAAGCGAACACTCTGATTGATATGGATGCTGGGCCGTGGACGCAATTTCGCGCGCACGAGCATGCTCCGAGCAGTGAGGCGGAGGGAAACTAGCTTAAGAATTCTTCTTCTTTGTTTTCGTTGTGGGCTTGGGTTTCAGCGTTTTGATGTATTCGTAGCTCAACTGAAAATATTGCTGCAGAGTTTTTGTATCGTTTAGAAGACTGTCCGGCACCGTTACGTATTCCTTCATAACGGCGCCGTAGGCCTCAAAAAGCGTGGTCTTATACTTCTTCAGGAACTTTTCTCGTTCATCCTCCGGGAGCCGAAGGGCCAGGGAACCTGACTGATTCAGATAGGTGAACATGTGGCCGTTGAACGAGGTGTAAGGATTTGCGGCGCCTTTGCGTTCGATTTTTGGATTAGTCCTAACGAGCTTTTCGTATAGCGCCAACTTATCGGCGGGTATGTTGTTCTTTTTTTGCGGCTTCATGGCGTTTTCTCTGGTGTGACTGGCGCTGGCGGAATGTGCTGCTCTAGGTAGCGGAGCAAGAGACTGTAGAGGTGAAGCGTGGTTCCTGCTCCTTCGTTTATGGAGTGAGTGCGATTGGGGTATTCCATGAAATCGATGGGTTTATCGAGTTCGATCAAGCGGTTCAGCAGAAGCTCGGAGCCGGAATAGTGGACATTGTCATCGCCAGAACCATGAACCAGTAGCAGGCTTCCTCGCAGGGCCTCCGCAAAATTGATGGCTGAGCTGTTGCGATAGCCGTCCACGTTTTCAAGCGGCAATCCCATGTAACGTTCCTGATAAATCGTGTCGTAGAGACGCAAATCTGGAACAGGCGCGACAGCCATCCCGACTTTGTAAAGATCGGGGGCGCGAAACATCATGCTCAGAGTGCTGGTGGCGCCGCCGCTCCATCCCCAGATGGCCACGCGCGACGGATCTGCGAAAGCATGAGAGCGCAGGAATGCCTGAAGTGCGGCGGACTGATCCTTGACGATGACTGGCTGGATCGCTCCATAGACAATTTTGCGCCATTCGCGGCTTTTGGGCGCGGGCGTGCCGCGATTGTCGAAGCTAACTACGACGTACCCAGCAGCGGCCACCGCGCGATTGAAATAATAGTTCCAGGACGCCCATTCATCGAGCACCGTTTGCGCCGCGGGTTCGCCATACACATAAACGAGGAGCGGATATTTTTTTGCGGGATCAAAATGCGGAGGCTTCATCATCCAGGCATCGAGTGTGACGCCGTCGCCGATGTCGAGCTTAAAGAATTCGGCGGGAGTTTGGAGAAGGACGGACGCGTTTGCGCGCAGAGCGGAATTATCTTCCAGAACGCGAGCGGAACGATAGGAGGGAAATTCGACCAGGTCCGTGACAGGCGTAAGGTCGGCTCGCGAATACTGGTGGAAAGCCCAATGAGAATCAGGAGAGAAATCATAATAGTGCGTGCCGAGCGAGATGGACGGAGTTACGCGCTCGGGAGTTCCCGAACCGTCCAAGCGCGAGCGATAGAGATATCGCTGCGTGGCGTTGTCGGGAGAGGCGTTGAAGTAAAGCCAACCAGACTTTTCGTCGGGTGAGTCCAGACCGATTACGTCGAAATTTCCGCTAGTAATTAGTTGAACGCGTTTGCCCTCGCGAGAAACAAGGTAGGCATGGCGCCAGCCGTCGCGTTCGCTGAGCCAAAGAAAATCCGCGCCATTGTGCAGCCAGGTGATTTGCGGCATCACATCAACCCAGGCTGAATCGTGGTCCTGAAAGATCGAGCGGACTGCGCCGGTGGCCGCGTCGGCGAGAAGAACGTCGTTGGTGTTTTGCAGACGATTCAGATGCTCGATGGCGAGGTCGTTGGAATTTGCGGCCCAGTCCATGCGAGCGATGTAGTTGTTACGCGGGTCGCCGGGAACTTGCATCCAGCGCGTGGGACCGCCTGCGACGTCCACAACACCGACACGCACGGAGGAGTTCGCGGTACCGGGAATGGGATAGGCGATATCGAGAATCGAAGGATAGCGGCCCAGGCCGGGATAGGGGAAGCCGGTTACGATTTCGCGCGGGGCGCCGAGGTTATAGATGAGACGAAAGATTCGGACGCCCGTGGTGTCAAATTGCCAGTAGGCAATGTGACGGCCGTCGGGACTCCATCGAAATCCATCGCGAACATCGAGTTCTTCTTCGTAAACCCAATCGGAGGTGCCGTTGACCAAGGTGGCGGAGCCATCAGTGGTGAGCGGCATTATTTTGTGGGAGGCGAGGTCTTCCACGTAAATATTGTTGGCGTGAACGTAGCCGACCTGGGAGCCATCGGGCGAGAATTTCGCGAACATCAGAGAAGAGGCGGCAGCATCGCCTCCCAGTTTCTGCAGGGTGTCGGAGACTAGGTTGAGCACCCAATAATCGCCGCGCGTATTTAGTCTCCAGACGGGTGCGGAATTCGTGTAGATGAGCAAGCGCGTTTTGTCTTTGGACCAGGCGTAATCTTCAATCGCGAGCGGGATTTTTTTGCCGGACGGAATTAATTTTTCGGCGGAAACAAGGACATCGCGTTTTCCGGTTGCGGTTTCGTAGCGAACGATGTCTTGCGCATCTTTGTTGGCGGCGGAAGTTTCGACGGTGGTGTAGGACTGACCGTCGTTGAGCCAGCGAGCGGGGCCGAAATTTTTAACTTCGAAGTCGGTGGAAGCGAAAAGGCGATGGAGAAGTTTGTCGGATTCAGGCGAGATCGGGGAGGCCAGAGGTATGTTTTGGGCGAACGTCGGAACGGTATGGGCGCCGGAGAAGGCCGCGAGAAGCAAGAAGAGAAGAGCTCGCTGCAAAAGCCAGGGGCGAAAATTTCCGAACTTCCTTGCGTTGGATAGGTTCATGCATGCTCCCGACTTTTGTAATGGCAGACCGCTTACTTTGTGAAATTACTCTCCAGGATTTTCCGGTCATTGGTGGGCTGGATCGGTCGAGCGTTATCGGGATAGAGCTTCGCAAATGCCGCGATCTGAGCAGGGGAAAGTTCAATCGGAGTTTTCATCACGAACCATTTCACGTCACTACAGGGTGGAATGGTGAGCGAACCCTCGAAAGTGTAGTAATTCTGATCGGCAGGGAGCAAGTCAGCAGCATTGATTACAACTTTTTTGAATTCGACTTCTTTGTCCACTTCCTTGGGGATGTGCGCCCAGATATCGCGAATCAAGGGATTTTCTCCACCGCTCTTCAGCAGAACGGCTATCGCTATGGCGTGGCCGTCCGCATTCACGTGGACCAAGTGAAGGACCATATCGGATTTCTGGCCGTTTATTTCTTCTTCGCTAGGATGATGAAAGTGAAACTGCACCAGCGGATATTGTTTGCCGTCTACGGTAATGGTACTGCCGGACTCGTATTTCACGAGGATGGTATGGCCGTTATTGACGATTTTCATGGGAGAGAGCTTGTAATCAAATTGAATGGGCTTTAGATCGGCTGGCTCCGCGCCTTTGATATCGATGGGGGACTGGCGCTGTCCCGTCTTGCAAGCCGCATAGCGGGGGTCGAGATCGCCCCAGTGCTCAGGGCCGTCGGGGCCGGAATAACTCCAGTGAGGAGCGCCGCCAGCGTGTTGTTGAGCGAAAGCCGGGGTGATACTGAAAAGCAGGATGGCGGAGAGTGCCGCTAAGCCCAACAGCGAAACTAGGATGCGAATTTTCATGGGTATTCCTTCCTTCGTGATTCTGAAGTCTCGAAATGTGTCGGCCTGAGACGGGCCATAGCATCCCATTGTGCGGTGAAATCTTCAATATCGTTGCGTATGAAAGTTGACTCGGCGCGGGGTCTACAGCAGAGTTGGCGCTGCTCGGAGGTTCATTGGAAGCAGCATGCAATGAGGAAAGCCGTTCGAAGAATGGGAAAGGCTCATGCGGGATTGGCGCGTGAACAATGAGACGCTTGTGATTGTGAATCCGGCGGCAGGCGGCGGACGCGCTTTGCGCGCTGAAGCGCGCGTTGCTAAGCTGCTGCGGATGCGTGGACATGCAGCGGATTTTGCGCATTCTAAAAGCTCTGCGGATTTGCGTGAACAGGCGGAGAGGGGCGCTCGCGAAGGATATCGCTATGTGGTGGCGCTGGGCGGAGATGGGGCGTTTCACCATCTGGTGGAGGCGATCCGGGGGACGGCGACGGCGGCAGGATTTTTTCCGGCGGGCAATGGGAATGACATCGCGGCGGACTTGGGGATTCCGACTGATCCGTTGGAAGCGGCGGAGGCATTCCTGAAGTCGGCGCCTCGAGCGATCGATCTGATTCGTGCGCGATTCGGCGATGGGCGGACGGCGCACTACATTGGCGCAGGCGGGATGGGGCTGGATGCCGAGGCTGCCCATTTAGCGAATACGAAGTTCAAACGGTTGCCGGGCGTGACGCGATATCTCGCTGGAGCGTTGTGGGAATTTTTTCACGGAGGAAGCATCGGGCTGCAAGCCGAAATTGACGGCGTTGCGTGGAATGGGCGCGCTCTTTTTGTGGCGGTCGCAAATTCGACGCGGTATGGGTCCGGCATTCGCATCGCGCCGGAAGCAAAGATGGATGATGGATGGATTGACGTTGCGTTGGTGCAAGAAGTTCGATTGAGTAGGCTTGTGGAAGCGATTCCGATTGTTTTGACTTCGGGAGATTTACGCGGATTTCCGGAAGTGCGGCGGTACCGATGCAAACGGATCGTGTTGCAGACAGAGCCTCCCGCGAAGGTGCATGGCGATGGCGAGCTGCTTGGCGAAACACCTGTGGAGCTTACAGTACTGCCACAAGCCGTGCGCGTGATGACACCGAGGTCTCGCGTGAGGATCAGAGTGGATGAAAGCCAGCGCTAGTCTTTTTTCTTTTTGGTTACTTTGAGGTTCACTTCAATATCGCGGCGGGAATCGAAACTTGAAATGGTACGAGTTGAAGAGGTCACGTCACCGTGCTCAGCGTGAATTTCATAGTCAACGTTCGGGTCGAGCCCGCTGAAGCGGTACTGACCTTTCTCGTCGGCAAAAGAAGTTTTAACCGCTTTCGTTTTGACGTTTACAAGATAGACGACGCTGGAAGGGACAGGATTTTCATCTTTATCTTCGACGAGACCGTGGACAACGCGAAGCTGGGCCTCGGCCTTTTTTTCGTCTTTGGTTTGCGCAGCGGAGGGCAAAGTTCCGAGAAGAACTACCAGAATCGAAAGCGCAGAGCGAACGCTGCAGCGAGTTGTCATGAGTGCGTGCGCGCGCACGATAAGCCAGGAGCAGATAAAAGAACACGAAATTTCAGCGAATAGGTTGGCATCACCGAAGTTCCGCCATCCGAGGTAATCCGCGGAAGAGAAGAGTAGGAAGAGGGTCGAGGAAAATCATTCTGTTTCTTCTTCCTCTTCTTCTTCCTCGACCACGGCTTCTTCGTCGGAGTCGTCTTCGTCTTCTTCTTCTTCCTCATCCTCATCGTCGGAAATGGCGATGAGATGGACAGGGTGAGTCTGAGTGACTTCGAGTTCAGCATCACACTCGTGGCAGCTCAGGATTTCGCCTTCTTCCACTTCGTCTTCGTCGAGGTCAATTTCGGCGTCGCATTCGGGACATCGGGTCACGGATTTCTCTCCTTCCAAGGGCCGGCTTGCGCCGACGAGCGTATTATATAACGCCGGTGTCAAGGTTTCGCGAGGAGGAATGCGTAAAAGTGTCTAGCCGCGAATATCCAGAGCGTCCGCTGGTGGGAGTGGGCGGAGTGGTGATAGCAGAGGACCGAGTGTTGTTAATCCGGCGCGGTGGGCCGCCGCTGGAGGGGGAATGGTCGATTCCCGGGGGAATGCTCGAATTGGGAGAATCTTTGCGTGACGGAGTTAGGCGCGAGTTGGTGGAAGAAACCGGCTTGGAAGTAAGAGTCCACGATTTGATCGAAGCGTTTGATCGCGTGACCACGGACGCAGCCGGCAAGTGGCGCTACCATTTTGTGATATTGGATTATTTGTGCGAGGTAGTGAGTGGAGTGGCGCGAGCGGCAAGCGACGTCGTGGATGTGGCTTGGTCGCGCGAGGATGAATTAGCGAGATTTTCGCTTACCCCGACAGCGACGCGCGTGATCAAGAAAGCGTTTGAGATGGCGCGGTCACGATGACAGACCCGACGAGGACAACGGTGACCGCTCGGCTTCGACTGGATACGCAGATGCAAAGTTGAGTCAGCTGGCGGCGGCCTCGGGCAGTTTTCCGAAGCGGCGCTCGCGCTTCAGGAAATCTTCAACGGCTTCGGCCAGATCCGCGGCTTCGAATTCCGGCCACATGCGCGGGGTGAAAAAGAGTTCGGCATAAGCGCACTCCCAGAGCATGAAATCGCTCAAGCGGCGGTCGCCTCCCGTGCGGATCAGGAGATCTACATCCAGAGTGGGACCGGAGGTGTGCATTACTTCTCCGAGGCGCTTGGCGAATTCCCGTTGGGATATTTCGAGGCTGGATAGCATCCAGCAGGAGGCGCGAAGAATCGCGTCGCGCGCGGAATAATCAATAGCGATGCGCAATTCCAGAGTGCGGGCGGAGGCAGTTGTGCGCTCGGCGGCGTCGATCGCCTGGGAAAGAGAGAGAGGAATGCGGTCGCGGCGGCCAATCACGCGCAGGCGTATGCCTTCGGTGGCACATCGTCCAGCATCATTACGAAAAAAGGCTTCGAGCAAGACGAGGAGTGAGGATACTTCGTTTTGGGGACGGCCCCAATTGTCGGAGGAAAAAGCATAGAGCGTAAGGGTGCCGATACCGAGTGCGGGAGCGGCTCGTACGATGCGACGGACCGCTTCCACTCCCGCGCGATGGCCTTCGGAACGAGGGAAGCCACGCGTGGCGGCCCAGCGGCCGTTTCCATCGAGCAAAATGGCGACATGAAGTCCGTGATTTATTAGGTTCAAAGTGCTTTTGTTCATAAAGTGACCGCCCAAAATTTTTTACAGCATTAACGTTCGCGCGTGGCTTGGATTAAGGCTTCCATATGATTCAGATATTTTTCGAGGGCGCGACGGCCGGCAGCGGAAAGGCGATATTCGGTTTTCGGCAGTCGCCCAGCAAACGATTTCGCGCAGGTGATGTAGCCTGCTTCTTCGAGCTTGCGGGCGTGAACGCTCAAATTGCCGTCAGTGGCGCGCACAAGTTGTTTTAGTTCATTGAAGACCAGAGAAGGGTTCACGGCCAGCGCGCTGACAATTGCGAGCCGCGTGCGTTCGTGAATCAGGCGATCGAGATCGGAAGCGGACGGCTCGCTGGAACGGGCACGAGACGCTACCCGCTTTGGAGATTCTTCGCGCTCCGCGCGATAGGTTGCAGATTTACCCGCCATATTTCCTCGCAATGACCGCGCCAAAAATAATGTGAAGCGCTCCGAATCCCGCGGCCAGAAAAAGATTGCCCCAGTGCCAGGGGCAGAAAAGCGCAACCGCTCCCAGCACCATGAAACACAGGCCCATCAAAGGAACTACACGAATCGAAAATGCGCCGCCGGTGACCACGCCCGTTCCATACAACAGAAGCCATTCACCGGGAATGGCGCCGACTACTCCCGTGCGCAGTTGCAGCGCGGTAAGCAACACGCCGACAAGCAGCGGCGGCGCAAAACTGTAAACAAAACGCCGGCCGGGTCCGGAGAAAAGGGAAGAGCCGGAAGCACGCGCTTTTGAGTAGGTGGTCCAGGCGGCGATGGCGATGGCCAGAACAGCTTCTGCGATCCAGGTGAGCAGCCAATCGATCGGTGAGGCTTGGGTGGAAGCGATTGCTGCCGCTCCAAGCGCAGTGATGCCCATAGCCACGCCGCCCCATCCGGGGACTGCGGTGAAGGAGCCGGCTCGCTCCATGGTCTCGCGAATAAAGCGCAGATTGTCGCGAGCGTGATCATCGAGTGCGCGAGGAGCCGAAGAGCGCAGTCGGATGGGATCCGGAGTAACCATGGGTGGAGGATAGCTTAAGAAGCCGTAAGTGTAAAGTACTTTATACGGCAAAGTGTGCAGTCTGATACCGGTGCCAGCTGGCGTCCCTCAATAGTTGGACGCGAATTACTTGTGTCGTTCGGGCCGCGAGATTATTCTCGGTGCGCTAGGAACCGGGAGGCGACAGATGAAACTGAATCGGGTTTTATTATGTGGGACGATGCTGGCTCTTACGCCTTTTATTGCAGCGGCCCAGCAAGCGAGCGCGCCGGAGGCGAATCCGGTATCGAATGCGGTGCGCTCGAGCGTGGAGCGAGCTTCAAAAAATATGGTTGCGGCAGCGGACGAGATGCCGGCGGACAAGTACAGTTTCCATCCGACGCCGGCCCAAATGTCGTTCGGAAAACTGGTCTCGCACATGATTGGATCCAATTTTGGGCTGTGCTCGAAGATTTCGGGTGTCGCAGCGCCGACTGAAGAGAAACCGAGCGAGACGGATCCGAAGGATAAACTGGTAAGTTCGTTAAAAGCTTCGTTTGATTTTTGCACGCAAAGTTTGTCGAAGGTGGACGACTCCAACCTGGGCGAACAACTGACCGTATTCGGCGGCCGCAAGCTTTCTCGCGCAGCAGCGATGATCGCGTTGACCAACGATTTTGCGGATCATTACAGCATGGCGGCGATTTATCTGCGGCTGAATGGCTTACTGCCGCCAACTGCCCAACCAAAGTAGAAAAGCGGCTAGTTCTTGCCAGGTCGTTTTGGGTAACGCCCGACGATCGAGTTCCAGCGGATGATGAGGAGATCGAAGAACATCATCAAACTGTCTCGGAACATGTGGACCTTGGTGGCCGGGTCGTGAGCCCATCGCACGGCTACTTCGGCAGTTCCCAGGCCGTGACGTTTCGCAAGGAAAAGTATTTCGGGATCGAAACCGAAGCGTTCGATTCGCTGTTGTTCGAAGACGATCCGCGAAGGCTCGCGCACGAAGGCTTTGAATCCGCACTGCGTGTCGCGGAAGGGCAAAGCCATAGCGATTCGCACGAATCCATTGAAAATCATGCCGGCGAGTTCCCGCAGGCGCGACTGGTGCGTGGTGATGAGGGAGCGATCGAGCGCCCGGGAACCGATGGCGACTTCGTGGCCGGCATCAATTGCGGCCAGGAGTTTTTCGCACTCCTCAATCGGCGAAGATAGATCAGCATCGGTGAAAAGTGCAATGCGGCCGCGTGCTTCCAGCATTCCGTGACGTACGCTGAAGCCTTTTCCTCGGTTTTCTCCATTGGAAACCAAACGGAGGGAAGTCATTTCGCTCGCCCATTTTTCGGCGACCCGAGCGGTATTATCGCGCGAGCCGTCGTCTACAACCAGAATTTCGATCTGACCGGCAGGAACATTCTTTCCGGCAAAATAATTGCGAATGCGCGTGAGTGTACCTGGCAGTCGTGACTCTTCGTTGTAAGCTGGAATAATGATGGAGAGGTCCGGCCGCGGAGTCATTCCTGCGGTGATCCCTGGGTCATTGGATGCCAGCCATAGTGCCCCAGAAGCGGGACAAAACGGCAAGCGTAGAGAGATTCCTGAGTGGTAGAGGCGTCGCGTTTAACTATGCGAAGCAATTCTTGATGATCTGATCTGCCGACAGGAATCACCAGACGACCACCTTCGGCCAATTGTTCGATAAGGGGCGGAGGAACCGCGGGAGCACCAGCGGCCACCAGGATAGCGTCGTAGAGCGCGACATGCGGGCTCGTCAAGGATGTCCTGGGAGGCCAGCCCATTGAGCCGTCGCCTACCTCGACGCGGACATTCGTGTAGCCGAGGCGCGACAAACGTTCGCGCGCTTGAGAGGCGAGAGAAGGTTGAGCTTCAACGGCCGTGACATCGCGCGCCAAGAGCGAGAGGATGGCAGCCTGATATCCCGATCCGGCGCCGACTTCCAGTACACGCTCGCTGCCTTGGAGAGAAAGAGCTTCGGACATGGCTGCAACCATGAAGGGTTGTGAGATGGTTTGGCCGCTTCCTATAGAAAGAGGCTCGTCAGCATAGGCTGAAGCGAATTGCTCGGTTGAAAGGAAGAGGTGCCGCGGAACGGTTGCCATGGCGTCGAGTACGCGCTGTGACGAAATACCGCGCGCGCGAAGCTGACGCGCAACCATTTCTTGCCGCGCCGCTTCGAACTTGTCTTCGACTCCCGAACCGGGATGAGTCCCACCACTCATGCTCCGCAAACGCTACCACAGGCTCGCGTGATGTTGCTACCGAAAGGGTTCGTTGATATGTCTGCGTATAAATTGCATCTGTACGCTGTGTTCGATACGATTCTAGAAGATATAGATGTCAGGGCAGTTGCCCGGACCGTAAAACAGGAGAATGAAATGAACCTTCGAAATGCCCTGATCGCTGCCGTGCTATTAACGGCAGGCCCGGCGCTGGCACAGACGCCCGCGGGCGGCACGCAACAAAAACCGGCAACTACGGCTCCCGTTCAACCAGGACAACCTGCGGCGAAACCGGCAGGAACGGACTCGAAAGCGCCGGCCGAGAAACTTGATCCGGCCAAAGAAGCGGCTATCCGGCACTTATTGGATGTCACTGGCGAATCGAAAGAGGGCGAAAACATTAATACGGGCATGACCGGGCGGGTCCACGATGTGATGAGCCGCGCGCTTCCGGCAGACCAGCTACCCAAGTTTATGGATACATTTTCGCAAAGATTCACGGCTAGCGCGCCGCCAAGTGCGGTGACTGATGCCGTAGTGAAGATTTATGCCCAGCATTTTTCGATAGAGGACATTCAGGCAATAACCAAGTTTTACGAATCGCCTGTGGGGCAGCGGATGGTGAAGGAAATGCCGGACGTGGCCCGCGAGTCGCAGGACTTGGGGATGCAGATAGACCAGAAAGTTGTGATCGCCGTGCTGCGAGGAATGTCAGACGAATATCCGCAGCTCAAGCAGATGCTGCCGCCAGATCCAGACCATCCAGCTCCAGCGCCGAGTGCGGGGCCTGCTCCGGCTCCAGCCCCGGGAACTCCCACTCCAAATTCCACTCCGGCGCCGGGCGCCAAGCCGACTCCGCCCCAGCAGTAAAAAGTAAAAATCGATTGTAGGTGTAGAGAAGGAGTTTGCTGATGCCGCGAATTTTTGGGAGAAACAACCCTATGCAAAAATCACCCGGGCTGTGGGCCGGAATTGTTTTTCTGATAGCCGCGGCAGGGTTAGCAGCGTTTGCCCAACAATCGCCGCCAGCTAAGCAGGCTCCTATCACAGTGTCGGCAGCGATTAGCTTGAAGGATGTGCTCGACCAACTCGGGCGCGAATACGAACGGGACAATCCTGGGGCGAAAGTTACATTCAATTATGCCGGTTCGGGGACATTGCAGCACCAAATCGAGCAGGGCGCGCCGGTGGACATATTTTTTTCAGCGGCGCAGAAACAGATGGACGCACTACAATCCGCTGGGCTGATCCTGGCAGACACGCGGAAGAATATCGTGGCGAACGATTTGGTGCTAATTGCGCCGTCTGCTACAGACAATATCCATACGTTTCAGGATTTGGCGAAGAGCGCGGTGAAAACTATCGCGCTTGGCGAGCCTGCTACGGTGCCCGCGGGAATGTACGCACAGCAAACGCTGGAACATCTTGGGTTGTGGACCGATGTGCAGAAAAAGGCCGTCTATGCCAAGGATGTGCGGCAGGTGGTGACATTCGTGGCCAGCGGGAATGCCGATGCGGGGTTGGTGTATCGCACCGACGCGCAGACTTCGCCGAAGATTCGAACGATTTTTACCGCCCCTCCGAACTCGCACGATCCGATTGTGTACCCTGCAGCGGTGCTGAAAAACTCACAACAATCGGACGCGGCCAAAGTCTTTCTGGCGTTCTTGGAAACGCCCCACGCGCTGGAGATTTTCAAGACCTACGGCTTCAACGATCCGAATAATCCGCAAGGAAAAATCTGAAACGGTTACAATCCTGCAGATGGATTGGTCTCCTGTCTGGATATCGCTGGCGACAAGCGTAACGGCGACCGCAATCACGCTGGTAGTCGGACTGGCCGCAGCGGCTTGGCGTGAGCGACATAGCGGCCCGACGCTTGCGCTGCTGGACGGAATTTTCCTACTACCCCTGGTATTACCTCCTACCGTAGTTGGCTTTTTTCTTCTGTTGCTCTTCGGACGACATGGGCCACTGGGTCAGTTGCTCCTTCATTTTGGCGCCACAGTTGTTTTCTCTTGGCCTGCCACTGTAATCGCCGCAACGGTTGTTTCGTTCCCGCTGATGTACATAACCGCGCGCGCGGCTCTCGAACAGGTAGAACCTGGCCTATTGCAGGCGGCGAGAACGCTGGGCGCTTCGGAATGGCGAGTCTTTCGTGAAATTGCCCTGCCGCTGGCGTGGCCGGGCGTTCTGGCCGGCGCCATACTTTCTTTTGCGCGGGCGCTGGGCGAGTTCGGCGCAACATTAATGATTGCCGGAAATATTCCCGGACGAACGGAAACGATTCCGATTGCCATTTATTTTGCAGTGGAAGCGGACGACATACAGCGAGCGTTGTATTGGTGCGCGGTGGATGTGGTTATCTCGCTCGCGCTTCTGAGCGGGCTTTATTACTGGACGCGCACGCAAGGTTTCGGACCAGCGCGCCGATTGGCTCGCTGAGATGGCGCTCGACGTGCAAATCGAAAAAAAACTTCCGGACTTCGAACTGAATGTTGCGTTTACAGCGTCGGAAGGACCGCTTAGCATTTTGGGACCCTCCGGCGCGGGCAAAACGATGTTGCTGCGATGCATCGCCGGATTGGAACGGCCCGACCGCGGTCGTGTTGCCCTGAAGGATCGAATTTTATTCGACTCCGGGCAAAATATTCGAGTCCCCGCGCGGCGAAGACGAATCGGGATGGTGTTTCAGAATTACGCGCTTTTCCCTCACCGAACGGTAGCAGAAAACATTGCGTTCGGATTGCATGAGCTTTCCAGGGAGGAAAGAGCGGCGCGCGTGAAGGCGCTGATCGCACGTACGCATTTGAACGAACTGGCCGATCGTTATCCGCGCGCAATTTCTGGGGGCGAGCAACAGCGAACGGCCCTGGCGCGGGCATTAGCGATCGACCCGGAAGCGCTACTGCTGGATGAACCGCTCTCCGCGCTGGACACGCATTTGCGGAGTCAGGTGGAAGCACAACTTCAGGAGGTTTTTTCCACGTATCAACGGCCTGCGCTTTTGGTTACGCACAACATCGAAGAAGCGTATCGACTGGGCGAGCGGCTCCTAGTGCTCTCGCGTGGACGAATGGCAGCGTATGGACCGAAAGAAGAGATTTTTCGGTATCCGCCGACGCGCGAAGTAGGGCAGTTGACAGGCTGTAAGAATTTTTCGCGCGCGCGAATGAATGCGGACGGCAGCGTGGAGGCATTGGATTGGGGCTGCAGACTTCGCGTGGACCAAGCAATTTCCAAACCGCCGGCGTATGTGGGTATACGGGCACATCACATTGATTTCCTAGAAGCGGGGGCTGGAACGGACGCGTCAGAGAACGTTTTTCCCTGCTGGCCGGTTCGCGCTTCGGAGACACCCTTTCGCGAGACGCTCTATTTGCGACTTCGGGCACACGGCGAAGAGGCGGCATACGATTTACAAGCTGAGGTGTTCAAAGAAAAGTGGCTGCGCTTCCGCGATGTCCCGTGCCCCTGGCACGTGCGGCTCTCCCCAGAATCACTCTTCCTGACGCCGGAGTAGAGGAAGGAAGTTAGTTGAAGTGCTTCACGAATTTTATGTCGAGCGCGTAACTGCCGTTTATATCGCGCAGGAAAATGATGGAGACGTCGCGTTTGAGGTAGTACTCCACTTGGATGAGCTGTTCCTGATCGGATGCGGCGTTCGAAGAGTACGTGATGGTAAGGTCACGGGAAAATTGTTCCACGACGGTGACGCGCGCGGCTGCGTTGGATTCTGTTGCAGTGCCTGCGAGAAATGGGTCTACACGAAACTGGCTGATGCCGAAGAGCTTTTCAATGCGTCCGCCGAATCCGGTTGAGATTGCTTCGGATAAAAGAGCAGTGGCTCCGTAGTTTTGACCACCGGCCGATTGCGAGCGCAGGGCGCTCTCTTGCCCCGTGTTGCCCAGGGCGAGGAGAGCGACGATGTCGGAATCTGGCAGCGGCGGGTCCGAGCGATAGTTGAGCACAAGGCGGCTGGCGGGCCCGGTGAAATTTATCGTCACTTGATATTGGCTGATGACGGAAGTGGCTTCGATGTTGAGCACAGGGTCCAGGCGGAACGGATTTGCAAAATTAATATCGCCGCGCGTGAGCGTAAAATTGTTGCCACGGAATGCCATTTCGCCGCCCAACAAGTGGATGTGACCGAGCAAAACGGGCCGATCCCAGGTGCCACGGAGGTGTAGATCGCCATCAATTTCAACGTGAGCCCCGCCCCATTCGATGCGCGCTCCAGCGCTTGTGTGTCCAGAAACGTCGAACGTGAGATTCCGCATGAAGGCGGAGGTGGAAATTGCCACCACTCCGGTTTGGGCGGAGGAAGCGAAGAACGAAGCCAAATCGACGCCTTGCGCAAAAAGCAAACGACGGACTTCTATGCGGCCTGAAAGAATCGCAGCGTCCTGCGTTCCCGCCAATTGCAGCGAGCCGCCGATCAACCAACTCATCCCGGCAGGGTAGCGAACGCGAACCTGTGGTGTCTCCGCATTGATTTCGTAGCGCATGGGCCCTTCGCCATAAGTCAAGCTCCCGCTGAGCGTCAATTGTCCGCCGCCTGATTCTGCGGTGACACGATCGAAGAGCAAACGGCTGCGGTCGAAGACGAGATTTCCGTTCACGTGGGATAGTCCGACGGGGAAATCGGAGTAGTGAGCCGAAGCGTCGCGGATGTTGGCGCGCCCGGTGATGCGCGGTTTCGATATAGTGCCTTCGACGGAAGCGTTGACCTGCGCTTCGCCTTGCGCTTCTAATTCCGGTAAGAGTCCGGTGGCAAAACGCAAATTTATGCCGCCAGACAGATTGAAATGAAGCGGACGATCGCGGTCGAAGCGCGCTGAGCCGCTTAGCCGCATATCCGTATTAGGGCCGTGAATATGGGCTTGCTCGATGCGTACTTCGTTGCGGTGATAGACAATCTGGATGGGCCCGTCGTTCTGAAGTTGAACAAACTGATAGTCAAAAGAAATGTCGGAAATATTCACTTTCACTTCGATGGAGTCGGGTTTACGAAGCGCGCCCGAAATCGTGAACACACCGTTCACAACGCTCGGGCGCGTTAAATCTTTCAGATGAAGGCTTGCGGTGATGAGCGCATCCAGGTCGAATTCTTTTACGGTAAGATTTCCGGAAATTAGCTCGTCTCCTGTGAGTCCAACATCGAGCTGGCCTGTCAGTTCTCCTTTGGACATTTCGGAATTTACGGTGACGTGAGCGTTCTTGCCATCCGATTCGACCTCTGCGTGAAAATTACCTTCTTTGTCGGCGCCGACAGTGAGTTTCACGAGACGAATATTTCCGTTTGCAATGGGAGTACGAATGGGCCCATGTCCCTGCACACTGAACTGAAGTTGTCCCCCAATGGGCAAAGAGGATTTCTGCAAGGCGGCAATTTTTTCGAGGGCGATCCCGGCGCCATTGAGATTGAATTCTACGGTCTGTTCCGCGGGATGATAGAGCACATCGCCGTTCACGTGTCCGGTGTCGCGGCGAAGTTCAGCCTGCGAAAGTTGAATTCCGTCACGGGTGTAATGCAGCTGGGCTCCCACGCGGTCGAAGTGATAACCCTTCGCTACGATATCGTCGAGAACAAAATTTCCATCCAGGACGGGGACTGCACTCGTTCCGCTGCCGTGAAAAGTACCGCTGAGGAGTCCGGTAACGGGATAGTTCGTGCCAAGCATCGCTTGTAGGTCAGCGGTGGGACCGCGTTCTACTTTGGCGTCAAGACTCCAATGGCTGGCGGGCACAAAACTCCAGTCGCCATCGAAATCCAAGCGGAGATTGAGCGCTGCGCTAAACTGCCCTCGCCGGACCGTGGCGTGGGCCAAACTGAAAAAATCAAGCGAGTACTCCAAATCGCCTTCGATGCTGTCCCAATAGAGTGCGTCGTAATGCGCGTTGGCGGCGCTGAAATGTCCGACAAACGTGGGACCGGCGATGGGGCCCACGATGCGTCCTCGAAATGCGATGTCGCCGGCTTCACGGGCGGGCACTGCTCCCACTCCGCGCAGCTTGTTGATGAAATCGTCCCACGGTAGTAAATCGTGCGTGTTGAGTTTCAGTTCAAGAGCGGAATCACGTCCGCCGAGATAACCATCGAACTCGATTTTTGTATTTGGTGTGGAAATCTCGCTTTGAGTGAACGTGGCGGTCCCGGCGTCGCCAATGTAGTCGTAGGTAATGAATGCCCCGGCCGGGGTGATTCCCGCTGGCGTGTAGGATGGAGGAGTCCAGCGAGATTGACCTTTGGAGCAGAAGTGCGCGAACGCTCCGGTCCAAGTGTTAACCGAGACGAGGTCCATCACGGAATCCCAGTGCAACGTATTCACAGGGAAATTCGGATTGTCCACGGCGGCGTAGGCGGCGGCGAGACTCGTGCCGTGCAGGTGGGTTTCCGTACGGACGGCCTGAGTCTTCAAGTCCATCTCCAGGCGGCCATCAACGGTCCCGCCGAGTGCGCGTATTCCAAACTTTGGCAAGACTAAAAGTTCACGCGCCAGATCGTAGTCACCCCAAGTTTCGATGCCGCTTTCGTGGAACCAAATATAAGGCAGGCTGACCTTTTGGGCGGAGTAGTGGCCGCTGGCGGTCCAATCACTTCCGTCGTAACGAGCCTCACCGGAAAAATCCGCGATGGCATCGGGAACAAGAGGCTGACGGAGGACTGTACGAAAATCAACGAGGGAGACACGTGCGCGATAGCGGAAGTTCCAATTCGGTTGTGAAAAACTGGGCCGCTCAGCGCGAAGATTGATTTCAGAGTGCGGTAATTTCCAGACAAACTCGTCGAGCTCGAAGGCGTTACGATGGAGAGTGAACTTAGCGGAGAGATCGGAGCGGAAGGGCGCGTCCTTGCGTTCGGCAATTTGTACTTGCTTCCACAGGAGGTTGCCAACGTAGGAGTCGGCCCCTTGTGCAGCGGCTTCGTAATTCAATTTAAATTCGAAGTTCTGTCCTTTTGCCGTGAGCGGCACGCGACGGTCGTTGACCAGAGCGCTGCCATCTCGCAGTTCCAGCCATCGGATTTGCAAATCGAAAAGACTCTGGCGCCAGGACTCAGTGGCGGCAATTTTTGGGGTGGGCAGATTACTGTGGCCGTCCTTATCAAATTGAACTACAAGCTGTGGCCGGTCTATTACCAATTCGCTCAAGGCAAATTGCCGGTGAAAAAGCGAGAGAACCGTCACTGCGACGTCAACACGATCTGCGTGGAATAAAGGCGGCTGGTCGGCGCTTTCCAGGCCATGCAGCGTTA
>Ga0070766_10000395_pt1 | contig 19032 bp, 16 predicted proteins | sample HubBroMetageWFT6_FD_69782 | JGI IMG/M metagenome (GOLD analysis project Ga0070766, IMG submission 69782) | Warmed and freeze-thawed soil microbial communities from the Hubbard Brook experimental Forest, New Hampshire - Hubbard Brook CCASE Soil... | ecosystem: Environmental > Terrestrial > Soil...
GGCCAGGAGGATGTTCTCATCTCGATGGAAGCGGCCCCGCTCAATCCATCGGACTTTCTGTTCGTCCGCGGCACGTACGGCGTCCGGCCGGCTTTCCCATCCTCGGTAGGCGCGGAGGGTGTTGGCCGAGTCACAAAGATTGGATCAAAGGTTGATGTTGCTCTGCAGGGCAAGCGAGTCCTGATTATCCCAACCTACGAGCAGGGCACGTGGGCAGATGAAGTTGTCGCGCCAGTGCGGAACACCGTGCCGATGAGCGACGAAGCAGATCCCGTGCAACTGTCGATGATAGGGATTAACCCTGCAACGGCCTACCTCTTGCTGAACCGATACGTTTCCCTGATGCCCGGCGACTGGATCGGTCAAACCGCGGCCAACTCGGCCATGGGACAGTACATCATTGCGCTCGCGAAGCTCGCAGGAGTCAAGACGCTGAATGTCGTTCGCCGCGAAGAAGCTGCCGAACAGGTGCGGGCGTGGGGAGGTGACCGCGTGGTCCTCCAGGGTGACAACTTACTCAAGGATATTGAGGAGGCTCTCGACGGGAAGAAACTCAGCCTCGTGCTCGATTCGCTGGGCGGAACTCCTGTGGGAGAGTTGGCCAAGTCGCTCAAGCCTGGCGGCGCGATTGTCGTCTACGCCATTCAAAGTGGGCAGTTCCCAGCCATGCCGCCCGGAGAGTTCATCTACCGTGGTCTTAGCCTCCACGGATTCTGGCTCATCAATTGGATACGCAACGCGTCCCGCACAGAGATCGAGGAGATTTACCAGAAGCTGGGAGACCTCGTAGCTGATGGATCGCTCTCCGCCGCCGTGGACCATGTGTACCCGCTCGAACAGTTCAAGGAAGCGTTCGAGGAATCCTTGAAATCGAATCGCAGTGGTAAGATCCTGTTCCAGTTTGGGGCTACTGCTGTGGCCGTGACGGCATAACGATGGAAAGATCACGGAACGGAGGACTGACGGGCAGTAAGATGGCGCGAATCAGGTTCTGGCCGAACCGAGACGCGTTAAGATGCTCAGCGAAATCGCGGCGTGCAAAGAACCGACGTCGTGCGCTAGGCTGCTCCGACTCACAGCGTGAGCGCCGCAACCTCTCTCATCACATTAAACAATTGAAGATGGCCCGCTTGGTCGAAATCGTTCGTGAGGGCAAGTTCAGCCTCATACTTCAACACGATGTACTCCGCGCTTGCGTCGATCGCCTCTCGACGATTTGACCACCTTCAACAAGTTCAACACAATCGCGCTGGTCGCTTGGTAGCGCACCTTCTAAGCTCTTTTGCGCGTTTTCCTTATCGATCGTCGGTAAGTAAGTGAGAAGACTACGCGTGAGCGCATAGGTGGAGGGGGCGATTCTGGGTATGTGTCGGCCGCTCGGAAGTAATCGAAACGAGACTCCACTGATTAGTAACGGGAAGTCGGCCAGTGTTTACGAACGCTTTTCATCTGGCCGTAAAGCGCCCATTCCACTGAAGTGGACGGCCAAACTCCCAGGAAGTCTGTATATGGGAAGTTCACAACATAGGTATCGAGAATCCTCCTGTCGCGTGCCGGGACATCGCCGCAGCAAAGCGGTAGCCTGTCGAATTAACCAACCGACCGTACAATGTCCGCACATGAACCGCCTGTGAGTATCGATTTTTGGCTGCACTGAAAACGCCATCGCGAGCGTATGAGTTCACCAGCATTCGAAGCGTGTCGGCGCACAAACACCACAATCGTCTCCGGTGATCGGTTCCGCCGGCATCTTCGGCTCGACTCCGTTTGCCACAATGGCACTCCGACCAAGAAGTTTTGGTTGACCAAACCAAAAGCGGAAAAGGAGATGCCATGCAAAACGGAAGTATCACGCGGTCCACGCGTTCGCACGGTCCCGATGTTTGGGATTTTCGGTGGCGAGAGACAGGGCCCGATGGCAGGCGGAAACATCGCAGAATGGTGATCGGTCCCCTTACGAAGTTCCCCGACAGGCCATCAGCACTCCTGGCGACTGCCGCACTACGCTGCGAAATCAACCCGAATGATCCGCGACTGAGCCTTCGACCTGTCACCGTCTCAGAGTTGGTGAACCACTATCGCCAGCGCGAACTGGCAACCGACCACACCTGGAAGACGCACTCGACCAAAGTGACCTACCAAGGCTACCTCAATAAATGGATCCTGCCTCGCTGGGAAAACTACACGCTTCCTGCAATCAACGCTGGAGAGGTCGAGCAGTGGCTAAGGTCTTTGCCGTTGGCACGAGCTAGCTGCGCCAAAATCAGAAACCTCATGAGCGTCCTCTTTAACCATGGAATTCGCTACCAAGTCTGCTCCGGCAATCCCATCCGCTTAGTGCGGCAGAGCGCCAAACGCAGGAAGATCCCCGTGGTGCTGAGTGTCAGTGAGGTGCAACAGTTGTTAGACGCTCTGGCCCTCAGAGAATGGATCCTGGTACTGCTGGATGTGGGCACAGGATTGAGAATGAGTGAACTGTTTGGCCTGAAGTGGAAGGACGTCGACTTCGAGGCCAATGAGATCAGCGTGGTTCGATCCATCGTGATGCAGGTGACCGGCCCCTGCAAAACGGAAGCGTCTCAGAAGCCCATCCCGCTTGACCCCTGTCTCGCGGAAGCACTGCGGGCATGGCGTCAACAGGTGCGATTCAACAGGCCCGAGGACTGGATCTTTGCCAGCCCCAAAGCGAAAGGCCGACGACCCTATTTGGGACAACAGATCATGCGCAAAGTCATACGGCCTACCGCGATTCAAGTCGGGATCACCAAACCTATCGGCTGGCACACCTTCCGCCATACGTATTCGACCTTGCTGCGGGCCGCCAAAGTCGACATCAAGGTCATGCAGGAACTGCTTCGGCACGCCTCTAGTCGGGTCACCATGGACACGTACACGCAGGCCGTTACGGCACAAAAGCGCGAAGCTCAGAGTGGCGTTGTTCGCTTGTTTCGCGTTCGCGCAATGGCATCCGCAGCTGAGGGGTGAGGTTGTGCCTTTTTGTGCCCACGAAAAAGCCGTCAAACCTTGGGAAATGAAGTTCTGGAACGGCAGGATGGAGAAATTTAGCAGTCCTGCTGTTCCCTTTTGTGCCTACGACGAATCGGCTCTATCGCTCTAAGTGCTTGAAAAGATTTGGCGTCCCCGACGGGATTTGAACCCGTGTTACCGCCGTGAAAGGGCGATGTCCTAGGCCAGGCTAGACGACGGGGACGCTTTGAAGGAGGGATTTCGCGCCGACCCTACGATGATAACAGCCGCTCAGAACGCCCGTCAAAACGCTGCACTTGCATGATTGCCGCCACTCGGCTCGCCGTCAAATTCAGCCGCCGACAAAGCACCAACGCATTCCGCGAAGAGCAGTTTCACCCTTCCTCTTCAGCCGGATCAATGTGCTCCCCGACCAGCGACAGCGGCTCAGGATCTGGTTGAAGCTGCCAATCCGGCGACTCCAATTGCCGCGGCGTTTTCTCAACCTGATGCAAGTCCGGAAGGTCTGCCGCCGCTAGCGATCGATCAAGATCGGGCATCTTGCGCGCAATCGGGAAGACCGACCGCTCCATCGAGCCCACGGCTTTGTTGTAAGAGTCGACAGCGCCACCCAGCCGCTTTCCAATGTCTTCAAAATTCCAAGCCATTGCGCTCAGCCGCTGATAGAGAGTCTTGCCCGCCACGCTGATTTCCCGCGCACTCTCGGCCAGGTTCTTCTGGTTCCATCCATACGCCACCGCTCTCAGCAGTGCAATTAATGTGGTGGGAGAAGCCACGATGACTTTGCGTTTGACTCCGTATTCGATAAGCTCCGCATCCGCGTCCATCGCAGCTCGGAAGAAGACTTCGCCCGGCAGAAATAGCAGCACAAACTCGGGCGTAGGCTCGAACTGGTTCCAGTAGGATTTCGAACTCAGGTTATCGATATGCTGTCGAACTTGCCGCGCATGGTCGGCTTGGCGCTCCTGGCGCGTTGTCTCGTCCGACGCCTCCAACGCCGCCAGATATGCCGTCAGCGGCACCTTCGAATCCACGACGATGTTCTTCTCGCCGGGAAGTTTGACTACCACGTCGGGACGCTTGGTACGCTCGTCGATGGTGACCGATACCTGCTCCTGGAAATCGCAGTACTCCAGCATCCCCGCCAGCTCCAGACAGCGGCGCAGTTGCAACTCTCCCCATCGCCCACGCGCCTGAGGCTCGCGCAAAGCCTTCACCAGGTTTCCGGTTTCAGCCTGCAGTGCTTTCTGCGTTTCCAGCAAAGAAGCCACCTGCGAAGTCAGGCCGCCATAGGCCGTAGCGCGCGACTGTTCCATTTGGCGAACATGCTCGTCCACCTGCCTGATCGAGTCGGAGATCGGTTTGACCAGCGTCTCGACCGCCTTCTCCCGTTTCTCCAGTTCGCCCCGCGCCTCGGATTGATACTTCTCCAACGTGCCTTTGGCCAGCTGCAGAAAACTCGCATTACTGCTCTCGAGGGCCGAGGCCGCGAGCGCCTGAAACTGTGCCTTCATCTGTTCTGTTGCATCTGTCAGAAGCCGAAGCTTCTCGTCTGTGTTGCGGCGTTCGCTCTCCAGGGTCGCTTCGACCGCCGCTTTGCCCGCAAGAAGGGATGAGTTCTGTGCCTGTTGCTGCGCCAGTTGCGACCGCGAGGAAACCAGTTCCTGCTCCAGCTCAGACTTTCGCGCATTCAGCGCGGAACTCTTCGCCTGGACCGCCAACCATGCGGCCACAGCCCCAATCACAATTCCCGCGAGCATCAGTCCAATCACGACTGCAATGTTCATCAATAGGTACCGGAACCCAATGTTGTATTGTATGTTGGCTGTGAGGGGAACGGAAACCAGGCACCAAGCGTCTAACCCCCAGCATGCGATTCTCAAATCACCAGCCCGGCCGCAACTCCGTGACAACAGCGCTGACTCAGATAGGTTGCGTGCTTTTTGTGGCTCTCGCTCTCGCGTCCAGTGCTTACCCGCAACAAACCAGCGACGCTGGCGGCGAACAGACCTTATTCGCACTAATCAATCAGGAACGCGTCAAGGCCGGACTACCCCCGCTGCTATACGACGAGCGGCTTGCCCTTGCCGCCCGCAAGCACACGGAACTTATGGTTCACGAGAATTCCCTCTCGCATCAACTCGACGGCGAAGAACCGCTGCAACTGCGCGTAAGCGACGAGCACGTTCGCTGTGATCACGATGGAGAAAACATTGCCTTGGACAGCAATCTCGAGGTCGCGCATACCATGCTCATGCAGTCGCCTCACCATCGCGAAAACATCCTCGGCCCCCAATTCAACGCCGTCGGAATCGGCATCGTGAAAAGCGACGAGCTTATCTACATCACGGAAGATTTCGCTCACGTCCTGCCTGACTACTCGGAGCTTGAGGCCGATGTCGTCGCTCAACAAGCCATCGACGAATACGCGAAATCCCAGAGTGTTCCAGTGCCGGTGCGCAAACCGCGGCCCCAACTTAAGCAAATGGCATGCGACATGGCGCTCGACGACCAGCTCGCCAGCAAGAAAGCCGGCGCACTTCCCGGCGTGAGCAGCGCCGTCGCCTGGAACGCCAGCGATCTGGGAAAGCTCCCCTCAAATTTGAAAAGGCTGCTTGCGCAGCCTTTGATTTCGGGGTACTCGCTGGGGGTATGTTTCGCCCCCAGCGTGACTCACCCAGGGGGCCTGTATTGGTTAGTAATGGTGATCTATTGATATGAATCCGGCGATGCCTGCATTGCCGCCCGCCCTCGTGCTACTGCACCATGGCCGCCTGCACTCGCGGACGACTGACGACAGGCAAATTTACGCTCTTGGTTTTCAGGCTCGACTTGATGTACTGCTCGCCCGCCTGCATCATGTGGATCCAGACGTTCTGGGCCGTCCCGTTGTGGTTGAGGAACTCAGCGACTTCCGCCGCGTTCATGTTGGCTCCCATCTCATGCGCAAATTGCACAACGTGGGCCATCGTGAGCTCCGCCGTCACTTTCTCGCGCCAGCATTTCTTCTTGAGATCAATCATTTCTGCTTCCCGACAGAATGGATTTGTTTACAGCAGCAGAAATAAATCCATTTCGCTCCACCGCCTATGTGACGCATCACCGACCCTTGTGACTCGAGTCACAATCGCCCGGAATCACCCGACCACCAAGCCCTTGCGGCGCTCCTGCCGTCCCGGGCGCCCTGTGCTACCCTGCCTCCATTGATGCCTGTGAGCGCGCATATTTACATCGGCACGGCCGGTTGGTCTTACAAAGACTGGGAAGGCATCGTCTACCCGGCGCAGATCAAGAAGTCGCAGCATCCCGTCGAGTACATGGCGCAGTACTTTGACATGCTGGAGATCAACACCTCGTTCTACGGACACATCAAGCCGGAGTGGGGCAAGCTATGGTGCCGCAACGCGCGCCGCGTCAAACCCCGCTTCCTCTTCACCGCCAAGCTCAATCGCGCCTTCACGCACTCGCCAATCGCTGTGGTCGAGGGCACTTCTTCCGCGACGATTCGAGTCGGCCCCGATGATGAACGCCTCGCCAAGGCTGGACTCGATTCAATCGCTGAAGAAAACATGCTCGGTGCTGTGCTGGTCCAGTTCCCCATTTCCTTCAAGAACACCAACCAGAATCGCGACTATCTCGACGCCCTGCTCGACAAGTTCATCCAATACCCCTTGGTGATTGAAGTGCGCCACAACGGTTGGACCAACGAAGGGACCTTGCGCTACTTCGCGCAAAAGGGCGTGGCGTTCTGCAATATCGACCAGCCACTAATGGGAAAGGCCATCGTCCCCGGCGAGCTAGTGACGTCGCCTGTCGGCTACGTGCGGCTTCATGGCCGCAATTATGAGCAGTGGTTCGACAGCGATTCGGGCAGCGATCGCTACAACTACCTCTATACGCACGAGGAATTAGTCGCCTGGGAGAAGCGCATCGCCACCATCTCCGCCAAGGCACAAACAACTTTTGTGGTCACGAATAACCATTTCGAAGGTAAAGCCGCGGTCAACGCCCTCCAACTCAAGAGCATGCTGACCGGCGGCCCAGTCAGGGTTCCTTCCACTCTGCGCAGTCGCTATTGGGAACTGGGCGAGATAGCCTCCCGCGATGAATAGAGTGTTACAGGCTAGTCCCACAGAGTAGTACCACAGTTACAGTTACTCGTCCCTGCCATCTAGCCACTCATCCACGATATCTGTTTCCAGCAACCTATTGCGAATGTTGAAAGGAACCTTTTCGATCCTGGCCCGTATATGTCCATAGAAGTTGAACCGGTAGCCGCAAGGCAGGCCGGACGCAAAACCCCAAACGAAGGAGACTCACATGGACGCGAAATACAACTGGCTGATCGACAATGTTGCGATCCGCGTCACCCTTAACACGGTGGCGTTTGCGCTCTGGATTGCCACGGCGGTAGCGTTGCTCGAAGTCGCCGCAAAGCTGTAACCCGGGTCGAAGCAACGCCCTCCCCCAATCATCAAGATGCGCGTGCGAAACTACGCCACGTAAAAGAAACCCCGCTCGTCATCTCCGTCGAGCGGGCTTCCTTTTGCGCCGATCATAGGGTTGTTGCGTCAGGGCACGGCTCTAGCCGTGCCGCACGAAGCCTATTTTTTGTCATTCCCCATGGGCTTCAGCCCGTGGGGAACCTGCTTTTTGTTTTTTCATCAGTCTCTTCATCTGCTGCGGCTCTTCCACTCGCCTGCAACGACTCCGCGTCCACCGAATTGACAACACCTTCATCACTGCGCGATTCTCTCCCATACTCGAAGGGAGGCTCGATGGGCCGCGAACTTCACTGCCAAGTACGGTCCGGCGGCAAACGCTCCGCCGGCAAAGCCCTGCTGGAAACGAACGAAATCTTGTTTCGCGGCGATCCGCGCCTGAAGATCCCTCTCGCCTCGCTGAAGTCCGTCGTCGCAAAGGACGGCGAGCTTCATCTCAAATGGCCAGATAATTCGGCGGTCCTCGAGTTAGGCGATCAAGCTGAGAAATGGGCACATGCGATCCTTCACCCCAAGTCCGTCGCCGAGAAACTTGGCGTCAAACCGGGCTCGAGGATTTCGCTTCTTCACTTGCCATCGCCCGAATTACTAATAGACGCTCGCAAATCCGCCGCGGAATTCGCCGAAGACAAACCCCTCAAAGATTCCGACGTGATTTTCATCGGCGCTGAGGTCGCGTCAGACCTGGCGCGCATCAAGAGGCTGATCCCGTCGCTGGTGGGCAACGGCGCGCTATGGATCGTCTATCCCAAAGGACGAAAAGAAATTACGGAGTTGCAAGTACTTAACGCAGGCCGCGATGCAGGCCTGGTTGACATCAAGGTCGTCAGCTACTCGCCCACGCACACCGCACTGAAGTTTGTGCGTCCAAAAGCCAAGCGATAGCGGCCGCCTGGGTGGCAGCCAATCAAGAATGATTGCAAGCCGAGGGTGGAGCACCGCTTCAGCGGTGCATGAAAACTTTCCCATACGAATACGGCTTTAGCCGCTGAGGTAATGAGACCCCCAACCGTTAGAGCCGTGACCTGCGTCAGCGACGATGGCAGCAAGCCTGAAGGCATGCTCTGTCGCTCGCGAAAACAGAAACCCTATCTCTGAGTTACGCCTTTTTCGTCCGAACATCCACTTCGCGCAGGCGAGCAGCCTTGCCGCGCAGTGCGCGCAGGTAATACAGCTTGGCGCGGCGAACGTGTGCCGAGCGCAGCACCTCGATCTTGTCGATGACCTTTGAGTTCACCGGGAAAATTCGCTCGACGCCCTGCCCAAAGCTCATCTTGCGGACGATGAAACTCGGTTGCGTGCCCTTGCTCTTGGCGATGACCAGCCCTTCAAATACCTGCACGCGTTCCTTCTCGCCTTCCTTGATCTTCACGTGTACGCGGACAGTGTCGCCCGCCTTAAATTCCGGAAGATCGGTGCGCCGCGTTTTGGCAATCAATCGGTCAATAATCGGTGAATTCGACATTTTGTTTTCTTCCTTCTTTGTCGCACGCCTCGCGGCGGGCTGAATCTTGATTCGTCTGGGCGGCCTGGGCCGCGCCGTTATTTCTTGTGCTCGCGGGCGTAATCGCCTGCTCCCATAAAGTGCAGCGACACGTACGGCTCGCTGCCCACTACCCAACTGTCATGTCCCGGCGGAATGTAAAACACATCGCCCGGATGCATCTCGATCACGCGGCCGTCGTCCATGGCCGCCGTCGCCACGCCGGACACAACCATGCCGACATGTTCCACCTGGCAACTCGTCGCGCCCATCGCCCTGCCTACATGCTCCGACCATTTCCAGCCCGGCTCGTAGGTGGCACGCCCGAGGGTCATGCCGCCAATCTCGATCAGCTCAAACTTGCCCTTCTCGAAAACCCGAATCTCATCCGGCTTCTCGAATCGCTTCAGGATCACGTCCACCATCGCGCACTCCAGAAGTGGGGTGCCCCGCCCTTATCGCCGTCCTTTGGCGATAGGGTGGGATCCCTCGATCTCTTCCAAAATCTTGCGGTCTTCCTTGCTCAACTCCGCACCGCGCAACAAATCCGGACGGTTCACCAGCGTCTTCTCCAGCGCCTGCCGGCGTCGCCAACGCCTGATTTCATCGTGGTTCCCATTCATCAGCACTTCGGGAACCGCCATCCCGCGAAACTCCGCTGGCCGCGTATAGTGCGGATAATCCAGCAATCCACCCGACCCGCACGTTGACGAAGGCGGCTCATTTCCTACGGGGTGCCCCACATTCGCCTTCTTTTGGCTAATGTGGGAGAAATCCGCTTCCCGCGTGAACGACTCCTGCTGGGCCGATGCCGCATTCCCCAGTGCTCCAGGAACCAATCGCGCCACGGTGTCCACGATGACCGCAGCACCCAACTCGCCGCCGCTCAGCACGAAATCGCCCACCGAGATCTCGCGATCCGCCAGATACTCGCTCACCCGCTCATCCACGCCTTCGTAACGCCCGCAGATCAGCACCACACGTTCTCGGCTGACCAACTCCTGCGCCACCGCCTGCGTGAACAACTGCCCTTGCGGAGACAACAGCACCACCGTCTCACTTGCACCCTTGCGCAACCGTTCTTCTCGCGGCGACACGCCCATCGCTTCCAGGCATTCAAAGATAGGCTCCGGCTTGAGCACCATCCCCTCGCCGCCTCCGAACGGACGATCGTCTACCGTCCGATGGCGGTCCTGCGTAAACGCCCGCAGGTCGTGGATACCTATCTCAATGAGCCCGGCCTCGCGCGCCCTGCGCACAATGCCATAATCCAGCGGCCCGCGAAAGAAGTCCGGAAAAATCGTCAGTATCTCGAACTTCATTCGGGCCTCCCCGTCTCGCACTAGGCGAAGGGGGATTCTCCACTCAACCAAACTCTTGTCGTTCTGAGCGGCGCCTCCGCTCATCTCGGTGCTGTCATCCTGAGCGAGGACGCGCCGAACAGAGCGCGTCCGAGTCGAAGGACCTGCTTTTCCGACTACTCATGCCCTTTGCGCCGTTCCCCCGCCGCTCGCGCTTCATCCGCTTCCAACTTCTGGCGATGCTTCTCTTCACTACTCAGCGGAGCCTGCGCTTCCAGCAAACCTTCCGGCAACTCCATCTCAATCCGCCGCCGCTGAAGGTCCGTCGCCTTCAAAAACGCTTCTGCATACGGAACCAAATACTCGCGCTCGCCCTTCACCACCAGCAGCGGAGCTTCACCCGCTCCAAACTGCACATCCGTCACCGTGCCGATCGCGACCAACCCACCCGCGCCCTGCACCAACACTTCACATCCGACCAGGTCGCTGACATACGCCGCGCCCGCTCCCAACTCCGCGCGCTGCTCCTGCGGAACCTGCAACTCCATCCCCGCCAGCAGCTCGGCATCGCTGATACTCTCGACGCCCTTAAACTTCAGCACCACGCCACCCTTGTGGAACCAGTGCTCTTCTAGTTGCAACTCGCGCCGCGTGCCATTCGCCGCCAACGCCGACAACTCGCGCCGCTCGGCAAACCGCTCCGGAAAGCTGGTATGGATCTCCGCCAGCACTTCGCCGCGCCGCCCTTGCGGTCCCAGGACGCGCGCGATCGTGATGAAGCCGCCAGCTATTCCAGAATCTCCAACTGATACCGTTTGCCCGTCTTCCCCGCCGCCGCGCCAAGAATGGTCCGCAAGCTGCGCGCCATGCGCCCCTGCCTCCCAATAATCTTGCCCACTTCGTTCTCAGCCACCTGCAGCTCCAGAACGATCTGGCCGTTTTCGTCAAACGTCTCCACGCCGACTTCTTCCGGCGCGTCCACCAGCGCCTTCGCCACCAGCGTCATCAGTGCGGGAATATCCTGAGCCATCGTTCACTTCCCTTTGTTCTTCGTGGAGCCGGGGACTACTCGCGTTCGCCTGTCTTCCTTGTCATCCTGAGCGGAGGTTCGCTTCTTTTGCGAACCGGAGTCGAAGGACCCCTATTTCCACCACAAGCCTTCAAGGGACGCGACTTCCGCCGATCCCACTAGCCGCGAACCTACGCCTCGACCGCCGCCGGAGCGCTCGCCGCAGCCTTGTCCACCAGCTTCTTCACCCGGTCCGACAACTGCGCGCCCTTGCCGGTCCAATAAGCGATCCTCTCGCTTTTCAGATCGACAGTTGCGGGATTGGTCCGTGGGTTATAAGTGCCCACCACTTCCACCGAGCGGCCGTCGCGTGCGCGGTCTTTCTCGATGACAACAATACGGTAATGAGGTTGCTTGCGCGCACCACGGCGCGACAGACGAATCATCAACACAGAGAGTATTTCCTTTCCTGCAAATCGCGTCAGGGCACGACTTGAGTCGTGCCAATATGTCGCTTTCTTGATTTCCCTTGGCGGACTTCTGTCCGCGAGTGGAAGCCGCGTGCGGCACAGCTTTTCCCTCAGGCGAGACCGGGTATGCCAGCGTCTCCGAAGATCCGCTCCACACCCCAAACAAGCACCAGCCGGCACCTGTTGGACCCCCGCTGCTGGAGGCAAACATCAATTATCGCGTAAGTGGGAGCCCTTGGCAAGAGCAGAGAGGGATGGAGTTCGTGAATCGGATTCTGGTTCTCTAGGTCGAGCGTAGGCGAATGTCCAAAACGAGAGTTGGATTCGTCTTACTGGCGCCAGTAACCGCTATTTTCACTCTTGCCGGCTGCTCAACTAAGAAATCTGAGGTGCCTGCTGGCGCAATCGGATCAGTTCCAGTCGGCCAAGCCCACGCTAGTCCACCTATTGGGCCGCAAAGCTGAACCTGCCGCCGAACCCGAACGTCGCGGCAACCGTGTAGCAGCGCGCCTTTACGTCGCCGGTTTGGTACACACCGTCTGACACGGCGAAGTAGGCACCGCCCGGTTTGAACTCATTTCTGAATCGCGTGCCGGTTCTCCGTAAAATCTCTAAGGGCAGCTGGCGAATGGTCGTAACATAACTACTAATTGTTCTCCATAACGCCTTTGAGCCCGTTGCGCATATCCCGCTGCGCGTCTAGAATTCTCGCCTCCGATGTTTCAAGAGCCGCCACCCTGTCAAGAAGCTGACACGTGCGTCTTCCCGACGCTGTCCTGCGAGCGAAGAGAGGAGTTTCCCCATGTCGCGCCGAACTGCAAGATTTGAGTTTCTGATATTGACGGTGGTCGTCAGCCTAATCAGTGTGTCAGTCGTTGCCCAGGAAAAAAACCCCGACCGCAACGCCTATTTTGGCGAGACGCACGTACACACCAGTTGGTCATTCGACGCCTTTATCTTCGGCAATCACATCACCGGCCCAGCCGACGCCTACAAGTACTTTAAGGGCGAAACCATCAAGCACCCTCTCGGCTACGACATCAAGATCACCACGCCGCTCGATTGGGCAGGTGTAACCGATCACTCGGAGTATGTCGGCACGGTGCGGCTCGCGCAAGATCCGAATTCGGCGATCAGTAAGCTACCAATCGCCAAACAACTGCAGGTGCATGACGCCGCCGATGTCCAGCGAATCTACCTGTGGCTCGGTACGGCGATGATCAAGGGCCAGCCGGTGAAGGAGCTATTGGTTCCCTCCATCACCCACACTGTTTGGGAAGACAACAACAAGGCGGCGGATGCCGCCAATGAGCCGGGCAAGTTCACCGCATTCTGCTCCTACGAGTGGACCTCAACCCCCGATTTCCGCAACCTGCATCGCAATGTCTTTTTCCGCGATTGCGCCAAGGTGCCGCAAGCACCATTTAGTTCTATCGACTCGGCCCATCCGGAAGATCTCTGGAACTGGATGGACGCACAGCGCAAAGCCGGCAACGAGCTGTTGGCTATCTCGCACAACGCCAACTTGAGCGATGGCCACATGTACCCCATCGAGGTGGACAGCTTCGGGCGGCCCATAGACGCCGCTTGGGCCGCGTCGCGCGACCGCAACGAGCATCTGGTGGAGATTAAGCAAATCAAGGGCCAGTCGGAAACGCATCCCTTGCTCTCTCCTAACGATGAGTTCGCGAACTACGAAGTCCTGAGCTACCTGCTCGGTAATCCTGACGGGCGCTTCGATCACATTGTCGGCAGCTACGCTCGGCAGGCCTTGAAAGATGGCCTCACCATGCAAGACACCAAGGGCTACAACCCTTACAAGTTCGGCATGGTTGGCGGCTCCGACTCGCACAACACCGGCGTGCCGTATCGCCAGGAGAACTTCTTCGGCGGTCATGCCAGCTTGGACGGGAAGATCGAAACCCGCATGTCGGGCTATCTATTCGCCGGCCTGGACGTGCGACTGGAGAACCCGGCCGGAGTTACTGGCGTCTGGGCTGAGGAGAACACCCGCGCCTCTATCTTCGACAGCATGCAGAGGAGAGAGACGTTCGGCGCTAGTGGTCCGCACATCAAAGTACGCTTCTTCGGCGGCTGGGACTACACCAAGGACATCCTGGATGGTAAAGATTGGGTAAAGCATTCATACGCGGGAGGCGTGCCGATGGGGAGCGATCTGCCTCCGGCAAAATCCAAAGCGCCTACCTTTGTCGTGTGGGCGGTGAAAGATCCGACCTCCGGCAATCTGGATCGAATCCAGATCGTGAAGGGCTGGAGCAAGAGCGGCCAGAGTTTCGAGAAGATCTTCGACGTTGTATGGTCCGGTAATCGCAAGCTCAGCAAGTGGACCGGCAGGATTCCCAACATTCAAAGCACGGTGGACATTGAGAATGCCACCTACACCAACACCGTCGGCTCGGTGGAACTGAAGACTGTCTGGACCGATCCCGAATTCGATCCCAGCCTGCACGCGTTCTACTATGCCCGCGTACTCGAAATCCCTACGCCGCGCTGGACAACCATACAGGCGCACGAATTAGGGATTGCGCCTCCGGATAACGTAGCCGCAACCGTTCAGGAGCGCGCCTGGAGTTCACCCATCTGGTACACGCCCAGCGCTGAGGCACGCAAAGGCGCTGCTACGGGTACGACCGTCGCCGACTTGACCAGGAAAGGTGCTGTCGCCCTTAACAACACCCAACTGCAATCCCTCATCGTCGGCAAGACACTTTGGATCCGCAACACGGTCACTGGCGATCAGTTCCAGGTTGTCTACACGAAGGCAGGACAGAGCATCGTCTTCCACGTCGGCAGGAGCATGAACCTGCCTAGCGAAGTCGGCAATCCGGTGCAAACGGGTTATCAAGGCATTTCAACCGCGTACTCCATTCAGAACGGCAAGATCGTCACTACACTGGCTGAAACGCCGTTTGAGGTCGCCGTGTACAAAGTGGGCGATACCTACTACGGTGCCCGCAGCAACGAATTCGGTTATGCCAACTACCAGATCATGCCCAAGGCTCCAACGACCCTGGTTACTCTGCCCAAGGGAGTCGGCAGCCAGACTGACGACAAAACTCCTTCTCCCGGAGTCGCCGACTAAATCGACCGGAGTAAACTGCAGTTGATGGATTCCCCTGTCCCGGTTCTGGACCAGGCGCAGCCCAAGATAGAGCAATCAGGGCTGCGCCAGTCTTCTCTCCCCACGCTGAAACGCTGGCTGCGCGAGCCGCTGCTGCATTTTCTCCTGCTCGGTCTCGTGCTGTTCGCGGCGTACGCCTACCTGCAGCGTGGCCGAGGCGGAGTCGAGTCTTCCAAGCAGATCGCCCTGAGCCTCGACGACCTACGCACCATGGATATCTACTTCCAGTCGCAATGGCATCGCCAGCCGACTCCCGCCGAATTTCAGGCCATGGTGGAAGACAAGGTCCGCGAGGAGGTCCTCTATCGCGAGGCGCTTGCCATGGGCCTCGATAAAGACGACACCATCGTGAAGCGTCGCATGGCGCAGAAGATGCAGTTCCTTGCCGAAGATGTGGCCGCCGCTCACGAGCCCTCGACCGCAGAGCTAAAAGCTTGGTTCGAGAAAAACAGCAACAAGTTCGCCCTGCCCAGCCGCTACAGCTTCCGCCATCTCTATTTTTCCCCTGACAAGCGCAGCAAGAATGCGCATGACGCCGCCGCCAGGACACTCACCAGGATCGCCGGACAGCCCGAAGACTCCAAGCTCGCCGTGTCACTCGCTGATCCGTTCATGTTCCAGGACTATTATGGCGACCGCGCTCCCGACGCCCTAGCCAAGGAATTCGGTCCCCAATTCGTGGTCGCACTGGAGAAACTCAAACCCGGCTCCTGGCAGGGACCGATCGAATCGGGCTACGGCTGGCACCTGGTGTTCATCGATACCGTGATTCCAGGGCGCGTCCCGGCCTTCGAGGAGATGGAACCGGATATAAGAATCGCCTGGCTGGCCGAACAGAAGCAACAAGCCTGGCAGAAGGCTTATCAGCAGATGCGCGCCAAGTACGCCGTGTTCCTCCCGGCTCCGTCCGAGAAGCAATCTGCCAGCACTCCCGCACCGGCGCTCAAGAAAGAAATTCCTGCTCTCTCTGGCGAAGTACCACAATGAGCAGTTTGGCGAAGCATTTTCGTGGGCTTGTTGCGGTCCTGATGCTCGCTCTTTTTCTCGTGCCCCTTGTATGGGCACACGAAGTCCGCCCTGCGTACCTTGAGCTCAAAGAAACCGCGCCCGGACAGTTCAGTATTTTATGGCGCACACCCGTACTCTCGGGTATGCGGCTGCCGCTCGCCCTTAAGCTCCCCGACGATGTGCAGAACATCAAGGATCCGGTGACCCAGGAGTTGGCAGATTCCCTGGTCGAGCGCCGGTGGATAAACACCGGTCCCAACGGGCTCGCGGGAAAGCGTATCGAGATCGTCGGATTGCAGGCGACCATCACCGATGTTCTGGTTCGCGTCGAGTGGCTCGACGGCAGGACGCAAGTCACGCGCCTTACTGCGTCAACCCCATCATTTGTGGTGAACGAAGCGCCTGACATTCTTGGAGTTGCGCGCACCTACATCGTCCTTGGCGTCGAGCACATCCTCTCAGGAGTCGACCATCTCCTGTTTATCCTGGCACTGCTGATTATCACCCGCGGCGGCTGGAGACTGGTGAAAACGGTCACGGCTTTCACGGTCTCGCACAGCATCACGCTCTCGGCTGCAACCCTTGGCTTCATTCATGTGCCACAAGCGCCGGTCGAGGCAGCCATCGCGCTGAGTATTGTGTTTGTGGCAGCGGAAATTATTCACATGCACCGCGGCATAATCGGCATCACCGCCAGCGCTCCATGGATTGTGGCTCTCACCTTCGGCTTGATGCATGGGCTGGGATTCGCTAGCGGACTAAGCAATGCCGGGTTGCCCGCGGCCCACATTCCAACCGCGCTCTTGTTCTTCAGCCTTGGCGTCGAGACCGGGCACTTCCTCTTCATCGGCTTGATGTTGTCGCTGATTTTCCTCGCCAGCCGCTTCCTTGCTCGGCTCCCACGCTGGGCGGAACTCGTCCCCGCTTATGGCATAGGTGGCCTCGCAATGTTCTGGTTCATCCAGCGCACCCTTGGCTTCTTTAGGGTCTAGAAGTCGCAGAGCGACGAAACTTCTCGGTCCCGCGGGTGCCAGGTGTCCAGGTTCGCGCGTCTCTTGGCAACGAACTTCCTGTGCCATCCCTTATCACGCCGTCACGTGATCCACGTCCTTTCGCGCTCGGTTGACCTTGGTGTATCAAGTCAATCGTGAGGCGGGAAATTGGTGTCTCTTGCCTCCCCGCGCCCAAAGGACGCTACGGGCCGATCTTTGAAACCATGCGCTGGAGTGGCCGTCAGCAATTGGCACCCAAGATCCCCGCCCTAAGTTATTTGAATAGAGGACTTTACCTATAACTCCAATGGGCTCAGGACTTTGCGCACTACACCTTCGCTAAGCCCAATGTTTTTAGGACTTTGCAAGAAAAGGGGGAGGGGGTACCACCCCCACTTTGACCGACAAGTGAATGGTGGTTTCCTCCGCAGCGAGGGAATCACTCCTCGCGCAGCAGGATCAGCGGATCAACCGACAGCGCGCGTTGCGCTGGAATCCACGTGGCCAGCAACCCCAGCAGCGCCATAGCCACGACGACGCCTCCCAGCACCAGCGGATCGCGCGGAGTTGCCTGATACACGATCGAAGACAGCACTCGGCTCGCCAGGATTCCGAGGATCAGGCCTACTACCGAACCGACGGCCAGCAACTTGAAAGCCCGTCCCAGTGCGGCCTGTAACAGTTCGCTATGCTGTGCACCGAGGGCGATACGAATCCCCAGCTCCCGCAGCCGCTTGCTGATTGAATACGCCGCCATTCCAAAGATGCCGGTAATCGACAGCACCGCGCCCATCATGCCGAGCACACCCAGCGCCATCGTCGCCACCCGCGAAGGAAACAGCGCACTCCCCAGTTCCTGGTTCCACGAGTGGAGTTCAAAGGGCAGCCCTGCGTCGAGGTTCCGCACTGTACTTGTTATGACTTCAGCCAGTTGCTGCGGATCGCGATTCGAGCGCACCACCACCGCCATCTCGTTCCCCGGCGGTTGTTGCAGCACGGGCAGGAACATAGCCGGGGATGGATCTTCGGCGAGGCTCGCATACTTCCCGTCTTCAACGATGCCCACCACTTGCACGCGAGTTCCATCCCGCCGCTTGTAATACTTGCCCACTCCGTCGCTTACGGAGCCAAGTATTTTCGCAGCAAACTCGCGATTGACTACGGCAACTTGTGGCGAGTTCTTGTCGTCATGCCACGACAATTTTCGGCCCGCCAATAAGCTTGTGTGTGCCGCATCGAAGTATTCGGGAGAGATGTTGTACGTCCAGGCGTTAGCAGTGGCATTTGCCGGCCTTAGATCGGTAGTTTGGTCGGTAAACACATCGAAGCCGTTCGCACCGTAATACAACGGCAGTCGATCGACCAATCCCACGGACTCCACGCCCGGAATGGCCTGCAACGCGTCGATCATGCGCTTCTGCATGGCAGGCACTTGTTCGCCGCTGTAGCCGCCCGTGCTCAAAGCCGTCTCGACCAGCATGGCGTTCTGCGGCTCGAAACCGAAGCTGCTGTGCATCGAACGCACCAGTCCGCGAACCGCCACCAGCGAGGAAGTCACCAGCACGGCGCAGATCGCAATCTGGACAACCAGCAAGATGTCTCGCACCGAGATCCGCTGTCCGACCATGCTGGTTGATCCCGACTTAACGACCTGGTACGGATCGGTGCGAAGCACCTGCCTTACAGGTACCGCGCCAAACAAGAATCCACTCGCCAGACTCAGCAGCACAGCTACCAGATAGACGTTGGCGTCAGGATGGATTGGAACTTGGAGAGGAGCAGTTGGAAGCGGCTGCCAAACGCTGAGCGCCCGCAACAACCCAATGCTGCCCCATAGTCCGATAGCGCCTCCAACCAGCGAAATCAGCACGGCTTCGGTAAAGAGTTGCCGCAGAACTCGCAGGCGGCTCGCACCCAACGCAAGTCGCAGAGCAACTTCACGGGAGCGGTCGGCGGCGCGCGCGGCAAACAGGCTGCCCAGGTTGGCACAGGCAGCCAGCAGAATCAGTCCCGCCAGCAACATCAATCCCGAAAGAAACGCCAGCAGAGGACGGCCCAACCAGTCGCCGGTAAGGCCAGGACGCGTCAGGGAAAAGGTCATCTGGCCATCGTCTTTGGGATAGGTCTTTTCCAGATA
>Ga0070766_10000398_pt1 | contig 18907 bp, 14 predicted proteins | sample HubBroMetageWFT6_FD_69782 | JGI IMG/M metagenome (GOLD analysis project Ga0070766, IMG submission 69782) | Warmed and freeze-thawed soil microbial communities from the Hubbard Brook experimental Forest, New Hampshire - Hubbard Brook CCASE Soil... | ecosystem: Environmental > Terrestrial > Soil...
GTGCCGTTGCCGGACCGCTGGCGCATCCTCGACGCGCTCGGCCGCACGGAAAACCCATTCGATCCCTACAACACCAACACGTACAAAGCCGACAAGCCGATCTTCGGCGAGGACTGGTTTCTGACCCTGGACGGAATTTCCGATACGCGCGACGAGCCCTCGCGGGTGCCGCTCGGAACCCTGCCGAATTACACAGCACGGCCGGACACGCACAACACGTTCGGCCAATACGGGCGGAACCTGTTCAACCAGACCCTGACGGTCACGGCGGATCTGTTCAAAGGCAATACCGCTTACAAGCCGCCCGAACTCGAATTCGTTGTCACCCCGGCGCTCAACTACAATCATCTGTCGCTCGGTGAGGTCGGCTTCGTCAACATCAACCCGGCAAAGGGAACGGATCGCGACGATACCTTCCTGGGCTTGCAAGAGGCGTTTGTCGATTATCACATACGCGACGTATCCGAATATTACGATTTCGATTCGGTGCGGGTCGGCATCCAGCCGTTCAACGCCGACTTCCGCGGCTTTTTGTTCCAGGATCAGCAGCTCGGCGTGCGCCTGTTCGGCGACCGCGACAACAACCGCCTGCAATACAATCTCGCTTATTTCCGCCGCATCAACAAAGACACCAACAGCGGGCTCAACGCAATAACCCAAACATTGCGCAAAGATGACATCTTCGTCGCCAATTTTTATCACCAGGATTTTCCAGTAGTAGGCTTTACCTCTCAGGCCATCTATTTGAACAATTCCAATCACGAGGGCGGTGAATTCTACTTTGATAAGAACGGCTTTCTGGTGCGGCCGCTGCAGATCGGCGACGATCGCGGCTACAACTACGATGTGAACTATGTCGGCTATAATGGCGACGGCCATTTCGGCCGGGTCAATCTGACGACCTCTGCCTACTGGGAGATCGGCAGCGTCAGTCACAACCAATTCAATCCCAACCCGCAAAACCACGGCGCCACCGTTAACGGGTTCTTTTTTGCCGCCGAGCCGTCGATGGATTTCGATTTCGTCCGAGTGCGCTTGTCGGGGATGTTCCAGAGCGGCTCGGGAAATCCCAAAGCCCACGAGAACGGGTTTGATGCGCCATTCGAGAACCCGCAATTCGCCGGCGCGGATACCAGCTATTTCATCCGCCAGTCGATCCCGTTGATCGCCGGCGGCGGCGTCTCGATCAATACGATGAACGGCGAACTGGCCGATCTGCGCGCGGGTTCCAAAGGCGAAGGTCAATCCAACTTCAACAATCCAGGCCTGTTCCTCGCCGGGATCGGCACCGATACCGACATCCTGCCCGAGCTGAGGCTGTCCACTAATTTCAATTACCTGCGTTTCGAGAATACCCAGACGCTGGATCTGCTGCGCCAGCAAGCGAACATCCCGCACAATCTCGGCTACGATTTATCGGCCGCGCTGACCTATCGGCCGCTGTTCACCCAGAACGTCATCTTGCGCCTGTCATTTTCCACGCTGATCCCCGGCGACGGCCTGCGCGCCCTTTTCAATACCAGCGGCGGGTCGACGTTTTTCGGCAGCAGCAACTTCCTCTACGCGGTCCTGGCCAACGTGATCGTAGCCTATTAGCAATGTCACTCCGTAACCTCATCCTCGCCGCGTTTTTTACGAGCCTCACCGCCGCAATAGCGCCCGTGCATGCCGAAGAAGCGGCGGGATCCGGCTATCCGACCAGCACGCCGCCCGCGCCGCTGCAGCAAACCGCCTTGGAAGCGCAGCGCAAGAGCGCCGGCTGCATGAGCTGCCACACCACCACCGACTCGCTTAGCATGCACACGAGCCCGGGGGTGACACTTGGCTGCGCCGATTGCCATGGCGGGAAAGCCGAAGTGTTCGTCCCGCCAGGTGCGCCGCCCGGCAGCGCCGCATACAGACAAGCGCTCGATGCCGCGCATGTGCACCCGCGTTATCCCGAGGCCTGGAACTACCCGTCGAGCGCCAAGCCGGCCCGAACCTATACGCTCCTCAACAAGGAATCGCCCGACTTCGTGCGCTTCCTGAACCCGAGCGACTATCGCGTCGCTCGTCAGGCCTGCGGTGCCTGCCATATGCCGGTCATCGCGGCGGCCGAGCGCAGCCTGATGGCGACAACCGCGATGTTCTGGGCGGCGGGCGCCTACAACAACGGCATCCTGCCGTTCAAGCACAGCATGCTCGGCGAATCTTACACGCCCGAGGGCGAAGCGGCCGAAATCTACAACCCGATCAAACCGACACCCGAGCAGACCCGAACTCACGGGCTACTCGGCGAACTATATCCGCTGCCGTCCTGGGAAACCGTGCCGCCCGCCGATGTGTTCCGCGTGTTTGAGCGCGGCGGCCGCACCATCAAGTCGCAATTCCCAGAAATCGGCAATCCGAATTCGACCGGTGAGATCCAGCTGCTCGACGAGCCCGGGCGCCCGGATCTGAAGCAGTCGAACCGGGGTCCCGCTACCGGGCTGCGCGTCTCGATCCCGATCCTCAACATCACCAAGACCCGGCTCAACGACCCGGACATGTGGTTCCTCGGCAGTAACGACAATCCGGGCGACTATCGCAACTCGGGCTGCGCCGGCTGCCATGTCATCTATGCGAATGACCGCGACGTTCAGGAATCCGGCCCCTACGCCAAATTCGGTAACCGCGGCAAAAGCATCGGCACCGACCCGACGATCCGCAAGGACGAAACCGGCCATCCCCTCGTTCACCGGATGACGACGGCGATCCCAACGAGCCAGTGCATGATCTGCCACATGCACCAGCCGAACCTGTTTATTAACACCTATCTCGGCTACACGATGTGGGACTACGAAACCGCCGCCCCACAGATGTGGCCGAAACGGCAGCGATACCCAACCGACAAGGAGATGCGCGCGACCTACGAGCGCAATCCCGAAGGCGCGGTGTCGCGCGGTCTTTGGGGCGATCCGAATTTCTCCGCCGATGTCAACGAACTGAACCCGCAGATCAAGGACACCCAGTTCGCCGATTACCACGGCCATGGCTGGAACTTCCGTGCCATCTTCAAGCGCGACCGCAAGGGCAACCTGCTCGACGACAACAACAACATCATCTCGCCGAACGACCCGGAGAAGTTCAAGAAGGCCGTCCACCTCGACTCGATCCATGTCGATTTCGGCATGCAGTGCGTCGACTGCCACTTCTCGCAGGATGCTCATGGCAGCGGTCATATCTACGGCGAGGTGCAGGCGGCGATCGAGATCACCTGCGCCGATTGCCACGGCACCGCGACGAAGTATCCGGATCTGAAGACGCACGGCCCGGCGGCGCCGCCCGGCGGCACCGATCTGAGCCTGCAGCGCACCGCCGATGGCCGGGCACGTTTCGAGTGGCGCGGCGACAAGCTCTTCCAGCGCTCTGCGGTCTACCCGGGCCTCGAATGGGAAGTCACGCTCGTCCCCGACACGGTTAATCCGAACAGCCCGAAATACAATCCGCGTGCTGCCCGGGCCAAGTTGATGTCGAAGGGAACTTCGATGAAATGGGGCCCCGGCATACCGGAAAGCCAGCTCGCCCATTCCAACGACGAGATGGCCTGCTTCACCTGCCACCTATCTTGGACCACGAGCTGCGCTGGCTGCCATTTGCCGATCGAGGCGAACCAGCACACCGAACGCCATCATTACGAGGGCGGCATCACCCGCAACTACGCGACCTACAACCCCGAGGTGGCGCGTGAGGATATGTTCCAGCTCGGGCGCCACGGAACGGTCAAGGGCAACATCATCGCGCCGATCGCCTCGCGCTCGGCCCTCGTGCTGTCATCGACCAACATCAACCGCGAGCACATCTACGTGCAGCAGCCCCCGTTGTCTTCGTCCGGCTATTCGAGCCAGGCTTTCTCCGCGCATTACCCACACACCGAGCGACGCACCGAGACCAAAACCTGCACCGATTGCCACATCTCGGAAGCCAACGACAACAACGCGATCATGGCGCAGCTGCTGCTGCAGGGGACAAACTTCGTCAATATGGTCGGTTACGATGCCTGGGTCGGCGAGGCCGAGGATATCGAGGGGATTCGAGTCACCGAGTGGGACGAGCCGCAGGCGGTGATCGGCAGCTACCTGCACCGCTACGCCTATCCGGATTACTACAGGGAGCACCTCGAACGGGGCCTGCGCCTTCCTGAGGCACATGGCCACGACTCGCTCGATGCAAACTGCATTCAGCTGCGCGGCGAATATCTTTACGTCGCCGAGGGCCCGCGCGGCATGCGCGTTTACGACGTCGCCAGCATCGCCAATAAAGGTACGTCCGAGCGGATCATCACCGCGCCGTTCTCACCACTCGGCCACGACACCCACATCCCGTCGCAGAACGCGACATGTGTCGTCTTGCCGACCAACCAGCCGATCAACCCGCCGCGCAATGCGGGGCTCAACCAGCCGCTCGACTTCTCGAAGGACTTCAGCGCACTGATGCGCGGCGAAAACGAAGAACAGCCGATGCATCCGATCTACAACTACGCCTACATCACCGACGCGGTCGAAGGGCTGATCGTAACGAATGTCAATACGCTGCAGGACCAGGAACCGCGCAACAATTTCCTGACCCGGGCGCTGACCTGGAACGAGGGCGGAATTCTGAACGGCGCCCGGCACCTGACGATCGCCGGCACGCGGTTTTTCGTCAGCGCCGATGCGGGCGTGGTCGAGCTCGACATGAACGACCCGCTGCACCCCAGGGTCATGGCTGTCATCCCGCTCGCGGACCCGCGCGGCACGATGGTGCAGTTCCGCTATCTGTTTGTTGTCGATGGCGCCGGGTTCGACGTTGTCGACATCACCCATCCGGAGCGGCCGGTGATCCTGCCGCAGGCACATCTGCCGCTTTCGGATCCGCACCGCGTGTTCGTCTCGCGCACCTATGCCTATGTCGCGAACGGCCGTGACGGTCTGGCCATCATCGACGTCGAGAAGCCGGACCGACCGCACCTCTATATGAACTACACCGCCGAAGGCCGCCTCAACGACGCCCGCGATGTCGTTGTCGCCGCGACCAATGCCTCGCTGTTCGCCTATGTCGCCGACGGCGTTAACGGCCTCAAGGTGATCCAGCTGCTGTCACCGGAAAGCCAGCCCAATTTCTATGGCTTCTCGCCCGATCCAAAACCGCAGCTGATCGCGTGGTATCCGACGAGCTCCCCGGCGTTGGCGCTGTCGAAGGGGCTCGAACGCGATCGTGGCGTCGACGAAACCGGGCACCAGATCGCCGTATTCGGGCGCATCGGCTCGCGCCCCTTCACCGAAGCAGAAATGAAAGAGTTCTACATGGGCCCGAATGGCAACCTGTACACGGTCACCGACCGGATCAAGAAGGAAGATTTTGTGCCAGGGCGGCCCGTAGCACACAAGTAATCGTTCTCTTAGTCGTAACTCGCCTATTGCGCTAATTTCGGCCGGTTTGCTGTCTTCCCATCGCGGCGCCTTTCCTCTCTAATGCCGCGCGATGGACCGACGGTTATTCCTTGCGCTCGCATGCGGATTGCTGGCGACCCCGTTTCCGGCACGGGCTCTGCCGGCGCCGCCGGCGCTCCGCCGGCTCAAGCTCACCAATGCGCATACCGGTGAAACCTTCGACGGCCCCTATCGCGACGATCTGGGGCCGATCGGGATGGCGATGGAGGAGCTTTCGGTCTTTCTCCGCGATCATCATTCCGGCGAGAAGATCGCGGTTGATGTCGGCGTCATCGACTTTCTGGCCGCAGTCATGGACGCAGTCGGTGAGACAAAGGCCACGGTCTTGTCAGCCTACCGTACGCGCGAGACCAACGCGATGCTGGCGCGCACCACCTTCGGTGTCGCCGACAACAGCCAGCATATCTACGGCCGTGCGATCGACCTGTATCTGCCGGTTAGGCTCGAAGACGCGATGCAGGCGGCGCGTACGATGCAGCGCGGCGGCGTTGGGTGGTACCCCCGCTCCAACTTTATTCACCTCGACAGCGGGCCGGTGCGCAATTGGACCCTCGATTTGGGCGGCCTCGACCAGATGCTGCTGCATCTGCGGCAGCTGGTGTCGAATGGCGGGCTGACGATCTCGCATGGTGGCGAATTCCTCGTCGGCCGCGCCCGTCACCCGCTGAGCGTCACGCAGCGCCTGGCGTTTCACCGCATGATCGCCAAGGCCGAGTTTCTCGCTAGCCATCATTGACGGGCGGCGGCCTCTTCACTGGGCGCCAGGCTTCTCCGTCGCCGGCTTCTCCGGTAGCGGCGGCCTCGCCATCGGCGATGGGTCGACCCAGGCCTCGCCCGCCGCGGGCTGCAACAGCAACATGGCCTGGCCGGCCGGCGAAGACAGCACGACGCGGTCGTGTTCGATCCGCGTCACCGTCCAGCCTTCGAGTGCTGCCCCCTCGGCAATCGCGAAGCGGCGTTTTCCCTCAGACAGCAGGGCACGCCTTGTGTCACCGGTATTGATGAGGCCGAGCAGGTGATAGCGCTGTTCGATCCCGGGCCCGGCCGGGGCGGCTTTCTCGCCCGGCGCGGGGCGTCGCGACGGCGAGAACAGCGGCCGCTCGGCAATAGCGGCAAATCGGGCGACCGGCGGCAGAGTGGGAAGCGCCGGCGAGGATGAAACCGCATCGGCCGTTGCACCAGGCGCTTGCGCCGAGGAGGGCGACTGCAGCCACGGCCAGATTACCAAGGCGGCCAGCGCCGCGGCGATTACGCCGAGCAGATGGTTGAGCTGCAGGTTCGGCAGCGACAGCGCGCTCAAGATGACGGCCCCGCCTTGAAGCCGGCGACGTCGAGCTGGAATTGCAGCGGGCTCGGCGGCGCTCCCGGTGCGGCCGCGGGCGATTGGATTTGCAGATTGTCCGGATAGAGCAGCGGGCGCGCCGCTTCGATCGCATAAAGCAAGCGGCCGAGGCTGGCGACATCCCCGGCGCCGCGGATGCGCACTCCGACCCTGAGCGCGCCGGGTTCGCCTTCGCTGCGCAGAACCTGCAACCCTTGGATCTGCACCTGAGCGGCAGCGGCTGCGGCTTTCACCGTCTCCTGCAATAGCGCGAGCGCCTGCGCATCGGGCACCGCCGGAATCAGCAGCGAAGGGTCGCCCCGCGCAGGCTCCGCATGGTCGGCCGGCGGGGCATCCGCCAGCGCCCGATAACGCTGCAACAGCGTCGCTTTTTGCGAAAGCGCGTCGGCACCCCTGGCGACCATATCGAAATAGGCGCCGATCGGGCCGATCCACAGCACGGCAAGCAACGCGACGAGGATCGCCACCGCGCCGGCGCGCGTGAGAACGGTGCGATCCAAGGACATCACGGCTTCGTCTCCGCGATTGTCGCACCGAGCTGAAAATGCTCGAGGCCGTTCGCCGGTTCGCGCGTGATCGGTGAGCGAAACACGATGCCGGTGAAATTCGGGCTGTGCTGAAGCGCGAGGGCGAGCGTCGCCGCCGATGGGCTGAGCCCATCCAGCACGACCTCTCGGCCATTGATCGACAGCGACATCAGCCACGACCCGTCCGGCACCTCGCGAGTCAACGTGTCAAGGATCGAGACCAACGGCGGTCGCCCGGAGCGCAGACGAAGAATTGCCGTGCTTCGCTCGGTATCCTGGCGCTGCTGCTCGCGCACGTGGAGCGCCGCCTCGGCTTTGGGTTTCAGCGAAGCCAGCTCGCGCTCGATCGCGCCGAGGCGAACCTGCTGCGCTACCGGCCACGACACCAGCGCGGCAACCGCAAGCAGGCCGACGGCAACGGCGAGGTTTCGGCTCGCGTCGGATTTCGGAGCGGCGCCAAGGATTGTCGTCGGCAGGAACAACGGCGCGGCGTTGCCGCTGGAGATCACCGCGATGCCGCTGGCGCGCACGCCCGCGGCGGCCAGCTCATCGACGATCGCGCCGACGGTCTCGCGCGGGACGGCGACTATCTCGACCGCGAGTCCGCCCTCACTGGCCGCCGCGCCCTGCCCGAGCACGCGGTGGCGGAAAAACACCCGCTCCGCCGGGAATGGAAAATGGCGTCCGATCTCGAATTCGAGGATGCGGTCGAGCTCGCGCTGGGCGCCCGCTGGCAACGTCACCACTTTGCTCAGCACACATTCCGGCGGGATCTCGACGATTACGGCACGCCGGCCGCGTGTCGGCGCCAGCGCATCGCACAATGCCTCATGCGCGAGCGCTGGATCGTCCTGTCCCCAATCGATCTGGCCGATCGAGCGGTCGCGCCGCCGCAGGATCCAATAGCGTTCGCCGGCCTCTATCGTGATCGTGGCGCGGGAGGCGGCTTCGAGTCGGCGGGCGGCGTCCTGGTACAGCGCGCGCAATTCGCCGAGCCACCAGCCGAACGCGCGGCCGGCCCAGGCGCGAGCGCTTGACCCTTTCAGCGGAGGATTGCCCGCAATGCTCATCGAAGGGCGACCATTTCCCAACCGGCGCAAAGCGGACGTTAGCAGATCCGGCCGCTGGTTTCACCGCGACTGCTTCGAGGCGGTGTCGCCTACGGAACGCGACGCGCCGGCGCCGAATCGCGCTGGCCGCGATCGACTGGCGGCGCGCGGATCGCGACGACCTCGTATGGGGTCTTCGGGCGCTCGGTCAGGCGGATCTGCAAATCTGCGCGATATTGCGCCGCGCCGGCGGTCGTCGCCACCGCCTTGATCGTGAAATCCCGCCGCGGACTGGTCACCACAAAGGCCGCCGCCGGCATCAGGTTCAGCCCGCCGTCGCCGTTGGTGAGATCGCGCCAAGTCGCCCGGTTTTCGAGAAAAGCATCGACCAGGTCGGGGGTCGCACCGGGGATCGCCAGCAGCACCGGGCGCGGGGCGACGCGCGGGTCGATCGCCGAGGCGCCGGTGGCGACGGTCACGCAATCGGCAATCGCTTCGTACAGCGAATCATCGAAACCGGGCAGTTGCGCCACCTGTTCCGGGACGACGAAGAGATGCCTTTGACGCGGACTTCCGTCACCCGGCTCGGGGCACATCCCGTCCGTGTCGCCACGGCGGTCGAAGATGTTACAGGCAAGCAAAACGGCCTCCTCGCGCGGCCGGCCGACAGCGACGAAAAGCCCGGCGAGCAGTTCGATCGGGGCCTGGTTGAGATCGATCTTGCCGCTTTCGTCGACGATAGAGATCTCGACGCGGGTCGAACCGTCCTGCCAAGCTTCAGCGCCGCCGTCAAAGATGGTCACGCCCTCCGCACGTCGCTGCAACAGGCGCAGGAGCCCCAGCTGGGTTCCCGCCTCGGCGGCGAGCCGGGCACGACTGCCGCCGATGGCGTTCTCGGCGATCCGCACCTCGCTGCGAGTCGTGAATGTCGCGGCGGCCAGCAAAATCGCGATCAGCGCGACGCCCCAAAGTGCCAAGATCGCGACCGAGCCCGCCTCGGCCCGTCGTCTTCCGAGGCTGCTCTTTGCGACTTCAGCCGGCATTCCACAACCGGATAACGATCGGCGGGCGTTCGCGGCCATCCATGCCCGAGAACATGATCCGCACCAGCTTTGGCGGATAGGCCACGCCGTCCCAGCGACCCAACCAGGCCGGTTCCGCACCTGGCGACACCGCGCCGAAATAAGCGATCTGAAACAGAGCGACGTTACGCGCCAACACGCTCTGCTGCGGCCGAGCCGAGCCGGTCGGGTCGGCGAGCCGGCGCGACAGGATCAGCGGACGGTCGCGACGCGCGCCATCGAAGGCAAGCTCGACGCGGTAAAGACCAGGCCCGCCATCCTCGGCCAGGCTCAGGAATTTGACGCTGGTCGGTCCGCCGGCAAAGCTCGCGGCGCCCTCGAAGACGGGAATGGCGGCAACCGACTGGAGGGAGCGCCGGATCAGCGCCTCGATGCTGCGGCGGTCATCGACCTCCTCGGCGTGTCGGGACAGGCGGTCGAGCCCCAGCACCGAAAAGCGGACGCCATACAGCAAAATCACGCTGACGAGCCCAGCCAAAGTCAGCGCCACCGCCAACTCGACAAGGGTAAAGCCGGCTGAATGATCGCTTGTGTTTCTTCGCTGCCTCATGGCGGCGGTGGTCCGAGCCGTAGCGTGTCGAGGGCCATTTGCCGCTGCCGATGACCGTCGCGCCAAGCTACCGTCACCGCGACCCGGTAGAGCTGAAGATCCGGCAAAGGCTGGTCGGAATCGGCGCTCGATTTTTGCTGATAGGGCTCGATCGAGACCTGCCATTGAAAGCGATCGCCAAAGAGGCCCGCGCTACGCCCCGACCGCAGCGGCTCGGTGATCCCCGCCGCTGCAATCTTCTCTTCGGCGAGAGCGAGCGCCGCATCCGCACCCGCAGCGGCCTCATGGCCGAGGAGCCCGGTGCGGAACACGCCGGCGGCGGCGGCGAGCGCGAGGCCGGTAATGACCAGCGCGACCAGCACCTCGACGAGCGAGAAGCCGGCGGAGCCGCGCCGGTTACGGCCGCAAGTCGGCGCGCCCGGTAACTGCATCGACATCGATGTCGCGCCAGCCCTCGGCGCCCAAGATCCGGATCCGACCACCCGAGGAGCCGCCGGACGGAAAGAATGCGATGCGGGTACCGCCGGCGACCGCGATGCGTAACCCTGGCGCCCGTCCAGCCGCCGCCATCAGAGCGTAATGCTGCCGATCGAGCCAATAGCCGCTGACTGGATCAGCGCGGAAAGCGATCGGGCGACCCTCGGCGATCGCCGCCGAGCGGGCATCGCGCAATGCGACACGAATCTCGTTCGCCGCCGTCGGAAGCGCGCCGTTCGTGGTCTTGCCGGCGAGGAACGGAACGGTCATCCCGACCACGAGCCCGAGGATCGCCAGTACGACCGCCAACTCGATCAGCGTAAAACCGCTCGGCTTTCTACGCTCACCCGGCAACGTCGTAGACCTCCATCACGGTGCCGAGGATCGCGACGGCAACGGCACCGATCAGCAAGCCGAGCAGCACGACGCTGATCGGCGTCACCAGCGCGATCAGCTCGGCGGAGGTCGCCTCGAACTCGCGCCGCAGAATGTCCCCGGCCTTCAGTAACATTGCCGCCAGATCGCCGGTCTCCTCGCCAATGCGGACGAGCTCGCCAGCCATTTCCGGCAGCATCCCCCCGGCCGAAAGCGAGAAGGCGACGCCGTCGCCGCGCTCGATGCCGTGCTCGGCGGTTTCGAGCCCGGTGCGGAAGGCTTCGTTGGTCATCGCGGCCCGGGTGGCAGCAACGGCGGCAGGCAGCTCGACCCCGGCCGCTACAAGATTGCCGAGAAGGTGTAGCAGGCGTTCCGCCTCGATCTTGGCCACCAGCGACCCAAGGCCCGGAAGCGCCAGTAACCGGCGATGCAACGCTAGGCGAAAGCGTGGATCGCGGTCGGCTATCGCGGCGCAGACGATGATCGTCACCAGGGCCAAGCCGCCGGGTAGCGCCATTTCCTGAAACAGCCCCGATAGCCACAGCAGCACGCGCATCATTACGGGCGGCTCGCGCTGAAAGCTGGTCAGTAGCACCTCGAAGCGCGGCACCACAAAGCCGAGCAGAAACGACACCGAGATGCACGCGACGGCGAAGACGCTGATCGGATACACCAGCGCGCCGAGCAGGGCGCGTGAGGTCGCGCGGCTGCGCTCGAGCACTGCGGCGAGGCGTTCGAGCGCGGCACCGAGGTCGCCGCGCGCCTCGCCGGCGGCTATGACCATCGCGTAATGCCGCGGCAAAGCCGGGTGATCGGCGCAGGCGCGGGAGAGGCTCTCGCCGCGATTAATCGCGGCGAGCAGCTCGATCGCCATCCTGCCACCCCCTCTTGAGCCGCCAGCTCGACCGCGCCCGATCAGGGTCAGCGCCCGGTCGAGCGCCACTCCGGCGCCGATCAACGCCGCCAGCTGACCGGTGAACAGGATCAGGTCGCGGGCGGAAATCCGGCTTCTCGCGGTTGAAAGCCATCCGCCGAGAAACCGTCGCGCCGCCGGCGCCGAAATCTCGATCGGATAGCTGCCGATCGCTTGCAGCCGGGCGACGGCATCGTGTTCATCGGCGGCAACCAGCTCGCCAGCGATCTCTGCGCCGGTCGGCCGCAAGGCGCGATAGCGGAACCGCGGCACCCTACCCCGCTCCAGTTACGCGCAATACCTCGTCGAGCGAGGTGATTCCAGCCGCCGCCTTGGCGAGCCCATCGCTGTGCAGATCGACAAATCCGCCCGCCTGCGCCTCGGCGATCAGTGCGCCGCCGTCGGCTCCGGCGATGACGCAACGGCTCAGCCGCTCGTCGAAGACGAGCAGCTCGGCAATCGCGGTGCGCCCACGATAGCCACTGCCGCCGCAAGCCTCGCAACCGCTTGGCCGATACAGCATGAAATCGCGGTCGGCGAGCGCGGCTAGGCGCGGATGCCGCAGCAGTTCCGGCTCGGGCCGGTAGGGCTGGCGACAGGCGGGGCAGAGACAGCGCACCAGCCGCTGTGCCAACACCCCCTTCAGCACCGCCGCGATCAGATATTCCTCGAGGCCCATATCGACGAGACGGATGATGGCCCCGACCGCATCGTTGGTGTGCAGGGTCGAGAGCAGCAGATGACCGGTCAGGCTCGCCTGGGCGGCAATGCGCGCGGTCTCCAGGTCGCGGATCTCGCCAACCAGCAGGATGTCAGGATCCTGGCGCAACAGCGACCGCAGCAAGGTTGCGAAATTGAGCCCGATCGCTGGCCGCACCGGGATCTGATTGATGCCGGGCAGCTGATATTCGACCGGATCTTCGACCGTCAGGATCTTGCGCTCGCGGCTGTTGAGCAGCTGCAGAGCGGCGTAGAGGGTCGAGGTTTTGCCGCTGCCCGTAGGCCCGGTAACCAGCAGCATTCCGCTGGGCAGCGCCAGCAATTGCATCAGCTGCTCGCGCAACGCGCCGCTAAACCCGAGCTCGGCCAGATCGAGCGGGGCGTGCACGCGATCGAGCAACCGCAGCACCAGACTTTCGCCATGCAGGGTCGGCACGATCGAGACCCGCAGATCGATCTCGCGCCCCTCGACGACGACCCGGAACCGGCCATCCTGCGGCAGTCGCCGCTCGGCGATGTTGAGGCCAGCCATGACCTTGATGCGGCTGACGATGTTGTCGTGCAATCCGGAGGGTGGCGGGTCGATATCGCGCAACAGGCCATCGACGCGCAGCCGCTGCACGACGCGGTCGGCGCTCGCCTCGATGTGGATGTCGGAAGCGCGCGCCGCCGCGGCGTGACCGATCAGCCAATTGACGTAGCGGATGACCGGCTCTTCGCTGGCGAAGTCGCTGAGCCGTTTGACGTCTGCGCGCGCGGCGGCGGGCGCCGCGACCCCGGCGGCCGGTACGGCGGCGCCGCGGCCGTAAACCCGCTCGAGCGCGCCGGCGAGTTCGCTCGGGACCGCCGCCCAGGGCAATACCGGCTTGCCGACGGCGAGCCGCACCGCCTTGATCGTATAATCGTCGTTCGGGTCGGCCATCGCCAGGGCAAGGCCCTCGGGCGTTTCCCCGAGCGGGAGGATCTGCGCGCGCGCGATGAAATCGACGCTGAGTTCGCCGGCTGGGACCGGAGCCGTCGGATAATCGTCTGGCTGGGTCAGCGGGATGCCGAAAAAATCGGCCAGGCATTGCGCCATTTCCCGCTCGCTGATCATGCCGAGCCGGGTGAGGATGACGCTCTCGCTTTCGCCGTCGCCGCGCTCGCGGCGCACGGCGAGCACCCGGTCGCGCTGTACCGCGTCGAGCCGGCCGCGTTCGATCAAGAAATCGACGAGTTGCATTCGCTACTCGGCTCGTTCCCGGACAGATCCGGGAGAGCATTCTATCACGGCAACTTGGATTCGAAGTCTTTCAGCGCCTGGACAAAGGTATCGGGGCGGTACTTCTGGTCGTCCGCGGCGGCTTCGTAAACTTTGCCGAGCGCGTCATCGAGGCCCTTCAATTGGCCTTCGTCGGCAAAGCCGAACGCCTTCATCGCCGCGACAATCGATTCGAGCGCCATGGTTTGCTGTTGGGCCGAGCTGTAGTCGAGGTCCTCGCCGCCGGTGCTGAGGGCGATCACCGCTTGAGCCAGCGCCTTGGCGTCGCCCTTGTCGAAATTATGCTTTGCTAGGGCCGGGACCAGCTTGTCGGCCGCCTCCCGTATTGCCGTCGCCTCACGCTGGACGCCGGCCCAGTAGTCGCCATTCGGCTCCACGGTGGCGCGGTGCAGCGCCACTAGGTGGTCGCCCAGATCCTTCGCCGCATCGGGCGCCACCCGGCTGGCGATCGTGCGCAGCATGACCGCGGTGGCGTCGTAAAGCCTCAGCTTGCCCGGCCCGAGACCGATCGCCGGCCGCTTCTGCCATTGCAACTGGTTCATTGCATGATGGCAGGCTTGGCAGTCGAACAGCGCGAGTTCGGGATTGGCGCCCTTCGGCACATTATTTTTATCGAGGATCTTGTCCATGCGTTCACGCAGATCGACGGCTTGTCCGACCGCCCAGAACTGCATGTCGTTGGGCCGGCCCTTGCGCTCGACATAATCCTTGTCAACGACGAAATGCGCCGGCTGGATCGCGGTGAAGGTGTCGAGCTCAAACGGCATCGGGGGATGACCGGCGCCCATGATGTCGTGATTGGCGAAGCGTTTGTCGTCGCCGATATGACAGCGTATGCAACGCTCGGCGCGTTCGATCGGACGGTCGGTCGGGTACATTCCGGCCGCGATGTCAGCCGCATGGTTGGTGCCGGAAATATGCGTGCCGAGCCAGCCCTGGGGCGCCTCGGGCCCACCACCACCGGCGCCGCCATGGCAGGCCTCACAGCCAACGCCGTCTGATATTTGGAACGACGGTCCGCGCCGGTTCGGCGCCACGTCGTCGGCGTGGCAGTCGAGGCAGATTTTCGCGTGTTCCGCGTCCTGCAGGCCGAGGTTGTGGGCAATCCGCAGCCCGCGCTCCTCGCGCAGCACGGCGAAGGCCTTGCTGTGCTTATCCTTCTGCGACCAGATCAGATATTCGTTCTGCTCGATGTGCGAAGTCTTCAAGGGCTGCACGGCGCCGTGACAATTATTGCCCGCGCAGGAGCGGACCCCCAAATGAACGGTGTCTTGCGCCGGCTGGGGCGGCGGTGCCGGCTGTTGCTGCGCTGTCGCCGGTATCGCCGCGGCTAAGACAAGCAGCATCGGCGCGATCGCGCCTCGCCCGAAAACCCCGCGCCAGCGGCTCATCGGCCGATCGCCCGCTGAACGTCGTGCAATGCCTTGGCGAAAGCGTCGGGGCGAACCGTCGCCTCGCTGGCGAAGGTGGCGTAGACGGCATTCATCGCGGTCGTGATCGGACCGTCCTGACCTTCCCCGATATACCCCGCCGATCTCATGTTGCTGACGATGGCTTCGAGCGACATCGTGACCTGCTCGGCATGGGAAACCTGCCAATCATCCGGCTGGAGGCCGACCGCAATAACCGCGTCGGCGAGGGCGTGCATGTCCTCGCGGGTGTACTGATGCTGGGCCAACGGGGTGACGAGCGACTCGGCCACGGCGCGGACAGCCCGCGCCTCGCTCTGGACCTGAGCCCAGTCCGTGTTGCTGGCCCGGTGCAGCGCGACCATGTGTTCGCTGAGCGAGCGGGCGGCTGCCGGTGCCACCTGCGAGGCCGCGACCCGCATCATCACCAGATTGGCGTCATAGAGCTTGATCGTGCCGGGCGGGAGGCCGGTCGTGGTCGGTTTGGCCACGGGTCCGTAATCGTGATGGCAGGACTGGCAGTCGAAGACGACGAAATCGGGGAAAATCCCGCCGCGCGTCCGTCTCGGGTCGAGAATCGCGTCCATGTGCTTTATCAGCGAGATCGCCTGCCCAGCGCCCCAGACCTGCAGGTCGGTGATCAGCCCCTTGCGCTCGACATAGCTTTTATCGACCACAAAATGCGCCGGCTGGATCGCGGTGAAGGTGTCGAGCTCGAACCGCAGCCGCGGATGGCCGGCGCCGTAGATTCGGTGATCGAGAAAACGCGTTTCGTCGCCGAAGTGACAGCCGAGGCATTTCTCGGCGCGCGCCGCCGGTTGGTCGGTCGGGTACATCCCGTTGGCAACGTTTTGCGCGTGCGGCGCCCGGGCGATATGCGAACCGAGCCAGCCGGAAGCGCCGCCGTGGCACGCTTCGCAGCCGACCCCGTCCGACAGCTGAAACTGTGGCCCCCGCAGGTTCGCGGGAACGTCATCGGCGTGGCAGGTGAGGCAGATTTGCTGGTTCGCCGCATCGGGCAGCCCTAGTGCGCGCGCCATCTTGATCGCGCGATCCTCGAGCAGCACCGCGTAGGCGAGACGATGCTTGTCGCGTTTCGACCAGATTATGTACTCGTTGCCCGGCACGCGGGACTGCGGCGGACGCTCGGTCGCGCCATGGCAGTTGTTGCCGCTGCAACTGGCTACGCCAAGGTGAGTATTCTCGGGCCGCGACGTTTGCGCATGCCCCACGGTCACCGCACCCAGTACCAGTGTCAGGCCAGCTGCGGCGGCAACTACCCGCGCCGCCCGGATCGCTATCGCGCGCAACATGGGCCCCCCAATGTACTCGCGTAAGGCTAAGCGTGAAGGCGCAAACTTTCAACCCATGCGTAAGCGCATTAGCGTCGCCCGCCGATTACGTTTCCCGGCTTCAGATCGCCATCCAGCATCGCATAGGGCTGGGCGCCGACCCCCGCGATACGCGGCCCCCAGACATGGACGTCGGCGCACATCGGTCCATTGCCCGGCGCCGGGAGGTCGACGCACAGGGTTCTGCCCGTCAGCGTCCATTTGCGCTCCGCCGGCACGGTGTAGGCGTCATGCCAGGGATCCCATAACCGCACCAGCGCCCTGCCGTCGGGGCCGAAATAGGCCTGCAGCATCAGCCGAGTGAGTTCGCCACCACCCGGCCCGCCCGGCCGGCGCGGGATGAAGGCGATCGCGCTCAAGGTGTTGCCGACGAGTCGGACGGCGAGGTCCGGCATGGGCGCGGCGAGCACCGGCACCGGTTCGGCCGCCTTAACCGGACTGCCGAAAGCGAGCGACAGAAATGCAAGTATTAAACCGAAAGTTCGTTTCATCAACTCCTCCGGGATTGTCCGGGACGTTGACTCAGTTTCAAGGCTAAGGGCATCCTACCGGCAAGCGGCGGTTCAGGTCCACCTAACGCTTCGGGGGCGGTTCACGATTGGGCAGTTCATTGTGGTAGCGCCCCGGCGTTCCCGGCGGTGCGACCAGGGGTTTGCGCGTAGGATCCGCTGCGGGCGGAGGTGGCTGGCATCAATCCTGGTTCTGGCGGTGGCGGCCTGCGACACGGTCGCGTCGCTGAGCGGAAGACCCATACCCGACGAATCCGCGCCGCCTCCGAGGATCTCGGCGAATGCGGTCCAGCTCGCACCCACCAACCCGGGACGCGCTGTGGCACGGATGCCGACCGACTCGCCCGGTGAGCCGCCGGCCCCGGCAATCGTCGTGCGAGGCCGCGAGACGGCGACCCCCGCGCGAATCGTGCTGCCCGACCCGAACGGCAAGTCGGGTGACGTCACGCTCAACTTCGCCGGCGCCGACATCCGCGACGTTGTCGCAGCAATCCTCGGCGACGCGCTAAAGGTGAATTACGTCGTCGATCCCGAAGTCATGGGACCGGTCACCATCAACATCAACCGGCCGGTGCCGCGCGACGAGCTCCTGTCGACGCTTGAAGCCGTGCTCAACAGCCGCGGCGCGACAATGGTCCAGAGTGACGGCATCATCCGGGTGATGCCGATGCGCAAGGATGGCAAACCGACTTCCGCGGCGCCGATGCTCAGCGGCGTTGCCCCGACGATCGGCGAACATAATGGGGTGTTTCCGCTACGCTATGTCTCCGCCACCGACATGCAGCACGTACTCGAAAAGGTGCTGCCGCCCGGTCAGACCATTAGCGCCGACGATCAGCGGCACGTGCTCATCGTGCAGGGTTCGCCGACAGATTTGAAGGTCGCGGAAGACACGGTGCGCATCTTCGACATCGATCAGCTGCGCGGCATGTCGATGGCGCTGGTGCCGCTGAGCCACGCCGAGCCGGCCTCGATCGCCGACGAGCTGAAGAACATTTTCGCGACACGCCGGGAGGCCGACAACGACGCGATCCGCTTCATGGCGATCGCTCGCCTCAACGCCGTCATGATCCTCAGCCGGTCGGGCAGTTACCTCGACGAGGCGCGATCCTGGATTGCGCGCCTCGATCGCGAGCGGAACCCGAACGAGCGCCGGGTCTATGTCTACAATCTGCAATACGCCAAGGCGGCCCAGGTCGGCCAGAAGCTGCAAGGGCTGCTGACCGGCATCGACATCCAATTCAAGGGGCCGGGTGGCCAACAAGGCGAGGGGCTTGGGGGTCCCAACGGCTATGATAACGGCGATAATTCCGCGTTAAAGACCGCTAACGGAAATGGGAACGGGAACGGCAACGGCAACGGCAACGGAAATGGAAAGTCGCCAGCCGCGGCCGCACCGCTCCCGGTCGCCGGCTTCCCCTTCCCGGTTCCCATGCCCGCACCGCAGCAAGCGGCTGACCGCAACACCGTCCGCATCGAGGCGGACGAGGCGCACAATGCGCTGCTGATCTCCGCCAGCGCGCGCGACTACGATTTGATCCGTCAGGTTCTGGAAGGGGTCGACGTACCGCCGTTGCAGGTGCTCATCGAGGTGACGGTCGCCGAGGTAGGGCTCAACGATCAACTGAACTACGGCGTCGAATACTTCATCAATTCCGGGCGTGGCAACGTGCTGCTGAGCACCGCGGGCGGCACCATAACGAACTCGAGCGGGCTTCCGGTCGGCATCACGCCCCCGCTGCCCGGCTTTGCGCTGTCCTACCTCAGCGGCAATTTTCAGCCCCGCGCGATCCTCGACCTGCTCTCCGCCGTCACCCAGACCAAGGTGATCTCGACACCGCGGCTGCTGGTGCTAAGCAACCAGACGGCACGGCTGCAGGTGGGCGATGTG
>Ga0070766_10000401_pt1 | contig 18852 bp, 16 predicted proteins | sample HubBroMetageWFT6_FD_69782 | JGI IMG/M metagenome (GOLD analysis project Ga0070766, IMG submission 69782) | Warmed and freeze-thawed soil microbial communities from the Hubbard Brook experimental Forest, New Hampshire - Hubbard Brook CCASE Soil... | ecosystem: Environmental > Terrestrial > Soil...
GACGTGGCCCTGGTGATGGCCGCGTACAACTCCGTCAACGGGCACAGCATGACCGCCAACCCAACCCTGCTCCGCGACCTGCTCAAGGACGAGTGGGGGTTCCAGGGCGTGGTCGTATCCGACTGGTCGGCGACGAGGACCACCGAGCCGACCGCACTGGCGGGTCTCGACCTGGTGATGCCCGGACCTCGCGGACCCTGGGGCGACCAGCTCGTCGCGGCGGTGCGCGGCGGCACGGTGCCCGAGGTGGTCGTCGATGACAAGGTCGTGCGGTTGTTGCGCCTTGCCCGCCGTGTGGGTGCGCTCAACGGGATGTTCGACGGTGAGTCGCATGACGGCGCTGCCGCGCATCACCCTGCGCAGGTGAAGGCGGGTGGAACGTTTATCGATCCGTTGCTCCTGCGTGAGGTCACCTCGCGGTCATTCGTGTTGCTGCGGAACCAGGACGGGTTACTGCCCGTCAAGCCCGACGACATGCGTCGGGTCGCACTGATCGGTCCCAATGCGGTCGAGCCGCAGACACAGGGCGGGGGTAGCGTTCGCGTCCTGCCCGTGGTCCGCCCGGGGCTCGCCGATTCGCTGCTTACACTGGGAGAGTTCGACGCCGTGGACGTGCATCAGGGGTGCCTGACCTGGGCGACGATTCCGCAGCCCCGGGACGGCAGCCTGCGCGACCCGGTGTCCGGAGCGCCCGGCGTGCATGTCGAGGTCCGTGACGCGGATGGAACCCTGCGTCACGACGCTTCGAGCGCGAGCAGCGTGCTCACATGGTGGGATGGCCTGCCCGCGGTGGTGCATCAGCCCGGATCGGAGCTGGTCATACGTGGGCGATATCGGGCTTCGGTGGACGGACCACACGTCATCGGTGTCGCCGGCGTCGGGGTGTTGAGCATCGCCGTCGACGGATCGGTGCTCGCGGAGGCAACGACTCTGCATCCCACAGAGATCGTCGAGGCCTTCTCGCGTCCGCCCGAGCTTCGTGTGCCCATCGAGCTGCACGCAGGCGGCGAGGTGGAGATCCGGGCCGCCTACCGACCCAACGTTCGCGGGCCGGAGGCGGGGTTTGTCACGATGCGGCTCGGGGTCACGCCACGACTCGACGAGAACCGATTGCTCGACGAAGCGGTTGCCTCCGCACGTGAAGCCGATGTCGCGGTGATCGTGGTCGGCTCGGCGGAAGGAACAGAGAGTGAGGGATACGACCGGGACACCCTGTCCCTTCCGGGGCTTCAGGACGAGCTCGTCAGGCGGGTTGCTGCTGTACAGCCGAACACCGTGGTAATCGTCAATTCGGGGATGCCGGTGCTGATGCCCTGGGTCGACGACGTCGCAGCGGTGATCCAGGCCTGGCTCCCGGGCCAGGCGTTCGGGGAGGCGCTGACCGACTGCCTGCTCGGGGTCGTGGAGCCCGGGGGCCGCCTCCCCATCTCGATTCCTCGCGGAGCCGCCGATTCACCGGTTCTCGACGCAACCCCGAAAGGAGGAGAGCTCGCCTACACCGAGGGCCTTCTGGTGGGCTACCGCGGCTACGATCGGAGTGGACGCGAGCCACTCTTCTGCTTCGGCCACGGACTGGGCTACACCGATTGGAGCTACGAGTCGCTGGTGCTGGGCGCCGAGGGATTGAATGAAAATGAGGAGCTCCCGATTACCGTGACCGTTCGCAACGCCGGCGGCCGTCGAGGTCGGGAAGTCGTGCAGGTGTATCTGGAGGCCCCGGACGATGACCCCAGCCGTCCGTTGCGCACCCTGGCCGGGTTTGCCACCGTCGACGTCGAGCCGGGCCAGGCGAGGGAGGTGCCGGTCGTGGTTCCGGCGCGAGCGTTCGCGCGCTTCGATCCGGACGCTCGTGACTGGGTCTGGCGGCCGGGTACGTACAACGTGCGGGTTGGCCGATCGTCCCGAGACCTCAGGGTGAGCAGCCCGGTGGAGCTACGGCTGAGCAGCTCGCGCAGCTGATCGTCGCCTGCATTGTGACCCCTGGTCGACACCCGGGCGATCAGAGGCGTGGGGAGTGATCCCGCAAGCTGTCGACTTCCAGATGCGCAGGCGCACCGGGCACCCGGATTTCCTCGATCTACCATGGGATCTTCCGCTCGAGACGTGGCGCCACGAGCGCCTTGTCGACGTCCCGCGCGGGATTTCCCGGCATGTCGTCCGTTTCGTGCGCTACGGGGAGGCGATCTACGCGCTCAAGGAGCTGCCCCACCGTCTGGCCGAACGTGAATACCGGCTGCTTGCCGAGCTCGACCGGCTGTTCATCCCCGTGGTCGAGGTCGCGGCGCTGGTCACCGGCCGCCAGGTCGGCCCCCGGCGCTCCCTCGACGAGGACGAGCTGGAGGCGGTGCTGATCACCCGCCATCTCGAGTTCTCGTTGCCGTACCGCCGAGTCCTGGGTGCGACGGGTGCGGACCGCGCGCTGGGCGATCGCCTCCTCGACGGGCTGGTGAACCTCCTCGTTCGACTCCACGTCGCCGGCTTTTTCTGGGGGGACTGCTCGCTGTCCAACACGCTGTTCCGCCGCGATGCGGGCGCGCTGGGCGCCTACGTCGTCGATACCGAGACCGGCGAGCTCCATCCCCAGCTCAGCGACGGGCAGCGCAACCAGGACGTGATGGTGGCCGAGGAGAACATCGTCGGCGAGTTGCTCGACGTCACCGCCGAGGGGCTCGTGCACCACATGGACCCGATCGAAGCTGGTGAAGAGCTTCGCAGGCGCTACGTGGGACTCTGGTCGGAGCTTGTCCGCGAGGTTGCCTTTGCCCCCGACCAGCGCTTTCGTGTCGAGGAGCGGCTGCAGACGCTCAACGGGCTGGGGTTCGACGTCGAGGAGCTCGAGGTCAGCGCACAGGGAGGCGAGTACCGGCTGCGCCTTCAGCCTCGGGTCGTGGAGCCGGGTCACCACGTCCGCACCCTCCAGGCGCTCACCGGGCTCGAGGTTCAGGAGAACCAGGCACGAAGGCTGCTCGGCGACATCGCACGCTACCGAACCGAGCTCGAGTCCTCGACGGGTGGCCCGGTCACCGAGACCTATGCCGCCCGCCGCTGGTTGATCGATGTCTTCGAACCGACAATCTCAGCCGTGCCCGAGGAGCTCCGCGGCCGTTTGGAGCCTGCCGAGCTCTTCCATCAGGTCCTCGACCACCGCTGGTACCTCTCCGAGGCAGCCGGCCACGACGTCGGTCTCAGCGAGGCCGTCAAGTCGTTCATCGACACGGTGCTGCCCCGGGCGACGGCGTCGGGGCTTGCGGACTTGCTCGTCGACCAGGCCTGAGTGGCCGCGCTGTGCCTCGGCGTCCTATCGCGCGTCGTCGGAGCGGATACCGCTGCTGCGACGGCGCGATGCGTAGTCGGGGGCGAACGGGATGCCCAGGCGCGAGCCACGCAGCGCCACCACCCCGTTCTGGGCAAGCAGGGTGATACCGAGGGCCAGCTCCAGGCCCGCATTGCTCACGTTGCCGACCCCGGCGTTGCCGGCGAGGATCGCGACGACCACCCGGATGGCGATCGATACCACCCACAGTGCAAGGGTCACGGCGCCTCCCTGCCGCCACATGACGCCGTCACGCTCGAAGACCCGGACGTAGTAGCCGCGAAGAGCGCCAAAAGCGAGCGACGCGACGAGGTCGATGCCGAGGTACAGCGTCGCGTTGGCGCTGAGGTTGCCGTTGTCCACGTGCGAGATGGCTGCGATGCCGATCAGCACCAGAATCCCGGGCAGGATCCACAGCCGGCGCAAGACCACGGGGCGGGCGACGGTTTGACGGTAGAGGACCCATCCAACCAGCACCAGGACGAGCAGCGCATTGAGCACGGCGGACACGTTCATACCGGACGGCGAGTCTAGTGCAGGGCGGATATGGCGAACGCAAGCCCCGGGGCTCTAGGCTGCGGTCGGTGGCTGTCTCCGAGGTGCTGCAACCCGACGCCGAACCACTGCGCGTGGCGTGGTTCGGCCATCTTCAGGGACCTCACGGCAATGGCCTCGCCGCGTACAGCCGGCAGACCGTGGCGGCGCTGCGCTCCCGAGGGGTCGAGGTGCTGTTCTTCGCACACCGCGAGGGCGGTGTCGCCATCCCATCTCGACAGAGCGTGGAGTTGCGCGGACTGCATTTGAAGACGGTCACCGTGTCACTGCCCGGCTCACTCGATCGCATCGAAGCAGAGCTCTCGACGTTCCGGCCGCATCTCGTTCATGTGTCTGTCAGCTTCTCCCTGCTCGACGGCGCCGTGGCCAGCCTGGCCCGGCACCGCAACATCCCCGCGGTTGCGACCGTGCATCTGCCGTACGGGTCACTGCACTCCGCTCGAGCCCGAGTCCTCCGGGAGCTCTATCGGTTCCAGGCATGGCGATTGGCGCGATTCGATTCGATCGTCGCGCTCAGCGACGCGCAGCGTGCGCTGCTCATCGAGTCGGGCCGCGACCCGGCGCGCATCGTGGTGATCTCCAACGCCGTCGACACCGACCGCTTCAGGCCGGGCCGATCCCACCTTCGCGACGACGTCAATGGCCGGTTCATCGTCGTCTATATGGGACGGCTCGATCCGGAGAAGCGAGTCCCGCACCTGGTGCGCTCATTCCTGAGTCGCGGATGGGGCGATGATCATCTCCTCCTGATCGCGGGCGCCGGCACCCAGCGGCGCCAGTTGCAACACCTGGCAGCTGAGCATCGACAGGTGAGGCTCCTCGGCGTCATCACGGACGAGGAAGGGCGCGTGGATCTTCTGCGCGCCGCAGACGTTTTCGTCCTCCCGTCGACTGCCGAAGGTCTTTCGCTGGCGCTCCTGGAAGCGATGAGCGTTGGCCGCCCGGTCATCGCCACTGACGCCGGAGAGGACGGATCGGTCGTCGGAGAAGCGGGCGTGGTCATCCCGGTCTCTCCGCTGGAGCCTGCATTGAGTCAGGCGCTGGACCACCTGCATGGCGATGCCTCCCTTCGCCGGCGCCTCGGCCGAGGCGCGCGCGCGCGTGCACTCGAGTCCTACAGCCTGCGCGCCAATGTCGACCGTCTCGTGGAGCTTTACCGCTCGCGCAGACAGTAGGCAGCACGGGACACGCACGCCGGGCGATCGCCTATCGCGGCGCGTAGGCTGTCGGGAAGCGCATGTGTTTCTCCGCCGAAGCCGACCTGGTGACGGGAATCGTTGTCGGCGCCGTCGGCATCGATGCGCTTCGCCACGTCCGCAAGCCACATCAGATCGCACTTGCCGCGACGCCGGCCATCTTTGCGCTGCACGAGATCGATGAGTCCTTCGTGTGGTGGGGACTGCACGGTCAGGTTTCGTACCCGGTTGAGCACGCCGCCGTCTATGTCTTCCTGGCCATCGCTTTCGTGCTTCCGTTCTGGGTGCCCTTCGCGATGCTGGGCGTCGAGACCAGGATTCGTCGCCGCAAGGCGATGAAGGTGTTCCTCGCCGTGGGTACGGTCACCTCGATCGCGCTGCTGGTCGCGGTCGTCCGTGGCCCGGTGGGGGCGTCCATCGACGGGTCACACGTCGCATACACCGCCGACATCGGCTACGCGGACCTTCTCGTCGTCCTCTACGTGGTGGCGACCTGCGGCGCCTGCCTGGTTGCCAGCAACCGGTGGCTCGTTCTCCTCGGACTCGCGAACCTCGGTGCGGTCATCGGCCTTGGATGGATCACCTTCACGGGCTTCACGTCGTTGTGGTGCGCGTGGGCCGCGCTGACGTCAATTGCGATTGCCATCTATCTGCGCCGATCGGCGCGTCCGGTCGCCTCAGCAGGTCTCGCGTTCGAGCAGTAGGCGGGCCGGGTCACGATGTCCCATCGGAGAATGCGGCGTCGGGGACCTCCGGGTAGCCTGGGTCAATGCCCCTCCACCTACGGCTCTCGCGCCTCGCAACCGTCCTCGCAGTCGGGCTGTGCCTGGCGGTCGTGATTCCGCTCGCCGGCATCGAGATCTCGCTGCTGGTTTCGCCGGCGCAGAACGTCGACGCTGCCGGGCAGTCGCTCGCCCTCAGCGCCGGACCCTCGGCGTCCACGTCCGGCTCGGGGACGCTCGAGCTCTTCGGGCAGTCAATTCCCACCACGCAGCAGTTCTCCGGCCCGATTCGCCCGCGATTGCTGTGGGCCGAAGTCACCCATTACGACAAATTGTTGCTCGCCCTGAAACAGCCGCAGCATCTCGGGCAGGACCTGCGAAACGGATGGAGCGCGTACTTCACACGCGAGCTGGTGATCGCCGTGATCGCTGCGGCTGTGCTTGCCGCGCTTGGCCTCGGCCTCTTCCGGCGGCGCTGGCAGCTGATCCTTGCGGGCGTCGCCATCGCCGCTGCGGTCGCGGGTGGCATCGACGCGGTCGCCATCAGCAGCGCCGCGCAAGGGCTGCGGGACCTGTCCCAGGTGAAGACCCTCGACCAGCTGGTCGGTCGTGCCCCCCTTGCAGTCGACCCGACGAGTCGCAGGACGCCGTCGGCGACCGCGAGCACCGTGGTCATCGGCGACTCCACCGCCGCGGGTGCGGGGAATCCTCCACTCGCGAAGGCAACCGCAGAGGACACTGCCTGCCGGCGGAGCCGGGACAGCTACGCAGCGGATATCGCGGGCGTGAACAACAGTACCGTGGTCAATCTCGCATGCACCAATGCGTCGATCGAGGCCGGTCTGTTCGGGCCGGAGGCGATCAACGAGGCGCTGGTGCCCTCGCAACTGGCGCGGCTGGAGTCGATGCGCGGCGTCAAGACGGTGATCGTGAGCATCGGCGCCAACGAGATGCACTGGACCCAGGTCATGGAGCTGTGCCTCATCGCGCCGCAATGCGATGACAGCGTTTCGGCGGCGTGGTTTTCGCAGGCGCTGGACAGTTTCACCATCGACTACTACGACCTCCTCCAACGGCTTGCCGCCCTGCCGGGGTTGCCGCGGGTCATCGTCAACGAGTACTACGATCCGCTTCCGGTGAACCCGGTCTGCCCCGGCCAGCCGGCGATCACCAGCGCCAAATCGGCCGTGCTGCTGAGCCGGTTGACCACATTCAACACGGTGCTTGCCGATGGTGCTGCGAGCTTCGGCTTCGACGCCGTTGCACCGAGTTTCGCCGGCCACGAGCTGTGCACGGCGCAGCCGTTCGTGCAGGGTTTTGAGGACGATGCTCCGTTGCATCCCACGGCGGCGGGGGAGATCGCGATCGCGCTCGCCGACGAACAGGCGCTGTTGAATCCTCCGCCACCACGCCCGACGGGAGCGGCGACTCCGAGCCCTTCGTAAGCTCGAGCGCGAGCCGAGCCTTCACCATATCCATCGAGCGGCCCGCCGCCGACCGTATCGTGCAGCCGGATGAGTGAGCCGAACGCTCCCGCCAGGAGCGTGACCGGAGCGGGATTCGCCGTGTTCCTGCTCCTCGGGATTGTGATCGCCTCGTATGGGCCCTCGATTCCGCATATCACCGAACGGTTCACGGTCAGCGCGAGCGTCGCGGGGCTGATCGTGAGCGCGAACTTTCTCGGCGAGGTGATCGGGCTGATGGCACTCGGGCTCACACACGCCCGATGGCGGCTCGGGGGCCGCCTCGCGGTCGGGACCTCTTTGTTCGCCGGTGGTCTGCTGCTGGCGGCGGTTGCGCCGACGTGGCCGCTGCTGCTGCTCGCCGTCTTCGTGCTTGGCATCGGGGCTGGTGGCCTGGTCGTCCTCGTGAATCTGTACTTCGCCACGCGGTTCGGGCGCCGGAGCCCCGCGATGCTGGGGCTGGTGAACACCGCCTATGGAGTCGGCACCTTCATCGGCCCTGCGCTGGTGGCCCTCACGCGCGGGTACTCGATCGTCTTCGCCGGCACCGGCGCCGGAGCGCTCGTGTGCCTCGTGTTGCTGCGCCGCGCCGTGAACGAGGCGCCCAGGGCCGAACTCGCGCCCGTGCTGAATGCACGCACCGTGGGCATCGTCATCACATTCGCGCTGCTGCTGCTCGTGTACGAGGGTCTCGAGGCAGGCGTCGGCACCTGGGAGGCAACGGACCTGCTCAGCCTCGGCTTGTCGGCTCAGTTTGCCGCCGGAGCGACGTCGGTGTTCTGGGGGGCGTTCACGCTCGGCCGCGTGCTCACCGCGCCCCTGGCAGTGCGCTGGGAGCCGCAGCGAATCCTGGTACCGGCGTTCATCATCAGCGCCGTACTGCTCCTCGGCATCCGGGCGCACCTATACGCACCGTTGATGTTCGCGCTGGTCGGATTCTGTGCGGCGCCGATTTTTCCGGTGGTGGTGTCGTGGATGACCAGGGTGATTCCAAACGCAACCACGTTGGTGACCTACGCACTGCTCGGAGCGGTGATCGGAAGTGCGCTCGTCCCGGCTGCGCTGGGCGGTCTGATCGCGATCGAGGGGGCGGAGCAGCTGCCGCTCGGCGTGGCCGCGTGCGCACTCGCCTCACTCGGCATGGTGGGCGTCATCTCGCTCCGGCTTCGGAGCTGACGCTGGGAGCCGCGCACCTTTCGGCTGTCAGGGCTCGGGAGCGGTGACCTCGACCGCAATCCACATGATCATGCTGCCTTTCTGCAGCGAGGCCAGCGCCGGAATCCCGTCGGTCACCTGACCGAAGATGTCGTACTTGCGCGCGAGGCTCGTGCTGTCGCCCTTGCTGATGAAGAACTGACTCCCGATTCTCGAGGGCGTACCTGTGTACATGGCGACGGCGCCCAACAGGTAGTTTCCGACCACCGGGTCTGACGCCACCGTGTAGCCTGGACCTCCTGCGCCGGTCGCGGTCGGGTCGCCCGCGAGTGCGACGGGTGCGCTTCCGGGGCACGGGACGCCGGTGGCCGCCGGGCACACCTGGTAGAAGCTGAGCCCGTCATAGAAACCGCGTTGCGCGAGATAGATGAAGTCACTCACCGCGTGGGGTGCGTACTCCGGCCGGAGCCGGATTGAGATGAGCCCACCCGCCGTATCGACGTATGCGCAGTATCCGACGTTGTGTCCGAGTGTCAGTCGCGGCGCGGTGATGAAGGAACGCAAAGGAATTGCCACGGGTGTGTGACTGGGTGGCGCCGGACATGTGACAGCGGTCTGGATTGTCACGAGTCCGGCCGTCGGGTGCGTCGCCGTACGCGACGTGCAGCTCGTCAACACCAGCATCGCAGTGGCGCCGATGATCGTCAACGAACGCGAATGAACGGGTACGAAACAGGGCGCGATTGTACGCTGGCGCACATAGCGAAGTTCCTTGTGCAGCTTCATCATCGGCGGTCAGTCTACGCATGAAATTAATCTCGTGCAGCGTTGAGATCAGATTTGACATTGACGACGGAAGCGCGCAGCATCCGGCGGCGAGGGAAGGCGGTACGCGTGGAGGCGATCAATGGTCGAGAGCCGGAATCAACACGTGGTGACACGCCATCGACGGTGGGCCGTCGGTATGGCATTGGCCGTCCCGCTCGCGTTGGCGGTGTCCCAAGCGTGGGTCGCGCATGCGACCGCGCCCGTACAGAGTGCGTTCACACCGATCACACCGGTGCGAGCCATGGACAGTCGAGCGGCTCCGAACTTGGGGATGCACCTGTCCTCGGGCCACGAGACCGACGTGTGGCAGGTTACCGGAGGGAGCGTCCCAGCCGGCGCTACCGCGGTCGTCCTCAACCTCACCGTCACCGGCACGAACGCAACGACATTTCTGACGCTGTGGCCGGATGGTCAAGCCCAACCCGGCACGTCGAATCTGAACGTGCTTGCGGGCAAGACGGCTTCTTCCCTGGTCGTTGTCGGCTTGAGTGGCACCGGCGCCATCGACATCTTCAACGCAGCCGGTAACGCCGACGTCATCCTGGACTACTTCGGCTACTACGCCGCGGTGACTCCGGGCGGACCAACAGGTCCGACAGGCGCGACGGGAGCCACCGGCGCGACGGGCCCCAGGGGCGCAACCGGACCTACGGGTGACACCGGAGCCACAGGCGCGACCGGACCGTCGGGTGGTCCCACGGGTGCCACAGGCGCTACGGGCGCTACGGGTGCTACGGGTGCTACGGGTGCTACAGGAGCACCAGGTGCCACGGGCGCAACCGGTCCTGTTGGCGCAACAGGTCCAGTGGGCGCGACTGGTCCTACGGGCGCGACTGGTCCCCCGGGCGCCACAGGTGCTACTGGAGGTAGTGGTGCCACGGGCGCATCAGGTGCCGCGGGTGCATCAGGTGCCAGCGGTGCATCCGGTGCCGGCGGCGCAACGGGTGCAACGGGCAGCACCGGTCCGACTGGTCCAGCTGGACCCACAGGTGCTACGGGTGCAACCGGAGCCTCGGGAGCGACAGGTGCGACGGGCTCGATGCCCTACACCACTATCGCTGGCGTAACGATTGCCGGCGAGCACACGGTATTTGGTGCGGGACTTATGGGCGCTCAAGTGACGCTGACCGGGAGCGCGGTGTTCTCGAGCGCGACCAGCTACGTTTGCTACGCGTCGGATATATCAAATGCGACCTCCATTATTGTCACTTATCAATCGGCCACTATGTTTACACCGACCAATGGAGGAGCCGGTGACACTGTTAGGTTCGTCTGCATCGGAAGCTAGTTACCGCTAACCAATAACCGTTATCGGATTGACCAACGAATCGGTCCGCCTCGCACCGTGCGAGGCGGACCACCCGTTGGGTCGTATTGATTTCAGACACGGAGCCGAGTTCGAACCGTGGCCTATCTCACTGTATGACCAGCGACCGAAGCCGCAAGACAGCGGCAGCGATTCTGTGGATCCTCGCAGTCGGACTTGCCGGATGCGGAGCCCCGCCGACGGCGACAAGTCTCGTCTCCCAGGGACTGAAAGCGCAGCTTGCAGGCGACGCTTCGACAGCGGAAAGCACGTATCAGCAGGCGATCAAGCTCGATCCGAACAACGCGGTGGCTCACTACGACCTTGGAACCGTCTATGACCGCCAGGGCAGCAGAGCACAGGCGGTCGAGGAGTACACGACAACGCTGGTCATCGAGCCCACATTCACCGACGCGCTGTTCAACCTCGCCGTCGACACAACGAGCACCGATCCCGCGGGCGCGGCGAAGCTGTACCTGCGAGTGGTGGCGCTCCAGCCCGGGTTTGCCGCCGCCTGGCTCAACCTCGGGTTCATCCTGCAGTCCCAGGGCGATGCAGCGGCGGCCCGGTCGGACTGGGCGAAGGCGGTCGCGCTCGACGCGTCGCTTGCGTCTCACGTCCCCGCTCCCTCGCCATCCCCGACTGCGTCGACACCGAAACCATAGCGCGGTGACGACATCCCGCTGATCGCGCCGCCGCGACAGCTCGTGCAACGCCCGCGGCCGGCCCTGCGGCCGGCGAGGGCGAACAAGTCCGCCAAGTTGCAGCAGCAGCCGTGGTGGTGGCGGTCAGCACCGTGGCTGTTCGTCGGCGTTGCGTGTGTCTTCGGTCTCCTGACTATGTCGGGTGAGTTGACGATCGTCCAGCCGCTCAACGACGAGGCCATGCACTTCGAGATGGTGCGCTGGTCCCTGCAGCAGATTCACGAGGGCAACGTGCTGCCGCTCGACGGGTGGTTTCCATACCTGAGCCTTGGCGACGCGCAGTTCTCGCACTATCAGAGCCTTCCGCATCTGATCACCGCTTACCTCTCGCTTGTCTTCGGGTCCGACTCAACGGAGCGATGGGCGGGGTATCTGCTCTTTGCGTTCTTTCCACTGAGCGTCTACGCCGGCAGCCGTCTGCTCGGCTGGTCTCCCTGGACGGCGGCCTCCGCGGCGCTGGTTTCCCCGCTGTTGGTAAGTGTCACCGGATACGGATACGAGTCCTTCAGCTACACGTGGCTGGGCAACGGGCTCTGGTCGCAGGAATGGGGCATGTTCCTCCTGCCGCTGGCGTGGGGGCTGAGCTGGCGGGCGGTCCAGGGCACCGGCAGAGGAAGGTACGCGCTCGCCGCGCTGGTGGTTGGTCTGACGATCGCGATGCACTTTCTCACCGGATACTTCGCGCTGCTGTCGATTGGCGTCTTCGTGATCGTCGTCTGGCGAGGTTTGCTGCCGCGCGTGGGGCGAGCGGCAATTGTCTTTGCCGGCGCCGCGCTGGTTGCTTCCTGGGTTGTCGTCCCGCTGATCACCGACGGAGCCTATTTCAACCTGAGCATCTTCAACCAGGGCACGTTCTGGCTCAATTCCTACGGAGCGCCGCAGGCACTCGGCTGGCTTTTCACCGGCCAGCTCTTCGACTTCGAGAGGTTCCCGATCGTGAGCCTGCTTGTGGTCACCGGCACGGTCGTGTGCATCTGTCGCTTTCGCAGCGACCCGCGCGCCCGCGCGCTGCTCGGGTTGATGGCGATGAGCATCGTGCTGTTCTCGGGGCGTCAGCCGTTCGGCTTCATCCTGAATCTGTTGCCGGGCAACGCCGATCTCTACCTCTCCCGATACATGATGGGCATCCAGCTCGCCGGCGACATGCTGGCGGGTGTCGGGCTCGTTTGGGCGGGGGAGTCGGTCATCACCGGCATGCGCAGGTGGCGGCCACGGGTTACGGCCATCCCGGTCGTCGCCGGATTGATGGCGGCGGCCGTGCTGATCACGCTTCCGGGCTGGTTGAACCGCGCTGCCTACGCAGCGAGTGACTCCACGAGCATCGGATTGCAGGTGGAGAGCGACCAGAACGACGGTGCAGCGCTCGACGTGCTCATCAATGACATCAAGGCTCGAGGTGGTGGGCGAACGTACGCGGGTCTGCCCGGAAACTGGGGCCAGCAGTACGACATCGGTCAGGTGCCGGTCTACGCGTACCTGGCGGACAACGACGTCGACGAGCTCGGTTTCACGCTGCGCACTCCGGCGCTGCTGGCCGACAACGAGGCGTACTTCAACCAGAGCGATCCCGCCCAGTACCAGCTGTACAACGTCCGCTACATCCTCATGCCGGTCGGGATGACGGTCCCGGTGCCGGCCACGCTGCTTGGAATCAGCGGGCGACACCGTCTGTACCAGGTGGCGACCAGCGGCTACCTCCAGGTCGTCGACACGTCCGGCATCATCGAGGCCGACCGCAGCGACATGGCGGCGCAGATCCAGCCGTTCCTTCGTTCCGCGGCGTTCCAGCAGGGTGAGCTCGCGACCATCGCCTTCGACGGCGGTGCGGCGGCGGCGCCGACACTCCCCATCGCTGCAACACCGACCGCCGGCGCCGGCACCAGCGCCGACGTCCTGATCGAAGCTCAGGACGGGTACTTCGCCGGCAGCGTCACCACGAGTCGAACCGCGGCTGTCGTGTTGAAGGTCACGTACGACCCGCTGTGGCAGGTCAGCGTCGACGGACGCCCGGCGACCCCCTATATGGTGGTACCCGGTTTCGTCGCGGTCACGGTCGGGCCCGGCCGCCACGCGGTCGTCTTTCGGTACGTGGCGTATTCGCACTACGGCGCCCTCCTGGGCATCGGCGCGCTGACCCTGCTGCTGCTCGCGTTCGGCCCCCGGCTGTGGCACCAGCGGCTTCACCGGGTGTTCTCGCGGCGGGTGATGCTGCTCGGGCGGAAGATGTTGTGAAACGCACCCTCGAGGTGTCGATCCTCATGCCGTGCCTGAATGAGGCGGAGACCATCGGGCGATGTGTTGATCGCGCACGCGAGTCGATCGCGCGGCTGGATCTCCGTGCCGAGATCCTCGTCGCCGACAACGGCAGCACCGACGGATCACAACGGATTGCGCTCGCCCACGGGGCCAAGGTGGTGACCGTCGATGAGCCCGGGTACGGGGCTGCGATCCGCGGAGGCGTGGCAGCCTCGTCGGGTCGCTACGTCATCATGGGCGACGCCGACGAGAGCTACGACTTTGCGGAGATTCCGCCGATCCTCGAGCGCCTGCGAGTGGGCGACGACCTCGTGATGGGAAACCGCTTCGCCGGCGGCATCGAGAAGGGCGCGATGCCCTGGTCGCACCGCTGGATTGGGAACCCCGTGCTCTCCATGACCGGGCGGATCTTCTTCTCGTCACGCGTGCGCGACTTTCACTGCGGGCTGCGAGGGTTCAGCGTGGACGCGTTTCGGCGCATGCGTCTCAACACCACCGGCATGGAGTTCGCGAGCGAGATCGTCGTCAAAGCGTCGCTGGCGAGCATGAAGGTCAGCGAGGTTCCGATCTCGCTGCACAAAGACGGTCGCAGCAGGCCGCCGCACCTGCGCACCTGGCGCGACGGCTGGAGACACCTGCGATTCCTGCTGCTCTTCTGTCCTCGGTGGCTGTTCGTGATCCCGGGCTTGGCGCTGTTGCTCGCCGGGTCGGTCGCGACCCTGTGGTTGCTGGGGGGGACCCGGTACATCGGATCAGTCGGCCTTGACATTCACACCATGCTGGTGACCAGTGTGTTCGCGCTGATCGGCTACGAACTGATGCTCTTCGGCGCGTTCATCAAGGTCTTCGGCATGCGGGCGGGGTTCCTTCCCTCGAGCCGGCGCACCGACAGCTTCTTCCGCGTGGCGACCCTGGAGAAAGGGTTGCTGGTGGGCGGTGTGGTCACGATGACCGGACTGACGTTGGTTTTCGTTGCGGTGGTGAGCTGGGGTCGAGGCGGTTACGGAGCACTCGACACCCAGGCGTCAATGCGCCCCCTGATCGTAGCCGTGCTGCTCATCGCCGGAGGTGTCCAGACGATTTTCGCCAGCTTTGTGCTGAGCATGCTCGGGATACGCGACAACGTCGTGGTGCGTCCGTCGGTGGTGCTCGAGCCCGAGCTTGCCACCCGTGACGTGACCGGCGTCGGTCACCGTCAGCCGGCAAACGGATCAGCGAACGGGCGCCGGTAGTCGCGTCGCGAAGACGAAGAGGTTGTTCAACCCCAGCTGGAAGCGTTGCGTACGCCGCAGCGCGAACCCGCAGTTGGTGAAGAGCTCCACCGTGTCCGCCGGCACGAAGCCGTAGTGCTCGTGCTCGGCCATGCCCTCGAGGATCCGGAGTCGCTGACCGAGATGGATCAGGGAGTCGACCTTCGGCGATGGCACCGTGCACACGATGCGGCCGCGCGGTCGCAGCAGCGAGACGCAGGATGTGGCGAGGTCGCGTTGCGCGTCGGGCGGGATGTGCTCGAGCACGGCTAGCATGGTGATGACGTCATATCGATCCCCCTTCGGTAGCGCATCCGGAGCCCGCCCCTGGATGAACCGGAAGGATCCGTGGTCATCCGGTACCGGTGCCGTGTCGATCCCCACCCCTGACGCGATACGGCCGCCGAGGACGCGAAACAGCGCCCCATCGCTGCATCCGATGTCGAGGACATGCGCGCCGAGGGGGATGTAGGGCGCGGCCTTGCGAATGCGCCACAGCTGTAGGACCGAGTCGCCCCGTCTCATGTGCGCTCCGTCAGTGTGCGCCAACGCGGAGCGCTGAGCTACAGGCCCAGCGCTTTGCCTTCCATCTCCTCGAGTGGATCGAGGGTGATCTCCAGCAGCGCCCCGTCCGGGTCGTGGAAATACAGCGAGTTTTCCACGCGGTCGGGCCCGAAATACTCGATGTTCAGCGCATCCAGCGAGGCGCGGATGGAATCGAAGTGCTCAGGGTGCACCGCGATCGCGATGTGGTGCATGCCACCGATCGATTCGCGTGTCGCCGGCATCGGATCCTCGGGGAAATCGAAGAAGGCGAGGAGATTGCCGTTGCCGATGTCGAAGAAGAAGTGCGTCGAGCTCGGAAGGTCACGGTTCTCGAACAGCTCGACAAGCGGGAACCCGAGCACCTCGGTGTAGAACTGCATGGTGCGGTCGATGTCGGAGCAGATCAGCGCGAGATGATGCACACCTCGCGCGGTTGACTCCGGACGCTCCGCTTTGGGCTTGAGGTATTTGGCCTGCAGCGCAACGCGCTTGGCAGCGTAGTCAACGGCTGCTTCCACCATTGGGTCGTCCTCCTGTCGGGCCGCACCTCCTGACCGTTCCAGAACCGGAGTGTAGCCTGCGCCGGCCCACCACATGAACGGTGGGTGGGGTGGTGTCGTGAGTGGCTCGCACGCGCCAAACGCCCGGATTGCAACGCGACTGAACGGAGCCTGTTGCGACGTGCGCACGCGCGCGGCGCATCCCGCCAATCCGGCCACCCTGGGGACATGGTTCCAGACGGCATCGCGTCATGACCGGCCGCCAGACGACCCCGCGACAGGATCCGCTTCCACCGGAGGTCGGATTTGGTGAGCTGATGACCCGAATGATCTCGGCCAATCGGGTCGAAAAGGCACAGCGGGCACGAGCCGACCGCATCGGACGCAGCCAGCCGCGGGATTCGACGGACGTGCGAGGAACACCCGAAAGCCCTCTGGCGTGACCCTCGCCGCGAACACCGCCACGTCAGGCGGTGTCGTGCACGACGTCAACAACCTTCTCGCGGCCATCGTGAACTACGTGAGCTTCGTGGACGAGGCGATCAATGCAGAGATCGCGGCGCGACCACCTGGCGAGTCGATGCGCCTCATCGCTGTGCTCGAGGACATGAGTGAGATCGGCGCCGCCGCGAAGCGTGCGGCCGAGCTCGTGGGCCAGGTTCGCGCGACTCCCGCTCCCTGAGGACGGCGCCCTACCGCGACTCCGCCCAGGCGACAACCACTCCCCACACGATTGCCCACGCCGCGAGCACCGAGACCCACTGCCAGCCGGAGACGCGCGGGGCGCGTCCTCGCCCCTGTGCAAGCGCGAACCACGCGGCCGTCTCCTTGTCGAGCAGGCGCCACACCAGCCACGGCGCGTACCCCAGTTCGATAGCGGTGGTGAACAGCAGGCTCCCGCTGAACTGCCCGGTCACGAGCATCACCAACGACACGATGCCGATCAGCGTGATGATCGCCATCAGGCCAACCTGAACGAGGCGCAGCGAGGCGACGCCACGGCGCAACCCTTCGCCGAGCGCGAACAGAGCGGCAGCAGCGACCAGGCCACCCGCGATCACCGCCGGATTCGGCTTGAGGCCCAGGTTGCTCGTGGCCGAGGCGAGTGCCTGCGTGGTCAGTTGTGCCGTGAGCGCCCAGTCGAAAACGACCGCGATCCCGAGCCCGTGAGGGCGCGGCTGTGCCATGGCGCCGGCGCCCGACGTGAGGCTTAGGCTGCGCCTGCAGGGACCTTCGGCAGCTCCGCCAGCGCGGTGTCCAGTCGCTCCTGCGGGAGTTCGATGTCCTGGAGCTTGCCGGCGAAGTACGCGTCGTACGCGCCAAGATCGAAATGACCGTGGCCTGAGAGGTTGAACAGGATCACCCGCGAATCCCCTGCCTCGCGTGCGGCTGCGGCCTCCTGGGCAACGGCACGGAGCGCGTGCGACGGCTCGGGGGCGGGGAGGATTCCCTCGCTGCGTGCAAAGCGCACCGCCTCGGCGAAGCACTCGTTCTGCTTGTACGCGCGGGCTTCGATGAAGCCGTTTTTGACGAGCAGGCACAGTGACGGTGCATCGCCGTGATAGCGCAGACCGCCGGCATGGATGCTGTCAGGGATGAAGTTGTGGCCGAGCGTGTACATCGGCACCACCGGTCCCATGCCCGCGGTGTCGCCGAAGTCGTACGCGTAGAGGCCGCGTGTGAGAGTCGGGCACGCCGCGGGCTCAGCGGCGATGAATCGCGTAGTGGTCTTTCCGGCGAGACGGTCGGCCAGGAACGGGTACGCGAGCCCGGCGAAATTCGAGCCACCGCCGACGCATCCGATCACCACATCTGGATAGGCGTCGGCCATCTCCATCTGCTTTTGAGCCTCCTGGCCGACGACGGTCTGGTGGAGGAGGACGTGGTTGACCACTGAGCCGAGCGAGTAGTGGCTGTCGTCACGGGTAGCCGCGTCCTCGACCGCTTCGGAGATCGCGATCCCGAGGCTTCCCGGCGACTCCGGCTCCCTGGCGAGCACGCTCCGGCCGAACTCCGTCCGATCGGTGGGGGAGGGCAGCACCTGCGCTCCCCACGTCTCCATGAGCGCGCGACGGTATGGCTTCTGCTGGTACGAGACGTTGACCATGTAGACCATCACCTCGAGGCCGAACAGGCCACCCGCGAAGGCGAGCGCCGATCCCCACTGCCCGGCGCCTGTCTCGGTGGTCAGGCGCTTGATGCCCTCCTCGGCGTTGTAGTACGCCTGCGCAACCGCCGTGTTGGGCTTGTGCGAGCCTGCCGGGGAGGTCCCCTCGTACTTGTAGAAGATCCTTGCAGGCGTGTCGAGCGCCTTCTCGAGACCCGTGGCGCGATATAGGGGCGTTGGGCGCCACATCTTGTAGATGTCCCGGACTCTGTCCGGGATCTCGATCCAGCGCTCGGCCGACACCTCCTGCCCGATGATCGCCATGGGGAAGATCGGGGTTAGGTCGGGCGGCGTCAGCGGCTCGAGGGTTCGCGGGCTCAGAAACGCGCCGAGGGGCTCAGGCACGTCGGCGAGGATGTTGTACCAGTGCGACGGCAGTTGGTCTTCGGTCAGCAAGAACTTCCTTGTCATCTGTTCCACCTCTGCCAATCGCTCGAACCCTGGAGGGGAGGATACGCCGGGTGCGGCGCTGGTCACATGGCGGCTACACCGTGAGGAAAGAGTGCTACCATCATAAGGAAGTAGCATCCAGATTGGGGTAGCTTTCATGAAGACGCATGGAGCACGCAGGTGGTGGGCACTCGCGGCGGTGAGCCTGGGAGTCCTGGCGGTCGGTCTCGACGGCACGATCCTCACGGTCGCGCTGCCGACGCTCGCGAAGGCCTTGCGCGCGTCCGAGTCGGATCTCCAATGGTTTACGTCCGGGTACTTTCTGGTCCTGGCAGCCGCGATGCTCCCGGCAGGGTTGCTCGGCGATCGCTTCGGCCACAGGAAGGTGCTGACCATCGCGCTTGGGCTCTTCGGCGTGGGGTCGGTGGCGTGCGCGTACTCGACATCCGTGGGGGAGTTCCTCGCCGCGCGCGTGCTCCTGGGGCTCGCGGGCGCCGGCGT
>Ga0070766_10000402_pt1 | contig 18801 bp, 16 predicted proteins | sample HubBroMetageWFT6_FD_69782 | JGI IMG/M metagenome (GOLD analysis project Ga0070766, IMG submission 69782) | Warmed and freeze-thawed soil microbial communities from the Hubbard Brook experimental Forest, New Hampshire - Hubbard Brook CCASE Soil... | ecosystem: Environmental > Terrestrial > Soil...
GCGCTCGGCGCCGAGCAGCCCGGTTTCGCATCCCTGATGACTTTGATTCGAACAGGCAAAGCCTATGTGAAAATTTCCGCGCCTTATCGCGGCTCCATTGAGGCGCCGGAATATCCGGACGTTGCTCCGCTCGCCCGGGCGCTCGTCGCCTCCAACCCAGAGCAAATTTTGTGGGGCAGCGACTGGCCGCACCCGGGACTCCCTGTGCCCGGCCGCAGCAATTCCGAAATCACGCCGTTCTTTCAGATCGACGACGGCCGCGTGCTGAATTTCCTCCCCCAATGGGTTCCAGACCCGGCCGAACGCAAAACCATCCTGGTGGAAAATCCTGCCCGGCTTTACGGATTTTGAATTGCCCGCGGCGCATGCTTTAGCTTGCGGGGTTTGGTCCGTGCAAGGACGCACCTCCGCAAGCTAAAGCATGCGCCACTCAGCCAAACCCTCCTCTAATTCTGCGGCGGCGATGGATTGCCTCCGCCCGGCCCACCTGGACCGCCCCGCCGGTTTTGCGTTTGATCCGCGCGTTCCTGCTCCTCCTTGTCGAATTTTTCCTTTTGCTTGTCGTCGAGTAGCGCGCGGACTTGATCGTTGGTGTCCTGGCGGATTTGCATCATTTTCCCGCGCATCGTTTGCCGGTCAGCGCCGGAATCGTTTCTCAAATCGTCCATCTTTTTCTGTTCGTCCACGAGAATCGGCTTGATCTTCGCCTGCTGGTCAGCCGTCAGATTGAAGTCTTTGGTCATTCGCTTCAACTGCTCATCGGGAGACATGGGCCCGCGGCGGCCGCCTCCCCTTTGGCCTCCCCCGTACCCCCCTCCCTGATATGGCGCAGCCGGGACGCCCGCGGCCATCATCGGCGCGGCCAGTAACGCTGTCAAAATCCAAAGGCATTTCGGTCTCGAGTTCATATGAAAATTCCTCCCTTGCAAATGACGTCAACCCCACCACCGGGACGTTCTCCCGTCCTCCACCCCTTTTGTATTCCCGCGCTACGGCAGGCAGGTTCCACAATCCGCCTGATTTCATGGCACGAATAGAGGAGGAAGGAGGATGGAAGGAATGTGGTCGTCTCAAACCGCTTACGCCGGGAAGGAAACCGTCGCTTGAAGTTGGTATCATACGCGAGTCCCATGATTTCCATACGAACCGCAACCCGGACCGATGCCGACGCCATCGCTCGGCTGGTCAATACCGCCTTCCTCGTCGAGCAATTTTTCATCGAGCGTGATCGCACGAATCCCGCAACCGTGCGCAGCTTGATGGAAACAGGGAAGTTTCTACTGGCGGAGGAAGCGCCGAATCTCGTCGGCTGCATTTTTATGGAGCTACGCGCCGAGCGCGGCTACTTCGGAATGTTGTCGATCGATCCGTCGCGCCAGGGAATGGGCGTGGGTCACCAACTCGTCGATGCTGTCGAAAAATATTTCCGGTACGCAGGTTGCAAATTCAGCGACTTGAAGATCGTCAACCTCCGCACGGATCTGCACACCCTCTATCACCGGTGGGGATACGCCGATGCGGGCACGGCTGTTTATGATGATCCTACGCCCACGAAAATTCCCGTCCACTTCATCCTTATGTCAAAACCTCTTTTGTAGTTTCCTGTCGGGCACTCCGCCATATGTGGCTTTGGAATTTCCCTCTCTGTTTATAGCTATGTTTGCGACCTTCTCTCCGAATCGCCCTATCTGTCCATCGCTTTCTGTCCGGATTCCACTTGGGGCCGCTATCCCCCTCCGTGTTCCCTCTTTTCTCTGTGTTCTCTGTGTTGAGGTTTTGCGTGCGAAAACAACGCCATTGGCTTTAACACACAGGAAACGGAGAAATGCGATGGTATCGAGGAAACCTCCACCAGAAAAACGGCCCGGCGTCCCGACCTTGTTGAGGTAGACTCGAATTTCGTTGGCCGATTCAAAAGTTTCCCGATAAAGGAAACGAGAGAGGATCCATGGCAATCCTTGTCACAGGTGGCGCCGGCTACATCGGCAGCGTAACCGTCGAACGCCTGCTGGCCCGAGGTGAGCAGATCGTGGTGCTTGACGATTTGGCACGGGGCCACCGGGCTGCTCTCCCTGCGGATGTCCCGCTGTATCAAGGCAATATCGGCGACCGGAAACTGGTGGCGCGCATCGCCGGCGAGCATGCCCTGGAATCCTGCATACATTTCGCGGCGCTGATTGAAGTCGGGGAATCCGTCCTTGATCCAGCCAGGTATTTCGAAAACAACGTCGGCCACGGACTCGCGTTGATTGGAGAACTTATTCAGGCGGGCGTGCGGCGAGTGGTATTTTCCTCCACAGCCGCTGTTTACGGCAACCCGGAGCAAATTCCTATTGTGGAACAGAGCCGGAAATGGCCAAGGAACCCCTACGGTTGGTCCAAGCTGTTCATGGAACAGCTCCTCGACGCCTATGACGCCGCGTATGGAATGAAATTTGTGGCCTTGCGTTACTTCAACGCCGCCGGCGCCAGTGAAAATTGCGGAGAAGATCACAGACCCGAGTCGCATCTGATTCCCAATGTTCTCGCCGCGGCGCTGGGACAGCAGCAAGCCATACGTGTATTCGGCAACCAATATCCGACTCCGGACGGCACGCCCATCCGGGACTACATTCACGTCGTCGATCTCGCGGACGCGCATATCCGCGCCCTCGAACATCTTCGCTCGGGCGGCCAATCCGATTTTCTCAATTTGGGAACGGGCAGCGGTTACTCCGTCCTAGAAGTCATCGAGTGCGCGCGCCAAGTCACAGGACGCGGCATCGCTTTGCAGATAGAGCCCCCGCGCGCCGGCGATCCCGCCAAGTTGATTGCCGATCCATCTAAAGCGAAAGCCTTACTGAGTTGGAGGCCTGCCGTGTCCGATTTGCAATCAATTGTCCGCTCGGCGTGGGATTGGCGGCTTCGCCATCCGAGCGGCTACGCGGGAACCGACTTCCCAATTTAGGACTTGGATATGATCACCTAGTTAACACAAGTCTTGTAATGCGGAAAGGTAGTGGCACAACGCAGCAATAGTTTTCACTATCTATGCCCGATTCGGGATGCGGACTTTTGGCCCGTGATTTCCGGGAAATCCCGCAAAATTTAAACTCTTTAGTTTCAATCCGTTGAAATGGTTCAGCGGGGAGACCTCCGTCCATAGACTCTTTTGACTGTGGCAGACAGATTGCGAACGAATAACCGGGTATTGATTTCCTGTTGGCTATGGGAGTGTGCGTTGCATTCCTCGGCCAGCAACTCCTGAGTGGGAAAACGATTTTTAAGCATTTGTAAATAAAAGACTTAATACAGTTTAGCAAGATAAGCAGCGCATCTTCTGAGTTTTTGTAACGGCTTTGCTATATGGCTCAATGCGCCTGAGGGCCGAGAAGGGTAACTTCCCGGCGATGCAAGCCTTGCAGGAGTAAACATGGGCAATAGCTATTCCAGAATTTCACCTCCAGGACAGCGGGACTCTCATATAAAAGTTGCGGGATCGAATTATTCTCGCCGCGCGGATGGCGCTCAAGACGAAAAAGATGTCCTGGTGGAGTACGTTTTTCATTCCATGCTTACGATGGAGCGTCGGCGGGCGGAGCGTTCTCGCAGGCCTTTTGTTCTGATGCTTCTGGATGCCAATTTGGAAAATGGCGCCGCGGAAGAAATACTTAGACATGCGGTAAGGATTGTTGTCGCGTCCAAGCGGGAAACAGACCTTGTTGGTTGGTACAAAGAAGACGCTATTCTGGGAATCATCTTTGCAGAAGTGAGTATGGAAGGGGATCTCCCGATCACGGAGACGCTCCGTACCAAGATGGAAACGGCCTTCGTCAAGCATTTGGGCCGGGACAGGGCTGCTAAAATCGCTATTTCCCTTCATGTATTCCCAGAAAGCTGGGATAAGAACAGCTCCGGCTGGGTAGCGGATTCCAAGCTTTACCCTGATCTCAAGAGGAAAGTTTCCCGAAAGCGGCTGCCCCTGGTAATCAAGCGCGTGATGGATATCGTTGGCAGCGGGGTGCTGCTGATGGCGCTCTCACCCATCCTCACGGTGATCGTGGCCCTGATCAAGCTGACCTCCAAGGGACCGGTGATCTTTGAACAGGAGCGCCTGGGCCAGTTTGGCGCGCGTTTCAAGTGCCTGAAGTTCCGCACGATGTACACCAACAATGATCCGAAAATCCATCAAGAATACGTTCGGCAATTTATTGCCGGTAAGGATGTATTGAACAAGTCCGAAGGTTCGGACCAACCCGTTTATAAACTGGTTAAGGATCCTCGAGTGACTTTCATCGGAGGATTTCTAAGGAAGACCAGTCTGGACGAACTTCCCCAATTCTGGAACGTCTTGCGCGGTGATATGTCGCTTGTCGGCCCTCGCCCTCCAGTTCCCTACGAGTTCGAGGTTTACGATATCTGGCACCGCCGAAGGGTTCTGGAAGTGAAGCCCGGTGTAACGGGTTTGTGGCAGGTGAGCGGGCGAAACAGGACACGCTTCGATGAAATGGTCCGCCTGGACTTGTGTTATTGCAACACCTGGTCGATATGGCTAGACTTAAAAATCCTTCTAGCCACCCCTCGGGCCGTGTTTAACGGGGGCGGAGCATGCTAGCCTTGCAGGTTGTATCCGCCTAAAGTTCGCTCATAAGAGGCCACATGCCCGTATCATCTAACACCTCTTCTTTCAGTATGATAACTAGAATAAGGCCAATGAATTTCCAAAAAGTGGAACTTTGGACTACCACATCCCGCATTCCTGGGCATAGGGCTGAGGGAAGAATCCCCATATCCACTTGAAAATACATATACTTAACATATGTTTGGACCCCGGCCATAGAATTGCTTTGTACTCTATAGAGGCTGCTCCGTCTGCGAGCCTCAGCTTCCCGGCCCTACTGGCCAAACGCTGCTGCGAATTGTCTCAAGGAGTGCTATAGATGGTGCATCAGGAAATTGGCGCAAAAGATGTCGTTGTTATTGTCCGGCGGCGATTCTGGCTCATCTTTCTGCTTACCCTTTTTGGCGGAATGGCGGGGTTCGGGGCCGCGCGCGTTCTGCCCAAGCGGTATGTCTCCAAGACGTTAGTCTTGGTCGAGCAGCCGGAAGTTCAGCCGGTAACCCCCGTTACCCCGAATGCCACGGACAACGTCAACCAGCGATTGGCGACCATGCAGCAGCAGATCTTGAGCACGGCTCGACTAGAGCCCGTGATTCACGATCTGAATCTATATGAGAAAGATATCGACCGTTTGCCCATGGATGTGATTGTCGAGCGCTTGCGGCAGGCCATTACGATCACGCCGGTCGCACCCATGGCCGAGACCCGGGCTCAGAACCTCCCTGGATTCACGATCAGCGTGGCCTTCGAAAATCCCCAGATTGCGCAAAAGATTTGCGCCATGATTACGTCCATGTTCGTCGAGGAAAACATTGCGGTCACCACGACGACCGACGCGGGAACCACAAAATTCCTGAACGACCAGCTCGATCAGGCCAAGACGAAACTGGACGAGCAAGATGCAAAGCTGGCCGCGTTCCAGCGCCGCTACGTCGGTTCGCTTCCCGAGGATAGCCAAACAAACTTGAATCTTTTGAATGGGCAGACTTCGCAGCTGGAGGCCGCAACGCAGGCGGTCAACCGCGCGCAGCAGGACAAGAGCTTCGCCGAATCCATCCTCGCGCAGCAGCTATCATCCTGGAAGGCAATGCAGACCGGACCGGCTCCGGAGACCTCCGAACAGCAACTGCAGGCGCTGCAGGCGCAACTCATCGAGTTGCAATCCAAATATACGAACGACCACCCGGATGTCATCAAGGCGAAAAACGATATCAACGTACTCAAGCAAAAAATAGCGGAAAGCGAACTGCAGCGGAAGAACGCGGCGGTGCCGGATAAGAGCACGGTGACAACGGCCGAGCCAACGCAAATCCTGCAACTGCGAGCGCAAATTCATCAGTACGACCAGGTCATCAAGGAACGATCGGCCCAACAGGATGAGATCAAGAAGCAAATCGCGATCTACCAGGCCCGCGTGGCGGCCAGCCCCGGGGTCGAACAGGAATATAAGCTGCTGACCCGCGATCACCAGACCGTCCTCGATACTTACAATGAGCTGATGAAAAAGCGCGACGCTTCCGCAATGTCGCAACAATTTGACCAGACCAAGCAAAACGATCGCTTTCACGTGCTGGATCCGGCGAATCTACCGAATGAGCCTTCTTTCCCGAAAATGCCGGTATTTGCTGGAGGAGGGTTTGGCGCAGGCCTCATGCTTGCGCTGGGCCTCTCGCTTCTTTTGGAATTGCACGACACTTCGATGCGGTCCGAACACGACGTCGAAGTCATTCTTCGCCTGCCCGTTCTCGCCATGATTCCGGTGATCGCGCCGAACTCGGGAAAAGCGCGAACGCAGCCTATTCTCACGGCATCGTACAAGGCGAAGGAACACGCAAAGGCATAGACTCGCAGGAACTCGGCCGGAACCATCTAGAGTCGAAAGGGAACCATGAGTAGGATTCACGAAGCGCTTAAAAGGGCAGAGCAGGAGCGGGTGACGGGCCAGCCGGCCCAAAATAGCGACCCGCAGGCGGAGCATGGTGTCGCCAGCCCCGTGGTCGAAACTGCGCCTCCACCTCCGAGTAAATTACATCAACCCGTTCTGCCTCACCTTTCCACCGCTCACGTCGAGGCCGAACCCGGCACCAGGCCCGTGCAGTTCGACGCCCTGTGGACAAAGTGCAAGAGGGCGACATGGAAACCCAATCCAAGTGCGATCGTCTTTGAAAATTCAGATCCGTTCTTTCCGGGGGCCGAGCAATTCCGAACGCTGCGTTCGCGTCTTTACCGCCTGCGTGAGACCCAGCCCCTGCAAACCATCTTGGTTTCCAGCGCGATACCGGCGGAAGGCAAGACCGTGATCTCCGCGAATTTAGCCTATGCTTTGGTCCGGCAACACGGTTGCCGCGTGTTGTTGATCGATGCCGATCTTCGTTCTCCCCGGATTCATACTCTTCTGGGAGCCCCCGCGGGTCCGGGACTGGCCGAGTACTTGCAAAATACCGCCACGGAATTCGATGTCACGCAGCGCAGCGGCGAAGAGGGATTTTGCTTTATCCCCGCCGGCAATCACGCGAAACATCCCTCCGAGCTGATTTCCAGCGTCCGGATGAAACAATTCCTCGAACGCGTCAGGCCTGCTTTTGATTGGATTATCATTGATTCGCCTCCGGCCCTTCCCGTCGCCGACGCCAGTGTTCTGGGCGGCATGGTGGACGGAGTGCTTTTCGTCGTACGTGCGAATTCGACTCCTTCCGCAGCGTCTCAAAAGGCCTGTAAAGAATTGCGGGACGCCCATCTTATCGGCGTGGTCCTGAACACGGCGGAAGAATCCTCCGGTTACAATTCTTACTACTCAAACAGCGCATACAAAAATCCTCCGAGCGGCGCGCAGAAGTAAAAATACTCCGCTTTCAACCTCCGATTCAGATTTTGGTCAATCCTTCGTTTTGCCGGAGATTGGCGTCAAGGCGTGCGCCTGCCTAAGCCGCGCCATGAGGCAGCCTTAATCAAATGCGCTTTTCAGGATGTCTTGGCAGGCGGCTTGGCGAAAACGGAGTGCAACTGTTTTCGCCAGTCCGGCAATTGCAGGGAAAAGGTGCGGTTCAAGCGGGCGTTGGAGAGAACTGAATAGGCGGGACGTCGCGCCTGTGTGGGATATTCCTTGGTGGCGATGGGGATGACGCGGCGTGCGATCAACGGCAGGCTGCTCGTAGCCGCTGCAAACCATGGACTGGCAGCCGAGGACGCGGCAGCTTCTTCGAGAATGGAGGTCGCAAAATCGTACCAGCTGGTCTCGCCGCCGGCCGTCATGTGATAAATACCGCTGAGGTCCGCCAAGGAAAACGAGCGGCGCTCGTTGTCACGGACTTGCGCGAGAATATTTGTGGTTGCTGCGGCTATTTCGCTGCTCAGCGTGGGCGCGCCGATCTGGTCGCGAACGATTCTCAGCTCTTCACGCTGGGTGGCAAGACGCAGGATAGTGAGAAGAAAATTCCGGCCCTCGGTCGCATACACCCACGCGGTGCGGAAGATCAGGTGCGCGGCGCCCGACGCCTGGATCGCGCGTTCCCCTTCGAGCTTGGTTCTGCCATACACATTCTGCGGGTTCGGCGGATCGTCTTCCACGTATGGGGAAATTTTCGATCCATCAAACACGTAGTCCGTTGAGAAATGAATGAGCGAAGCGCCGATTTTCTTGACTTCCTCCGCCATCACGGCCGGGGCTTCGGCGTTAATGGCCCGCGCTAAACTTTCTTCCGATTCGGCCTTGTCCACCGTGGTGTATGCCGCCGCATTTACGATAAAAGCAGGGTGCAATGCGCGGATAGCGCGACGAATCTCTTCGGGTTGGGTGAGGTCGAGCCGCTGCCGGTCCAGGGGCGTTACTTCGGCAATACGCGGCAACCTGCTGTTTAATTCCCGCCCGACTTGCCCGTTCGTCCCGATCAGCAGGATGGTAGGTTTCATTTGGTCGGGTAGTGCGGCAGGAATTCCCTGGGCATGTCCGCCAGCGTGGAGAATTTCGCGTCCTTCTCAGAGACCAGAGGGTTCGCGACGCCCCAGGAAATGGCCAAGGCAGGATCATTCCAGATGATTCCGTACTCGCTCGTGGGATCGTAGAATTCACTGCACTTGTATAGAAATTCAACGGTATCGGACAAAGCCACGAAGCCATGCGCGAATCCCCGCGGAATAAAGATTTGATTCTGGCGCTCGGCGGAGAGCAACACGCTCGTCCATTTTCCAAAATTCGGCGAGCCGATGCGTATGTCCACGGCTACATCCAGCACTTCTCCCTCCGCCACGCGGCAGAGTTTCGCCTGCGCATGCCGCAGTTGGTAATGCAGGCCTCGCAGCGTACCCTTGACGGAACGCGAGTGGTTGTCTTGAACGAAAAGATCGGGGATGCCCAGGTCGGAAAACTTCTGGAGATGGTAGGTCTCCAGGAAAGAGCCCCGCGCGTCGCGGATTACTTTCGGCTGGAGTTCCCAGACCTCCGGTAGTGAAGTGTTCAATTTTTGCAAGCGAGTCTATCCCTGACGAGTTGCCGTGCCGGAGGGTTGCGATCCGGCGTCAACGGGGAGGTTTAGGCCCGGTGGATGAAAGCGCGTGCAGGGAGGAATCGCGATTCTCGTAATATTTGTCATAGTAAGAGAGGTATTCACCGTCGCGGACTCCCGCTATCCACTTCCCGTTGGACTTGTACCAATCGATGGTTTGGCGCAAACCCTCTTCCAGCCGGACCGCCGGCTTCCAGCCCAGGTCCTTTTCCATTTTATCGCAGTGCAGGGCATAGCGCCGGTCGTGTCCGGGGCGATCCTTTACATAGGAGAGCAGCGTTTCCGGTTTGCCGATCAAGCGAAGCAGCGTGCGCGCGATCGTCAGATTTTCTTCAATGTCGAGCCCGCCGATGTTGTAGACCTGTCCGATACGGCCGCGCTCGAGGACCGCCAGAACCCCGCGGCAGTTATCTTCCACATGCAGCCAATCCCGCTGCTGCTTGCCGTCGCCGTAGATGGGCAGCGGTTTGTCCTCGAAGGCGTTGCTGATCATCAGGGGAAAAAATTTTTCGGGAAATTGATACGGTCCGTAGTTGTTGGACGAACGCGTGATGATGCCCGGAAAACCGTACGTGCGCACGTAGGAGAGAACCAGAAGATCCGAGCTGGCCTTCGACGCCGAGTACGGGCTGCTGGGCTGCAGCGGCGAATTTTCATTGGCGAAAGCGCCGGGGGCCATGTCCCCGTACACTTCGTCGGTCGAGATATGGACGAACCTCTCGATACCCAGCTTGCGCGCCAATTGAAGCATGATGAATGTTCCCGTCACATTCGTGTCGATGACGGGCGCGGGCTCGTAAATGCTCCGGTCCACGTGCGACTCGGCGGCAAAGTGGACTACGGCATCGCAGCCGCGCATCGCCGCTTCGGCCGCGCTCGCGTCGCCGATGCTCCCTCTTACGAAAGAGTAATCCGTATGGTCCGCGACCGATTCGAGATTCGCCAGGTTCCCCGCGTACGTCAGTTTGTCGAAGTTGACGATCTTGTAATCTTTGTTGAGGGAAAGGATATGCCGGATAAAATTGGAGCCTATAAATCCGGCCCCGCCGGTAACAAATATTTTCATCGGCCCATTTCCTTTGGCGCCGCCAATTGCGCCTCGCGGTCGAGGGACATTTTATTGGCCCCTGTTTCTGCTACCAGATTGTTGGCTCGCAGCAGGGATTCAAAAGTGCCTGCATCGGTCCACCAGCCTTCCAGTTTGTCATAAGTGAGAATTCCCTCCTGGATATAAAAATTGTTCACGTCGGTGATTTCAAGCTCGCCGCGTCCGGAGGGCTTCAGCCGGCGGATCTTTTCGAAAACGGTCGAATCGTAGAAATAAATTCCGATCACGGCCAGCTTGGACTTCGGAGCTTTGGGCTTTTCTTCGATGCCGACAATGCGGTCACCTTTGATCTCCGCGACGCCGAAGCGTTCCGCATCGGTGACCTGTTTGAGGATGATCTTGGCACCGTTGCCCACTTTGCGGAATTCGTCCGCGGCACGGCATACGTTCGTCTCTATGATGTTGTCCCCGAGGATGGCGCAAATCGGCTCTCCCTCCGCAAAAAATTCGGCCAACCCCACCGCCTGAGCGATTCCCCCTTCGCCTTCCTGATAAGTGTAATTCACATGCTTAAGACCGAATTCCTTGCCATTGCCAAGCAAGCGTAGAAATTCACCGGCGTTCTTTCCCCCTGTCACAACAAGGATGTCCCGGATGCCCGCGTTCACCAGCGTCTGAATGGGGTAATAGATCATGGGCTTGTCATAAACGGGTAGTAGGTGCTTGTTGGTGACTTTGGTGAGTGGATTCAAGCGGCTGCCCAAACCCCCTGCGAGTACGACGCCTTTCATTAGTGTCTTCTCCTCTGGTTCCGGGGTGTTACCGATGTTAGCAAATGAGAGGGGTTTATTCTCAAGTGGAATTGTCCCCTGCGCGCCCGCCCCGCGACTGGCTCAGCCAACCTTTTGAACTTCCTACCAAGCCCATAAAACGCGGAAATAGCTCGTATTATATTGATAGAACATGACTTATTATTCCAGCGATTTCAAGACATATTATGGCGCGCTTCCAATGCACACCGCAAAAAAGGGGATATTTTCCAGCGGGCCTTGCGGAAGTCTGCGGAAACCACGGTCCCCGTCATAAGCCACAAGTTGCGTCGCCGGCTGCGGTTTTATTGGGTGAGAGGATTGCTGTGGCCAGGGGAAGGGGAATGGATCTGAGGCGATCAAACCTTTGCCGGTACTTGACGACCGCTGCGCGCCACAAGCGAGTCCACCAGGTCAAGGTAGATGCACTTATTCTTTTCCCAGGTGTAGTCCTTGATGAATTCCCGCGCGTTTCGCACTAGCTCCTGGCGCTGTTCCGGATGGCGGATTAATTGCAACATTGCTTCGGTCAATTTCTTTTCATTGTTGGCCTCGAAAAATTTTACCACGCAGTCGTTAAAGTAATACCGGTCGATCGCCGTGCTGGAAACGATCACAGGCACATCCTCGACCATGAACTCAAAGATTTTGGTGCTGAACGCTTCATTGCCGAAACCATCATTCCGCTTGGGTACGACCCCCAAATCTGAGTTCTCCATAATTACCGCGATTTCTTGAAGTTTCCGGCCGCCCTTCAAAAACACGCGTTCCTGCAGTTTCAGCTCGGCGATCAGTGTCCTCAGATAATCGACTTGATCCCCGCCTCCGTACAGATGAAATTCCGCCTCCGGACATTGGTCTGCGATCAGGGCAAACGCGCGAACCGCGATGTCCACACCCTGATGATGGGTCATCGTTCCCGGATACACCATGATGAACTTGGAATCCGTCCGGGTCCGTCCCCGAAGATGAAAAATGTCCGTGTCGGGAAAATTCAGGATGACCGTGCAATCCTCGCGCCTGACCGACCTTTCGTAGAGACGCTTCAGCCAGATATGATTTGCCGCGATCACGTGATCGGCAAAGGAGGCGGACATTCGCTCCACGCCGACGAGCAGCTTAAAAATCAGCGAATCCGGAGTGGTCCTGAATTTGGTGAGGTAAAACTCCGGCACCAGGTCATGAATATCCAGAATGACTTTCGCTCCCATGAGTTTAGGAACGAGAGCGGCGAAGACCTCGAAATCCGGGACAGAGTGGACGTGGATTAGATCGTAAGGATCCCGCAACTGCTTCCAGGCCAGAAAAAAGAACGAACGTACAAAGAATAAAAGAAGCTTTGCGAGATAGGTGATTTTCCCCTTCTCATTGATGACCCGGCGCTGGATTCGGTAAACGCAGACGCCTTCCACAACCTCCATTTTTGATGGCTGGCCTTCCCTACGCAGAACCACGGCATCAACTTGATCCCCGCGCTTTACGAGGGTTTCGGCATAGCGGCGGACGCGGTTGTCTGGCTCATACCACGTGTATGCAAGCATGCACACTTTCATCCGCGATGTCCTAGGGATGCACGAACTCGTTTACGATGTAAATTCAACCGCCTGGTAAGGCGAAAGGCGAATGTCCCGAATTTCCTGCGTCCCAACTTTGAATTCCTCCATAATTCACTGCGTCTCGAACCCCACGCAGTTACTGAACCATCAGTTCTGCACAACCGATATAATCAGCGATTGTACGCTCCACAATTTCTCAATTTCCGGCCGCTCCGTCAGGACTTTAACCGCACGATAGAGCGGGCAAGGAAGAAAGAAAAGTTCCGTTCCACCGCGGAGGCGCACATTCCGCACAAGTTTCCACACCGGGACTAGCAGCAGTGGCCACTCTTGATAATAGATGGCTGTCAACAGGATTGCCAAACATTTCGTTGGAAGCGACGCCGGAAAGTTAAGCTGCATCGTTCCTTTTCCATGCCCCCGACGCTCTGGAAATAATCAACCGCCAAGCAACCACCTTTCCCCTGAAAATGGGCCGATACACAGACCTCTGGCAGGATAGGAGGGCGCGAATTTGAGTGGGTGATGCGTCCGGGCGTGACATGGTCTGGAAGAGGCTGGATTGCCCCCAACTTCTAAGCAGCGTCCTATGGTACAGGTGCTTTCCCTGTTCACAATCTGTACGCTGGGCCAGTAGGTACTCTTTCGATTCGAGACCTAATCTGCTTCTGGCGGAGGAAGTATAATTTTTGCAGGCCCATGGCCTGAACGGACGCGTGCCGCAGTACCAAGGCACCAGAAAGACATCATGAATCGCAAATCATTGCTTTTTCTCTACCTGATTTTGTTGTTGGTGATTCCAAACGCGGCCCATGCTCAGGCTTGGAGCGGTATCCTGAAACCCGTTTCAGGGTCAGGCGCGTGCTCTCCCAGCACGCTTTCCTCCCCCCAGGAATGCGGTATCGACTGGTCGGTGGCTGGCGTTGTGGGCGGCATACCTTCCGGTTCCTGGACGCAATCCGGCGCCACAGTCAATCCCACAGGGGGAGACAGCACAGGCGCGATTCAATCCGCGCTGAACTCGTGCGGAAAGAATCATTTTGTTCTGCTCGGCGCGGGAACGTTCAACGTGACGAGTCTTAGTATTCCGAGCAATTGCGTCTTGCGTGGATCAGGAACGCTCAAGACGATTGTGAACTCGACGGGCTCAGGCGGAGCGGTGTACACGCTCGGCGGAGGCGGCCCGGGCTACACACCTGCGTCCACAAACATAGCTTCCGGGGCGACCTCCGGATCGACCAGCATCGTTGTCTCCAGCTCATCGGGCATTTCCGCGGGCACGCTCCTGGCGATCACAGAATTGAACGATCCCAGCTACGTGACTCCCGACACCTCCAACGGAGTGTGCTCGTGGTGCGACGGAACGAGTGACGGAGCTGCCAGGACACGGGGGCAAACTGTCCAGGTTACGAACGTCTCCGGAAATACGCTCACCATCTCTCCGGCGCTGTACTCGAACTATGGAGTTGCGCCAGGAACCTCACCCGCGCAAGCCTGGCCATTCCCCGTGGCAGGACAAAACGAAGGCGTGGAACTCCTGCAAACATACGCCAATGGTTCCGGCTACAAAGCTGTATATTCCCTGAACGCTTGCGTCAACTGCTGGGTCAAGGGCGTGTTCAACAATTATGCCGACGCCGACCATGTGGATGTCATCAACGGGCTTCACGACGAAGTGCGTGACAGCTATTTCTCGAATGCCTACGTGCACACACCGGGCTCAACGGATTCCGAAGTGGATCTTGAACTGCGAACCTCGGCAACCCTGGTGGAGAACAACATACTCGAACGCCTCCATGTGGGCTTGATGGTCGAATGGGGAGCTTCAGGCAACGTCGTGGGGTATAACTACAGCTACGGCAATTTCGATTCCGGGTGCGGTTGTCTTGTGATCATGGCCTCCATCGATTTCCACGGCGCTCATCCACAGTTCAATCTGTTTGAAGGCAACGTCGCCAATAACATTACGATGGACAGTTTCTGGGGATCGGGATCGAACAATACGATGTTTCGGAATCATTTTCGCGCCGTAGATACTCTCGCTTCGCCCTTGTCTGCCGGCCGAAATACGGTGAACTGGTCGAGCACGCAGCTCACCACCGAACAGCTGACGGGAGAGCAGTTGGCTTTCCCATACACCAACCTGAACTCGCTCGGGAACGTCCTGGGTTCGGCGGATGCGCTCACAGCCGCAAGCACTCTGTACAACAGCGGTGCGTCTCCTTTCGCCTCCACTGTCACTCCACCGGCCACGCGCAACTACAGCAATTTCTTCAGCGCCGTGAGCATCGGATACAACACGGGTAGCGATACAAATGGCGGCGGAGTGCCGGGTTCTTGGGTGGGCAAGGCTTCCGGAACTTTCTTCCAGAACGGTAACTTCGACATTGCCAGCAAATCGGTTATCTGGAATGGCGGAAGCAACGCCCTTCCTGCGTCGTTCTACAAAAGTTCCAAGCCCAGCTGGTTTGGTAGCGTGCCCTGGCCCGCCATTGGACCGGACGTCACAGGCGGCAACGTGGACGCCTCCGTGCTCGGGGGGCACGTCAACGCCAATCCGGCAGAAGTTTGCTACAACAATACAACGCGGGATTCGTCCGGCATAAAACTGTTTGACCCGTCGGTTTGCTATGCCGGCGGGGCGGCGCCACCGACTTCGTCCAACCCTCCCGCTCCTCCAACCGGCCTCGCAGCCACCGCACAATAATCTTCGATTCCCAGAGGAGACAACCGGGAACCTTGCTCCCGCTGTCTCCTGCGAGGGAAGCCCAGTTTCAATGATCGACAAAATTCCGTAGTGGCATGGGCTCACCCGGCGCTTCTATTAACTGCAGAGTAATTACCGCCGTATTCTTCGTTTGGGCGTGCGAGCATGTACGTGAAAGCTCCGGAGATTAACCCAGCCGTACGTCGGCTTCCCCGCGTATAAGATTGAGGGAGAAGACGCCTCCGTGCAGAAGAGCCCGTCCAGCAAAGTGCAAATTTTCGAGCTGTTTCAGGAGACGAAGGCCGGAGCTCGCGCCAAGAAACTGTGCCGGAGGAATGGGATCAGAGATGCGACGTTCTACGACTGGAAAGCGATATGGGCGGGACGGGAAGTAAGAGAGGGGCAACTGAAGAAGTTTGTCTCGCCGCAAGCGCTGGATTTCGGCGCGCTAAAGATCGCGCTGTCCTTGCCTGTGGCTCTGGCTCCTGCGGTTTATTTCGCCGGATCCGCGACCGGCACACACTAGCGCGGCGCCTGCCCCTGCGGAACGGAAAGCTCCTCACTCGGAGCGGTTGCGCAAGCCACGCCAGGTACTGGGGCTAACCTTGAGAACCTCCGCAGTGGAGACATCTCGCGCGCGAGTTTCGCGATCTGATGAAGCGGCCCCAACCCTCCATGCAATACGATCACCATGCCGACATACAGAATCACGAAAATCATGGAGTTGATTCCGATTCGTCCGACGGCTTCCATCCGGCCCGGACCCGCCAGGACATCGGGCATCTTCCCGAGAATGAAGGTTACGGCGGAGCCGGCCAGCGCGGAAGCGAGCGCAAATCTCCAAACAGCCGCGAGCATTGGGGCGACACCGAATTGCACGGGCTTACCCGCGTACCAAAGCGCAGGGAGCGTCAGAATCCAAAATGACACCGTCCATGCAACAGCCACTCCAGCAGGGCCCCATCTCAACCCCGCCAGAAACATCAAAAACGTACACGCGAACTCCAGAATGCCCCAGCGAAACCAGCGATCCGCTCTTCCAATGGAGAGGTGAATCCACCCATGCGTATAGTAAAGCATCATGATCCCGATTCCCGGCCCGAAGAACACGAAGATTCGGCCGGCCTCGCCCCACCCCGGCCCCAGCAGCAGCCGAATCACATCTTTCCCAACGAGCGTAAGATCCGCCCCAAGCCCCATGCCCACAAACGCCATGACCGTGAGGGCATTCAAAAAATACCGCCGGAATTGAGCAGAGCGTGCGTCAAACCGGCTCAGCGCGGCAACGGCAACATTGGCGAGCGGCGATACCAGCAGGCTTGCGGAAAGAGCGAATAAATCATATGCCTTCTTGTAGAACCCCAGGGCTTGAGCGTTGAACCTCCATCCCACCAGCAGGTTGTCCGTGTTCCGGGAAAAATAGTTGACGGTAAAGCGCCCATAAACATGCATGGCGAACCGCACCATCGGACCCGTTTTGGCCGCGCGCCGGGGCAAGCCGGGTGTCCACCTGCACAGAATCCAGACGCCGATGGAGGTGCTGAGCGGCGCTGCCACGACGCCGGCAACGAGCGCCCAGTATCTCCATCCTGCCCACGCCAAAAAGATGGAAACAGCCACCGAAACGGTGCGACTTATAATGTCATTCAAAGACAGCGCGGAAAAATACATGCTGCGTTTCAGCAGAGCCTGGTGCAGCACGGATGTGCTGCCGATCAAGATGGACAGCGAAGTGCCAACAGCTACGCGCGCCACCCGCGGATCCCGGTAGAACTGAGCCAGGAGCGATCCCGCGCCGGCGAATGAGACCGTAAGAACAATCCCCACGCCGAAATTGATCCAGAACAGGTTGCTGGCGAGAACGTGATTTACTTCTTCAAATTGCAGGATGGCCTCTGTAAACCCATTCGCGCCGAAGTTCAAAAGCAGCAGACTGAACGTTGTCACCATGGCCACGACGCCAAAATCCGAGGGGGTCAGCAGCCGCGCCAGAGTTATGGTGGCCACCACCTGCACCGCCAGCCCCACGCCGCCGGAAAAAAGGGTGGCGCCCGCGCCGCGCACTGCAAGGCCGCGCAATTCGCCCCCTGCCGCGGCGGGCCGGAACGCTCCGTTGGAATCAAATGGCTTCAAATGGTTCCCTTTCGCACCGGGGCTGAAACCAGAGCGTTAACTCGTGGCTTGGATCGGGCGAGGGGATCGTGGAGTTCGAGGTCGAGGTCCAGCGAGGATGACTCATCCGGGACCGGAGCAGCGGGGATGGCAAACGTCGCCAGGAGAAAGGCGATCCATACCGGATCCATCATCCTGAAGCCGGCTTCCGTGAAATTATAGACCAACGCCGCGGCGAAAAATGCCAGCCTGATGCGCCCCGCGTCCGCATTCCGGCGATACATGGCGACTGCATTCCGGTACCCCCAGGCGATGACCACGGCCAGCAGTCCGACCCCTAGCCACCCCAGATTGAGGTAGACCTCCAGGTAGCCATTGTGAGCCTCTTGAATTCCCTTCGCAGTCAGGTTCCATACTTTCTGGAGCCTTTCCCCCATCCAAAAACTCTCGAAGCCGGTCCCAATCAGCGGGCTGCCACTCAAAGAAAGCACGGCCTTCCAGATGCCAGTCCGGCCAGTCATCGTCGCGTCCCTGCCCAAGGATCCGACGAGGTTGCCCCCCGTATCAAGAAACAGGGCAAACAAAGAGAGCGCTATCATTACGGCAATGACGAAGTGCGCGACCCAGGCCTTTCCTTCGAAGGCGCGAATATTCGTCACCATGATCAACCCCCCTGCCATGAGGAAGCAGGACAAGGAGGTCATCGAATCGGCGGTCACGAAGAGCCACAGCACCATTACAACCATAACGGTATAAGCAAACATCTTTCTAGCCCTATGCGCTTGCTCTCTGTCCCGGTACACTGCGAAAAAGCGCCAAAGAGGTACCAGCCCGCAGATCAAACACATCGTTCCGAGCCCGTTCTTGGTAGTGGAGACGCCGCTGTACATGTAGGTCCAAGTCCACCGATTGAAATTGCGTCCCAGCAGGGGGAAGTATTTAATAAAGAGAACAGAAAGCGGCACCAGTATATAGCCCACACGCAAGACGAGCCGCTTGAGCGCGGCCTCCGGCTCACGGTCGGTAAACACGATAAGGATCATCACGATGTCACCGATGGCCTTGCTCCACCGCTTGAAGGCGATAAAGGTGTATTCCGACCAGAAGATACTTGCCAGGCAGAAGAGAAAGAATAGGATGATGGGAGCATTCGCTCGCAAGAGCTTTGTGACCTGGCGCCCTCTCCGGAGCAACACAATCAAGCCGACAATCAATAATGTCAAATAAACGGCCCGGTCGAACGGGCTGCCGTCCATATACTCATCGGCTATGCTTACCGTCGGCGGTTGCCCCACCCACGTAGATACTGCCCGCGAGCTATTGATAAGCAACCAGAGGAAAGGAATCCAAAGGCCCGGGGAAGTCCGGACTTCCGGGTCCCGATCGAGCAGGAAAAGCCCCAGGATCATCAGGACGAAGACGGCGGTGGCGATTGCTGGGGGCATTTAGCGCCTCTCTTCGTGTTGA
>Ga0070766_10000403_pt1 | contig 18778 bp, 19 predicted proteins | sample HubBroMetageWFT6_FD_69782 | JGI IMG/M metagenome (GOLD analysis project Ga0070766, IMG submission 69782) | Warmed and freeze-thawed soil microbial communities from the Hubbard Brook experimental Forest, New Hampshire - Hubbard Brook CCASE Soil... | ecosystem: Environmental > Terrestrial > Soil...
CTCCGGCCGCTACGAGGTCGGGGAGGTTTCTTCGAGCCCGTCGCTGATGCTGGCGGTCTCGCAGGATCTGCCGATCAAATGTTTTGCCGTGTCTGCGCAAAAGCACCCTTACGCCTTCTTCTCGTTGGCAAAGAACCCGGTGCGGAGCCCCGCCGATTTTCGCGGCAAACGGGTCGGCATTCAGGCCACCGGCGTCATCCTGCTGCGTGCCTTGATGGCCAAGAACGGCATCGATCCGGTTGAAGTGAAGATCGTCACTATCGGGTCGGACATGCTGCCGCTCTTGACCGACCAGGTCGATGTGGTCACCGGGTGGGTCACCAACATGACCGCGCTGAGCGTGCTCGGTCCGGACTGCGTGACGTTGCGGCTGTGGGATACTGGGGTCCGGCTGTACGCCAACCCGTACTACGCCACCACCGAGACGCTGGCCAAAAATCCCGATGTGCTCGTCCGTTTTCTGCGCGCTGCTTCGCGCGGCTGGGACTATGCCTATGCCAATCGCGACAAGGCTGTGTCGCTGCTGCTGGAGGTCTTCCCGAACCTGGTCGCGGCCGACGAGCGTGCCGCGGCGGATGTGATGCTGGACTATTGTTTTGACGAGCACACGCGCTCGCACGGCTATGGTGCGATGGATCCGGCGATCTGGCAGGAGCAGATCGCGATGTGGAGCGATCTCGGCCAGTTCTCAAAGCGCACGCCTTCGGTCGCCGATGTCATGACCACGGATATTCTGGACGCGACCGCCGACACCCGACCCAAGTTGGGGTGAGGCGCCCGTGTCGCCGGCGCCGGCGCTGCAGTGCGAAGGGGTCAGTGTTCGCTTCGTCAGCAACCGGCAATCGGTGACGGCGCTGGAAGATGTGTCGTTGACAGTCGAGGCCGGCAGCCTGTTGACCGTGCTCGGCCCGTCGGGCTGCGGCAAGTCTACGCTGTTGCGGGTCATCGCCGACATCGTCCGCCCCCAGGCGGGGGCGGTCCGCGTGCTCGGCGCCAGTGCCGAGGCGGCGCGGCGCAGCCGTCAGATCGGGTTTGTGTTCCAGGACGCGACCCTGCTGCCGTGGCGCAACGTCATCGACAACGTCCGTCTGCCGCTGGAAGTCGGCACCCGCCCCGCATTGTCAGCGGGGGCGATGGGGCCCGAGGAGCTGTTGCGGCTGGTCGGTCTTGCCGGCTGGGAGCGCGCATTGCCGCACGAATTGTCGGGCGGGATGCGCCAGCGCGTGGCGATCGCCCGTGCGCTGCTCGGCGGTCCGCGCATCCTGTTGATGGACGAGCCGTTCGGCGCCGTCGATGAGATCACCCGCGATCGGCTCAACGAGGAATTGCTACGCATCTGGCGCGAGACGGGCACGACAATCGTGTTCGTCACCCACAGTATCTACGAGGCCGCCTTCCTCGGTTCCTCGGTGCTGGTGCTGGCCGCGAACCCCGGCCGGGTGTGCGAGATCGTGCCGATCCGGCTCGACGAGCCGCGCATGCTGAGCGTGCGCGAGTCGCCCGAATTCATGCGCCAAGCCGCGCACCTTCGCGCGGTGCTGGAGATGTGTTGAGATGCAGACCGGCCAACTCGCCGCCCGCTCCACAGTCGCGCCCACCGCGGATGCAGCCGAGCGGGCATTCCTCGCCGAACAGCGCTGGGAGCGGTGGCGGCGCGTCGTTTTGCCATTGCTCGGCGGCGCCGCGCTCTTGCTTGTGTGGTGGGCGCTCGTTGAAGTGTTCCAGGTGAAGCCGTTCATCGCGCCGGCGCCGCAGGTCGTGGCGCGCACGTTTTACGACAAATTCGGACTGCTGATGACCAATCTGGCACCGACCGCGCTCGAGGCGGTGGGCGGTTTCCTGCTCGGGAATTTTGCGGCGATCGTCACCGCTACGGTGTTTGTGCACTGCCGCAGCCTCGAACAGGCTTTCTTTCCGGTCGCGGTGCTGATCAACTCGATCCCGGTTGTGGCAAAGGCGCCGATTCTGGTGTTGCTGCTCGGCAATGGGCTGGCACCCAAAATCGCCATCGCCGGCATCATCTGCTACTTCCCAACCCTGGTGAACATGGTGCGCGGCCTGCAGGCCGTCAGCCCGCAGGCTATGGAATTGATGCACGTGCTGTCGGCCAGCCGCCGCGAGGTGTTTTTCAAATTGCGGGTGCCGACCTCGCTACCGTTCCTGTTCTCGGCGCTGAAGATCGCGACCAGCACGGCGACGGTGGGCGCGATCGTCGGCGAGTGGATCGGCTCCCAGGTCGGCATCGGTGCGTTGATCATCCAGGCCACCTACAATTTCGATTCCGCTTTGCTGTACGCGACAGTGCTGTGCGGCTCGGCGTTTTCGGTACTGTTCTTTCTGGTCATCCGTACGATCGAGCAACTGGTCGTGCGCTGGGATACGGGAGTGACGCTGTGATGACGCGAGCGATCGTCGGTGGGTTCGTGGGGAGCCGGCGCGCGATGTGCCGGTTGCGGCGTGCGCCCACGCGGTTACTGGTGGCTGTAAACGCCGCTCCCCGGCATCGGCCTTGTCCGGAAAGTGTCGGCCCTCGACGGCCTTTGCCTCGGCCTCAAAGTCGTCAACCCATTGCCGAAGCTGTTCTCTGACCTCTGACCGAGCCGCGATCCGGCTCGGCTCGCGGCATCGCCGGGCCAGCGCCCGAAAAGCCTGACCGTCCATCGGAACCGTCGCCCCTTTCTCGCTTCGCTGTTCGGGAACGAAAATTGGCGGGCGTCAGCTTCCGATCTCGATGAAAACCGGTCGGTCATCGGGCGGCTGTCCCCCCTCGGGCTGCTGGACGTGACTGGCCGGCAGAAGCGCGGCGGTCTGCGCTTTCGGCGGCTGCCTCGACGAACGAGAAAGCGCAGCGACGCGTAACAGCAAATTCATGTCCGGGAAATGAGCCCGCCACTTGCGAACAGCAAATGTCAGCCTGACACTTGTGGAGAATACTCATGAAAACCCTGATCGTTCCGGCCCTTGTGGCACTTGCCGTTTCGCTCTCGAGCGGCCCACTGTTCGCCCAGCAGAGCGCGATCACGCGAGGGATGTCTCCGAACGTCGCCATCGGCGCGAGCCGAGGGTTGTCTGCGCACGCCGTCAACCCGAGCCTTTCGCTATCGTCGCCGGCGACCAGTCCTCTGCAAGAGCAGATGCAGGACGACTACGCGACCGGCCTGATCGGGGCGCAGCGCGACCTGCTCCAGCAGAACCCATCTGGCCTGGGCCGCCAGGAGTTGGCGATCGGCCATGAGCTGAACAGCTTCACCGGCCCGCGCTAGCGGTAAGGGCCGGAATTGGCCCATCCGCCCAGCATCGTTCCGCGATTGCCGGCCCCGGGAGGCAACCGGGGTCGGTCCGCTGCCGCTTCCAAGCCAGGCCGCTGACAAGCAAGCCGTAGCCCGACTCAGCCGGCTCCCCTGAACGGCGATCGCGTCGGCTAGAGAGCCCGGTTGTTGCGGCCGCGCGAAGCCGCCCTTACTGTCCCCTGCTTCCGGCTGTTGACCGTCCGGTAACGTACCAGGCGGTCAGCGCACGTCGCGCAGCTTCGGAGGGGACATGGCGCTGCTTATTGTCAATCTCGACAAACAGATCGGTAACGCACAGGCCTGGTGCGACACCTTCGAGGCGCAGCTCCCCGATCTGGAAATCCGCATCTGGCCGGATGCGGGAAAGCTGGCGGATATCGAATATCTCGCCTTCATCCGCCCGGATTTCGACGCGCTTCCCGAATTGCCGAATTTGAAGGCGATGTTCAGCCGCTCGGCCGGGGTGGAAGCCTTTGTCGACCATCCCAGGCTGCCGAAGGTGCCGCTCGGCAAGATCGAGCCCTCGGGCGGCGATCCGATGATGACCGAATACGTCATCATGCACGTGCTGCGGTTTCATCGCGACCTGCCCGGTTATCAGATGGCTCAAGTCAATCGCGAGTGGCGGCGGAGCAGGATTGTCCGGCCGGAGGAGCGGCGCGTCGGGTTTCTTGGTCTCGGCTTGATGGCGAAAGCGCCGGCGCTGGTGTTACAGTCGCTCGGTTTCCCGGTCTCGGCGTGGGTTCGCTCCCCGCGCGAGGAAGCCGACATTCGCATCTTCCACGGCCCGGGCCAGCTCGAGCCGTTTCTGAACCAGACCGATATCGCCGTTTGCCTATTGCCGCTGACGCGAGAAACCGAGGGCATATTCTGCGCCCGCACCTTTGCCATGATGCCAAGGGGCGCGATGCTCATCAATGTCGGCCGCGGCAAGCATGTGGTCGATGCGGACTTGATCGCCGCGCTCGATTCGGGGCAGCTGTCATACGCCGCGCTCGACGCGCTCTGGCCTGAGCCGCTGCCGGCGGAAAGCCCGCTCTGGGCGCATCCCAAGGTCACCGTGATGCCGCATGTGGCGCGACGACCGACCGTGGCGCAGCTGGTCACCGAAATCGGCGCGAACATCCGCAGCGTCGAGGCGGGCGGCGGGCTGTTGCAGGAAATCGACAAAACGATGGGGTATTAATTCGGCCAATTCACCGGGATGATGGCGGCCAAGACAGCGAGGTGAGCCCGATGGCGGTAACTGAGGTCGAGGTCTTTACGCCGGCGCGACCCGTGTCGTCGCGGCCGCTGATCGAGGGCCCATCGGCCTGGATCGGCGCGGATATGCGCGAGCGCGAAGATGAGTGGAGCTACCGCCTGTCGCCGGCCGAGGTTGCCGAGATCGAGGCCGCGGCGCAGGCGGTGCGGGCGCGCGGGCTCGATATCGCCGACATCCGCCGCGAGGACTTCCCGTTGCCGACACTCGGCCCGGTACTGGAGCGGCTGCGTGCCGAGGTCATCGACGGTCGCGGCTTTGTGCTGTTGCGCGGCATGCCGGTCGAGGATCGGCCGATCGCCGAGAGCGCGACGGCTTATTGGGGCGTCGGCAGCTATTTCGGCAGCGCCCGGTCGCAAAACGCCAAGGGGCATTTGCTCGGCCACGTCTACGATCTCGGCGGGCTCAGCAAGGCCGACCCGAACGTGCGCGGCTATGCGACCGCCGAAGAGCAGAATTTCCACATCGACCGCTGCGACGTCGTCGCGCTGTTGTGTCTGAGGCGCGCAAAATCGGGCGGGCTGTCGGCGATCGTCAGCTCGATGGCGGTGCACAACGAGATGGCGAGACGGCGGCCGGACCTCTTGGATCGTCTTTATCAACCCTTTCCGACCGACCGGCGCGGCGAGGTGCCGGAGGGCAAGGCGCCGTTCTACGAGGCGCCGGTATTCAACCGGCATGCCGGCCGCGTCTCGGTCTTGTATTCGCGGCAATACATCCTGTCGGCGCAGCGCTTTCCCGAGGCGCGGCGGCTCACCGCCGAAGACATCGAAGCGCTCGACATGCTCAGCGAGTTGGCCGCCGATCCGGAACTTCGCCTCGACATGAGCTTCATGCCCGGCGACATCCAGTTCCTGCACAACCACACGATCCTGCACGCCCGCACCGGCTATGAGGACTGGCCCGATGTCGAGCGCAAGCGCCACCTGCTGCGCCTGTGGCTCGCTCCGCCGGGAGCTCGGCCGCTGCCGCCGGTCTTCGCCGAAGTCTACGGCGATCTGACGATCGGCAACCGTGGCGGCATCATCTGCAGAGATACCCGACTGCACGCGCCGCTCGCGCCGGGCTGACCGGCCGGCGGCGATTGAAGTTCAGTAGTATGCCGCGCCGCCGTTGACGTGGATGGTTTGGCCGGTGATGAAGCCGCCATCCTCGCTGACCAGGAACAGGCAGGTGGCGGCGATCTCGTCGACGCTGCCCTGACGGCCAAGCGGGATGCCGGCGGCGTCCGGCGGCCGGCCGTGGTACCACTCGGGATTGTCGCGCCTCGTGTCGATGCTGCCGGGCGACACGACGTTGACCCGGATGTTCTTCGGAGCGAACTCCGAGGCAAGCCCCCGAGCCAGCCCGATCAGCCCCATCTTGGCCGCCGAGATGTGGGCGCGGCCCGCGCCGCGGCCGGAGAAAGCACCATCGCCGACGAAGAACAGGATGCGGCCGTAGCGGTTCTTCACCATCGGCTCGATCAGGGCGCGGGTCAGGTATAGCGCTCCGTCGAGCACGACGCCACGTACGTGCTCCCAATCCTGCTGCGTCAGCTCGGTGAAGGATTTGTGCGGCCGGATCGCGGCGTTGTTGATCAGGATGTCGATGCGGCCGAATTCGGAAAGTGCCCGCGCGGCCATCGCCTCGACCTGGTCCTTCTCGGCGACATCGGCGATAACCGCCATCGCCTTGACCCCAAGTTCGCGGGCTTCGCTTACGACCGCATCGGCCTCGGCCTGGTTTGTGCGCGCGTTAACGATAACGTGCGCGCCTTCCGCGGCCAGCTTCAACACCGTTGCGCGGCCGATATTGCGGCCTGAGCCGGTGACCAGGGCGACTTTGCCCTCTAGCTTACCCATGCATCCCCCCTCACTTGGCCGCGTCGCGGACCTTCGTCAGATCGGGCATGTTGCTGGCCGACGCGACATTGCCGAGGCGCGAGCCGCGCGTCACCTTGAGCGCGGCGACCGCGGCCTCATTCTCGTTGATCTTCGCCATGATGGCTTCCTTGGCGCGGTCGAAGACGCCGCGATTGGTGGCGACAAACTCCCGCGAGTCGCGCAGTTTCGCGACATAGCCGTTGATCTCCGGCACGACGTAGCGCGCGACCATGTCCCAGCTGCGCATCGTGTTTTCCGGGTTGGCCCAATCGTGGACGAAGCCCACGAGTGTGCCGAAGCCGCCGCTGACCTCGAGCACGGATTTGATCCGGGCCACCAGATCGTCAGGGGTGCCGATCGTCGCCGCCGCCGCTTCGGAATAGGCGGTCTTCTCGATCGCCTCGTCGGTGTTTTTGAACGGCTCGGCGCCCGGCCGCTGCAAGGTGCCGACGATGTATTCGTTATGATGGCGGAGCAGACCCTCGCGGGCCTCGGCGATCGCTTTCTCACGGGTCTCGGCGATGTGCCAGGAGAGCAGCACGCGCCAGTCCTTGCGGTTGACTGTCTTGCCGTGCTTCTCCGCGGCGGCCTCGGCGAAGCCCCATTGCGTCGGCAGGGCGTTCAGCCCCTCGTTCGACAGCGAGCCGATCGAGATGACGCCGATCCCGTGCTTGCCGGCGAGCGTCATCCCGGATGGGCTGATCTGCGAGGCGACGGCGAATGGCATCTCCTCCTGAAGGGGCAGGAGTTGCAGCGCTGCGTCTTGCAGCGTGAACCAGTCGGCCTTGTGGGTGACCCGTTCGCCCTGCATCAGGCGGCGGATGACGCCGATCGCCTCATCCTGCTGGTCGCGCTGCACCATCGGGTCGATCCCCAAGGTGTGGGCATCCGAGGCGAGCGCGCCCGGGCCCGAACCGAAGATCGCCCGGCCGCCGGTCATGTGGTCGAGCTGCACCATGCGTTGCGCGACGTTGAACGGGTGGTGATAGGGCAGCGACACGACCCCGGTGGCGAGCTTGATGCGGTTCGACCGCTCGCCCGCCGCGGCCAGGAACATCTCGGGCGAGGCGATCATCTCCCAGCCGCTCGAATGATGCTCGCCGCACCAGAACTCGTCGTAGCCGAGCTTGTCGAGATGCTCGACGAGGTCGAGGTCGCGGCGGAACTGCAACATCGGATGCTCGCCGACCGGATGATGCGGGGCGAGAAATGCGCCGAAATTCAGACGCGGCATGTTCGGACTCCTGTCGAGTTAGACGCCCTCGACAATCCGCATATCGCGCTCGGCGCCCTTGCCGAGCACCTTGAGGGCTTCCCGATAGCCGGGGCTGTCATGGGTCGCGGTCGCCTGCGCGACGCTGTCGAATTCGATGATCACGACGCGCTGGATGAGGCCGGCTTCGTAGGCCTTGGCCGCGTTGCCGCGCGCGAGGAAGCGCCCGCCACCCGCCTGGATTGCCGGACCGGCGAGCTTAGCGTAGCCCGCCAACGCGTCCGGGTCGGAAATCGACTTGTAGGTCGCGACCCAATATGCCTTCGCCATCGTTCTCTCCAGTCCGATCCATGTGCGAGGAGCGTAGCCTTACTGGGCCGCGCTCGCCAGCGCCACCGCTCTCGCCGGCAGGAAGCGGTCAAGCACCTGTCCCGGGCCTTTGCTCAGCTTCGCGTATTCGCTGCCGTCGAACACCCTGACCCCGTTGACGAAGACGCCGTGGACCCCGAGCGGATCGCGAATAGTGCGCGGCCCGCCGCCGGGCAGGTCGTTAACCCGGCGTGGCGCCGAGATCCCGACCCTGCCCGGATCGAACAACAGCAAATCGGCGCGGGCGCCGACCGCGATGCGGCCGCGATCGGGGATGCCGTAGAGTCCGGCCTGATGGCTGGTCAGGCGGCGCACGCCCTCGGCCAAGTCGAACGCGCCGCGCTCGCGCACCCAATGGCCGAGGAAATAAAGCCCGAACCCGGCGTCGCACAGATAGACCAGATGCGCGCCGGCATCGGACAGCGCGATGACCCCCGCCTTGTGCTTGACCAGCGGCTCGACGCCGGCGTCGACGGCATTGAAGAAGCGGCCGATAAAACCGGTATCGAGATCCTCGTCGAGGCCTAGGTCGAGCATCGTGTCGAGCGGGTCTTGCCGCCGCTCGCGGGCGATCTCGGCGATGGTGCGGTCGGCGAGCCCGGCGTGTTCCGACTTGACCGGAGCGGTGACGACGATCCGCTCCCAATTCCCCTGAAACACCGTCCCCGGTTTGGGGGTGCGCAGATCGCCGCGAAAACGATCCCGGAAGCTCGCATCCCGGAACACTGTCTTCAGCTGTTCGCGGTCGTACGCCTTGATCGGGTCGAAGGCGGGATGGCTGTAGAACGGGTAGGCGCTCGCCAGCGTGAAATCGAAGGACAGCGGCTGACAGGTGATCTGGATATAGAGCTCATTGCCGCGCGCCTGCGCCGCCGCGCAAGCATCGAACATCCCGAGCGCCCGCTCCGGATACTGCTCGTTGTAGAGAGCGGTCGCCGTGCTCATGAAGATGCGGCGGCCATGCCGGGCGGCAATCTGCTCCATCGTATCGACCGGGGTCGCACCCGAGGAGATCTCGACGACGCCGCATCCGGGGCCGCCCATCGCCTCCACGAGCGCATCGAATTCCGACACATCGCTGATCGTCGATGGCATCGGCACGCCGCCCCAGCCCGAATGGTTGAGCGAATAGGACGCGCCGAGGCCGATCGCACCCTGGGCCATCGCCTCGCTGACGAGGCGCTTCATCTCGGCCAATTCGGAAGCGGTCGGCTCTTTGCGGACCGAGGCATCGTCGCCCATCACCGCCGTGCGCACGGCGGAATGCCCGACCAGCACCGCGAGGTTCGCATATGGCCCGCAGCGGCGCACGGCATCGAGGTATTCGCCGAAGGACTGAAACCGCCAATCGATCCCGGCGCGCAGCGCGTCGATGTCCATGCCCTCGACGACGGCGAGGTTGCGCATGATCAGATCGCGCAAATGCGGCGGGCTCGGCACGATGCCGAACCCGCAGTTTCCCATGACCGCCGTGGTGACGCCGAGGGAAGGGGAGGGTGACAGCGTCGGGTCCCAGGTCACCTGCGCGTCGTAATGGGTGTGGAGATCGATGATGCCGGGCATCAGCGCGAACCCGCCGGCATCGACAATCTCGGTCGCATCGGCGCGAATTGCTCCGATTTCGGCGATCCGCCCGTTCTCGACCGCAACGTCGGCGCGGAGCGGATCGTGCCCGAGGCCATCGACAATTGTCGTGCCGCGGATCACCAGGTCGTACATCGCGCTCTCCATCGCTCAAGAAGGGCCATAGTAGGCCGTGTCGGCTCGATCCGGCCATGCGGTCCACGCATGGCGGCACGGCCAGGCGGGGGTTCTGCGTCGCTACGGCGAACAAACCCGTTTAGTGCGACGCGCCGGTCTTCGATGGGAGGCGGAGCCGGCCTACCGCGAAGTGGATGGCGGCTTCCAATCCGTCGATCACCGGGACGCGGGCATCCCCGCCGATCTCACGCGCGGCTCCGACGAAGGGAGCGCCGCCAAGGAGGACCGCCTGGGCGCCGTCGCGGTCGATGCAGTCGGTTATCGTATCGGCCGCGAAGGAAAACACTGAATCGCGGTCGCGGATTACATCGAGCACCGAGTAAGGCAGGAAGCGGAGCGATGCCAGGCTGTCACCCAGGCCGAGAGCCGCAATCTTCTCCAGCAGCTGCGGACGCATTGCCTCGCCAACGGTCACGATCGAGAAGCGGCGGCCGCCTTCGCCCGCGGCCAGAATGCCGGACTCTCCAAGCCCTGCAACGGGAATGGTGGCGAGCGCGCGCGCCTCGGCAAGGCCGGGATCGCCGAAGGCGCCGATGACAACGGCGGCGCAGTCGGGGTTCGCGGCGATCGTCGCGAGAACGGAACTCCGCGCCGCTTCGAGTTCGGCTGGGGTCTGGATTGCGGCCGGTCCGCAGGCGGTCGTCACCGCGCGAATGGCAACGCCGCTTGGAGCGACGCGAGTCGCCTCGGCGGCAAGCCGATCCGTCACGATATCGCTGCTGTTCGGGTTGATCATCAAAAGGATCGGCGAGGTCGCCATCACGGCTCGCCCGGAAACCGGGCGAGCCAGTGTTGTGCGATGTCGAGGCGCCGGACGATCCAGGCCCCGCCCTTATCGGCAATGTGCCGGAGAATCCGGTCGAGCGCGCCGATCCGCCCCGGCCGGCCGATGATGCGCAGGTGAAGCCCGACCGACAGCATCCTGGGCGCGTGGCCGCCTTCTCGATGCAGCCAATCGAAGGCGTCGATCACATAGGCCGCAAAATCGGCCGCACCGCTGAACCGCTGCGTGTGAAAAAACTGCATGTCATTGGTGTCGAACGCGTAGGGCAACACGAGGTGGCGGCGGCCGCCGACCTCGACGAAATATGGCAGATCGTCGTTATAGGCGTCGCTGTCGTAGAGGAAGCCGCCTTCTTCCACCAACAGCCGGCGGGTCCGATAGGAAGCCGGAGATCGGGTGTGCCAGCCGACTGGCCGGACGCCGACCGCCTGCCGGATCGCGGCGACAGTCATTGCGATGCGCTCGCGCTCCGTTGCCTCGTCGAGCGCGTGATGGCTTTCCCAGCGCCAGCCATGCGCCGAGACCTCGTGCCCGCGCCGCACCGCATCCTGGGCCAGCAGTGGCAGGCGCTCGACGGCTCGTCCAGAGGCGCTGACGGTCGCCTTCGCGCCGTGCCGCTCCAGCACATCCATGATCCGCCACCAGCCGGCGCGGCTGCCGTATTCGAAATGGCTGTCGATCGTAGGGTCGGGCCGACCGACGAGACGCTGCTCGATTTCGTAGACGGCCTCGTTCTCGCTGTCGCCATCGGCGACGGAGTATTCGGCGCCCTCCTCGAAATTGACGACGAACGAGACCGCGACCCGCGCGCCGCCCGGCCAGCGCGGGTCGGGCGGAGACCCGGCATAACCGAGCAGATCGCGGCTCGAAACCATCACATGACCCCGAGCTTCTGCACCTCTTCGCGCACCAGCTGCTTGATGCTGCGCTCCATCGCAACAAATTCCGGGCCCGAGCGGTCGCGCGGATGAAGCAGCGGCACGTCTATCACCTCCTTGATCGAGCCCGGGAGCGTCGCCATCACGACGATGCGGTCGGCCAGGAAGATCGCTTCCGAAATGCTGTGCGTGACAAAGACGACAGTCTTGCGCTCCTGTTCCCAGATGCGCAGCAGCTCTTCCTGCAGCACCTCGCGGGTCTGTGCATCAAGCGCGCCGAACGGCTCGTCCATCAACAGCACCGAGGGGCCGTTGGCGAGCGCGCGAGCGATCGCCACCCGCTGCTTCATGCCGCCGGAAAGCTCGGTCGGGTATTTGGCCTCGTGCGCCTGCAAGCCGACCAGCTCCAGATAATGCCGGGCGAGGGCACGGCGTTGCGCCGGCGGTTTCCGCCGCATCAACGGCCCAAACTCGACATTGGCGAGCGCCGTGCGCCACGGGAACAGCGCGTATTCCTGAAACACCACGCCGCGATCGGCGCTCGCCCCGGCGACGGCTGTGTCATCGATCACGACCTGGCCGGTCGTGGGCGGCACGAAACCGGCGATCATGTTCAACAGCGTCGACTTGCCACAGCCCGACGGACCGAGCAGGCAGGTGAAGCTGTTCTCGGCCAGTTCCAGATCGACTCGGGAAAGCGCCGGCTTGCCGTTGTAGCTCTTGGATACAGCCTCGATGCGGATCTTGGTCCGCGCCTTGGCTGCTGCCGATGCCGCTGCCAGCATTTCAACCGCGGGCATCTTTGCGCCAGCGCAGCAGCCGCGCCTCGAGCCGGCGCAGCAACGTGTTGAAGATGAAGCCGATGGCGCCGATCACCGCGGCGCCGAGCAGCATGTTCGCGACCAGGAAAAAGGTTCGCGCATCGTTGATCAGAAAGCCGAGCCCGGAATCGGCGGCGATGAACTCGGCCGCGACAATCACGAAAAACGACAGGCCGAAGCCGATGCGCAGCCCGGTAATGATGTTCGGCAGGGCCGCCGGCAACACGACATAGCGGAAGATGTCGCGCTCCGAGGCACCGAGGCTCGCCGCGGCGCGGATCAGCAGCGGATCGACATATTTGATGCCCTCGACCGTCGTCGTGAAGATCGGAAAGAACGCGGCATAGGCGATGAACGCCACCTTCGACATCTCGCCGATGCCGAACCACAGCACCATCATCGGCAGGAAGGCGAGCGGCGGGATCGGCCGCAGCAATTCGATCGTCGGCTCGACCAGGTATTCGAGCCGGCGCGAGCGGCCAACCGCGGTGCCGACCGCGACACCGACGACCGCTGCCAGCACAAAACCCTGAACCACCCGCGACATGCTGGCGAGGATGTCGCGCTGCAATTCGCCGGAGCGGACCATCTCGATGCCGGCGAACAGCACCGTATGCGGCGCCGGCAGCAGGATCGGGTTAAAAAACTTGATGACATGCGCGTTCAGCAGCGCGACGGCGTACCAGATTAAAAAGAACAGCGCGATCGAGGCCGCGCGCAGCAATGTCGCGGTGCGCCGCTCGCGCTTGCCGGCAGATTGCTCGCCCGGCTCGGATGCAACCCAGGTTTCGACCGCTGTCGTCACTTCTCCGCCTTCGTCCCGGTGAAGCTGACAAGGCTCGGATCGAGCGAGCGCAGCAATGCGGGCGCGAATGCCTCATCGGGCGTTGGCCGGCGGGTCGCCCGGTTGATCGAAACCGCCCAGTCGCCGATGAAGCCCAGGCTGTCGACAAAGCGGCTGTCGAGCGCCAGGCTGTATTTGTTGGCATCCGCCATGACTGTCAGCGCGTCGCGATCGACACGCAATTCCTTCTCCATCGCATCGAGCGCCTTGGGCCGGTCCTTGGCCAGCAGGTCGTTGGCGCGGAGCAGTGCCCGCATCACCGCCTTCAGCGTATTCGGCTTGCCGTCGATCCAGCTCTGCGCTGCCAGAAGTTGCGAGTGGTTCATCTGCAGACGGTCGTTATCCGGCAGGTGCTGCGGCGTGTCGCCGACATAGAGCGTCGTGCCGGTGGCATACATCGTGCCGCCCATGGTCACCAGCCGGTACAGGTTTGGCTGCCAGCCGAGGAGGCCCTGCACCTCGCCTTTCGAGGCGGCGACGATCCCCTCCGGCTGGTTCATGTTGACCAGCTGCACCTTCGCCATGTCGAAGCCGAACATCTTCGCCATCTTGGCGAGCAGCAGCGGCGAGGGCGAACCCTGGGTGAAGGCGATCTTCTTACCCTCGAGCTCCTTCGGATTCGCCAGTTTGACCCCTGGCGACAGGGCGAAACCCTGAGTCTCGGAGATGTCGGCGAGCGCGGCAATCGTCTTGACCGGGATGCCTTGGTTTACGAACAGCACCTGCCCGAACATGCTGCCGGCCGCCAGATAGGCGCTGCCGCCCGCCATCACCGTGATGATGTCGGCGCCCGACTGGTTCCAATGGATCGGCCCTCGTCCTTGAAGTAGCCGTAATAATCGGCGATCGCCATTTGAGCGCCGAGCTGCGGGTCGCGCACGACGGCGATATCGACGTCCTTCTGCTCGATCGGATCGGCGGCGCGCGCGGTTGGAGCCAAGGCAGCCAGCGTCAGCAGCGTTGCCGCAAGCATGATCCGGCTTCGATTCAACAGGGCATAAAAGTTCATTGTCGCTCCTCGTGCTTGATCGGCATCAACCCTGCCGATGCGCCATGCCTGCGTCCGCGCTCTCGCGCTTTGCTCCGGTCAGGTGCGCGCCGTCCAGCTGACCAGCTGTGGGTCGACCGCCTTCAGAAGCTGCGGCGCAAAGCCCACCTCGGGGGTTACCGGCTTGGGGGTGCGCTTGATCTCCAGCGCCCATTCGCTCTGGAACTTGAGGCTCGCGGCGAGCGCGTCGCTGATCGCCATGTCGTATTTGTTGGCGTCGGCCATGACCTTCAGTGCGTCGGGATCGATGCGCAGCTGCTTTTGCATCGCTTCTAGCGCCTTCGGGCGGTCGCTGGCGAGCAGCTCCGTCGCTTGCCGCAGGGCACGCATTACCGCCTTCAGCGTGTTCGGCTTCTCGTCGATCCAACTCTGCGCCGCGAGCAACACCGAGTGGTTGTATTGCAGCCGGTCTGACATCGGCAGCGGCTCGGGCCTGGCGGAAACATAGAGGGTCGTGCCCGTCGCGTACATCGAGCCGCCCATGGTGACGAGCCGGTAGAGGTTCGGTTGCCAGCCGAGCAGCCCTTGTACATCGCCCTTCGAGGCTGCAACCACGCCCTCCGATGGGTTCATGTTGACCATGGTGACTTTGTTGGTATCGAAGCCGTACATCTTGGCCAGTTTGGCCAGGATCAGCACCTGCGAGTTGCCCTGGGTGAACGCGAGCTTCTTGCCTTCGAGCTCGCGCGGGCTGGCGAGCTTTACCCCGGGCGACAGCACGAAACCCTGCGTCTCGGCGATGTCGGCCAGCGCGGCGATGATCTTGATCGGCAGGTCCTGGCCGCCGAACACGACCTCCGCGAACACGCCGCCGGTACCGATATACTGGCTGCCGCCGGCCATGATCGTGATCACATCGGCGCCGGACTGGTTCCAGTGCACCGTCGCGTCAAGACCCTGATCCTTGAAGTAGCCGAACTCCGTCGCGATCGCGACCTGCGCGCCAAGCTGCGGATCGCGCACCGCGGCGATCTCGATCTTCGGCTCCTCCAGCGCTTCCGCCGCTTTCGCTGCGGTCATGCCGAGCCGCTTCGGTAACAAGGCCAGTCCCAGGCTGCCGCCGGCCAACTGCATCGCACGTCGCCGGGAAATCGGCCGGAGATCAATCATCGGCTGTGTGCCTCGTCGCTTGCGTAGGAGTTACGCAATTCCCATGCCCAAGCGCGGAGCGCAAGACTCATTGCGGTCCTATGCCGCGAGAGCTTGCGCGGGGATAATCGTTGCGAGCGAGAGATTACCGAGCCGGCCTGGTCTCGTTCAAATGCGCCGTGATGTTGGTGCCGGTCGCATCGGGCGCGAAATGCAGCGTGATCACCGACCGCCGATCGCAGGCGACCACGGTCCATTCCTCTTTCCAGGGGGGATATCGGCGCCCGGGCGGCAAGCTGGCGTTGGCCGCTCCCTCAATCCCGGCAAAAGCTGTATCGGCAACGTAGGTCTGACCGCAGGTCGCCCGCGCCGCTGCGGCGACCGTCGCATAATGAAAAGCATCGCGTTGCAACAGCGGATCGGCCCGGGTCGTCCCGGGCAGCAACGTCCCGCTGACCAGCGAGCCCGGCGATTTCACAAACGTCAGAACGTTGAGGGTGCGGCTGGCGCCGCACCCTGTCGCGATAATGCGCTCTCGCCACGCACCGGCCGTCGGTCTCGCCTGTGCGTCTAGTTCCGGCGCTTGGTAGATCGCGACGTCGGGCGTGATGGCGAATGTCGCCCTGCCACATCGGTTGTTCAGCCACGCGCTGCTCTGTTGCGCCGCCTCGATGACGGCCTTTCGATGCTCGGCGCTTGCGATGATCTTGGCAAGTACGGGGGGAACGGCGGCATCGGTCACTGCCGCGCAGGCTGCCGCAATCGTCACAATCGAGATGCAAGCCGAGAGCGCGACGAGCCGTGCCATCCAGGTCATTTCACTTATACCCCAAGGCCCCGATCTAACAGGGCCCGACATCATACGCCGGCAAATAGAAGCGAGCTGCAAGCGGATCATCAACACCTGCCGCTTCGTGACGCCTCGCATACCCCTAGGAGCGGCTCGCGCCGGTCCGTGCGCCCAGGTGTTGCGGCCGACTGGGGCGGCCCTTACTGTCGCCGCGCGAAGGCGCAGAGGCGGAGATTAGGCGTGCCCGATACCTCGCCGATCCTGGATCACGTCGTTATCGATGTGCGCGACCGCATGGACGAGGCGGCGCCGGTGTTTACCGGGCTCGGGTTTCAGCTGACCCCGCGCGGGCACCACACGCTCGGTTCGATGAACCACCTGGCGATGTTCGCGACCGATTATCTGGAGTTGCTCGGTTTTGGCGAAGGCGGCGCCAACCGGCCGGAGCTGACGCCGTTTCCGATCGGGCTCAACGGGCTGGTGTTCAAGACCGCCGACGCGGACGTGACCCATGCGAAGGCCGCCGCAGCGGGGCTGCCGATCCTGCCGGTGCAAAGCTTCTCCCGCCCGGTGACGCTCGGCGGCGCGAGCCAGGACGCACGGTTCCGCACCACCCGGCTCGATCCGAACAAAATCGCCATGGGCCGCGTGTATTTCTGCGAGCACCGGACACCGGAACTGGTTTGGCGCGCGGAATGGCAGGCGCACCCGAATGGCGCTCGCGCGATCACAAAGATCGTCGTGGCGACCCCGGACCCGGCGCGGACGGCTGACCTGTTCCGCGGATTGTTTGGAGCGGCGGCGGTGGCGACGCAGGACGGATCTGTTGTCGCCGCCGCCGGCAGCGCGCGGGTCGTGCTGACCTCGCCGGAGGCTGTCGCCGCCGAATTCGGCGATGCGGCGGCGGAGGCGTCCGGGCGCCGGGAGTATCTTGCCGCGCTGGAGATCGCGGTCGGGTCGCTTGCCGAGACGGTGCCGCACGTGCGCGATATCCCTGGGCTTCGGCAGGAGCCGCAGCGTCTCGTCGTGCCGGCCCGGGCCGCATTCAACACGACCCTGGTGTTTTCCGAAACTGGGTGAGCGACGATTTCGCGCCGATCCGCTGTTGCATTCGCGCTGTCGGGAACGTTGCCGATCGCGCGGAGTTTCCGGTCATCCGGTCGTCATCGGGGCAAGGTATCGAGGCATATGCGTGAGCCGATCCTCGTCGTCAACACGGGCTCTTCGAGCATCAAATTTTCGGTGTTCGAAACCGCAGCCGATAGCTCGCTTGCGGCCGGCGCGCATGGACAGGTCTCGGGGATCGGCCGCTCGGGGATCGGCCGGGAGCCACGTATTGAAATTGCCGACGCGCGGGGCCGCACGCTGTTGGATGAGCCTGCCGCGGCTGGCGATCACGAAGCCGCGATTACCGCGATCCGCGACTGGTTTGCCGCCCATATCGGCAATGAGGCCGGTTTTGCCGGAGTCGGCCACCGTGTCGTTCACGGGGGAACGGCGTATTCGGCGCCGGTGCTGATCGACCGAGAGGTTATCGCCGCGCTGGAGGGCCTTGTGCCGCTGGCGTCGCTGCACCAGCCGCATGCGCTGGCCGCGATCCGGGCGGTCGCCGCAGTCGCCCCGAAAGTGTCACAGGTCGCGTGCTTCGATACCGCGTTTCACCGCGACCAGCCGCCGCTCGCGCAGCTCTTTGCGCTGCCGCGCGAGCTGACGGCGAAGGGCATCCGGCGGTACGGATTTCACGGCTTGTCCTACGAATACATTGTCTCGGCATTGCCGCTGATCGCGCCCGAGATCGCAAACGGCAAGCTCATCGTCGCCCATCTCGGTAACGGCGCGAGCCTCTGCGCAATCCATAATGGCGGCAGCGTCGCCACGACGATGAGTTTTACCCCGGTGGACGGGCTGGTAATGGGGACCCGCACCGGCGCGCTCGACCCCGGCGCAATCCTCTATTTGATGCAGCACGAGGGAATGAGCGCCGGCGAGATCGAGCACCTGATCAATGAGCGATCGGGTCTGCTCGGCGTTTCCGGTCTGTCGAGCGATATGCGCACCCTGCTGGCCAGCGCCGATCCCACCGCCAAGGAGGCGATCGACCTATTCGTCTATCGGCTCGGGCGGGAAATCGGTTCGCTGGTCGCCGCGCTGGGCGGTCTCGACGCACTCGTTTTCACCGCCGGCATCGGCGAGCATGCCGCCGAGATCCGCGCTCGCGTGTGTCGGGACGCCCAGTGGCTCGGGCTCGCTCTCGACGAGGCCGCCAACCAGGCGGGCGGACCGCGCATCTCCCGTGAGGGCTCGGCGGCCTCGGTCTGGATGGTGCCGACCGACGAAAACCTGATGGTGGCCCGCCACACACGGCGATTGCTCGACAGCCGCGCCGGCCAGAACGGAGGTTCCCAGAAATGAACGCACGCGATGTGATGACTACGGCGATCGTGTCGGTCACCCCGGAGACGACGACGCGCGAGGCCGCTCGAATCCTGCTCGATCACCGCATCAGTGCGGTGCCGGTGGTCGACGGAGCCGGGACGCCGATCGGCATGCTGAGCGAGGGCGACCTGATCGCCCGCAACGACGCGGACCGCCAGACCCGGCTTGACTGGTGGCTGACCCTGCTGGCGGAAGGCGAGGCGCTCAACCCCGATTTTCTCGCCAGTCTGCGCCCGCCCGGCCGGCGCGCGCACGAGGTCATGACGGCGCCGGCGATCACCGTCGACGAGGCGGCGGCGGTCGGCGACATCGCGCGCCTGCTGCTCGAG
>Ga0070766_10000405_pt1 | contig 18737 bp, 14 predicted proteins | sample HubBroMetageWFT6_FD_69782 | JGI IMG/M metagenome (GOLD analysis project Ga0070766, IMG submission 69782) | Warmed and freeze-thawed soil microbial communities from the Hubbard Brook experimental Forest, New Hampshire - Hubbard Brook CCASE Soil... | ecosystem: Environmental > Terrestrial > Soil...
CGCGCCACCCAGGCCCACTCGTGTTTGTTCCCTTGCGCCAGCGTGTTCGCGATTTGAAAGCCACGCTCGCCCGCCAGCCGTTCGGCGAACGGATCGCGGAATAATGCATCCGGCCGTTGTGTTTCACGTGCGCGGAAATAAGCAACCCAGCGCGCTGTATCGGAAATATTGCGCACCGAAGAATTCGCCGGATCCATAATTACAGGCCTCCACTGATTTGTTTTGTGACAACCCCCGTTTCTAAACTCGCTTAGCGCGAACCGAGACCGGTTAGAATAACCCTCTCAGGGCCTCATGGTGATGTCCATTACGCCGATGCGTGCGCTTGTCGGGAATTCCCGACGGCACGCTATGTTTGTCGCTTTCATATTAATTTCCAGTCTCGCCTTTTATAAAACACTCAGCGCGGTGATTCGGTACTCGCTTGCCAGCAGCGACTCCGGTTCGCACATCGTTCTCATTCCTATCATCTCTTTTTTCCTGCTCTACTTGGAAAGACAAAGAATATTTTCCGTCACTCGCACGAGTATAGTCCCCGGAGCTACCCTGGCGCTGCTGGGTATACTTCTCTACTGGCTGGTTAATCGGGGCTCGTTTTCACAAACCGGAAATAGGCAGCTTTCTCTGGAAACCCTCTGCGTCCTCCTGGTCTGGATAGCAGGATTTCTACTCTGTTATGGTTTCGCTGCCTTACGCGCAGCGGCTTTCCCGCTGTTATTCCTCCTGTTAATGGTCCCGCTGCCGGATGTGATTCTGGATCGCACGATTTATGCTCTGCAATCAGGCTCTACCGAAATTTCCTATCTCATTTTCCAATTGGTTGGCACTCCCGTCTCTCGCCATGGATTCCTGCTTTCCGTGCCCGGTGTCACCATTGAGGTGGCCAAGGAGTGCAGCAGCATTCGTTCCAGCATCGCGCTTTTTATAACCTGCCTTCTTGCGGCTCATTTGTACCTTCGTACGACCTGGAAAAAATTGGTTTTTGTCGTTTTAGGTTTGCTCTTGTCTGTCGTGAAAAATGGCATCCGGATCACTACCCTCACATTGCTAAGTGTTTATGTGGACCCTGGTTTCTTGTACGGAAGGCTTCACAGGCAAGGTGGGTTTGTTTTCTTCCTTATCGCGTTGCTCATTCTCCTGCCCGTGTTTTTATGGATGGAAAAATCGGACAAAGTACGCAAGCCTGCTGGCCGCCCGGAAGCATGAACAGATACCGAAAGTGCCGGGTGGCTTTCGCCTCCAGCTTTCCTCCAGGAGCGGGCTTTGACTCAATCACAAATTACAGAACTACCGGAAGTGTCTTCAGTCCCCTGAATCCAAAATTCGGAGCCCAGTCTAGTCGCTGCTTCGGCAACCGCGTCTCCGGAAACCGCTGCACCATCCGCAAAATTGCTGCTTGTCCTTCCAACCTAGCCAGTTGATTCCCAACGCAGAAATGTGCGCCCGCGCCAAATGCCAGATGTTGATTATTCGCTCGTTTCAGATTCAACTGGTCAGGCTCTTTGAACTGTTGCGCGTCCCGGTTTGCCGCTCCCAACATACATAGAATCGTTTGACCGCGCCGCAGCCGTGTTCCGCAAATCTCTGCTTCGTCCTTCACGATTCGTGCCGTGTACTGAATGGGACTTTCGAACCGCAATAGCTCTTCTACGGCCGTGCGGATTATCTCGGGATTTTCCCGGAGCTCCCGGGTCTGCTCCGGATTTTGCAGCAGCGCCCACATTCCATTGCCAACCAGATTTCGCGTCGTCTCGTGCCCGGCAAAAAGAAGCATCAAGCATTGCGCGTACAGCTCCTGTTCGCTTAACGCTTCTCCATCGGCCTCAATATCAATTAGCAGGCTGATCAGGTCGTCGCCTTTACTCCGCCGTCTCTCGGCCACCGCTTGTTGGAAAAAATCAGTGAGTGCTAACACGGCTTCCTGCGCTACACGCGCGTGCTTTGCCGTGCGATCAGGATTCCCCATGAAATTCGCGATGGCCTCTGACCATTCCATGAAATGCGCGTACATCGTTTCCGGAACTCCCAACATTCGCGCAATCACTTGTACCGGCATCGGGTTGGCGACCGCCGCCATCAGATCCGCTTCGCTTCTGCGAGCGAGCGGCTCCAGCATCCCATCTACTACGGCCTCAATCTTTGGACGAAGCGACTCCACCACCGCTGGCGAAAATCCTTTGTTCATCAGTTTCCGCAGCCGTGTGTGCTCCGGCGCATCCATGAAAATCATCCACATCCCCATCATGCGGACTAACTCTTGAAACTCCGTCTGTTGTTCTTGTGGCAAGGTCAACAAAAGTCTTCCCGTGCGTTTCACTGAAAGTCGTGCATCGCGCGTCGCTGCGAAACAGTCCGCGTAGCCGAACACCGCCCACACCGCCCACATGCCGCCGCTTACTTCCACGTAGTGCAGCGGCCCTTCCTCCAGCAGCTTCCGATATGTTGGATAAGGGTCTTGCACAAATTCAGGCGTGAACAAAACTTTGGGGACAGGAAATATCGACGGCGACATCAGTATGTATCTCCAGATAAATCGTGGAAATCGAGCAACTAGACAAAACGAAAGGTCTTCATCACCGGGAGTCTAACATGGCGTTCTAGCCTTATGCCCGCTCACCAAACTGTCGGCACAGGGGACTTCTAGGAATCAATTTGCCACAAAGAGAAAGTATTTCCGCCTACCGCATGCTAGTACCCCTCAGACGTACCCAATATCCGTGTAACTAGCCTGTTTTCAATGTAGTTGGCGTTCAAAGGAGTCATCTCCGGAAGGGCCAGTTTGGTTGGTAGATTGCGTTTTAAAACCGTCGTACCATTTTCGAATATGAGCGCCCCCGGCAGCATCGATGTAGCTCGATCGGGGTTCTAAGAATCTGGGAGGCTGGAGCTCGGTGAAACCAACGGTCCTCATTGCTACAACGACTCGCTGGATACCCACCGCCCGGCTGGCCGTTGCTCTCGCAAACGCCGGGTTTGTAATCGACGCGGTTTGCCCTTCTAAACATCCGCTCGCTAACACCGACGCAATACGCCAAACATACAGTTACCGCGGCCTTGACCCTTTAACGTCATTTGCAGATGCAATTTCCGCCGCAAAGCCCGACCTGATTGTTCCGGGAGACGACCGCGCCACTCAGCACTTGCACCTTCTCTATGACCAGGAACGCTACAAAGGCGACGCAGGCAAACCGATTTGCGCCCTAATCGAGCATTCCCTCGGAGCCTCGGAAAATTTCCCGGTTCTGTACGCCAGAACCAAATTTATTCAACTGGCTCAGGAGCAAGGAGTCCGCGTTCCAAAGACCGAGATAATTAATGACCACGCCGATCTGAAAAAATGGATCGCTCAAACAGATCTCCCGATGGTCCTGAAAGCAGACGGCACTTCCGGTGGCGACGGCGTCAGAATTGTGCGCACTTTCGAAGACGCCAAACGTGTCTTGCGGTCTTTGCAAGCTCCTCCTCTTCTCGCGCGCGCTGTCAAACGAGCATTGGTCGATCAAGACAGAACACTCGTCTGGCCCTCGCTACGTCGTCGCCGTTCTGTCGTGAACGCGCAGGCCTTTGTGGCGGGACGTGAAGCCACAACTTCAGTTGCTTGCTGGAAAGGTGAAGTCCTGGCCAGTCTCCATTTTGAGGTGATCAATAAAACTGTTTCGTCCGGACCGGCCAGCGTTCTTCGCTTGATCGATAACGCCGAAATGTCCGCCGCTGCGGAAAAGATGGCCCGGCGCTTGAATCTTTCTGGTTTGCACGGCTTCGATTTCATGCTCGAGACGCAAACCGGAAACGCTTACCTCATCGAAATTAATCCGCGACTGACGCAAGTCGTGCATCTCACATTAGGTCTCGGACGTGACATCCCTGCCGCTCTCTTCTCGGCCATATCCGGACAGCCGATCTCCCCGTCTGCAAAGGTCACCGAGGAAAACACCATTGCGCTCTTCCCGCAAGAATGGATCAGAGACCCGGCCAGCCCCTTTTTGCAATCGGCCTATCACGATGTTCCTTGGGACAAACCAGAATTGATTCGCGCCTGCGTTCGCTCCCGTCGAAAGCAGGCCGCCTGGTATTCACAACAAAGTCGCGTCCAAGCTCTTTCGATGGCGCGCCAACCTCGCCTATGACAAATCCATTAAGAGATCGCGCCGAACGAGTGAAAGTCACGGTGGCCACCTCAGACCGTTATCCTGCGCGCGTTTTGCAACCGCACTTGGTCCCCGGCCACCCTCGCACGAACGCGCACAGGCCACTACAAGTCATGAAATTTGGCGGCACCTCCGTCAACGACGCGTCCTGCATAGCAAGAGTCGCCGACATCATTAACGCCGCCGCATCAGACAGTGATGTTGTAGTGGTTGTCTCCGCCATGCGCGGCGTTACAGATTTGTTGATCGAAGCCGCAACCCAATCAGAGGCCGGCAATCAGCGTCGCGTCACAGCAATTTTTCAGGAAGTGCGCCAGCGACACGAATCTGCTGCAATTGCGTTAATCCAATCAAGCGATAAGCGACAAACCATCTCCCGCAAAATTCATGAGCTAATTCAACAGGCCGACAGCCTCTGTCAGGAAATCCTCCTGCAACGCAAATTAACCTTGCGTGCGCGAGATTCGATTTCCGGTTTTGGTGAACGCCTCTCGGCTCCTCTCGTTTCTGCCGCATTGGAAGAGCGAGGCTTGCGCAGCCAGGCGCTCGACGCTACCGAACTAATCGTCACTGATTCTTGCCATGGGTCCGCTGAGCCGTACATGGACCTAACGCGTGACCGCTGCGAGGCGCATTTACGCCCGCTCTTGATGCAGGGAATCATCCCAGTGGTTACCGGCTTCATCGCTGCCACAGCCGACGGAGTACCAACAACTCTGGGCCGCAACAGTTCCGATTATTCCGGCTCCATTGTGGGCGCAGCCCTTAATGCAAACGAAGTCACCTTGTGGACCGACGTCGACGGCATACTCACCACCGATCCCCACTTGGTCCCTTCCGCGTGTTCCATACTTGAAATGTCTTACCGTGAAGCTTCTGATCTCGCAAACTTGGGAGCCAAAGTTCTGCATCCGAAAACTCTGCAGGCATTAATGCAAAGTGGAATCTCACTTTCAATACGCAATACATTCGCACCCGATCGACCGGGAACCAAAATTACGCCGGACGGTTCTTCGAACGCAGCGGGCGTAAAAGCAGTCACGGTCATTTGCGATTCCGCTTTGATCACCGTCCGTGCTTCCAGCGTTTTGGAAACCCCGGATACTTTGCGCCGAACGCTTGCGACGGTAGCGGCCGTTCCGGTTCAAGTGCGCTTGGTACCGCAATCGTCTTCTTCGAAAAACGCGGTTTGCATCGTTGTTTCATCCGATCACGCCGAATCAGCATTCCAAGCCCTGCGCCGCGAATTCGCGCACGATTTGGGGCGCGAAAAGGTAAAACACATTACCCTCAATCCATCGGTCGCGATCGTAACTTTGGTCGGCCGAAACCTCCGCGATGCATGCGATATCGTCGGTCGTCTAACCGAGGCTCTCTGCCGCGATGCCCTAAAAATCTTCGGAGTAGCTCGTCCTTCTTCGGGGAGTAATATCTCCTTGGTGGTAGCGCAGCAAGACTTCAGGGCAGCGCTTGCCACTGTTCATCGCGAACTCCAACTCGACGAGCCCATTCGCTAGCACTCCCCGCGAAAATCCCTTGAGCAATGGCATAATCAACCATACCGTGCGACTCAACGCAGTGACACCGCGAGTAGGCTTTATCGGATGGCGAGGCATGGTCGGCAGCGTTCTCATGCAGAGAATGCGCGAAGAAAACGATTTTGCCGGCCTCGAACCGATCTTTTTTTCCACGTCCAACATTGCAGGCGTTGCCCCCGAAGAATCCAGTAGCGGTTCTCTCAAAGACGCCAGAGATCTGCGTACACTTGCTACCTGCGACGTTCTGATCAGTTGCCAGGGCGGCGAGTACACCGCCGAAATTTACGGCCCTTTGCGCAATAGCGGTTGGAAAGGCTTTTGGATTGATGCCGCTTCCACCTTACGTATGAATGAGGAAGCCGTAATTGTTCTCGATCCTGTAAACGCCGAAATAATCCAAGACGGTCTGGCCCGCGGCCTCCGCACGTTTGCAGGCGGCAATTGCACCGTGAGTTTAATGTTGATGGCCATCAGCGGCCTTTTTAAAGCCCGTCTAGTCGAATGGGTCAGCACCATGACCTATCAGGCCGCTTCCGGCGCTGGCGCCGCTAAAATGTTGGAACTCGTCAAGCAGATGGAGTTTCTCACCGAACCAAATCGCGCCACCCCTTCTGAAAACGCTCTGGAAGTTGATCGCTTAATGACCCAAGCCCAACGCGCCTCGAACTTGCCCACACAAGAATTTGGCGCCCCTCTCGCGGCCAGCTTGATTCCGTGGGTGGATCGCGAAATGCCAGGTGGACAAACTCGCGAAGAGTGGAAGGGCATGGCGGAAACCAACAAGATACTGGGTTTGCAACCGCAGGTGCCCGTCGATGGTATTTGTGTGCGCGTCGGAACCATGCGCTGCCATAGCCAGGGCCTTTGCATCAAGCTCACGAAAGACTTGCCACTCCGCGATATCGAACAGGTTTTGGTAAACAGTAATCCCTGGGTGCGATTGATTCCCAACGACAAGGAATCAACCACGCGTTGCCTCACCCCCGCGGCAGTTTCCGGTACCATGAATGTGCCGGTTGGACGCCTTCATAAATTGAAACTCGGATCGGAATTTCTAGGGGCTTTTACTGTAGGGGATCAGTTGCTGTGGGGCGCCGCCGAACCGCTTCGGCGGATGTTGAAGATTCTCCGCGAGCTGTGAACACTCCGCTGCGCTTCTACCTGTTAGTTCGCCGGAATATTCACGTCTATCGGGTTCGAGTAACTGCTTTGAACTCCGTCGGAACCAACCGATGTCACCACGTAAACGTATGATTGGCCGCTGGCCACCGTGTTGTCCGTGTAACTTGTTCCCGAGTCCGGCTGAGAATTTAGCTTCGAATACGCACCGCCCGATTTCGCGCCTCGATAAACGAAATACCCCACCACTTGGGAAGATGTACTTTGCTGCCACTTCAGCTCCACAGAGGGTTGCTGGTTGGATGTTCCAGCACCGGAGAGCGTGATGTTCATTTTCGGGTTTGGAGCGTCGCTGGAAATCGTCACCATTCCCGGCGAACTTCCCGTCGTCTTTGGATCAAAACTCACACTCAGCACTGCGCTCTGGCCCGGATCCAACACCGTGTTCGGCGCTACTCCGCTGAACGTATAGCCGCTTCCACTGATAGAAACGTTCGAAATGTCCACGCTCGAATTTCCTGTGCTTTTCAAGGTTATCGTTTGGGTAGCCGGGCTTCCCACCTTCACGTTCCCGAAGGTAATGCTGTTCGCGCTCGCACTCAGGCCCACGCTGGAGGAAACGCCTACGCCGCTAAGATCGATCGTTTCCGCACCGCCGCTTGCTACCACTGAAACATTTCCCGTCGCGCTGCCGGCTGTTTTGGGATCGAACTTCACAGTAAAGCTCAAAGATTGGTTGGGAGTCAGCGTTTGTGGCGTGCTAAGCCCGGAAATGCTGAAACCCGTGCCGCTTACGCTCGTCGAAATAATCAATACGCTTCCCGGGCTGTCGTCCGTCAACGTCAGGGTCTGAGTAGTTGGACTGCCTACACTCACGTTTCCGAAATTCACTGCGGATGGCGTCATACTTAACCTGCTATTTGCTCCTGTCCCGCTCAGAGTAGCCATCTCTTGCGCAGATTTGCTGGCAGTCGTAATCGAAATGTTTCCGGATTGCTCACCTGCGGATGCCGGGGTGAACGTGACACTAAGTTTTATGGTGTGGCCTGGCGCCAATATCATTTTCCCTGAAAAACCCGAAATTTTAAAACCCGAGCCCGTCGCGGAAATATTCGTGATTGTTAAATCCTGGGTGCCTCGGTTACTTACAATCGCTGTTTGACTCGCACTTGACCCGACTCCAACATTTCCGAACTGGATAGCGTTGGGAGTTACGACGAGGTTCTCCTTCGTATTTGTTGCGTTGGGGCTTCCCGCGTAACCGACGCAACCCGAAGTGCTGAACAACGCTAGGAACGCCACAACCGTGGCAAATAAGCTCGCGACCGTTGCCGGGCGAGTCATCAGGATCGGCGCGATTGCCGTCGAGTGCGCTTCCTTTGGTTTCAAAACACCATTCATATGCAGGGGCATTCTGCGGGAAGGAACTTGCCGGAAACTACTGGCCAGGGGTACACGGGGGAGGACAGGGGGTACTCCTGTCCGCTAAAAACAAACTCATTACATTGCTACATTTTATAGCTCGTTATTTAGCCTCGATCTAAGGAATCGAAGCACTCGCCTGCCCGGAATAGACGCTCTCTACGTCGTTCGAATCAACCGACGTGACCACATAATAGTAAGTCTGCCCGGATTGCACTGCCGTATCCGTGAATTGTGTCGAGGCCACCGGTGAAGAGGTAAGCTTCGAGGAGTAAGGACCTCCTGTTACCGTCCCTCGGTAAACATTGTACCCCATCACTGTGGATGTGCTGGATGTCCATCCCAACGCGACTTTCTGCGCTTGGGTGCCCGTCCCCGATAAGCTGATCGAAGTTGGAGAATCCGTGGCACTGCTTAGGATAGTCAGATTTCCATTCACCGTTCCCGATGCGCTAGGCGCAAATTGAACAGTAACCGGAATCGATTGGTTCGGGCTCAAACTCTCTCCCGACGACACCCCGCTTACCATGAAGCCCGCGCCTGTCGTATTTGCCGAGGAGATTGTCACGTTGGAGTTGCCTGTATTCGTCAAAGCCGCCGGCAGACTAGTGTTACTCCCCACGCTCACGTTCCCGAAACTCAGGCTCGACACATTGAAGCTCAATAGCTGGGTTTCAGCTACGCCCGTTCCGCTTAAGGCGATCGTATAGGGCGAGCTTGGCGCGTCATTCGCTAACGATATGGACCCGGTAACTTTTCCAGCTCCAGTAGGAGTAAACACCGCATTGAACGTCGCATTGCTGCCCGGCGTAATCGTCAGAGGAGTGCTGAGTCCTGTAATCTTGAAGCCATTGCCCGAAACACTTCCTTGCGAAATTATCAGGTTTGCCGTTCCGCCGTTGGTCAGTGTAATCGTCTGGGAATTGGTGTTTCCCACCGCTACATTTCCGAAAGGTGCGCTCGATGGGATCGCGCCAATTTCAGGTTGGGTCCCTGTTCCGGTTAGAGCGATGGTCATCGGAGAATTGGGCGAATTGCTTGAGATTGAGACGCTTCCGCTCGCGCTTCCCGTCGAAGTTGGCAGAAACTTTGCCGTAAAACTTGAATTTTGTCCCGGTTGGATGGTCAAGCCCGCCGCTAATCCGCTGATCGTAAAACCTGTTCCAGCCACACTCGCCTGAGAGATCGTCACGGCCGCGGATCCGCTGTTGGACAGATTTAACGTGGCCGTTCCACTGCTCCCCACAACTACTCCCTTGAAGTTGACCGCCGAAGGAGAAACACCTAATCCTGCTTCCGTGCCCGCGCCCGTCAGCGCAATCGTCATCGGAGAATTTGGCGCATTGCTAGCCACCGAAATGCTTCCGGTTGCATTGCCAACAGATGTTGGCAAGAACTGTGCCGTGAAACTCAAGCTTTGGCCTGCCTGAATCGTCTGCCCGTTCGGCGATCCAACGATGGTAAAACCGGTTCCGGTTACGCTGGCTTGGCTAATCGTGACACTCGCTGATCCAGTATTCGACAGGTTTACTGACACAGACCCGGTCGCCCCTACCACCACATTTCCGAAACTCACGGATGCCGGTGTGCTGGCCAGGCCCGGCTGCGTTCCCGTGCCCGTCAACGCGACAGTAAGAGGCGAATTTGAAGCGTCGCTTGCAATCGTAAAACTACCACTCGCGCTGCCGGTCGCTTGGGGCGCGAACGCAATCTGAACCGTTACGCTTTGTCCCACGCCGAGCGAACCAGAAGGACTTCCTGAAGCCACCGTGTAACCTGCACCTGTGATCGAAGACGAAGACACGTTCACGGCTGCTGTTCCCGTATTGGTTACCGTCAAACTCTGCGTCGCAGTCTTGCCCATTCCGACGTTCCCAAAAGCAACGGTTGCGCTATTGCCCGACAATACTCCGGCCCTGCCTGTGCCTGTTTTGGCGCCCGTGTATCCAACGCATCCTGATAGCCCGCCGATCGCGACGATAGCGGCGAGGAACGCTATGGTAGGCAGCGGTCCGCAGCGCATAGCGCCCCAGGACCGGCTTTTTAGCTTCTGTGACTGAATCGGTCTTGTTGAATTCTGCTCGGAGTATTTCATGTCCCGCACAGTGTAGGGACCGTGAGCGGAACCGAACTACTGGTCAAAAGAAGCAACGAAGTGCAGGCGGATTCGCCTGTCCTAAAGTACAAAGGGACACTGGCCGGGGCAAAGTACAGGCCCGCTTACCCTCTTTTTCTCAGCTACTTAGCGGCAGTGTTTCGTTTCGGCGCAATTTTCAATGGGAAGCCCCTGGAACTTAGCGGGCGGCATTGCGGCGAACAACTGGCCATGCTCTGGTCATGCTAAACTTTTGAATGCGTAACGAGGAATTCTTCTTCTGAGCTCAACACCGATTCACACTGCCGCCTTTCGTTCACCAGCCCAAAGTGATAGCTGGTCGAACCGCTTTTTAATCGCAGCGCTCGCAGGAATCCTGTTTCTGACGCTTTCTCCTTTTCGCTTCGATTTCCACGCAAAGCTTCCGGGTAATACCTCCCCATTTTTGTTGGGCCCGGCTACGAAGATTGGCGGCCCGCTCGATATCTTCCTGAATGTCTTGTTGTTTGTTCCCTTGGGGTTTGGTTTAGCGGAGAAGTTGCGTGAACGGAAGATGTCTCGGATGGCTATCTTTTGGATGGCCCTGGCTACAGGCGCCATTCTTTCCTACGCAATCGAAATCACTCAGATCTATGTCCCGATGCGAGATTCCGGTTGGGAAGATGTATTTACCAACACGACGGGTTCTGTTGTGGGTTTTTTTCTTTTTGAACTGTTAGGCGCGCCAGTCATACGCTTACTCTCCCAATGTGAAGCCGCTCTCCGTTCATGTCTCACACTTAGGCGCATTGCGGTTCTGCTTCCTCTCTATTTCCTTTCATGGTTTGTGATTTCCGCCGCGCTGCAAACGCAGACGCGACTCAGCAATTGGTACACAGATTGTTTGTTGCTGTTAGGCAACGAAGCTACAGGCCAGAATCCTTGGAAAGGTCAGGTCGAGCAATTACAAATTGCCGATCGTGCCATCCCCGAGTCCGGCGCTCTTCACTTGTCGTCCGGGTTGACCAGCCCGGAAGTCCCGTCCTGGCGCGCCCAATATGATTTCAAAGCTTCCTCTCCATTCAACGATAGCAACGGATTTCTTCCCGCTCTCTCATGGACACCTTCCGTCCCGGTTCCGGCATCTACGGATGCCCTTGCTCTCAATGGCAAATCGTGGCTAACCTCCAGTTCCTCCGTCGCCGCTTTGGTTGGAGATATCCAGACATCAAATCAGTTCGCTCTCCATATAATCTGTAGTGCCGCCGTTCCTCACATTGGAACCGGCCAGATTATTTCTATATCGCGCTCGCCCTCGTTCACGGATCTAACTCTCAAGCAGGAAGAAGCAAACCTCGTTTTCTGGTTTCGCAGCCCGCTTTCGGTGAAACACGCCACTCTGGCGTGGTACGTTCCGAACGTGTTCACTGACTCCAGACCGCGCAATATCGTCTATTCCTATGACGGCGCGAATCTCTCGCTCTACATCGATGGAAAAAAGAGCACGCGCTTATATCATCTCGGGCCTGGCGCAGCACTGGCACGGCTCTTGCGCAGGATCCGTCCCTCCGAGTTGGAAGGCTACAGTGATATCTATTGCCTTCTGGTTTTTTTTCCCGCGGGCATTATTCTGGGCATAGCCGCCGAACGACGAACCCAGTCGAACGCAACGGTCATCTTGTCACTCGCGTTGTATTCGGTTGTTCCCGCTTTTCTTTTTGAATTGATTCTTGTGCGCGTTAGCAGACGGCCCTTCTCCCTCTCAAATTTCTTATTTTCCGTTTTACTGGTCATTGCTGGATTTTTGTGGATTCGCTCCGACGAAGAACTACCAGCTGCCGTACGGGTTCGTCAGGACACTTGATGAAACTCTTTGTAACCGGTGGCGCGGGCTTCATTGGCTCAAATTTTATTCGGCTGGCCCTTTCGCTCGACAAGGGCCACACTGTCGTCAACTTTGACAAGTTGACCTACGCAGGAAATCTCTCAAATCTCAACAACGTAACCGGTAATCCCAATTACAAATTTACAAAAGGTGACATCTGCGATGCAGTTGCCACCGAATCGGCCATGGCTGGCTGCGACGCCGTAGTCCATTTCGCAGCGGAATCCCACGTCGATCGCAGCATTTCTCAACCTGCCGACGCCATTCGAACGAACGTCACAGGCACCTTCGTTCTCCTGCAAGCCGCTCGCAAATTGCAAATCGAGCGTTTCGTCCACATCTCGAGCGACGAAGTGTACGGCGATATCCGGCAGGGTTCTTTCTCCGACGAAAACTTTCCCCTCATCCCCAGCAGTCCTTATTCCGCTTCGAAAGCTGCTGCCGACCTCGTAGTTCTCTCTTTCGTGCGCACCTACAACTTTCCCGCGCTCATCACGCGCTGTTCTAATAACTATGGCCCGCATCAGTTCACGGAAAAATTTCTGCCGCTAATGATTGTCCGCGCATTAGCTGGGAAGCCTTTGCCAATCTACGGAGACGGCTTGCAGCAAAGAAACTGGCTCCATGTCGAAGACAACTGTCGCGCCGTCCTCGCGGTATTGGAGCGCGGCCGCTTAGGTCACGTTTATAATATTGGTGGTGCTGAGGTGAAAGACAATCTCACCATGGCCCGCGATCTTCTTAAAATCATCGGCAAGCCGGAAAGTTTGATTTCGCATGTTCCGGATAGGCCGGGCCACGACCGCCGTTACGCATTGAATTCCGGCAAAATCAAGAGTGAGCTGGGCTGGAAGCCGCTGATTCCGCTCGAGGAAGGGCTGCGGCAAACAGTGGCGTGGTATCGCAAAAATACCACGGGCTAGACCGGAAATGGGCTAAGAAGGGTGTCGCTCGTAACTCAGACGAATTGAATCCATCATATTGTCGTGACTTTTCATTTCAGGGCTGATTCACTAGTTTAGATAGGCTGTGCGCAGGAAGGTCGAGAGTTTGCACTTATCTTAAATTTAGAACGAAAACCTAATCCAATCAGGAGTTCTGAATCTTGCGAATTTCGGTAATTGGCTGTGGATACGTTGGGCTCGTAACCGGCGCCTGCTTCGCGGAAATCGGGCACCATGTCACCTGCACCGACAACGACGAATCCAAAATCGCGACGCTCCGCGCTGGAAAGTTGCCGATTTATGAGCCGCACTTGGATTCTCTGGTCGAAAAGAACATCCGCGAAGGACGCCTGTATTTCACCAGCAACGCTGGTGAAGCCGTGCGTTCCAGCGAAGCTGTCTTCATTTGTGTCGGAACTCCGCCCCTGGATAATGGCGATGCAGATCTAAGCGCAATCGATAACGTTGCCCGCATGATCGCCACCGAAGGCGGCGGTCCCAAATTAGTCGTGGAAAAAAGCACGGTACCGGCTCAAACCGGTCAGGAGTTAAAACGCGCGCTCACTGTTTACAGTCGTAAGACCGGCACGAATTTCACCGTAGCATCCAATCCGGAATTCCTCCGCGAAGGTACCGCTGTCACCGATTTTCTTCACCCCGACCGAATCGTAATTGGGGTGGATGAAAAAGCCGCCGCCGAAAAACTTCGCGAAGTTTATGCGCCCATCCTAGACAAGAAATTCACTTGCCCCGCGCACAACGGCAAGTGTCCCGATTCCGCCGCGCCCGCTTTCGTCGTGACCACCGTCAATAGCGCGGAGCTAATCAAGCACGCCTCCAATTCTTTTCTCGCCCTGAAGATTTCTTTTGCAAATTCTCTGGCGGATATGTGCGACCAGCTAGGCGCTGACGTCCAGGAAGTTACCGCCGCAGTAGGAATGGATCCCAGAATCGGCCCGCAGTTTTTGCAAGCCGGGCTCGGTTTCGGAGGGTTTTGTTTGCCCAAAGACGTTCAAGCCTTCGTTCGATTGGCCGAACGTGTGGGCATCGATTTCACTTTGCTGAAGGCCGCTGAACAGGTCAATAAGCAACGCATCGATCTGCTCCTCGCCAAAGCTCGCAAAGCTCTTTGGGTGCTCAAAGGCAAAAAAATTGCGCTGCTCGGATTGGCCTTTAAGCCAAACACCGATGACATTCGCTTTTCGCCCGCCGTCGACGCCGCCAAGCGTTTCTTGGCCGAAGGCGCGCATTTACGCGCATATGACCCTCAAGCCATGGAAAAAACGCGCAAATTGTTCCCCGAAATTTCGTTCGCGAAGGATCCTTACGAGCTGCTCAAGGACGCGGACGCCGCGGTCCTGGCCACGGAGTGGGCCGAATTCCAGCGCCTCGATTGGAAGCGCATTCACAACGATATGGCTCGGCCCCTGCTGATTGATGCGCGAAACTTCCTGAACCCTACGGAGATGAAAGCCCTCGGCTTCGAATATTATTCTTTCGGGCGTTAAAGGGTCCGGAGTTCTACGAACTCTTACGGACCTTCCTAGGCCATCAGCGCGCGTCCGGGAAATCGGACGCTCTGTGATTTATTCGTCATCGGAATCGGCGCTTTGCGAGCAATCGCCACTGGCCCCGGGTTTCTTTGCTGCTCCCCCGAATCGTCCTGCGCAGTCTCCGGTTCGAGCAATGTAGGACTCGCGAACCCTGCTGCCCGGCGCGCCAATTCGGTTCTAGTTTCGACACCAAACTTGCTTAGCAATGTCGAAATATGGAACTTCACCGTACGTACCGTAATATTCAGTTTGGAAGCAATTTCCTTGTTTGCCCGATTCGAGAGCACTGAATGCAGCACTTCCTTTTGCCGTGGGCTTAAAGACGCCGGACAGGTGATCGATCGCCCTTCCTGCAGAAGCTCCTCCGCTCTCGATACCAGCCGACCCTTTAAAGCCGTCTCGGCCGGAACCAGTACCTGAAAATCGCTTGGATTCTGGCCTCTTACCAGACACTGCATAGCCAGCAGCCCTGCCACCCGTTCTACTGTGGCCTCAGGATCGGCCGTCGATTCGGTGCGGAATTGAGCGACTCCCGTGCTCGTTTCACAGAAAACGAAGAAGTTAGGCTTGTTCTCTTGCTTTTTTTCTTGCTGCTCTGGCTTTTCGAATACGCGTACCTTTTTCACTAAGACCTTCCCGTCTGCTCCCCCAGGACTATCCGGTGAAGTCTTTAGATTTTGTTCCTATTACTACGGCATACGGGACTTACGGCAGCTCTCATGACGGTCGCCCTGATCCAACTGCCCTGAGAACCGTTCTACCAAAACGCGGATAGAAGCACGGCCACGGCAGGTAGTGTGCCACTCCCCTCAAAGGTTAAATGACTCAAAATGAGACAGATACTCGGCCGCCTTAATCCAGCGAAATTTTCTTCATAGGTAGAAACTTCTCGCAAGCAGCAAAATGTTCCGAAATTCTGTTTCAATCGTGTGAAAGCTCGCAGTCAAGCTGCTCTACTGGGCGGAGCAAATCGTTTCGCGATAAACGCCACGCGAGCGTACTACCCAGCATGTCTTTTAGGGTAAACTCCGCTCGCCGAGTCTCGCTCAGCACTTATCCTGAAAGGAATTGTTCGTGAAAAAAGTCCTGCACATCCTATTACTCTTGCCCGTCTTAACCTTGTTCCCTATCCCCATATTCGCCCAATTGCCCCCAACGCATTCGTCCCCTCTGCAAGTACCCACTGGGACCGGGACCTGCTCCGTCGAAAAATCCTGCGACGACCTGGCCCCTGCGATGATTCAAAGCGCCCTCGGCCCCTCGCCTCTCGAAGAAAACTTGCGCTACCTCACCGACTCCATCGGCGGCCGCCCCACTGGCTCGCCGGCAGCCGACCGTGCTGCAGGCTGGGCCGTGGAAGCGCTGCGCCATGCCGGAGTGGACGAAGTCCACACCGAAAAGTTCACCATCCCGGTTAGCTGGAACGAAGGCAACTCGCACATCGACATTTTGTCGCCTGAGCCCTTTCCTGTTCGCATGGTTTCGATTGGCTGGTCGCCCCCGACACCAGCCGGAGGCATCACTGCGGACGTTGTCGACGTCGGAAATGGTAGCGACGACGGTTTCGCCAAAGCCGGCATGCTGTCAAGCGGCGCCATCGTTCTGGTTCACACGAATTTGCTGGTCAGCTGGGAAGACCTCATCACCGAATACGATGTGGACCACGAAATCGTTGACCGTGCCGTGAAAGCCGGTGCTGCCGCCATATTTTGGATGTCCACGCGTCCCAATCTCCTGCTGTATCGCCACAATGTATCGATCAACGGTGAAGTCGAGCGCTTGCCACAAGCAATCTTGGCGCGCGAAGACGCTGAGCGCATCGCCAGGTTTTTGTCCGCCGGACAAAAAGTCCGCGGCCGTCTCGATATGCCAAACCACGTCGGCGGTCCCACCGAATCTGAAAACGTCATTGGAGAAATTCGCGGTCGCGAAAAGCCGGACGAATTCGTCTTGCTCGGCGCGCATCTGGATTCCTGGGATTTGGGCACCGGCGCGCTCGATGACGGCTGCAACGTGGCCATGCTCATTGACGCCGCCCGCGTCATCCACACGTCCGGCAGCATCCCTCGCCGCTCGATCCGCTTCGCCTTCTTCACCGGGGAAGAGCAAGGAATGCTAGGTTCGGCCGCATACGCGCACGCTCATCGCGCGGAACTCGATCGCATGGTCGCTGCCGTAATTTTTGATTCGGGCGTTGGACGCATTACCGGCTACTCCCTTGGCGGCCGCAAGGATATCGAATCCGCCGTGCGCGAGGCTCTGCAACCGCTCCACACTTTTGCCCCCTTGGATTTCACTTTCGACGCCGGTATGGACACCGACAATTTTGATTTCATTCTGGAGGGTGTTCCCACGCTGGAAGCAAATCAAGAGCCGGCTAATTACATGCTGAACTACCACGCCGCATCCGACACCTACGACAAAGTTGATTTTAAAGAACTCAAGCGCAGCGTCGCAGTCGCCGCAATCACCGCTTTCGCCCTCTCCGATCGCGCCGAGCGCATTGGGCCCCGCCAATCCCGTCCGCAGATCGAACAGTTATTCCAGCAGACCGGCCTCGACAAGGAATTGAAACAAGCCGGCTTCTGGCCCCTATGGGAAAAAAGCGAGCGCGGCCACCAACCTTAGCCCGGCGTCCGTCAGCGCACCACATGCTGTGCACCTCAAGTATAATAATAGGAATATGACGAACCTCGAACGCGCGCGGAATATCGGTGTGTCCGCACCCTCGACCGCCGAATCAAGCCGCCTTCTGGCGGTTGACTACGGCCGAAAGAGAATCGGCTTGGCGCTTTCCGATGAACTCGGCGTCACCGCGCAGCCTCTCGTCACCCTCACACGCACCAATCGCCGCAACGATTTGCGGCGCTTGCGCGAAATTTGCAGGAAGCATAGTGTTGCGCGTATCCTCGTGGGCCATCCTTTGCATATGACGGGGGAATCAAGCCCCATGGCGGATGAAGCGGCGCTCTTCGCCGCACGATTGCAGAAAGATCTCGGCATCGAAGTGGAACTCGTAGACGAACGGCTGACCACCTGGGAGGCGGCCCAAACTATGGCGGAAGTAAAATCCTCTTCGGGACGAAAACGAGCCCCGCTCGATGACGTCGCCGCGGCCGTTCTCTTGCGTGATTACCTCGAACATAAGCTCCAGTACAAAAAAGTAGTTGAGCCTGCCTCGGTTCCCATCGTGGAGAGGTCCTAATACCTGATGCGCAGACTTGGCCTCATTGCTCTTCTGCTCATCGCCGCCCTGGGCGCCGGTGCAGGGTGGCTCGACTCGCAAATCAGCCGCCCATATCGCGGCCATCGCCCTGAAAAAGTTTTCGTGGACATTCCGCACGGCACCTCGCGTCTCGGTGTGGCTCAGATCCTCAGAAAAAATGACGTAATTCGCAGCGAGCTGGCATTTGAATTCTTCAGCATGTGGCATTTTCGGAAACCCTTGCAGGCCGGCGAGTATTACTTCGATCGCCCGCTTGATTCGCGAGAAGTTTTTTGGCAAATTGCCGGAGGCAAAATCTACGTTCGCACCGTAACGATTCCCGAAGGCTGGAACATGTTTGAAATGGCCGCGGAACTCGATCGCCAGGGAGTCTGCACGCGCGAAGGTTTCCTGGACGCTGCCGGAAATGCTTCACTGATCGCCGATCTGGCGCCGAACTCCCCCAACCTCGAAGGCTTTCTTTTCCCTTCCACCTACCAATTTAATCGCCGCACCACCTGCGATTCGATTGCTAAACGAATGGTCCAGAATTTCCGTGCTGAACTCGAATCGCTGGATCCTTCAGGAGCCACTAGTTTTCCGCAAGGTTTGACGCTTTATCAAGTCGTCACCCTCGCCTCGTTAGTAGAGCGCGAAACTCCTAAGCCGGAAGAACGTCCCATGGTCGCGGGAGTATTTTACAACCGCCTTCGCAAAGGTCTGCCGCTGCAATGTGACCCCACCGTGCAGTACGCCTTGGAACTGGAAGGCCGCCACACAAAGAATGTGCGTCCCGCCGACCTGCGCGTCGATTCCTTGTACAACACCTACGAGCATCCCGGGCTCCCT
>Ga0070766_10000410_pt1 | contig 18696 bp, 22 predicted proteins | sample HubBroMetageWFT6_FD_69782 | JGI IMG/M metagenome (GOLD analysis project Ga0070766, IMG submission 69782) | Warmed and freeze-thawed soil microbial communities from the Hubbard Brook experimental Forest, New Hampshire - Hubbard Brook CCASE Soil... | ecosystem: Environmental > Terrestrial > Soil...
CCTTGCAGGCATACAATTCTAAAACTGCCGGTTCGGCAAAATTCGCCGAATCGCCTCTACAAGAGCGTCTCGTAGCCATGAGTTTTCGCAGAAAAAATATTCGGCTTCATCCAATTCACTATCAAGGACGCCGGTGGTTCTTTATTACGATTTGTTGCGAGTCACGCAACCCTGTTTTCACTGACTCTAAAAACGCGCTAGATCTTATTTCGTGTTTGAAAATCACCGCGGAAAAACGGCGATTTGGCGTGCATGCCTTCTGCGTGATGCCTGACCATTTTCACGCGCTCTTTGAAGGGATCGCGCCGGAAAGTGACCTTCTCTTGTTCGTCCAAAATTTCAAACAGGCGTCGAGCCGGAAATATGCAAAATTTCATGGGGCACCACTCTGGCAGAAGAAATTTTACGATCACATTCTTCGGCCAAAGGATTCGCCAGAGGCCGTATCCTGGTACATCTGGATGAATCCAGTTCGGAAAGGGCTCTGCACACAGCCAACTCAATATCTATTTTCCGGTTCGTTTACGGAAGAGTGGCAGAAGAAGCTGCAACCTCGGGAGCTGTGGGTGCCAACATGGAAGAAAAACCAAATCGCCCGTCCATAATTCAGTCGGCCTCTACAAAAACCGCGCCGGCCGGAAAAGCGAAAGGGCCCTGCCCGGATTCGCCGGGCAAGGCCCTCAGAACACGTGTACCCGATTAGGAAGCAGCGGTGACGTTTTCAGCCTGATAGCCTTTGGGTCCCTGCTTGACCTCGAACTCGACCATCTGGCCTTCGTTCAGTGTCTTGTATCCGTCCATTTGAATGGCGGAGAAGTGAACGAACACGTCTTCGCCCGACTGGCGTTGAATGAAACCGTAGCCTTTTGATGCGTTAAACCATTTCACTACACCTTGTTCTCTGCTCAACTTAGTAGCTCCTCTATCTTGAGCGGTCGCTGTTTGCCGGGCGTAACGCCAGTCGGTGATAGAGATATGTCCGCCGTTACCGGTGACCCTTCCTCGTTCGTCCTGGCTTGCCAACGAGGTGTTGGACCGTAGCGGGCCTTCGAACACCTACGGAATTACAGATCCCACAAAAGCGGGCCATCAATACAACAAAATTCGGCGGCTGTCTAGAGAATTCCCCGATTGGGAATGGCTTAAATGGGAGTTAGGGAACGGGCCGCGCGCGGATTATTTCGTTTGGTTGCAAGGAAACCGCTGTTTAAGGCTGAAAACTCGCTACGGCCTGCTTTTCCTGATTGTGGATGTCGAAAACCGTATATAACCGGGTGATCTGCAGGAGGTCGGTAACTTTCTTATTCAGATTCAGGAGCTTTATTTCCCCTCCCTCGCTTTTTGTCAAACGGTATCCGCTCACTAGCTCGCCGAGGCCGGTGCTATCGATGTAGGTGATTCCGCCCAGATTCAACACGATTTTCTTGCGACCGCTGGCGAGGTTCCTTCGAATCATGTCGCGCAAGAGAGCGCTGCCTTCGCCCAGCGTGATGCGACCGTCCATGTCGATCACCGTGACGTCTCCGATTTCACGGCTGGTTGCTTTGAAGCTCATTACAGGCCCTTCCCGGCCATAGTTTTAGAACCGCAGTGAAACACGGCGCCCAGGACTTGCCGATCGGCCGGAAGTTCAACGCTTGTGGCGCTTGGCCATGACGAGTTCGGCGCCCCCAGCCGCGCTGCTGAGAACATCGACCTCATCCATGAATGCCTTCATCAAGAGCACGCCGCGGCCGGAATCGCCGAGGACATTCTCATCTTCCCGGGGGTCGGGCACATCCTCAATGCGAAACCCCGCGCCCTGGTCGACCACATGGATGACCAGCTTTTCTTCATGCAGCTCGAAGGTCACGTGAATTTTTCTCTCGCGGCGCTGTTTGTTGCCGTATTGAAAGGCGTTCATGACGCCTTCGTGCACGGCCAGGCCGATCTTGTATTGATCGTCTTCGCCAAATCCAGCCACGGCAGCGACACGCACACCTACTTCTTCGGCAAGAGCAATGCTCTCGATTAGCGTTTCCAGAACGACTTCAATCCGCTGAGGTTTTGAGGGCATCCAGCTGTCGGAACCCGCCTAGGGACGGTATGGGTAGCATAGCGCCGTCGAGTAAGTCAATCCAAGACATGCGGTTGGGATGAAAAATGCCGCGCGGTTTGTAGAGAAACCCGAATCGAAAAAATGATACGTTTGAAAGTTCGGAGCACGCATGGGTTCCTATCTCCTGCTCATCATCGCGGCGCTGGCGGCGGGGCTGATCAACTCAGTCGCGGGAGGAGGCATGTTTCTCACTTTTCCCGCGCTGGTGTTCACAGGAGTGCCGTCGATCATCGCCAATGCCTCGAGCACGACGGCCATTATTCCAGGAATCCTGGCGAGCGCGTGGGCTTACCGCGAGGATTTCCGGAAATCGGAGAACTTCCCGTTTCTGCCCTTGCTGATCGTGAGCGTTGCAGGCGGCATTGTGGGCGCGCTGCTTTTGCTTTACACGCCGCAGAGAACCTTTGACTCCGTCATCCCCTGGCTCATGCTGGCGGCGACATTACTGTTTACGTTTGGCGCGAACATCACGCCAATTCTTAAGCGCGCAGTTCACATCGGACCGGTAGCCGTCGTCGTCATTCAATTTTTCATCGCCATCTATGGCGGCTATTTTGGCGGGGCGATCGGAATCGTGATGCTGGCGACGTGGACCGTATTTGGTTTGACGGACATTCACGTCATGAATGCGAATCGGACTTTGATGGGGGCGGCGGCGAATAGCGTGGCCGCTTTATTATTCATCGTGGCGCGTAAGATCTGGTGGCCGCAAACCTTGGTGATGTTTGTGGCCGCCATCCTCGGCGGGTATATCGGCGCGCGCACCGCCAGGAAAGTGGACCCGCGCTACATTCGGGCTTTGGTTACAGTTGTTAGCGCGGGGATTACGATCGCGTTTTTCTTGCGGGGACATTAGTTTCGGCTGGCGAAGTTTCATGATCTGGCCCCACCCTGCTTGGAAAATGCAAAGATTTCGATCATAACTGGAGTTATAATAACGCTTAATGAGTCCTTCGATCATTCAGGATGGGTCCTCAACCCCCGGTAGAAGGGAATGGCATGTCAAGGATAGATGAGATAAAGGCAAAGATCGAAAGTCTACCCAGTGAGGAGTTCGCGGAGATTTTTCGCTGGTTGTCGGAAAAGGACTGGGAGAAGTGGGACAAGGAAATTGAAGCGGACTCTAAGGCCGGGAGGCTCGATTTCCTGGTGCGTGAGGCTCGTAAAGAGAAGGCCAAGGGGAACCTCAAGGATGTGTGAATGCATCGCGCCAGTGGCCGCTTCTGGAATCTCTTTGCAAATCTGCCGGAAAGTGTCCAAGCCGTCTCCCGAAAAAACTTCGAACTTTTGAAAGACGACCCCTCGCATCCCTCGCTGCATTTCAAGAAAGTGGGAAACCTCTGGTCCGTGAGAGCAGGACTCAATCACCGCGCGCTAGCAGTACAGGATGGTGCGGACTTCATCTGGGTCTGGATCGGCGCACATGACGAGTATAGGCGGCTGATCAAACAGCAGGGCTAATGCTAGGAAGCTTTCTCTTTCGCGTAGATCAGGAAATCCTCGTAGGGTCCCTTGAAATCCTCGACGTGGCCGCCTTTGCATTGCCAGATGCGCGTGGCGACTTCGTCGATGACGTCGTGATCGTGCGTGACGAACAGCACGGTGCCGGGATATTTCTGCAATGCGATGTTGAGCGCATTGATGGCTTCCAGGTCCAGGTGGTTGGTGGGCTCATCCAGCACCAGGACGTTTGGTTTTTGCAGCATCAGCTTGCAGAAGATCATGCGGGCCGACTCGCCTCCGGAAAGCGCGCGCGTGGATTTTTCGGCGTCCTCGCCGCTGAAGAGCATCTGGCCGAGTACGCCGCGCAATTCCTGCTGCGACGCCTTCTGGTCAAATTGGTGCAGCCACTCGATGAGCGTGGTGTTCTTGGCAATGGTATCGGTTGTGTCTTGCGCGAAATAACCTACGGCCACTTCGTGGCCCCACTTCACGTTCCCGGCGTCCGCTAAAAACACGCGGTCGGCGTCGTCGATATATCCCGGAGCGCTGCGAACGAGCGACTTTAAAAGCGTCGTTTTGCCCGAGCCGTTTCGCCCGATGATCGCGATCTTTTCGCCGCGCTCTACATTTGCTGAAAACTTGTCGATGACGATATGGCTGCCGTAGGATTTCCTGAGGCTCTTGAATTCGAGCGGGTGGCGCCCGGAAGGATTCTTCATGTCGAAGCGGATGTACGGCCGGGCGATGTTGGACTTGGCCAGCTCCGAAGTCTGGATGCGCTCGACCTCTTTTTTGCGCGACATCACCTGGGAGGAGCGCGTGCCGGCCGAGAAGCGCGCGATGAATTCGTTGAGCTGCGCGATTTTCTTTTCGCGCACGGCGTTTTCCGATTCGATGCGCGAGCGAATCTGCGTCTTGGCCAGAACCATTTCGTCGTAACCGCCCGTGTACATGATCACCGTTTGGTAATCAATGTCGGCGGTGTGCGTGCAGACGCTGTTCAAGAAATGGCGGTCGTGCGAGATGACGATCAGCACGCCCTGGTACTCAAGGAGGTAGTCCTGCAGCCAGTGGACGGAATCGAGGTCCAGGTGGTTGGTCGGCTCGTCGAGCAGCAGCGCCGCGGGATTGCCGAACAGGGCTTGGGCGAGCAGGACGCGGACTTTTTGGCCGCCCTGCAGCTCGCCCATCTTGCGCTCGTGCAGCGTGGAATCGACGCCGAGGCCGTCCAGAAGGATCGCGGCGTCCGCTTCCGCGGTGTAGCCGCCCTCGTCGCCAACTACGCCTTCGAGTTCGCCGAGGCGCATGCCGTCCTTGTCGGTCAACTGCTCGTGAGGTTTGGCGTAAAGCACATCGCGTTCCTGGAGTGCCTTCCACAGCGGGGCGTTGCCCATAATGACCGTGTCGATGACGCGGAATTCGTCGAAGGCGAACTGATCCTGCCGCAAAATACCCAGCTTTTTGGGCCGCGAAACCGAACCTTTTGTCGGTTCGATATCTCCCTCCAAAATTTTCATCAAAGTGGTCTTGCCCGCGCCATTGGGACCGGTGATCGCGTAGCGGCGCCCTTCGAGGAACGAGCAGGTGACGTCCTCAAACAGGATCCTCGCGCCGTAGCGCATAGAGACGTTATTCAGCGAAAGCATATCTCTTCATTATAACTGGAAATCGCCGCGTCTGCTTGCTGACCGGGCCTTCGTGAGCGTATTCTGGACTATAGTGAAATCGTAGGAGCGCGTGCTTTGGCCTCTGAGGGTTCGTCCCTGCAACGACCAAACCCCTCAGGTGGAATCCTGCGCTAGCAAGTTCGCTCGCGGTCCGAAGGTCGGACTTAGTCTACGTGCCGGAGATGACACAAATATGAACAAGCATGCGTGGGCGGTTGCGAGCGCCGTCCTTCTCGCCGCTGCCATCACGCCGGCGGGCCAGTCCGAAAACACCAAGGCCAGCTCGTGGTCCGGCGTCATCATCAACGGTTCGTGCAACCCCGATGAAGCCTTCGCCGAAGCCGCGAAATGCACCGCCCCAACTACCGGCGCGGCCCTGGCGCTGTATGACGATACGATCCGGCAAGTTTACGCGCTCGACCCGCAGGATCTGGCCAAAGGCCACCTGGGAGACAGCGTCACGGTTCAAGGCGCTCTGGACGGCAATGCAATTCACATGGTTTCCCTCCAGATGTTTTCCGAGGTCGGACTCAGCGCGGGACAGAAAGCGCCGGACTTTTCCGCGCGCGATCAGTTTGGCAAAACGCAAACTCTCGATTCGCTTCGCGGACCAAAGGGCACGGTGCTCCTTTTTTATCGCTCCGCGGATTGGTGCCCCTACTGCAAAGGCCAGCTCATTCAGTTGCAGGCGGCCAAGGAACGCTTCCAGAAACAAGGAATCGGGCTGGCGGGGATCAGCTATGACAGCGTGGAAATCCTGAAATATTTCGCCGACCGGCGCAAGATCGACTTCCCTCTTCTTTCCGATCCGGATTCCCAAATTATCCGCAAGTATCAAGTTTTGAATGCCGAAGCGGTGGGACCCAACGCGGGAATGGCGCGGCCGGGATATTTTTTCATCGACCCGGAAGGAATGATTCGGGAAAAATTTTTCGAGGCGAAATACCGCGAGCGGCTGACCGGCAATACGGTGCTCTCCAAATTGTTTCCGGAACTGGGCGAAGAAGTCAGCGATACCGTCGAAGATCCGCACTTGCAGCTCAGCGTGGGACAATCGGACCGCGTGGCCGTTCCGGGCAATCTCGTCACGCTGACCGCTGAAGTGCGGCTCCCTCCCGATGTGCACGTGTATGCGCCGGGAACCAAGGGATACAAAACGGTCAAGCTCGTGATCGATCCCCTGCCCGATTTTGAAATTAGACAGGCCAATTATCCCTCCGCGAAAATCCTGTATTTGTCGGCGATCAAGGAGCGCGTGCCCGTCTTTGAGGGCGCATTCCGAATCCAGCAGGAGCTGAAAGTAAACTCCATGGCCGAATTCAGCGGCACGCTGGGAGCGGACGGGAAGAAAGTAACGGTGAAGGGAAGCCTGGAATACCAGGCCTGCGACAGTAAGATTTGTTTCCTGCCGGCAACGGTGCCAGTCGAGTGGCAGTTCCAGATTTTGCCGCTCGATCGCCAGCGCGCCCCGGAAGACATCCGCCACAAATAGAATCTGTTATGAAGGCGTGCCAGGCGAATTCGTGCCAATGGCGGGCCTTACCAAAAAAATGAAAAGGGAGGCCGGAGACGCCCGCCTCCCTTTCCTTGTGCTCCAAAACCGGCCAAGCGTGTCGGAGGTACGCTCGACCTTCCTCTATTATTTTATATCGCACTACGATATGTCAAATATAGTTTCCACCTGAGCAACAGGAACGGCAGGCTGCGGGCCTGCCATGCATGGTTCGGAGCCTCGGCGCGGCTGCACTTAGAGCTTTAACACAGAGAACACCGAGAAAGGCCACAGAGTGCATGGAGAATGAGCGGAGTTTGCGCGGCTTTCTCCGGTTTTCTCTGTGTTCTCTGTGTTAGGGATTTTTCCGGCGTTTTCAGGCCCAGTAGGTGCGGTCGAGGGTGCGGTATTGGATGGCCTCGCCGAGATGGCGCGTCTCCAGATTTTCCGACGCGTCCAGGTCGGCGATCGTCCGGGCGACTTTCAGGATGCGGTCGTGGGCGCGGGCGGAAAGGCCCAGGCGGCCGATCGCGTTTTCCAGCATTTTTTCGCCTTCCTCGCTGATGGCGCAGTATTTGCGGATCAGTTTTGGCGGCATCTGCGCGTTCGAGAAGACTTTCCGTTCGCCGGCATAGCGTTCAGACTGGCGCTCGCGCGCGCGAAGCACGCGTTCGCGAACCGCAAAGGAATCCTCGGAGGTTCCGTTCCCGCGCAATTCCTTGTATTTCACGGCAGGCACTTCGATGTGGATGTCGATACGGTCAATCAAAGGCCCGGAAATTTTCGAGACGTAGCGCTGGATTTGCGGAGGCGAGCAATGGCACTGGCGCGTCGGGTCGCCAAAAAATCCGCACGGCTGCGGGTATCTTCATTGCTGAAACGCAACTCATCTATTTACCTATAGTTACGCTTTGAACCGACTGTTCAGGAAGCCTATTCTGCCACGATTCGGCACCTTCCAGCACATAGCAGGGATTCTTAGGAGTATTCCATTCACAGGCGAGAGCATCCTAACGAAGGATCGACGGGAGGTCAGGTTCATCAGTCTGGGGACACTTCGCCAATGGGAACGGGTTGAGTGATTGGCTGCCTTGAACCGCCGCCCAGTACTTACGGCCTATGGACATGTGTATGCCTGTGTGATACTATGTGGTCATGAAGCGGACAGCCCTCTTCTTGAAGGAAGCCCAACTCAAGAAGCTGCTGGCGCTGTCCGAGAAGACTGGCGCTCCGGTCGCGGAACTCATCCGGCGTGCGATTGACAAGTACCTTCAGAAAAGAGCAAAGGAACTGAAATAAGCGGGACGCCGTGGTGTTACAAGCACCGCGACGCCCCTAACCACAGCAACCTGTTAGGAGGCTGCATGGCTGTACGCAAGCTACCACTGCCGTTGTTCGGCGCAAAGACCCGAGTCCGGACTGGCGACTCCCCTCAATATCTCCATTTCCTTCTTGCTGTCAGGTTGGACAGAAATCAGTGCTCCTTCGTTTGCGAGAGCCAACCCCTTACTACTTTCCGGAGCCATGGCCGTCCCGACCGTTGCCCGGCGTGCGGTGTTCCGAATCCACTCCAAGGAGAATGCGAATGCTAATTAGTAAGGACAACAAAGGGAGAGCCGGGGCGAAGCGGCTCGAAGGTATCAGCACACGTTACGTGAACTGAGCTATAGCCGATCCTCTTGTGGTTCGGGCGAAAGGGTGACGAATGGAGAGCATGTTCGACGAGATCACGGAGCACTCACCGGATGGGAAAGAAGTAAACGAGCGCAACGAATTTCAGAGAGCTTGCGACGCCTTCGCAGTCGCCGACAAGAAGTTCTGCAAAATCAACCTCTCCGTCCGGCTGCACAACTCTGCCGACGCAGGCGAATGGTTCCCCGCGCTGAAACAGCGGTACGCGACCGAGGAAAGACTGTGGGAGCTTTTCTGCGCTGGCTTCGAGACGACCCAGATGTCGCGCTTGTACCTCGAATTTCGCGATTGCCTTCTCTCCGGCAGAAGCCTGAAAGCCGATGCGTGAATGAGTTCCCCCGCCGCAGCGCCGAGGGCATAGCGATGCTCCTCTTCGCCGCGATTCTCGCTAGCTGAACCTTGGCGCGGGAGAAGGGATCGGGTCTACCGGAGACTGGAATCGCTCCCGAAGCGCCCCGCAGCGGTTTTTTGAACAGGTCTACGAGATGACTGGAGGTCTGAATGGGATTGCAGATTGTCAAAGAGAGCGATTTAACTCCCCGGAAGGTGGTCGCCGCAGTCTATTCGAGGGTTTCCACAATAGGTCACGGGCAAGACCCTGCGATGCAAACGCGTGAACTCACCGAGTATTGCCAGCGCCGGGGCTGGGAGGTGTTCAACCTCTATGTGGACAACGGCGTTTCTGGGAAGAAAGATTCAAGGCCCGCGCTGAATCGCCTTATGGCGGACGCGCATGCCCGCCGTTTCGATGTCGTAGCCTGCTGGCGCTTTGATCGTTTCTCGCGATCCGTGTCTCACCTGTGCCGGGCACTGGAGACTTTCAACGCTCTTGACATTCAGTTCGTCTCGCTCTGCGAGCAGGTGGACACCAGCACTCCGACAGGCAAGCTCGTTTTCACGATATTGGGAGCGGTCGCCGAGGGTGAGCGGAATCTGATCGCAGAGCGCGTGCGTGCGGGACTTAGGAACGCACGTGCGAAGGGCAAGCGCCTCGGACGTCCGACAAAGTGCGTGGATGTTGACCGAATCAATTCATTGCGAGCTTCCGGTCACTCTTGGCGCTCAATAGCTGCCGTGATGAAGTTGTCGGTCGGAACCGTGTACGCTGCCGCCCGGTCTCAGCACGCTAAGGCTCTATGCGCCTGACGACTTCCGATTTTGGTTCATGTCACCACGGAGGACCCTGCTGCGATGATCAAATGGCTCAGGGAAATGCTTCTGCTCAGCATCCTGCTGGTGCCGTAACAGAGGAGACCCTTTGATCAGGACGCTGGTCAGGCACCTGCTGGTGGACTTCCTCATCTTGGTCGCCCTGCTGACCGCCTCGGCAGTCTTGCCGCTCATTTCTTTCTGGCTGGTACGCGACCCCGTGGGCGGTCAGCTTTTCTTCTGGCTGTCGCCTTGGACATGCGCCGTGTGGACGGTGCTCGTCTCGGTGCTCGTCGGCTCGCGCTTCTGGCTAGGCAGGGAGCACGTGCTCGCATGGCGTGCCTCCCGAGGCGGCTACCTGATGTCGGGCCTCAAGTCCACCGCGCTGATGTTCCTCGCCCTGCTCGCGAGCTATGCCTTCGAGTTCGCTGTAGTTCTCTTTCTGCCCCCGTCGCCGACCGCACTGCGCCTGCTGGTGCTTGCTGCCTATGCGCCTGCGGGAATCGCCGCCCTGTGGAGCGCGGCGCGTGGGTGACGTGGTGAAGTTCCGCAAGGTGGCAGTGCGCGAGCGCAAGCCCCGGCGCTTGACACCCGAGGTTTTGACCGAATTGCTGATGGTCCACGTGCATCAACGACCAAGCCGGGAAATGCCCGATGTTTGTGTCAGTCCGCAGCCTATGCTGGGAGGTGAACCAGTTCATGGGCGTAGCGAACGAGGAAGATCGCGGCTTCAAGCGCCACGGCGAAATACAAGCGGCGAGACCCTTGAACCGTATTTTCGAATGCTTCTGTGAGGAGCAGGACGACCATGAAAACAGAGGATGAGTTGGACGCGGAGATCGCAAAAATGTTTGATGAGGTGAAAGAGGTGCGCGTTGAGACGTTGGACGGCAAGCCCCGAGTGACCGAAGAGACGGTCAAGGGCGACGCGAAGGATATGGAAGAGGCAATAGCCGACCTTGTGCGGTCGTTCCGCGAATTCTCGGCGTTCATAGAGTGCGGCGTCGATCCGACTGACCCGCTGCGCAGCATCGGCTGGTGGCGTGCGCTGGGCTACTTGGCGCTCGCCGAGAGCAGGGCGAAGGACTGCTTCCTCGGCAGGCACAGGGACCCAGCGTCGGTCAGGCAGTACGCAAAGTTCAGGTCGAAGATGCTCGAATGCAAGGGGTACCGCCCGGATGCGTGAGTGGCGCGAAGATCACGGCGGGTTCCTGCACACTGTTCCCCGGCCGGGGCCGCAGGCTGGATGTTCTTCGGTTTGGTCGCAAGCTATCCCGCCGAGTTCATCCTGCTCTTCCTCGGGCGCAGCGCCGCCCGACCGTGGCTCCCGCTTGCGTGCTACTTCCCGCTGGTTCCCGTTTGGCTCTGGAGGCGCTTCTATGTATAGGCGCACGGTCTACAATGTCCGCTGCCCCAAATCTCGGAAGCGCATTGCCCTGCAATGCGTGGACCTGCTGCTTCCGGGCGTGACGCAACGGCAACGGACAAAGGTAGCGGGTCGCATCCTTGCGATGTGCGATAAGGGACAAGTGAAGGAAATTTCCGAAGACCGCCTGCTTGACGTAATCCTCGGCATCCTGCGAGTCAACCGCGCCCTTTTGAAAGACGGGCACCTTGAGCACGATGACCATGCACCCTATTTCAAGCGGCACCTGAAAATTCTCCGCAGCTTGCTCGCCGAGGCGCTGCGATGAGCATCAAAATAAGCAAATCGAAGTTTGTCGCAGGCTGCCAATGCCTCAAGCGGCTCTACTTGCAGGTACACGAGCCGGAATTGGCTGCTGAGCCGGATGCTGCGGCGGGGGCGATCATCGAGCAGGGGCGTGAAGTAGGTATTCTCGCCCGCCAGCTTTTTCCGGGTGGAGTCGTGGTTCCCAGTGACCAAAGCCTCGGTGAAGCAATCCGCGCCACACGGGAGCTAATCGCAAACCCGGACGTCTCGGCGATTTTTGAAGGCACCTTTGAGCACGGCGGCGTGCTCGTGCGCGTAGATATTTTGCATCGTCGCAGGGACGGTCGATGGCGTCTCATCGAGGTGAAATCCACGACCGACGTAAAGGATCACCACGTGGGCGACGTTGCGATCCAGCACCGTGTGGTGACGCGCTCGGGAGTCGATCTCGCGGCATCATGTTTGGCACGCGTGAACCGGGAATACATTTACGATGGTGGAGCCATAGACGCGCATCGCTTCTTCAAGATTAGGAACCTGACCCAGCAAGTTGAGAGATTGCAGGCCGAGCTTACGGTTCAACTTCGCTCGGAATTTCGAGTCCTCGCAATGCCTGCGGCACCGAACGTTCCCGCTGGGCGGCAATGTAGCAATCCATTCACTTGCGAGTTTTTTGATCATTGCAATCCCCCGATTCCTGACGATCACATTTTGCGCCTCCCCAGAATTCATGCCAGCACGGTCGCAAAGCTTGTGGCACTCGGAGTGCAATCCATCTACGACATCCCCGAGGACTACCCGCTCACGGGACGGCTCCGTCGTGCGTGTGCCAGCGTGCAGATGGGAAAGCCGTGGTACAGCCCGGAACTTAAAGACGAGTTAGGTAAGCTGAAGTACCCGATCTACTTCGCAGATTTTGAAACCGTGACTCCGGCCCTGCCACGCTTTGTAGGGATGCGTCCCTACGATCAAATTCCCTTCCAGTGGAGCGTACATGTGCAACGGCAGCCGGGCGCAGCGCCCGAGCATTTCGAATTCTTGGCGACCGACAGAAGCGACCCTCGGCGGGCGTTCATCTCGGCGCTGTGCAATACGCTCGGTGATCGCGGTAGCATCGTCGTGTACCACCAGCAATTCGAATCGCAGCGGCTCGCCGACCTTGCCTCGTGGCTGCCGGAGTTCTCGGAACGAATCGAGAAGATTCAGCGGCGACTCTGGGACTTGCTTCCGATCATCCGCAATCACGTCTACCATCCGGCATTTGGCGGCTCATACTCGCTCAAATCGGTGCTCCCGGCGTTGGTGCCCGAAATGACTTACGAGGGCATGGAAGTCGCGGACGGGCAAGCTGCCGGGCTGGTTTGGGAGTCAATTGTTGCTGGCGAGTGCAGCGAGGTCGAGCGTCAGCAGAATCGGAAAGCATTGCTAGAATATTGCTGCCAAGATACGCTGGGAATGGTGAAGCTGGTGGAACTACTTCGCCAGCAAGTTTCGGAAGGACGACATGGGTAAATATACGCCCGGTGATTACATCAAGGTCGAGTTCCCGGACGAAGTGACTGGCGTTGCGGAGTGGATGTGGGTGTGTGTCACTGCCTGTGACGACGTCAAGCAATTGGTCTTTGGAACTCTAGACAACGCTCCGGTGAGCGATTCAAGCGACAAGCTGAAACTCGGAACCGAACTGGCGATAGCGTATTCGCAGGTTCGGGAGCACCGCAAAGCCTCAACATTTTAACTCTGCTATATTTCTCGTAGTGCCCCGAAGAAGAACAAAAGCCGAAATCTCGGCTGTGATGCGCCAAGTGCATTCCACCGACACTACACCGGAATTATCGTTCCGGTATGCACTCGATGAGGCTCGCGTCTCATACGAAGTGTGCGCTTCCGATCTACCCGGCAAGCCGGACATCGTGGTACGCTCCCACAAGGTCGCCGTCTTCATTGACGGAGACTTCTGGCATGGAGCACAATGGCGCAACCGGAAACTAACGACACTCGATGAACAGTTCCGCCCTACCCAGAACCGAAAATACTGGCTCACCAAAATCCGTCGAAACGTTGCAAGGGACTGCGAGCGAACGGCAACCCTTCTTGAAAATGGATGGAATGTCCTGCGATTTTGGGAGAGCGACGTGCGCAAAAACTTGGAGGCGTGTGTTGAAATGACTGTCCGGGCAATCCGCAACGAATCAAAGACAAAGACGGTTGTGCCACGGCGAACGGTGGCTGAGTTCTTCGCTGGCATCGGATTGATGCGAGTAGGGCTAGAGAAGGAAGGCTGGAAGATTGTCTTTGCCAACGACATCGACGAGAAGAAGCAGGAGATGTATAAGGCGCACTTCCCGGACGCCGATGAGCATTTCGTGGTGGACGATGTTCACAAACTGCGAGCCGACCAAGTGCCGTACTGCACTCTCGCTACCGCGTCGTTTCCATGCAATGACCTATCGCTCGCAGGGGCACGAGCAGGATTGAAGGGAAAGCAGTCCTCGGCATTTTGGGGCTTCATCGAAGTTCTTGAGAAGATGAGTCACAAACCGCCGCTCGTGTTGGTGGAGAATGTAACGGGGTTTCTGACATCCCACGCAGGACGCGACTTCACTGAGGCTTTGAAAGCACTCAACTCCCTCGGCTATGCGGTGGATGCGTTTATCCTTGATGCTGTGGACTTCGTGCCACAGAGCAGACAGCGACTTTTCGTCATTGGCACGCTCGGGAAGGAGTGCACCGACGCTCTCGTTACAGAGAGTCGTGCTCGGCCAAAGGCACTGGTCGGTTACATTAACTCGCATCCCGAGATTCATTGGAACACCCGAGCACTTCCTTCCCCTCCGGGCGTGAACTCGGGTCTTGAATCCGTATTGGAAGAATTGCCGCACAACTGTCCGGAGTGGTGGTCCACGGAGCGTGCCCAATATCTGCTCTCGCAAATGAGCAAGAAGCATCGCCGCGTCGCCAACGAGATGATTCACGGCAAGCGTTGGTCTTATGGCACGGTCTTTCGCAGGGTCAGAAACAACGTCTCAATGGCGGAACTCCGCACCGACAATGTCGCCGGATGCCTCAGAACACCCCGTGGAGGGAGCGGCAGGCAGATTCTGTTCAAGGCCGGAAAGGGAAAATACTTCGCCCGATTGCTCACCCCTAGAGAGTGCGCCCGATTGATGGGAGCAGACGATTTCATCATTGAAGGAACCTTGAACCAAGCCTTGTTTGGATTCGGTGATGCGGTCTGCGTCCCGGTAGTTGAGTGGATTGCACGCCACTACTTGAATCCGCTTGTGAACGAATTGCTACACGTTCGTGTTGGCAAACCAGCGAAGGCTGCCAACGCATGACGAACGAAGAGTTGTTTGCTGCGTGGTACGATTCTCTCCCACTCGAACCGAACAAGTTTCCCGCACGAGGGACAATAGCCGCAGCGTTGGTAGTGCTGGAACATTTGAAAGAGGATTTCAACCTGAATCTGGATTCCCACCGAGCCAAGGGTCAGGGACAAATCAGGGGAGTCAGTGGGAAGGCGACGACGAAAATACTTGCGGTATTTGGGGAGACCCGGCACTTCCTGAGTGAAGGCGGAAGAACTAATCGTGGGACTCCGGGTGCGGTTGGATCAATGTTGGACTGCATCAGGAAAATGAAGTTGAACCCGCTTGACCCACAAGAACGGAACCTCGCTCTGCATACACTGCAAGGAATGTTGGTAGAGAGGGTCCGGGAGTTTCATAGTCGTGAGCGGTTGAAATTCGTCTTCGACCCTGGGAAAACCACTCGCCAGATCGTTCACGAGATTCTCCAGTCAGCGGAGGAAGACGGGAAACTCGGTGCAGTCGCACAGTATCTTGTCGGTGCCAAGCTGCAACTACGCTTTCCCGAGATTGCGGTCAGCAACGACTCGTACAGCACAGCGGACGTTCAACTGGGCAGGAAAGGCGACTTCCTGATTAAGGACACCGCTTTCCACGTCACCGTCGCGCCGATGCCAGCAGTCTACGAGAAGTGCAAATCGAATCTCGATGCGGGCTATCGTGTCTACTTGCTGGTACCGGACGACACAGTGATGGGTGCGAGACAGATCGCCGATGGGACAGCGAGAGGAAAGATCGCAGTCGAGTCGATTGAGTCTTTTGTCGGACAGAACGTCGAGGAACTATCCGAATTTTCCCAGAAGGGGCTGTTGGCGGAGTTCCTGAAATTACTGCAAACCTACAATCAGCGGGTTGATGCTGTTGAATCCGACAAGTCGATGATAATTGAAATCCCCACAAACCTGCAAAAGTAACAGCCCCCTGAACAGGACTGTCCCGACCTAGATTTCACTTCGACACTCACAACTTGCGAAAGGAAAGCCAACCAAAGAAGCTACGTGAGCAAGGAAGACGAAACCGATTCCGAACCGCTTGGTGATCTCAGATGCAGGCGCTTGAAGTATCTGTGCAAGCGTTCAAAATGCGCTTTCAGGGCAAGGTGTAATTCACTACTTTCCTTAACGTTCAGGTAGTGATCCAAGAGGTCAAGGAACTGTTTAGCCTGACGTGGAAGCCTCAACTCTACGCGCTGACGGCTTCTAACCTCCTCTTCGGGCATCAATTGGACGACAGCCTCTTCGGGAATTGGAAACCCGAGGGAGCGCGGACGTGGCAAAATCGCACCATTCATGAGAGGAGACTTCTTGTGAAACCTGTGAAACAGATATTCTTCAAGAGGCTTCAGGTGCGCTTTCCTCTTCACTGGCCAACATCTCACAGAAGCGACCTCCCATACGTCCAACATGCGGTTCGCGATTACGTCACTCCTGGCGCTGGTTATATGCCGATTTACACGTGCCCTGATTCCGTCCTCAGATTTTCCTACGTATATGGGGATACCATCCAAATCACAAAGAGCGTAGACCCCGATTCGGGCAGGAATCTCTCTCGCAGCCGTCCTCCGAAAGTCCACTGCCGACATCGCTGCGGTTTTTGACGCTCTCTTAGAAGTCACGGCACGGTTTGTCGAACGATAGCCTCATCCGCAGCCTTTTTATTCCCAGTTGAGCGGTGTTGTCACTGACAGATCGTGGAGAAGTACCCTAAGCGTTAATCTCGCGGGCGAAGACTCAAATCTGGAGATGGCTCGCAAAGTTTAAGAATTTGCGACACTTTCAAAAGTTACGTCACAACTCCTATTGCTTTTCACGTGGACACTTGAGCCGTCAGCGGGCGCGGACGAAACTCGATTCCGTGCCGCTCTCGCAGATAGTCCTTTAACACCAAGACCTCAATCTTTAGTCCCTTCTTGGGGTGGTCAAGAAAGTATCCCGTGTAGTCTCCCGCTTTCGTCGCCGCCACAATGTGCATGCGTCGATCTTCGCCGTTCACATCGGTCACGATGTCACCATGTTTTACTTCGGTATCCCAACAAACGATGCTGTGCAAGTTCTCGAATGAGTGGTTCAATTGTTTCGTCAAGAAGTATTTGAACTCCACGTAGAAAAGCCGCGACTGATGAATTGGAGTGTGATGGTCACCTTTGGCAATGACATCAATTCCGGTGTGGGTATTGTAATCAACGATCAGAAACGGAAACATTTCTTGATCGAGAGCGGACAGGGTGACGACTAAACCAAAAACACCGCTTTCATGGCTCGGTTCTACCAATTCGTGTCCCTTATAGTCTGCGATGTTTGATCTATTGAACCTCTTTATTCTGTATTCAAAGTCCTTCTTTTCCCTCTCAGTGCTTCGGTGAGCGTCCGCTTGACTCTCAAGCCATTCCATGTCGCGCCAATCATCACTGTTTGTGATCGAGTCAAAAATGTCTTCAACCGTTTGCTCAATATCTTTCAAGAGTTCACTCGGCGTGTTATTGACTGATCCGCGATTTGCTGTGAGTTTGAACTCTTGACAGTTGAAGAACGCGTGGAAACGCGTGTATTCAGTTCCACGCACTGAAATCCATTCGTTGGCACGTTGAATGGGAATGAAGTCCTTGCAGAGCCAGATGCCATAGCGCTCCTGCACGGTGTATGCCCCCAAGGGCGCTTGATAACCCCTGCGCCGCAGCATCGGATTGTAATCCTGTTTGACCCTGTTGCCTTCAATGGAGAATAGTGCTTCGTAGTTCACTTCTGGATGATTCGGTAATTGACCCGCTCGCTTTATCCGTTTGCAGAAGTAATATGGGGCATCAACAAGGTACTTGTCGAACAGCTTGTCTATACTGGCGCTCTCCTCTGGGAATGGATGACCAAACGGCAGTGTCTCGGATTCCTTTCGATTCAAGCCCTTCAACTCTACAACGAACCCTTTGTGCTGAGTGTGTTCGAACTGCGTCTCAAATGAGCCGTGTTTTGAAAACCACTGGATATAGTCCTTCAGAATTTCGTGGGTGAACTTTTCTCGCCGATTGTTGTTGTATCCCTTGATTGTAATTTTCGTTCCGTTGGGTTCACTGGATGCGGATTCTTCTTCGACCTTAACGTCCGGTAGCTCCCTACTGAACAGTTTCTTGTAGGGGTCGCTCATTCTTGCGTTTATTCTTCTGCCATCACAAATCGTGATTACATCGACCTCAGAGCTATTAAAGTAAACCTTGGTTCCGTGACCCTTCTCGCCAATCGCATCAGGATTGCCTCGGTTGCTCGAATTTCCCAAATCGAAGAATGATTTTATTGTCGTCTGATCCATGCCAATGCCATCATCTTGCAGAACGATGACGAGGACGTTCTCGCCATATTCCTTCATCACATCGAAGCTGATGGACACGCGCTTTGCTTTTGCGTCCACCGAATTGCTGATCGCCTCCCTCACTAGATCAAGAGGATTGGAAAAATCTCCAGCGATCTCGATGAACTCCTGCACTTGATCGACATTTGGCTTGAACGAGTACTCCGACATACGTGCAATCTCCTAAAGTGAGGAAGACCAGACGACGAGCAAGTGTACAGCAATGAACGGCAGCAGGGTTGGTTTGACTGAATTACCGCCCATCCTAGACTGTTCTCCGGAGGCAAAGTGTCGTTCCTAACGACACTTTCATGAGCACAAATACTAGACGACCTGAAGGGATTATCCCAACAGGATTTTCACGATGCTGAGCCATTCTGCATCCAGCGGCTCCCGGCAAACGGGCTTGTTCGCCCGGCTGTACCAATAGGCGGCGTTGCCTTGATCGCCTTCCTTGCGATGCAGGTAGGCATGCACCCACGAACCCTCGCGCCCTTCGTCCTGCTGGGCGGATTCGTGCGCACGCGTCCAATCGCCCTTCGCGTCCCTCAACAGCCCGGCGAGTGCGTGCGTCAGTCCGGCTGGCGGCGCGGTCGCCATGAGGGATTGGCTAAATTCGTGCAAGATCATTTTGAGTCCCACGTCACAAGTTGCCGAGGTGCCACTGCCGCCCCGTCTATCTTTGGCGCGGTCGGTGACACCGAATTGCAAGAATAATAAGCCCTCGATCCCTCCCGGACTGCATTATCATCTGCGCATACCGCTGCTGAGCT